>Ga0247812_10001135_pt1 | contig 15114 bp, 22 predicted proteins | sample UWRJL149409B1_FD_178011 | JGI IMG/M metagenome (GOLD analysis project Ga0247812, IMG submission 178011) | Plant litter microbial communities from Arlington Agricultural Research Station in Wisconsin, United States - UWRJ-L149-409B-1 | ecosystem: Environmental > Terrestrial > Plant litter >...
CTAATATAAATAATACCCCAAATTCTTTAAAAATTATACTTAAATAAAATAATTTTTAAAATATTAGATCAAATACAAATAAAATTATAATAAAAATCTTATATATTGATTTTTTATAACTGGTTTTACAATATACTTATTTAAGTGTTTCAATATCAGTTTGTTTTATGAAATCGCTATTGAGTTTTTTATTTAGTTCAAAATATAATTTTTTTTAATATAATTTATTAGTTTAGCTGAACATTCATTTTGAGAACAAATTAAATCATCAAACAAATTAAAGGCTATGGCAGAAGAAACATTTCCCGGAAAAATTGAAATTGGATTGTCTACAGGTATAGAATGGGCTAAAAAATTTAGAGATTCAAAAGTGGAAGAATCAAATAGAATTAATGCTTATTTGATACCAATAGAAAGTTTGGAAGCTGTTTTGAAGCTCAAACAAACCCAAAACATTGATTCTGTTCGCGCCTATGTAGGAATAAACGAATCAGGTGAACAAAATCTTATTCTTACAGGAGCTAAATTTGACGAAGCAACAGGAATTTATAAAGATGTTTTCAGTGGTGACGTTAATAGTCTGGCAGGTGAAAACATAGTGTATGATGGTACACGTCCATGTCCTCCATGTACAGATCCGGAAAGTCCAATGAACTAAATATGTTTGATTTTATAATTTATTCAGGTTATGCTATTTTAATAATTAACCTCATTTTGTATTCATTTAGCTTTTTTCGTTCGGAAAAAGTGAATGTTTTTTTTGTATGTTATTTAGCTTTTGCTTCCTTGATGCAATTTTTTATGGAAGTGATGTCTCACATGCATATAAATAATTTATTTGCAGTTAATATATTTTTCATAGGTCAAATGATATTTTTAGGACTTTTTTATAAATCATTGCTAAAAATTAATAAACAAAAAAAAATAGTTAAATACAGTCTTCTATCAATATTATCAATTTTAGCTTTTCAATTTATAATTGATTATACTCAGTTTTTAAAGTTTAATCTATTCGGAATTACAGTAACATCCTTAATAATTGTTGTATTTGCATTATTACATTTTTATAATTTGCTTACAGGTGAAAAAGAATATTATTATTTGAATATAGGAGTAGTTTTTTATTTATTTGCAAGTACTATTTTGTATTTGGTTGGTAATCTAACTTTAGGATTAAGTAATGATTTGAAATATTTAAGCTGGAATCTAAATGCTATATTACTTTTAGGTTATTATCTTTTAATTTTATTTGAATGGAAAATAAGGTACACTCAAAACAGAAAAATTAATAATTAGTTATGGGTGCTATTTACGAGAAAGAAATTGTTGCTATAATTTTATATACTTCGTGTTTTTTCATGATTATGGCTTTTTGCCTGATTATCTTTTTTTATTATTCCAGAAAAAAAATCATACAGAAAGAAGTAGAAAAAAGAGATTTGGAAATCATTCATCAAAAAGAACAATTACGTGCTGTAATTATTACACAGGAAGAAGAACGTAAAAGAATTGCCCAGGACTTACATGATGATATCAGTTCAAAATTAAATATAGTTTCTTTAAATAGTTATTTACTTAATTCTGAAAATTTATCAGCTGAAGAAACAAAAGAAATTACAGATAATATAATTACTCTAACAGCTAAAGCATTAGATAATTCGAGAAAAATAGCACACAATTTATTGCCTCCAGTTTTTGATAAATTTGGACTTCATGCCGGTATTGAGGAACTGTGTGATGAATTTGAAACCAGCAAATCAGTTAAAGTTAATTATCAAAATAATATAAAATTTGATGATAACGATAAAGACAACCATTTGCATATTTTTAGAATTCTTCAGGAATTGATGAATAATTCTTTACGTCATGGAAAAGCAACTGAAATCGCAATTGTCTTTAATAATGATAATGGAATTAAGACCTGTAATTATAATGATAATGGAATTGGTTTCGATAGTCAAAATGCTGAAAATCAAAAAGGTCTCGGAATGAAAAACATATACAGCAGAATATCATTTGTTAATGGTTCCATCGCTATAAATTCCAAAGCGGGGAGCGGATTCAATGCTGTTTTTACTTTTTAACTATTTAATCTGTTTTACGACAGATTAAATTATAACTAATGTTATTTTTTAATTATTTAAGATATTTTTGTAATCAACATTTAAAAGTATTTAAAAACAAAAATGAAATGGATGAGGCTATTAAAATAGTTTTAGTAGATGACGAGATCTTATTTAGAAAAGGAATTTCTTTTTTACTGCAGAGAGAAGATAATATAGATATTATGTTTGAGGCTTCTAATGGTGAAGAATTAATTTCGTATTTAAATAGCTCTGAAACCAAGCCTGATATCATTATTATGGATCTCAAGATGCCAATTTTGAATGGGGTAGAAGCCACAAGAATTATAAGAAAAAATTTTCCGGAAATTAAAATCATAGCTTTAACAAGTTATGATACAAAATCATTTGTCTCTAATATGATTCAGGTTGGAGCAGTTGCTTATTTGGTAAAGAACACAACTCCTAAAGATTTAGTAAAAACTATTAATCAGGTTAATCTAAAAGGGTTTTATTATAATAAAAATGTACTGGAAACCATTCAGGAAACAATTATATCTTCTAAAAATTCGAAACCAAATTTACAAACCAGCTTTCTGTCCCCTCGTGAAATCGAAATACTTCAGCTTATCTGCAGGCAAAAAACAACTGCAGAAATTGCTGAGGAGCTCTTTTTAAGTCCAAGAACTGTTGAAGGGCATCGAAATAATTTATTACTTAAAACGGAGTCAAGAAATATTGCAGGTTTGGTTGTATATGCTATTCAAAACGAAATTGCTGTTTTGACTATTTAGTTTAGACCTGACAAAAATCGAATTGATAGAACATAATATGATACAATAGTTATGACTAATAGACAAATACCTATTTTTTGTGCTATATTTAAATCTCTCTGGTGATTGTTGTTTGAATTGACTTTCATACTTTTATTTTTTTAAAACAAATTTAGCAAGAAGGTTTGTAGTTTATGTAAGTATTTATACCTGATTTTTTATAAATGATCTGTTGCGAAAATTTAGAAATGCAAAAAGTCTACAAAAATTTGCTTTTGCAATAAATTAGGTTGAGATAGTTTTTTCCTCACTCCTTTTATATCTTTACGGTAAATAGTTATCAAATGAAGCAAAGTTTAATTTATATAATATTTTTTTTAATTTCATTATCAGGTAAGGCTTCATTTATACTTTTGCCGATGGATGAAGTAACTCAGCAAAATCACCTTAAAGCTTACGGAATAACCTATTGGTGCCTGAATAAGGATTACAAAGCCAGTTGGCTGTTGAATTATCGTGGAGGTTCATTTTTATTGCCAGATGCAGATGAAATCCGGAAGGAATGTAAAATTCGCGGAGTAAGTTTTGAAATTTTTTCTGATAGCGAAATAGCTTCAATACTAGATGAAATTGCTAGTCCATCACAAAATATGGAATCGGTTATTCTGGAAAAAGCACCTAAAATTGCAGTTTACACACCAAAAGGAAAGCAGCCTTGGGACGATGCCGTGACTTTAGTTTTAACCTATGCCGAAATTCCGTTTACGCCTATTTATGATGAAGAAGTTTTAAGCGATCAGCTATTGCTATATGACTGGCTGCATTTGCATCATGAGGATTTTACAGGACAATATGGTAAATTTTATGCCGCTTATAAAAATACGCCCTGGTATATAGATCAAAAAAGAGATGCTGAAGCTTTGGCCTCTAAATTAGGATATGATAAAGTATCGAAGGAAAAAGGAGCCGTTGCAAAAAAAATCAGGGACTTTGTAATTGGTGGAGGTTTTATGTTTGCCATGTGCTCAGCAACAGATAGTTTTGATATTGCTTTGTCAGCAGACGGCGTTGATATTTGCGAAACCATGTTTGATGGTGATCCAAGTGAGTCAAATTATCAATCAAAATTAAATTACGGAAGCGCATTTGCATTTAAAGATTTTACGCTTGAACGCCGACCGGAGCAATATGAATTTTCAGATATTGATATGACCATCAAGCGAAGAATTCCACCGGATAAAGATTATTTTTCCTTAATGGAGTTTTCTGCCAAGTGGGATCCGATACCAAGTATGTTATGTCAGAACCATACACAATTAGTAAAAGGGTTTATGGGTCAGACTACTTCATTTGATGCAGCATTAATCAAATCAAATGTTCTGATTATGGGAACTTGTGAACTTAATGGCGAAGCGCGTTATATACATGGTGAAAAAGGAAAAGGAATGTTTACTTTTTTTGGCGGACATGATCCGGAGGATTTTCAGCATCAGGTTGGTGATCCGCCGACAGTTTTAGATTTGCATCCTAATTCTCCCGGATATCGATTGATTCTAAACAATGTTTTGTTTCCTGCAGCTAAAAAGAAGAAATTAAAAACGTAATTACTTAATTGAAAATTCGAACCAAATCGGGATATGGTCAGATATTTTTCTGGCTTCTTTCAGCAAATTAAATTTTGTGTAAAATGGAAGTACTCCCGAATTGATGTACTTAATAGAACTTGTTTTATAAAATATATTATCAAATTCAGATGCCAGACAATTATTAGCCTGGCATTTTTGTTTTAAAGTTGTTTTCTGATTTTGAAAAACTGAAGCGTAACCCATTTTCCTTAACGGATTGAAAACGGTGTGAGATTGTGGACAATTAAAATCACCTATAAAAACCAAGTTAAGTTTAGGATATTCCAAAGGTAAAAACTTGAAATATTTAATTTCTGTTTCAGGTTGCCTATTTTTTGTAATAGCATGATACGTAACAAGAGTAACGGTTTTTTTACCAACCTCGAAAGTGGCAAAATAAGGTTCCCTGTCAATTTCAAGATGATATTTTTTTTCCAGCCATGCCTTTCCTTTTAGTTTAGCCTTATTGGTTTTCCATATAAAAGCATACCGCTCTGTTTTATAAGCACTGCTTGAAGTAGGGTCACTGATTTGATAATCCCATTTTGACCCTTTTTGATTTAGTATTTCTACCAATTTAGTAATCGATTGGGCTCCACCATAACCGGCTACAACTTCCTGAATTGTGATAATATCATAATCCTTGATGGTGTTGGCTATAAAATTCAGTTGTGTTTCTGACTTGGACTTTCCAAAGTTTTCAATATTCCAGGAAAGCAATTTGGTCTGAGAAAAAAGAAATGTTGTAAATAGCAGTAATAAAGAAATAAGGCTGATTTTCATTTAAACGGATTATAATGTTCAAATATACAATGAAAAATAATTAATCTCCCCAACCGCAAAGAGTCAGCCCATATCCCTTTGCCTCTTTCAAATTGACTTTTATTATTTCATGTTTACATGCTCCTAAACCACGACAGGATTCACTGAAATGATATTTTTTAGCTCCCTTTATACCACAAATGTACACTTTGCTTTCAGCAGTATTAAATGATGAAAGTGTAATGAATAATATTGTTATAAAAAACTTCATATATTATGTAGTAAGTAATTAGTCTACAACCAAATTGTATTCGTTGCCATTTTTATCTGTTGCTTTTAGCTTTCCATAAGTGAGCCATTCTGTATTGATTTCCACATCCAAATTATTTTCAGCATTTAATATTCCTGCTCCGTATTTCCCCTGAACGTTGATATTGCCAAAAACAGAATCACCTTTTGTATTTATACCTTTTACATCATAATTGTATTCATAGTTGCCAGAGGTTCCGGTTCTGTACTCGTATTGAAAAGTTTTATCTACATGATACGTTTTGGCTTCCTGTGGAGTAATCGTTTTTCGGTCATCTACAGTAATTATTTCTTTTTTGTAGAATGAATTTATTTGTGGAGGAGGACTTTCTGTTTTTTTACAGGAAAGTGTTAGCCAAAAATAGAGTACAGTAAAAGGTAGTTTTCTAATCATGTTCTTTTGATATTGGTTGAGTCGGTTATTCTTTTTTTAATATAAAATCTTTAATAATCTTATCAATATTGGATGGTAAATCTGCATTTTTTATTTCAAAATGCTGTACTTTCATTTCTGTAAACCATTTTGTCCAGTAGGCTTTTATTACTTTTTCTTCATAAGGATTATTTTTGTTTGGATTAATGCCTAAAACTAAAATCTCCAAATTAGATAGATCTTCTCCTGCTTTGATAAATCCAAAATCCTGGTCTTTTAATTTTTTATCCCAGTCTTTTGTATTTAAACCATTTTTACGAATCATTTCAGGAGTAATATAAGTAGTCCTGTTGGCTTCTGTAATCAATGTGCTCTCATAAAAAATATAACCATCAGTGATTATTACGAGTATGTTTCGACTTTCATTTTCAAGACATTGATCTTTTACTTTATTGTCAAAAAAACTCCAAATATCTGAACCTACATAATTATTATCTTTTATCGCGAATTCATATATTTTTGATGTTTGCGAAGCATAATTATCGTTAATAGAATTTAGTAGATCTTTTGAAGCATTATTTTTGTCAATTGAAATTCTTAAATTTTTTGAAATAGAATTAATTTCAGGATTCAAAGGCTCAGGATTAAAAAACAATTGCATTTTATCATTAATTTGTCTGATTCTTTTTGACTTTAAATGTAGCGTAAAAGCTTCAGAAACAGATTTTATATACCCCAAATCTCTTTGATAATATTCCATAGTTGGGTTTGGATTTTTTTGAAGGCTAATTCTGTCCGATAAATCAAGTAGTATACTAATATTATAGTTTTCTTTTAAAGGGCTTTTTGTTGCAGCTTTTTGTTCTTTATCTGCATCTTGTTTGCATGAAAAAGCTGAAATCATCACGAAACAAAGCAGTATTATTTTAAAAATATTTTTCATATTGATTAGTTTTTAGAATAAACCAAATGTTGAAAATCAGGATCAACCAGGCTTAGTTTGCTTAAATGTTGTTCTGAGTGAATTTCACAATTTTCCAGCAGCTCTGTTTTTTCCTTATGAGCTAAAGCAATTTCAGTGTTTATAGCCTGAAACCAGCCTTCTTTGTATTGATGATGGTAGTGCAGATATTCTTTTACAGGAAAAACAAAACCGTCAATTTTAGATTGTAATTCTGAAATTTTTCCATTAAGAGTAATTACCTGTTCTTTAAAAATATTTATTTTATTGACGATATCAATTTTCAGTTTTTCTAAATCGATCATTTTTTCTTTTTTTCCTCTAATAAAAGCTCTTATTTTATCGATGTTTTCAAACTCTTTCATTACAAAATCAAAAACAAGTCCCCAAATAATATATACTACGAATCCGGCAAATATGATCATCCAGAATTCTGCTTCACCCAAAGCAATATTTAAATTGTAAGGAGCAGAATCTGTAGTTTTGTTAAACTCATATATTTTCTTTTCGATTTGATAAGCTAATAAAGCATCAAACAAAAAAGTAGTAAGAAATAAGGCAATTATTCTGAAAACGTTTTTAATGCCTTTTCCTTTTTGAACCATATGAATAACATAGCCTAATCCCATGAAGACAAACGGAATAGTAACGACTAAAACGCCTTCAAGCCAACTTGCTTTAAAAGAATTGTTTAAAGCATCTGCATCAAAAATAGCAGCAGTTAAACTATCATTGGCAAATTCCTTGAAAAACGCAGAATAAGAAGCTGAAATATAAAAAACCAATACATAAAGTGTAATAGGAAGAAGCAAAAACAATCCAATATAAAATTGTGCTTTTAAACCCTTTCCATCCTCGATTCCGTATTTGTCAGGATTGCGTTTTACTTCGATAATTTCATTTTTAATCTCATCGACAGCATCATTTATATCTTGTTCTTTCTTTTCATAAATTCCAATTGCTGCCTCAGACTTTTTAAGTTCAGTTCTATTTTTTTCCTGTTCTTCGCGATAAGGCTGTTTAAGTCTGTCTTGCTCCATTTTTTGTTTTCGGCACTGATCTTCAAAACTCATATAAAGATTTTGCAGACAGGCTTTTAGAACAATAGGTTTTCCGGTTGCTTTTATAGAGGCAGCAAAACCGCTTTGATAATAAGTTATTCTAATTTGTTCTCTGTCATCTTCATTATCATCAAAAGACTTAAGAGGAGAATCTTCATTTTTTTTCAAACTAAATAATTGTGTAAGTGATTTCATGTCTTAAGCGTTTAGTTGACTAATAATTTCTTCTTTCTGAATGTTTTTCTGAACACAATCAATGAGGTAACTGGATAAGTCGTTAATGTTTTCGTCTAAAAAATTAAATTTCCTGCAATACTTTTTAAGCATATTCAGTTCATCATCAGTAATTTTCCCATCAGCCCAAATGATTCTTGTAAAATCATACAAATATTCTATTCGGGTGTTCAAATCTTCTGGAATTATCAACTCAGCATTAATTGGATTAAGGAAAAGCTTATCGAGTTCCTCTCTTGGAATTCCTCTTTCATCAGCAAAATGATACATCATTTGCAGTTCTAATACATCAAATTGGTCATCAGATAATGCCATTTGGTACAATCTTAAAAAGTGGCTTTTTAATTCTATTGTTATCATAATTTGTATTATTTATTTTGGTAAAGATTCACATGCTTTTCCGTTACCGTCGCCATCTAAACTTTTGTAACAAGCTTTATTGCTGTTATAAGCTGCTTGTGCTGCTGCTTGTGAAGAGAAGTCGCCGCAAGTTTTTGTTGGGCAATTTGAATTTGGTGTAATATCAGCTCCATCCGATGAGTCTGAACAAGAAATTATTGAAGTAATTAATGTAAATGCTAAAAATACTAGCATGCATCCCTGATTTTTATTAGAGAAAGATCTTGATCTAGTATTTGTAAAATGTCCTTGAACATAAGTTCCGTCTTTTCTGTAATATCCTTTTCTGTATCCCATAATTATAAATTTTTTATTGTGAAAATTAAAAATGTTATGATTCCTGTAAATGCAAATAATACCATACAACCACTATTCTGATATCGTACACCTGAAATACCTGTTTTAATAGAATAGCCGCTTTTGCTAAATGTTCCTATTTTAGTTCTTAAACTTGGAGAGATTCCGGATCTGCTAATATTTAAGCCAAGTCCTCCTCCAAGTTTTATTCTTTTTTGAAATCGAAAACTCATGATAGCTTAACTAGTATGGCATTCGTTACAACAGGTTTTGCAGCCATTTGATTGAGAATAAGTTTTTTTTTGCTTCAGTAATTGCAGGTTTGCAGTTTGAAAATTCTCCTAAATATTTTCTATTTGCCGAAACTGGCAAATAATAACATTGTAATGTGTGAACTTCATAATCACCATTTGATTGCTTGTTCTCGTTAACATAGTATTTTGTCATGATTTTTGTTATTTAATTAATAAGTCTTTCAGCAATTTCTTCCCTTTCAATTATCATTTGAGAAGGAAGAATCATTTGTATTTTATCGATAATAGGATTTTGAAAAACCACAAAATTTCCTCTACAATTTTGATATCGAAATTTAAATGCCTTTAATCCATTGATGAAGCCTTCTTTTTGAGTTATTTCAAAAACATAATTGGAGCAGGATTTTTTAAAAATGCATTTTTTCCTCTTAGATGGTGGAATAATATTCCAATATATTTTAATAGCAAATAGGATTAAATGCTTCATCTATTTTTGAAAAACAACTAAATGAGTAAAAAGTGTTTGAGCCGGTCTTGCTCCAAATCCAAAACATCCTACTTCTGCATGAATAAAAGTTGTAATATTTTCTACGCGTACATATTGCCAGTCTTTTGCAGTGTAATGTTTAATTGCACTTTCTAATTGTTCTGCAATTTGTGCTGATGAATTTTTCTTTAGATCGATTGAAGCTGCGAATGGTACTACTTTATATTCCATAACTTTTTGGTTTAAATAATGTTATATTGATTTCATAATTCAAACTTAAACCTATTTTAAACCAGTATTTTACGGAAAACCATAATACATAAAACTTTTAAATTTCAGTAATAAAAAAAGCTCCCGAAGGAGCTTGAACTTAATTTTCAAATAAGTTATACATCTAAATAATTCCCATGTCTTTTGTAATAGAAACCAAATGAACGGTATTATTAGCTTTAAAGAAATCTTTGAGTTTGGACAGTCTTTTTTCTATGGCACTTTTGCTATTAGGTTTGATATCTGAGTTCTTAAAAATTTCTATAATTTCATCTTGCGAACTACCGGCAGATAAATATTTTAGGATTTGAATATCTGTATCATCAATTTCGTAATTATTTTTGTCCTGCAATGCCGATGCAACTTCCGGAGAAATGTATTTAGTATCAGAAGTAAAAATTAGATTGATAGCTTTTTTTAACTCTTCAATACTATTGAGGCCTTTCGAAACAAAAGCGTCAACATCTGCATTCTCAAAAAGTGATTTAATACGGTAGCCTTTGTCTTCTACAGAATAAGCTATGATTTTAATAGTTGGTTGCAAGGCACGAACTTTTTGAATCAATTCATCTCCGGTAGCAATTTCTGTTTTGCGATGATCTGTTTTAAATGAAAGATCACTAATTAATAAATCGTAGGGTTGGTTTTGATTGATTGAAGCACGGATCTTTAGAAACGCTTCATCGCAAAATTTTGAATGTTGAAAATCGAGAATATTTAAATCTTTTAAGACTTGTTGAATACCTAAATTCATTGCATCAAGATCTTCGGCTATTATTACTTTTTTAAACATAGGTTTTTATTTGGGCATTGTTATTTTTACTTTAAAACCTTTATCAGGTTCAGTATCAAAAGTAATAGTTCCTTTTGTGGCCAAAATACGGTTTTCCATATTTTGTAAACCATTTTTTATAATTTTATTTTTCTCGCATCCTTTTCCATTATCGGTATAGTCTATAAATATTTTTTGTGAACTGATGTCAAATTTTATAACTACTACTGAAGCCTCACTGTGTTTTTTCATATTTACCATTAATTCTTGTAGAACACGGTAAATTGTAACTTTTTTTATTTCTTCAATATCATCCCAATTGACTTTTTCTATATTGCTAATAATTACGTTTGTGTTGTCAGTATTGTAAGTTGACAGAATTTCTTTTAAGTTATTCAAATAATTTACTCCTGTATGAATATCATTATTTTCTCTTGAGATTCCGCGTACACGACCGTAAATGTCATCTAATTTTTGAACTAAGATTTCTTTTTTGTTTTCACTTTCTAATGATTGTGTTTGAGTAAATGTAATGGCATTAAAAACATCGTTTGCAAGCTCATCGTGGATGTCTTTTGCAATTCGGGTTTCAGTATTGTAAGCTATTTTTATTTTTTCAATTCGGTTTCTGTTATCATAAAGTTTTTTAGAATATGCCACTATAAATAAAATAATAATGAGACTAGTGAAAAATATTATTTTTTGGTTTTCAGCGTCTTTAAGAGCTACTAAATTTTCAGCTTTTTCTAAACGAAGTTTTTGGTTTTCATCCTTTTCTTTTTTAGAGTCGTATTTAATTTTAGCAAACTTATTTTTATAGTTATTTCGAATTTTAATGATACTGTCGTTTAATTCAATATATCTTTTTGCATACTTGGTGCTTCCTCCGTTTAAATCATTCAAAATTAAAAATTGTAAAGCTCTTAATATTTCATCTATACTATTGAGTTTTGTAGCAGTTTTATAAGCCTCTAAAGCATACTGATTGGATTTATTTGAATTTTCTAGTGCGTAATATTCTGCCAGGTGTAGATTACTTTCGATATTTCCATAAGAATCATCATTTTGAATTCTCATCATTAGACCTTCATTCATTAATAAAAGCCCTTTTTCAGTCATTCCTTTTTTAAAATAGGCATAACCTAAATTGTCTTTAAATCTGGCTTTATTTAATATTTCACCAACTATCTTTTTATTTAGAATAGATTCTAATATGTTGATTGCTTTATCATATTTTTTTTGTTTGATGTAAACGACTGCTGTATTATTTAGTGGTGGTAGTTTAGAGATAGAATCTGTACATTGTTTTATGGCTTCTTGATAATAATAAATGGCGTCGTCATAAATTGAAAGCTCCTTGTCTGCTATGCCAAAAAGATTATTGACGGCAGCACTGTAAACATCTTTTTGTTTGATATAAGGAAGTGCTTCAGTTAATGTTTCTTTACTTCCGTAATAATCTCCATTGATTTGTTGGATAGAAGCCATTTTAATAAGAATGTATATTACGTTGGCTGTATCATTTAAAGTTTCATATGCTATTTTAGATTTGTTAAAGTTGTAGAACGCAACATTAAAATTTTTTCTTTCAAAGTTGAGTATCCCTTTTTCGCGAAAGCTTATGGCATCTTTTTTTAAAGGCTTTTTATTAGTAGTAATAAGGGTTTTTTCTTTACAGGAAAGAAAAAGAAGAAAAAGAAGAAAATAAAAAAACGGGGATCGCAGCATAAAACTTACTTTCCCCGAAATTAGTAATTAATTATAGATAAATAATTTAATCAGGTTTTATTTTGGTGGCGGTGGAGGTACTGTTATAGGAGCATCACCAGGACCATCAGCATAAGTTGGTGCGATTTCTTTTTTTGTCTGTGTTTCATATTCCTCAGCTGTGCAAGAAAATATAGTTGTAATAAATAGTGCAAATGCTCCCAATAAAAATAATTTTTTCATGATTTTATGAATTAAAAATAGATATAGGTATTGCTGTCCGGATTCTGTCCGGATCTTGTTTGACAATACCAAATGATTTTGGGAAGTGAAGTGCGTAGAACAGTAAGAAGTTATTTATACTTCCCGGATAAACCCCGTCTTACGGTTTTCCATACTTTTAATTGAACTAGTTTTGTACATTTGTTTTAACCTGCAGATTAACCGGTAACTAATTCTTGGACAAAGAAAGGGCAGTTTTATTGGGGTGTTTTAATGCAATTCCAGTAATGTTGATAATTCTGCTTATTGTTGTAAAATGTTCAATAATTCCAGTAAAGCTTATGAGTAAAATTACTTTTGAAGAATATAAAAGTGCTATTAAAACAAAATATCAATCTTCAAAAATGGAAGATATTTCGGGCATTTTGTTAAATCCTTCACCTGCGCAATTGAGAAATTTATGCTTGATTCATTTTGATAATTCTCTATCAATAAATGATGAGAATACTATGAGATTTTTTTTCCAAGTAAAAGAAGGAGAGGATTTAAGAAGAGCGATTGAGAAGTTTGAAATTGCAAGATTCCGACCGATTATTTCTTTTTTAATGGGAGAAATAGATTCAGACAATAGCGGAAGAATTGAACTAGCCGCAATTTTGGTCGATTTAGAAAAAAGACCTTACAGTAGATTTTTAAAAGAAAAGCCGGTTGAAAAATCTCTAAAGTTCATTAATGAAGATATTAATGAATCTAATCCAAAAGATAAACAAGTGATGGATGCTGGGCAGGAAATTAAGTCCGGATATTTAACTAATAGTCTGAGTAAATTAAAGATAGCTTATATATTTTCTTTTCTTAGCATACTTAGCTTATTGTGTATATTTATCTGGAATTTTAAAGATGAAGATGATTGTATGGTTTGGAATAAAGACCATTATGAAGAAGTATCTTGTGATATGGTTTCGAATAAAATGTCTTTAGTAAGTCCAATAGTAACCAAGAGGGAAGAGAATATAATTTCAAACTTTAAAAAAATTAAAGTTTGTGATACGACAAGTTTTTTCAAATTAGGAAAACCTTATGTATGGTATGGGAAATCATTTGAAGGGAATTATGATTGTTTTACGGCTCCCGGTTTACATCCTGAAACAGGAAAAACATTAAAGCCAATTACGCAGTATATTGTAGATAAATATTTATTGAAAAATAAAGAATAATAGAATGAATAGAAAAGCTTCAGATATACATTTAAAATATATCTGAAGCTTTAATTTAGTTACGAAACTCTCAATCCAGTAGTTATAGCAAATCTATTCCATGAATTGATGGTAATAATAGCAAGGATAATTTCAGCTAAATACTTTTCATCAAATAGTCGGGCTGCATTTTGATAAACTTTTTCAGAAACATGATTGCTGATCAAAGTTACTTCTTCAGTTAAAGCCAAAATTGCTTTTTCTTCTTCCGTATAAATGTCAGCTTCACGCCATGCGCTTATAAGGTAAATACGTTGCTCGGTTTCACCATATTTTCTGGCATCAGCGGTATGCATATTAATACAGAAAGCACATCCGTTTATTTGTGAAGTACGAATTTTGATTAGTTCTTTGTGAATAGGTGTCAAAGATGTTTTAGAAATATAACTTTCTAAATTCATAAGCGCCTGATAAGCTTCGGGAGCAACTGTTGGGATAACGATTCTTGATTCCATTTTACTTGTTTTTTAAAGTTGAAACAAAGTTCAGGGAATCCTACATTAAAAATCTTGAACTACTTCAAGAAATAAAACTCACACTTTTCCAGCTCTTATTTTACTCATAAACTCAGCCGAGAAATCAAGATAGGAGGCAAGCATGTATTGAGGAACACGCTGAAGGAATTCTGGATTCTGATTACTAAAATGTCGATACCTTTCTTCTGCTGACATTGTAAAGAGAAATTTAATACGCATTTGTGTTGCACCAAAGGTTTTTTGTGATACGATTTTAAAGTAACGTTCTAATTTCGGAATCTGAATTAATAAAGATTCAAGAATTGGTTTTTCTATTGCAATGACATCGGAATTTTCAATAGCCTGAATGTAAAAGTGTGATGATGTATCGTTGTGGTAACTCAAATAATCAGTAATCCACCAGCTCTCAATTCCAAATTGAAGTGTTTGCTCTGTTCCTTTATTGTTAATAATATATTGTCTAAAACAGCCCTTCGTAATAAAATGCATAGCGTTACAGGCTTGGCCTTCCTCTAAAATATGTTCTTTCTTTTTTATTTTAGAAATATTCAAAGATGATTCTAAAATAGTAATTTCTGATTGTTCTAAATTTACAAATTTCTGAATATGGTTTATAAGAACTGAATACATGTGTCTAGGGTTTTATGCAAATATAATTATAATTCAAATTTTTGTAAAAACAAAAAGCCCGGTCTTTCGACTGGGCTTTTATATATAAGTAAGTAATCTAAATTGAGTTTATAAAACGTTTATTTTACTTTGTTAAGTATTGCTTTGAAAGCTTCAGGGTGATTCATTGCTAAATCTGCAAGA
>Ga0247812_10001136_pt1 | contig 15112 bp, 11 predicted proteins | sample UWRJL149409B1_FD_178011 | JGI IMG/M metagenome (GOLD analysis project Ga0247812, IMG submission 178011) | Plant litter microbial communities from Arlington Agricultural Research Station in Wisconsin, United States - UWRJ-L149-409B-1 | ecosystem: Environmental > Terrestrial > Plant litter >...
CGGCGAACAAGGCCCGGGCGCGGTCAACGAAGTGCTGGGCAAACTCGACACCAGCCTGAAAACGGCCCGTACGATGATTGAGCAACCTGCTGACGCCGCCATGGTCGACCAGCAAATCGCCGCCGTCGCCGAGTACAAGCGCGCCTTTGCCGACATGGCCCAAGCCACCGTTACGCGTGAAGATGCCCGCAGCAAGCTCGGGGCGACCGCCGACAATGCCGTGGCCCAGGTCGCCACGGTGGAAAAGTCCATGCTGCAAGGCGAAAGCGTTGCCGATTACAGCAACGTGATCGAGCTGAGCAAGCTGCTCCAGCAAGCGCGTTATCAGGTCCGCGGCTACACCTACAGCGGTAAGGCCGAAGCAGAACGGCCTGCGCTGGACGCGATCGACAAGGCCCTGGAGAGCCTGGAAACGCTCCCCTCCAAAGTGCCGGAGCAGCACCTCACCAACCTCCAACAAGCCACAGCATCGCTAAAAGCCTACCGCGCTGCCGTCAGTCAGTTCCGTGACTCACAGGTCACGAACGCCACCGCTCTGAAACACATGGCCGCACAAGGTGACATCCTGATCGACCTCAGCAAAAAGCTGACGGCGTCGCAGACCGTCGTACGTGACACCGATGCCGCGCATGCCAAAAACATGCTGCTGCTGGCCACCCTTCTGGCCCTGGCGTTTGGCTTGCTCGCGGCCTGGGCCATCACTCGTCAGATCGTGATTCCTCTCAACCAGACTCTAAAAGTCGCCGAGCGCATTGCGGCGGGTGACCTGACCCACAGCCTCGTCTCCCAGCGCCAGGACGAACTTGGCCAACTGCAGCGCGCCATCCAGAGCATGACGCAAGGGCTGCGCGAACTGATCAGCGGCATCAGCGACGGCGTAACGCAAATCGCCAGCGCTGCCGAAGAACTGTCCGCGGTGACCGAACAGACCAGCGCCGGGGTTAATAGCCAGAAGGTTGAAACCGACCAGGTCGCGACCGCCATGAACGAAATGACCGCCACCGTGCAGGAAGTCGCACGCAACGCTGAAGAAGCCTCGGAAGCCGCCGTTGCCGCCGACCAACAGGCCCGCGAAGGGGACAAAGTGGTCGGCGAAGCCATCGCCCAGATCGAGCGCCTGGCGCTTGAAGTAGGCAACTCCACCGAAGCGATGGGTCACCTCAAGCGTGAGAGCGACAAGATCGGTAGCGTGCTCGACGTGATCAAATCCGTGGCCCAGCAAACCAACCTTCTGGCCCTCAACGCCGCCATCGAAGCTGCCCGCGCCGGTGAAGCTGGTCGTGGTTTCGCAGTGGTCGCCGACGAAGTCCGCAGCCTCGCTCAGCGCACCCAGAAGTCCACCGAAGAAATCGAAGAGTTGATCGTCGGCCTGCAAACCGGCACCCAGCACGTCGCCACCATCATGGACAACAGCCGCACCCTGACCGACAGCAGCGTCGAGCTGACCCGCCGCGCCGGTGGATCACTGACCAACATCACTCGCACCGTGTCGGCGATCCAGTCGATGAACCAGCAGATCGCCGCTGCCGCTGAGCAACAGAGCGCCGTGGCCGAAGAGATCAACCGCAGCGTGCTGAACGTGCGCGATGTGTCCGAGCAGACTTCGGCGGCGAGTGAAGAGACCGCGGCGTCCAGTGTTGAGCTGGCGCGGTTGGGGACGCATTTGCAGATGTTGGTGGGGCGGTTCAGGGTTTGAGGTGATGCCCTGATCTCGGTGCACTCGGCACCGAGGCGATGCCATCGCCAGCAGGCTAGCTCCCACAGGGGATTTGTGGTGTTCACAAAACCAATGTGGGAGGGTTTGAGGTGATGTCCTGATCTCGGTGCACTTGGCACCGAGGTGATGCCATCGCGGGCAAGCCCGCGATAGCGGCCGAAAGGCCAACGCTGTTATAGAACCTGCCGCAAAAACGCCTGCGCCCGCGGGTCCTTCGGCGCATCGAAAAACTCAGCCGGCGAAGCATCTTCCAGCAGTTTCCCGTGATCAAAGAACAGCACCCGGTCCGCCACTTCCCGCGCAAACCCATTTCGTGAGTCACGCAGACCATGGTCATGCCTTCCACGGCCAAGGTCTTCATCACGTCCAGCACCTCGCCGACCATTTCCGGGTTGAGCTCCGAAGTCGGCTCATCGAACAACATGACCTTCGGTTCCATCGCCAGCCCGCGCGCAATTGCCACGCGTTGCTGCTGGCCGCCGGACAGGCGAGATGGAAATTCGTTAAGTTTTCAACAACAAACACAATCAGTTATTTATTGTTCGAGAAAAGCCAAATATTGACGCCCTGCTATGCATGCCTGCCTGCCTGCCTGCTGAATCCGCTAACTGAAAAAGACTCTGGATGTACCTTCTGCTTAACCTCCAATACTGTCGAAGCGATTAAAGAGTCGATAAACGATTCGGACAACACCGTAAAACGCGAAATTCACACCTGATATGAACGCCAGGACAAATAAGGTTGCTCCATTGTAAAGTGCGTCCAGCGCGACAGACGCGAACACCACCATGGGCAACGTCACGGTTAGTGCATAAAGCAACATTTTCGAGTAAAAATTGGCAGGCAATAACGCGAACGTAAAAATCGACGAGTGAATATAATCCACCGGTAAATCGCGTTGCGTTACAAATGAAAATGAACTTATAGCGAGTATAAAAGTAATGCTAGCAACGACACCTGTCAGTAGAGAAATCAAATATAGCGTTGTATTAACGGCACTAACAAAGAAAGGAAGAAAATCAACTTTACCTGAAAAAACAAATATAAATATCAATAGCAATGCAACGATCAGGTAATATACCTGGCACCATCTGAACAAAATTAGGACAAGTAAATTAATAGGTCGCATCAATAACGTGTCAGCTCTCCCTTGCGTTAATTGGCGAAAAAACCCCGCAATCGCGGAGCTAAAAAAGCTTACAAACAAGCCTCCCACCGCATAAGTCACAAAGAAAATCATCAGCCAATTAGCATTTTGCTTATCAGTTATAATTAACGAGTTGATTACGTCAAAAAAAACGAACTGAAGGCTGTAGAGCGTAAGAAGTGAAACTATCCCACCCAGCAAATTAGCTTTGTAGCGAGCTTCTTCTTTTATTGAGTTTCTAATCAGGTTCACTATAAACATTTTAGCCTCCCGCTCCCGAATACCTATTGCAGGCGTGCTTGAAGGTGAATTTACAAGCCACCCACATAATGGCAAACCAAATAATGTATAGACACCCCAGTTCCAACACCAGGTCGACATTTGGACGCAACAGGAACTCAGCCGGCCCACTTATAATGAGCCTGAAAGGGTTATACCTCATAAGAGGCTGCAGGTAGTCTGGCCAATAAGCGATTGGCAATAACGTCCCACCTATGACGCTTGCCATAATGACTTGAAAACCCAGCGTCATATCCGGACGCGTCAGCCAAAAAGTAGAAAGCGATAACAGAAATCCGAGCAAGAAACAAAATAGCAAGTTGACGAGACTCAACGTTATGAACCCCAGCACTCCGACCAAATCACCGCCCGAAAAAATCACAAACATCGCGATTAGCAAGATAGGTATATAGTAAAGAATGCTTTCACCCAAAAATACGAATAAATTGTAAGTGAAATAATTTAACGGCTTTACAAAAATACCTTCCAGCTGCCCTTCATGCACATGTGTCGACACCCTGACGATTAAATCGTAAGTATTATTCAGGCGATTGAGCGCCAACACGGCGACATAATATAAATAGGTTTCTTCCAGACTGTACTGCGGCAACTGATCAGCGCTTGCCCCCTCGTACACAAAGCGCCAGATTGCGAATTGGATAAAAAAAGGAACACCCGTAGCGATGAGCAGGTCAGTGATTAACATGGACCTGTCTCTGTACACCGAAAGCAGGCCCGTTCGCACAAGCTGTAAATAGGCGGGGCTGTTCACAAATCACTCACTCGACCAAGACTTGAAAAGGTTAACGACATTATTCTCAAAATCCATAGGTAAAACTTCAAGGTCGTAAGTGCCGTCATTAAACATGTCGAAAATTTCCCCAACCAAAACCTTAGGCACCAAATAAGTTAAATTCGTCGGCCCATCATTAATAAGGCTAATATTACCAAATACTTTCATAGCCTCCTTGAATCTTAACAATCTGGCTTCGCCTAGTGTCAAATCCTGCAGAGAAACGTTTAACTTAATATTAGCTTTGAAAATTATGCTGAGATCACGCATTGAACCATCGAAACGTATTCGCCCTTTATCGATGATTATTGCATCATCACAGCACGACTCGATATCACCCAAATCATGACTTGTAAGGAATACCGAAAGATTGCTTTCCTTGCGCTTGTAATTCAAATATTTTCGTATCTCATACTTCGACGTTACGTCTAGCCCTACTGTCGGCTCATCCAAAAATATAAGCTCTGGCGAATGCAAAAGATTCAACGTCAGCTCACATTTCACTCGTTCGCCCAAACTTAAATTGCGCACAGGCTTATGGATGACTTTACTCAGGTTCAATGAATCGGTTAACTCGGAAAGCCGTTTTCGATAATCAACATCTTTAATTTTGTAAATTTCTTTATATGTATCAAGACTGGTTTTAACGGGTAAATCCCACCACAATGACGTCTTATGGCCAAACACAGCACCAATTCGATGTAAAAATCCTTTTTCTCGAAGGGAAGGATTATGGCCTAAAACCCTCACAGTGCCGGAGGTTGGCTTCTGGATCCCACATAAAATCTTTATTAAGCTAGATTTGCCCGCACCATTCGGCCCTATAAAACCAACCGCAGCACCTTTAGGTACCGTAAAATTTACATCGGCTAGTGCTTGGTAGGGTTCATAGCTTGGCTTCACCAACTGCTTGCACCAAGCCGCCAAGCCGACCGTCTCCCTGGCCAAAAAATAGCATTTATTGACAGCTGTTAAATCTATCAGATTGCTCATCGCGATGTAGTTCCAAGTCAGGTATCAGCACATCATTGATGTATAATGACAGACGCTGCATGATTAAACTTATGAGAAAGTCATTTCTTTCATTATTCCACTTTCAATTTTAAAGTAACGGGTTCCGACATTTTGAACGAACCTGACATCATGAGAGACGATTATTGCGGCCGGATTTAAGCGCTGTATTTCGCTTTCCAGAAGCTCTTGGGAACTGATATCCAAGTGATTCGTTGGTTCATCAAGTACCAAAAAATTCGGACTACTTAAACGAATAGTTAGTATCGCAAGACGAGCGCGCTCACCGTAGCTCAACTGTGAAATTTTCTTCTGGGAGTCCAAATAAGAAAATCCAGCAGACGCAACTTTATTGATCGATTGCTGGTAATCAAGTCCGAAGCGAGCACTAATAAACTTAAGTACTCCCACATTGAGCGGCAGCAAAGATAGTGCCTGATCAAGAATACCTACTTTAACCGACGGACCTACTTTTATACCGTCTATTCCATCGACTATAGCTTTTAAAAACGAACTTTTACCGCAACCGTTAGCCCCTGAAATTATTAATCGATCACCCCGATTAATAACCAGCGACTTAACATAAAATAGAACACTGCCATCAGGAGAACACAACGTAAGATCATCGATCTGCAGAATTTTTTTGGCGCTGAATTTCTCCATAGTCAGCGCTAACTCCCCGTTCACGGATACTGGCTTATTGGACACTAACGCTTCAAGGGTCTTGATTTTCTTCTCTATTTTTTTTGCTTTTTGCAACGCCGTGTCGCTATAGTGATTTACACCCAACTGCCGTTGAAAGACTGCACTTTTTTTTAATCTTTCAATTTTATTTTTTGCTTCAGCCCTCGCACACGCGGAAGCCTTTTGCTGTTCTAACAATAGCTTTCTTGCCAGCGTGAAAGAATAATTGAAAAAACTGAAGTCTCTATCGTGTAGAATTAACGTACTTGACGTCACCGAGTCTAAAAAATGCCGGTTATGACTAATCACCACGAACGTAGGCACAGCATTACTATCGCTAAGTAGACGAATGAGACTATTCATGTGCTCTTCATCCAAATGATTCGTAGGCTCATCCAGTAATAATAGATCCGGCTCCACGAGTAAGGCTTTGGCAATCGTTAACATCTTTTTCCAGCCACCACTCAAGTGGGCGAAAGGTAAACTCCAATAAATCGGCGGAAATCTGAACAACTCCAGCACGCACTCAACTTTCCATTTATCGCTAGCGCAATCTGTCAAGCAGTTTTCCAAGACCTGCACAGACGTTAATTCGTTCCAGCTGTCGGGAAAATCTTGTTCTACATATTCAAAGCGCAAACCTCTAGAGTGAGCGACACGGCCGTCGTAGTCGTCTGAATATTTAGCAATAATGCGAAGCAGCGAGCTTTTACCGGTGCCGTTATCACCGATTATTCCCAACCTGTCCCCACTATTTATGGACAATTTCAAATTTGAGAAAAGCGTTGCATCACCGAAGGATAAAGATACATCTTCCAGTTTTACCAAAGACATTTTTAATTCAACTCCCACTCTCGTACAATACTTCTGCGCTTGTACGATTTCTGCTCCGGTAAAGCATCAACCTCATGGTGTAAAAGTATAATTGCATAACCGAATAAGCAAGAAAGCCGCTCGCTCAACAAACTCAATATTTCCGCCATGTTTTTATGGGGTGGGCCTGCATAATGAGTCAGTAGCTCTATTAAGTCTGCGCTTTTTTGTATCAAACGGAACGATTCCAAAGTTTTGTCTGGTGTAATCAATATATCGTCTATCGCCGCTAGAATAGACGCACTTGGCACAAGTTTGTGGTCTCGGGTGCGAAAAGCATCGTCTCGCCTACCGTTAATGGCAAAAAGTGAAGTAGCTGCACTGCCGCAATCACATTGTGAGTCATCCGAAACTTTCCTAGCTAAATCGCCATGATCAAATCGAATCAATGGCATAAATTCATTGTTCAAATCTGTACACACAACAGACCCAAAACCGCTGCTATCTATATCCACCACTTCCAGATAAACACCATCTTCAACGACGTGGTACTGGCCGTGGGCACATTGCGTAGCGATCATTCCGATCTCTTCGGAGCTGTACTCATCAAATACAGGAACGCCCAGCACCCTTGAATAGTAGTCTCTCTCCAGCTGTGTACTACTTTCAGAGTTAGTCAAGATCGCTTCGACCCCACTCATCTTCAGTTCCGTTTGGTGCTGAAGTATCAGCGGTAAGTAGCTCGGTAATGTCACAAGCAGCCTCGGTCGCAGATGAAGCAAGTGCTTACCTAACGGTGTGGTTGGATGTAGATCTGGTAGTTGAAACGTTCTGTACTTACCTTGTAGAGACGAAAAGGCCAGACCAGCATGGTGCAACATGTAGACCCAGTCATTTTCTTGCAAGGGTCGTTTCAAACAAGAATTATAAAAACGCATTACTTGCAAATGATCCAGAATGATATCGTCGTCATCGCTAAATAGGGTGAACGGTTTGCCACTGGATCCGGAGGTCCTTGAACTGTTAGCGAAGTCTAGAAACCCACTATCGTTCACTATCGCACTACTTTCAAAATTGTTAAGAAGCGCTTTGGTAACGATGGGGAGCTTTTCAAAATCGGAAAAGCTTTCAATGCAGCCCTCTTTGTAACCGCAAGTGCTATAAAACTCACGATAGAATGCAACGTTTCTATAAGCGTTATCAACCAAGCGTCTGATTTTCGACAGCTGAAGTTTTCTAAATTCGTCCTTTGATTTTAGTAAAAATCCCTCCATCATATCCGAGTTATTTGACCATAACTCCAGCGCCACACCCTGGAGTGTATGGTTATCCGTTTTAGGCCGGTGAGCTTGCGCCGCCAACTTTCTAATCTGACTGAAATTTCCATGTTCCAATTGCGAATAATAGGGATTTTCTGAACCACCAAATTTGTTCATTGAAAGGCATCCTGTGCAAGAGGTTGAATTACTGATCACCATGAAATCAGTTACTTCAGTACATATTAATCATGTATTTTTTAAATTTAATTTTCGTCCAATTAAAGTGCTGATTGCCCCTTGCTCAAACACCTGAAAATCACTTATGACATCACCAACAGAAAACACGCCAATTAATCGGCGCGAAGTTACAAACACCGGACCCGCATGTAAACCACATAATATTTAATGAATATTTCAGTTATATTCAGCCACAATATATTGTCACCAGCGAACGTGCGAACATTATGCTTGCCACATATTTCGTAAAGGTAATACCAAAACCGGGCTTGCTGGTTTCAATGAGGCGATCCATATTAACTGAGCGTTAAGCAAAATAATTTTCTTCAAGGATGAAGGTGTTCTCATGATCAATTTTAATACATTACTACCCGAAATGATTGTCTCTAATATCAAAGAAAGTCTTAGGTTTTACTGCAAAGTTATAGGTTTCAATATTGAGTATGAGCGACCGGAAGACGGCTTCGCATTCATTTCATACCACGGAAGTCAACTGATGCTAGAGCAAGATTTCTATAAGAGCACGCCTTGGCGTGTCGAACCTTTAGAGCAACCTTACGGTCGAGGGATGAATTTATCGATCGAGTGCCCTGATGTCTGTCAACTAGCAAAAAACATGGTGAATTCTGGATATGCACTTCATAAGCCTATTGAGGTATTCTGGTACAGAGAGAACAAGCGCCTGCACGGTGAAAGCAATTTCCTTGTGTTAGATCCGGATGGCTACCTGCTTAGATTCGCTCAAGACCTAGGATCGAAGCCACTAACGCGGGATGAACTGTAAATTTACCAACGTAACCACCTGCTTCACCGACGGCCTGATGTAGACTATTTTTAAGCTTTCTGGGCTTAAAATTTTTTAAGGCGAACCAGGCCTTCGTTTACGCGTCTTCTAAGACTAATGTTGCTAACTGGTGGGGAGTTTCAAAACCGCTTATATATAAACGTAACGTGTGGACGACCGTACCTATTAGCCGCTTTAACAGAAATGGTTCTTCCTCACCTATAGAAAACCGAAGATATGCGGGCATATCAACGGCCATGGCAGTTGCAGAAACGCGAGTGGTCGAATAGCCATAGTTAACGCCTTTGGTGATCGGAATACTTGCCTCCCGACAATAGTGCAGCAACACATCGATGTACTCCTCCAGAAAAACAAGATCATTCAATTCCGAGCTTTTCATGAAGATGGATACTACATTTCCACCGTGATCCCATCCAAGCTCACGCCATTTCAAAGGATACGCAATGTTTATGTGGCCTTTCAAATAGCTCTGAGCGCCTAATACATTCACAAATAACTCAGCACTGTTACTTGGCAGGCGCACTCTATCCAAATACATCGACCGACTATATTCCGGAAGCTTGCTCTCAGCAGAGGGAGATACAACTCCCCCCGTTCTTTTCCGGCTGATCGATAGCTGAGCCCTATGCGCATCCGGTGTAACAGCAATACCTGCAACCTGCATATTCAAACCAAACTGCAAATATTTACTGCCGCTTTCAAAATAGAGTATTGTCGGATGATTATCTGCGGAAAAAATGGAAAATACATCAATACCGCCAGGCACCATTGTGCCGTCTATGACTAGCCAATTTTTACTCCAGTCTTTACGATCAAGTTTATTCGCCAAAATTTGTAAATCAGAAATGTTTAACGTTTCATTATTTACCGAAGGATCAATAAAGACAAATGCGGCATCCGATGAGTCGACGAGCTCAATCAAGTCATCGATACACCAGGAATGGAGACGTATTAACTCGATATACTTGAGTTTTTCGAGCTGTTCGAATGCCTCAAAATAAATATCGGGTGACGTTACTACTCGAGCCCCATCCTGAAAGACGCTTCCGAGTAGAAAACTTTCAACAATCGTGTACGCTGCTTGCCCAGACAATGCCAAAAGCATGGCATTTTCTTCTGTGTTGGAATTGAAACTTAAAGATAACTTTGATTCAACCTTACGTAACTGCGCTACCCCATAGCGGTCGTAGTTCGCTGCGGCGCTGTTATTTTCAACCTGATCAAAAATCATAACGCACCAGCTTTGATCGTTGCGTGCACTGCACCAAGTCAAACTGTTACGTAAAAAAGAATACTCTTGAATCATCAAGCGGTATGCGTGCCGAGCGGACGTGTTGGAAAGTCTTTTACTCGTCAGTTTATTCAGTTGAGCTACACAACTGATCAGTCTGTCAAATACGTAGTCCACGCTATCCTTTTCTATTGATAAACCTTCCATTAACGCTGATTGTCGATGATGCATCGTCATCGTTATCAAATGCTTGAATCGAGCTTTCAATTGGTAGAGTAGTTCACACCACATATTATTATTTAGCACGGCGTATTTACTGCTACCGGGCATTTTCTCTTGAATGGAAAAATCACACGAAACAGACTCGAAGACAGACAGATCTTTTTTAACGGCAGATCGTTCGGAATATTGATGATCGGCCCGAGAATTAACTTCACTTGAACTCATCCCAGTTTCCTTATGATCTGCATTTAACTAAATTTTTATTAATACAAAATTATTAGGCATTTTATCACTTTAAAAAAGTGTTAAATTCGAGAACGCGTGTTGTAGCCTGCACAAATATACGATTCACCGTTTCGCGCTCCAGAGCAGCGAGATGTGAAGTCACAACAAGGTTTTTACTGGGTAATGATTGCAAGCTATACGGATCGTCATACTGCCCTTTATTGTCCACCCACTCATTGTAATAACCGTCAATAAAGCAAAAAGCATCGCTATTATCCTGAAGAAAGTCTTTGAGCGCAGTAGGACAAATTATTTTTGGGCTGGACATGTTCAAAATCTTCAGCTTGGGTGAGGCACTCTTTAACATCCCTTCATCAATCAGATTCCAGGTATCGGCACACCCCTTGAGGTGAACGCATAGCACATCGACGGAACTGACCATCTGAGCCAAAGTGTTGTACTGCAAGCCCAGCGAGTCTTCCAGATCTGTTTTTTTACTCCTTGACCAGTACTGCATGCGCGTACAGCCTTTAGTATGGAGCTGATGTGCAATTTCACAGCCGATCGCCCCCATGCCGACGAGCCCTACGCTTAAGTTTGCTAGTGAAGGTCTTGGCGTTTGTATCCAACCGGTGCCTTCTTTCACCCGCTCGACGCTTTCAAAAACGTTGGCCAAACAAACAGTCAGCATGGCCAATGTAAATTCTGCTACCGCATGAATGTTCATGTCAGGCGTATTGGCCACTCGTATGCCTTTTTTCGTGGCGTATTCCAGATCCACGAAACTGGTGATGCCGGTTCCCATTACCACTAGGTTCTCTAATCGCGAAGCAATATCGAGAAATCGCGCGGACAGATACTCTGGCCCACCCAAAATATAATCCTGTACATCTGGCAAAACTGCCAGAATTTCACGCTCGGACGAAGGACACCTAATATGAACAAGTTCAAAACCGCTAGGAAATATTTTATCGCCCACCTCGAAATCGCCCGTGACCAATACTTTCCTCATGCCCCACTCCCTACTTGGCGCTTTCTCTGAACCGCCATACTTTCAAGTTCTTCTAATGCATTCTTTAAGCGCTGAACAGAGGGACCAAACTCGTCATCTGGTTTAAGCAGGGCAATTCGGATTCGATCATGTCCTGCAATGTTATGACTGTTCCAAAAAAAATACCTGCCGGGTAAAACAGCAATACCATAGCTTGCAAGATACTCAGTCAATTCAAGGTCAGACAACCCGGTTTTTTCGATATTCAACCACATGACCGTCATAGTGGAGTCTGTTTCAACGGATTCAATGGTTACCAGCGAATTTTTTAGCTTCGACTTTACGAGCTCGATATTCGTGGAGATGACAGACTGCATATAGGAAATGCCTCCTTTTTCCAAGGTGGCATCAATGAACGCAATGATCACTCTCAATGAGAGATTGGAACAACACAAGTATATTTCCTCATATATATTCCGAATATTCCGTTCCAGATTTTCACTGTATGAGAGCAAACTGGCCTTAGTATCTAAGGTTGGCCACTGCTTGCCAGTGTCCTCCAGAATGATAAAGGAAGTGCCTTTTTCTTTAAGCAGTGCGTACTCATCAATGTCATTCTTATGGCAGAAACGAAATGAAGTATCGAGCACTAAGACAACGTCGAGTCGACTGCACAATTGCGCAATATTCGACATCACGACAGAACCAATGGCTGTACCCGTTGGATTATTTGGGTTAACCATGAACAAAACATCGAGTTCTTTGCTCACTAAAAAGCGTTCCAGCAACACCATATCGGCAAGCACCATTTCGGAAATGGCCTCCAGCTCCACCTCCCGACGACGAAGTAATTGCGCCAGGTTGTCAAATGTAGGTTCGACAAGCCCGACTTTATAATTCATTGATCGCGCCCACGCGCCTACAATATCAATACTATTAGAGGCGGTTGGGCATACAGAAAAGCTTGCGTGTTTGCTCAAACCTTTCAGACCGAAGTATTCCGCAAATTTGTTTTTGAAAAGGCGCTCCATGTCTGGAATAGGTACTTCTGTTGCCGACTGCCAAAGAGCAGGCAGTTCGGACAATACCGTATTGAAGTGTTTCTCAGCGGAGATATAGCTGTGCCCATCCGCCAGATTGTATTTGGCCGACAGACCAAAAACTTCAAGCTCAGTCAGATTACTGTTGTTGGAATTAGACAATATCTTCGCCTCACTAGACAGTTTGCATTTAGATGATCATTAGTCAGATCCAGCCCTTGAATCCTAATAATCTAAAAGCTGCCTGTATAGTTCAAGCAATTCGACTTTGCCTTTCTAAATATTTCCGCTCAAACTTTAACGACGTCGCTCAGAGGTAAGCACTTATTGCTGCTTAACCTTTTTTCATCACAACAAGTTACCCAATAAAACTGTTCAAGTATTTTATCATTTCATCTTTTATCAATTTTTGTTCGTCTGGGACGGATCGCGAATAAGCACGCCTGCAATATGTTTCAACGTTAGTCTTGCGTAATTGACCAATGCCAACATCGTGTTGCATTTTTAGCGAAACAATCTGTATGAAGTTTTCCTGCAAGGCTACTCATCATCGTCTATATACACCGCCCCCCTCGTGCAATATCTGTTTATTGAACACGTTTTTACGCGCGCGGAGGCATCCAAGCCTGAAATTGGCGGCCCCGCAGGACGGTTGGGCAGGAGAAATGGCTCTGGCCTAGCAGTTCTGCTAGTAGACATGATTTTCGAAACAGCAGAGTCTGGCACCATGTTATTACTATGGAATTGACTCATGGAACGCGTGTCGATTATTTCAGTAGTTTCCTACCAATACGACGCTCTTGATCGTTTGGTCAATCGTGTCTCTGCGGGGCAACACAGGCAGCATCGCTTCTATCAAAAAGAAAGGATCGTTACGGAGATTGAAGGGAACGTACACCGCCAGATTTTTCAATGTCAGGAGGCACTGTTAGCAGAGCTGGAAACAAAGCGTGTTCCGCGTACGTCGTTGTTGACAACCGATTCGCAGCGCTCGGTATTGCGGAATTTTGACGGCCATTCAGCCTATTCCCCTTACGGACATCGCACGGTAACCGGGGGATTGTCGGGGCTTCTGGGATTCAACGGCGAACGTCTGGACCCGAGCACCGAACATTACCTCCTAGGAAATGGGCACCGTGGTTTCAATCCGACACTCATGCGTTTCAACAGTCCGGACAGCTTGAGTCCATTTGGAACGGGCGGCTTGAATTGCTATGGCTATTGCGGTGGAGATCCGATCAATCGCACAGACCCCACGGGAAGAACATGGTATGGATGGGCGTGGTTTGTAAATAGCGCATTGGGTTTTGTGGACGACTATGTGGTTCCTCGCCTCCCTAAAAGGCTGGCTCGACAGATACCAGCGGTTGGCAATCGGACCTTTGGTGAGGTCACCAAGTCAATGTCTAAGGCAGGCGGGTTGTCCGCGTCTGTGCTCTACTTGGTCATGAATCGCGTTGAAGCCTATTACCCCCTATCACCAGTCAATGATCCACTTTTCTACGCTTTTTTGACGAGCAGTACGTTCGCTGTCGCGAATAGTGCGCTGCATACTCTGCACCGATTGGCTCATCGCGGGGCGCAGCCTATGCTGCCATTGGCAACCCCGCTTAGGCGAACCACTTCCCTACCCGACCTTCGCAGTAACTCTCGATTGCCAACTTCAACCAGCACTTCGAACTCTTCCAATCCGCAGATGCCTTCACAACAGGCTAAATCAGCGGCTAAGCCGAATGAACCTCGAGACTCCCTCGTGATTCGTCAGGGCCTTTAGAAGAGGCTGTATTCAATCTGAAATGGATGGTCGAGGGCTGCTTTACAGCCCTCGCGATCAGCTCGAAACCTAGACTTACAATACCTGGCGCAAAAACGCCTGCGCCCGCGGATCCTTCGGCGCATCGAAAAACTCAGCCGGCGAAGCATCTTCCAGTAGCTTCCCATGATCAAAGAACAACACCCGGTCCGCCACTTCCCGGGCAAAGCCCATTTCGTGGGTCACGCAGACCATGGTCATGCCTTCCACGGCCAGGGTTTTCATCACGTCCAGCACCTCACCGACCATTTCCGGGTCGAGCGCCGAAGTCGGTTCATCGAACAGCATGACCTTGGGTTCCATGGCCAATGCCCGGGCGATCGCAACGCGCTGTTGCTGTCCACCGGACAGGCGTGACGGAAATTCGTTGGCCTTTTGCGCAATGCCGACCTTCTCCAGCAACGCCAGAGCCTTGGCCTCACGCTCTTTCTTGCCGCGCTTGCGCACAACCTTCTGGGCCAGGCAAAGGTTCTCCAGCACTGTCATGTGCGGGAACAGATTGAAGTGCTGGAACACCATGCCGACTTCACGGCGATAGGCGTTGACGTCGGTTTTCGGGTCGGCCAGTTGCAAGCCGTCGATGCTTACCGAACCCGAGTCGAATTCTTCCAGGCCGTTGAGACAACGCAGGAAGGTCGACTTGCCGGAGCCAGACGGGCCGATCACTACCAGCACCTCGCCTCGTTTCACGTGCGTCGTGACGTTATCCACAGCCCGGACCACCTGGCCACGGGTGTCGAAGACTTTTACCAGATCGCGAACTTCAATCACTTTGCGCGAGCCTCCGCTCAAGCCGGCTGGCGATTTTCGACAGCGGCAGGTTGATCAACAGATAAAGACCGGCC
>Ga0247812_10001138_pt1 | contig 15094 bp, 13 predicted proteins | sample UWRJL149409B1_FD_178011 | JGI IMG/M metagenome (GOLD analysis project Ga0247812, IMG submission 178011) | Plant litter microbial communities from Arlington Agricultural Research Station in Wisconsin, United States - UWRJ-L149-409B-1 | ecosystem: Environmental > Terrestrial > Plant litter >...
GTGAAATCATCAAAAACGCAGGCGGTACTATCGTCCGTGAAGACAACTGGGGCAAAAAGAAGTTAGCATACGCTATCAACCGCGAAGACTTCGCAGTATACGTATACATGGATGTTGAACTTCCAGCTGACGCACCACTAAAGATCAGCAACACATACAACATTACCGACGAAGTACTCCGTTACCTCTTGGTAAAGGTTGATGTAAAGGCTCGTGCAGCACTTGCAGAGCAAGCACAACGCGCAGCAGCTCGTTCTGACGAAGATACAACTGAAGAAAACTAAAGAGTAAGAAGAGGGAGATAGGGAATTATGGCTAAAAGCATCAACCAAGTAATCCTAATGGGGCGTTTAACACGTGACCCAGAACAACGTACTACTACAACTGGTAAAACAATCGCCAGCTTCAGCATTGCTGTCGACCGTGGTGGTCAAGACGATCAAGCAGATTTCTTTAACGTAACTGCTTGGGAAAAACTTGGTGATTTGGTTATCCAATACCTAGCCAAAGGACGTCGTGTGCTTGTTCAAGGCCGTTTGCGCCAAGACAGCTGGGACGACAAAGAAACAGGTAAGAAGCAATCACGTATTGAAGTGACTGCAACTGACGTTACTTTCCTTGATGGACCTAACGGCGACTCTGACGGTGGTTCAAGCGCTCGTCCATCGAACTCTAACTCATCTTCAAGCAACAATTCATCTAAAGATGTCGTTATTGAAGACATCGATGACAAACCAATTGATTTAAGCGAGATTCCTTTCTAGTCTGAACGACTAAGGAATCATTTATAGGAGAAAGAATATTATGCAAAAACGACTTAAGAAAGATACGCCTGCCTTTTTTGACTACAAAGATGTCAAAACTTTGCAACGTTTCATTAACATGTACGGTCAAATCGAACCAATCGGTAAAACTGGCCTAAGCGCGAAGCAACAACGCCAACTAGCGACTGCTATCAAGCGTGCCCGTCACCTCGCGTTACTTCCATTCGTAGCTCAAGGATAATTCCATGGCTTCGTACCAGCCAACTGAACTAAAAAAGGGTGTCGTCGTGCAAATCGATGGCAAGCCTTTTCGCGTGACTGACTACAACCAAAAAGTAATGGGTCGCGGTGGAAGCATCGTGAACGTTAAACTGAAGAATCTTATCGACGGTAGCGTTATTCCTAAAACTTTTAAGGGTCAGGAACGCGTTGATTCAGCTGAAGTAAGTAACCGAACGGTTCAGTATCTTTATAAAGATGCTGATAACTTCTACTTTATGGACCCAACCAGCTTCGAACAGTTCCAGCTTGCTGCTGACATTATTGAAGAAGCTTCAAAGTTCCTTAAAGAAGGTGAATCACTGACACTTCAGTCATTTGACGAGCGTATTATCAACGTTGAGCTTCCTAAAAACGTCTACCTTGAGGTTACGTATTCTGAAGACGTCGTAAAGGGCGACACTACAAGTAGTGTCCTTAAAGACGCAACACTTGAAACAGGTGCTGTCGTTAAAGTTCCAGCATTCATTAAAGTAGGCGACGTTATTTCTGTCGACACTACTACCAGTGAATACCGCGAACGAAAGAAAGATTAGTTATGAAGCAGCGTCTTGATGCTGCCATGACTGCAATCGGCCTTGCGCCAACTCGTTCTCAAGCCGAGAGTGTTATTAAGCTTGGTGAAGTAAAAGTAAATGGTCAGGTTATTACTAAACCTGGCCATTTTGTGTCCGACCCAAGCACTATTGAAATGGTTGAAAAAGAACGGTATGTCAGTAGGGCTGGGCTTAAGCTAGCCAGTGTTGCTGAACTATTAAAACTCAACTTCAAAGATACGATTGTGCTTGATGTCGGGAGTAGTACTGGTGGTTTTACTGATTATTCACTACGGCACGGCGCTACGAAAGTATACGCTATCGATGTTGGCACCGAGCAACTTCACCCGAGCCTTCGTGGTAATAAACGTATCGAATTGCATGAAAAAACAGATATTCGTGACTTTAGAATTTCCGCAAAGCCAGGTCGAGAACCGGTCATGCCGAATATTGTCGTTATTGACGTCTCATTTATTAGCCTCCGCGAAATTCTACCGCACATTAAGCGAGAATTGTCTGACAAAAACACGCAAATCGTTGCCATGGTGAAACCACAATTCGAAGCAGGCAAAGGTCAGACCAACAAAGGTATTATTAAAAACGATGCAATGCGTCGTCAAATCTTAAAAGATTTTGAATTCTGGGCAAAAGAGTACTTCTTCATTGCCGATAAGCGCGATAGCGACGTATCTGGTGCCAAGGGCAATCAAGAACGCTTCTACCTACTCAAAACCCTATAAGGTTAAATTGCGCTTAAGCATTCCATTTTCGGGTTAAATTCGTTACAGTTATGGTTAGATATCGTAAGTTAACTTGAATAGTGGGTCTATGAAAAAATTAGCAATAATCGCAAGTATATTACTCCTCTTAGTAGTTGGGGCTGCAGCTGCACTTTTACTTACTGGAAAAGTCGCCTGGGTTGGTCCTGACACAAAAATTGTCACAACAAAAATTGTTTGTACGCCAGATGTCGTGAGCAAATATAACGACGCTATGTACGTGAGTTTCCGTAACAACGAAACGCTTCCTTCGCTTGACGTTGAAGGTATCAAAAACCTGAAGACTGAAATTAAGGCGAAGGCTGGATATGAAAATGATCCTACTTGCCAATCAATGTTGTATCTCATTGCAATATACGAAGAAGACTACGAAGGCTCGAAGCTTGCCTATGAAACCGTAAAGAAATTACACGACGAAGGTTTGTACGCAGACAACAATATCCGCAACAATCCGCCGTTGTTTATGTACGAAGCTCCTGTATTTGCACTTTCGCCGGAAGGTAAAGCGCAACCAGGCGTTGGTGACTTAGATGGTGTTGGTGGTGAATAACAAACTTCGCCTATTTGGGTTTATTTTTGCCCTCTTCGCGTTGTCTGTAACTGCAGTTATTATTGCGCCGCAAGATAGCTTCGCCCAAGGTGGTGTTGGTTCTGGTGGTTCTGGTGGTGGCTGTGGAAACGGGTGTGGTGGTGCGCCGCACACCAACAACGGCTATGGCTGGTACCGGTTTAGTTCAAGTGGAGCTGGCGGCCCTGCAGACTTAAGGAATGGTGGTAGTTATGCGAACGTAGCGGCTACTTGTCGCAATACCGGGAACGACTCTGTTGTTGCCTTTATTGTGCTGCGCCCAAACCGTCTTGTGACGAGCGCGAGTATTTATGACTACCGCGCCGGATCGTATGGTACATATACCGACTACAACGGTAACGACGGCGGCAACTGGCTTACGTATGCATTTGCTCAAGCACTCTATAGTAGTTTGCCTGGAAGTATTACGGGTGGATACACTTTTGGTTCAAACGTTGCGTGGTTTTGTTATAATTTCTCTCCACCACCGCCAGCACAGTGGACAGTAGAAGGGGTTACCTATATTCAAAATGGTCGTCCTGCAAATATGAACCTGGCTACCAATGGTACTGTGACTGCAAAACCAGGTGATCGCTTGAACTGGTTCCATGACCTACGAAATTTTGGGCCTAACAATATGGATAGGAATATTTATTATGAGGTTGCGAAAACGGGTTTTACAAATGGATGGAACGCAACAATACAACCGAATGGTAATGCAAGCGGTCCGGCTGCGAATACCTTTGTGCAGTTGCGCGCCAGAACAGACACGAATTCCGACCCTTATACTATCTATGACGTAACGCAGAGCGACGTAGGCAATACGCTCTGTCAGCGAGTCCAATGGATATCGCACTCGTGGAATAATGGTGCAGCGGGCGCTAACGGCTTCGCGTGTGCAGCCGTGCCATATAGCTATAATTTAATCCCTGATATCGCTAATATTACCGATGGTGCTGTTGCTGAGAGTGGGCTAGGGGCTGTGCCTGTTACGGGCCGAGTGACGAATACAGGCGATACGAAATCGCACCCTAATATTCAATGGGAAATGTATCAGGTAAAATACGCTCCAGGCGCTTCGGTGAATAACAAGGCTGGTGGCATCAGTGCAGCCACTCCATGTGCTTACTTTACGGGCAACATACAATGTATCAATACTGCACCTGGCTCAGGAGTTGAAGCTGGCGGTTATGGCTATCACGCAACAGTGGGATACAACTCGAATGGAAACATCGCTGACGAGCCAGCTGGAACAAAAATTTGTTTTGGGATGTCTATCAAGCGAAACTCAGGAACAAGCGCCGATTGGCGGCACTCGCAGCTTTACTGTATGGTTGTGGCGAAGAAGCCAAAGGTTCAAGTAACCGGTGGTGACCTTATTGTTGGTCGTGGTTCTGGTGTTATATCAAATGTCGTAACATCAACCTCTCGGCTTGCTGCTACTGGCCTCAGCCATGGTTCTTGGGCTGAATATGGCATTTTACCATCAGGTACAGTACTAGGAATGGCTTCTGGTGCCGGGTATGTAGGTGGTTCGCCAACAACTGCACTGTGTGGACTAAGCGTTCTAACATTCACAAATTCAAATGCAGGTTCGTGTAACGATACGAACGTTGGTCGCTACTCAAACTCAAGCCTCGCACCAAATATTGCCAGCCGTTTCCCGATATCTGCATCAACTCAGAATATTAATGTGGCGAATATGAATATTACCGGTAATGCTATGCAGGGCGTGTATAAAACAAGCCTTACGTCACTTTCACTTGCAAGCTCTGCTGATATTCCTGCAGGTAAATGGGTGGTTATTAATGCACCAAACGCGACAATAACAATTAACGGTAATATTCGTTATACGACAGGCGCTATCGCTAATGTCAGAAATATTCCTCAGGTAGTTGTTATTGCGAAAAATATTATCATTGCAGATACGGTAACCAACGTTGACGCGTGGTTGATTTCATCGGGTACTGGTGTTGATGGAAAAATAAATACCTGTGGTGCGGGTGGTGTTACTGAAACAACCGCCGTTACTACTTTAAACTGTAACCAGAAACTTACTGTCAACGGGCCAGTAATTGCGAACCACCTTATTATGCGTCGAACAGCCGGTGCGGGTATTGGTGCGCAAGCACGCGACCCAGCAGAGGTGTTTAACCTTCGACCAGATGCTTATTTCTGGGCTTCGAATTACTCGTCAACTTCTACGAGTAGGGTACCAACAGCCTCTACAAAAGAATTACCACCTAGGTTCTAGGTGGTAATTTACGTTTTGACGTAGAACTTATTTACTGACGTTGAATCTGAATTCAACAACATCACCCGGGCGCATGACGTAATCGCGGCCTTCCGTACGTAACTTACCAGCTGCTTTAGCGGCAGCTTCGCTCCCAGCAGCGATAAGATCATCGAAGTCGTAGATAGCAGCGGCAATGAACCCTTTTTCAAAGTCTGTGTGAATAACTCCAGCGGCCTGTGGGGCTGTGTAGCCTTGATGGATAGTCCAGGCGCGAACTTCTTGCTGGCCGGCCGTAAGATAGCTCTGAAGGCCTAGTGTGGTGTATGCAACACGGGCAAGTTGCGATAAGCCAGATTCTGAAACGTCGTAGGCGCCAAGAAGTTCTTGGGCGTCGGTATCAGTAAGGCCGCGAAGTTCTTCTTCAAGCTTTGCACAGATGAATACACTCAAAGCAGGGGAGACTAAGTCGGCTAATTCTTGTTTTTTTGTTACGTCACCAAGAGTAAATTCATCAACGTTGAACATATAAATAACCGGCTTTGAACTAAGGAGTTGTAGGCTTTGTACAATTTCCTTATTCACGCCTTCAACTTCAGAAGCGAGCTTCCCAGATTCTAATTCAACCTGTAATTTCTTCATTTCTTCAATTTGCGCGCGAGCAGTAGGGTCAGATTTTGCTTCGCGTTCTAACTTAGGAATTTGTCGTTCAATAGATTGAAGGTCGGCGAGGATAAGCTCAGTGTTAATAACTTCGATATCACGCTTAGGGTCAACGGTAGTATTCACGTGTAGAATGTCGTCGTTCGCAAAGGCGCGGACAACGTGCACAATCGCATCGCATTCACGAATGTTAGCCAGGAACTTATTTCCAAGGCCTTCGCCTTTGCTAGCACCAGCAACAAGGCCAGCGATATCAACAAAGGTAACAGTAGCAGGTATAGTCTTTTTCGCTGAGTACATTTTTTCAAGCACGGCTAAACGCTCGTCAGGAACGGCGATAATTCCGGTGTTTGGTTCGATAGTAGCGAATGGATAATTAGCCGCTAAAATATCATTATTAGTGAGGGCGTTGAACAGTGTAGACTTGCCGACGTTTGGAAGGCCGACGATTGCGATAGATAGACTCATATATAGCTATTGTAACATAACAGGGGTGGAAGTGAATCTTTGAAGCTACCTCGTTTAAACGGTGATTCGGTAAATATGGTACGAATATTCATATTGGAAGGTGTCGGTAAATTGTCCACTCGAGTTAATTGGAATAGTGCGGTTTTCTTCAAGCACGGTCACAATTTTTCCTGAAACACCCCATGGCATTGTGAAAGTTCTATTACCGGGTTCGCCGCTGCCGTCAATCATCGCAAAGATGTATATATACGGACCAACTTTCTTTAGCATGGTATCGAGGCCGGCGCCAAATTCGTAAGCATACGATTGCGTATTAATAATAGTTGCAAAGCGATGTACTTGATTATTTATTTCACCAAAGGCATCCACTTGTGGTTGTCCGGCAAAGTTCGGGCCGGCGTACTGCGAGAAGCGAATAAATCCACCAGTTTGGAACTCACCGGTAAAGCTTGGGTTGAAGTACACAATACCGCGAGCTTCATTGATGATTGAGTTCATTACGGCACCCTTCAGTTCACCTGGGGCGATGTTTCGCTGCCATGGACCTTCAGCCGGACCTCCGTTGATGCTTTCAACGAAGTTCCAGATTGGCTGAAGCTTATTGTCGAGGCTATCTTGAATACGCAACGATCGCATCATGGCACCGTAGCTTGAGCTGGTTCGACGGTGAGCTTCGCTGACCGAAGTGATGTAGTTGTCACGATACGTCACGAGCGGAATGGTATACCAGTACATATCGATAGACACAACGTCACTATAGTTGTTTACGTAATCACTCCAGTGTTGCTGGTTAGCTTCGTCGTTTGTGACAACCAGTTGGGTGTAGTTTGTCCATTTAAAACGACCATCGTCGCCCATGGTGTCGATAATGTCTTGCAGATGGGCTTTTCCGGCTGCAGGTGTGTAACGGCCATCTACCTCGTCGTCAGTTGAGCGACCAATCCATACCTCTGAATCTTCCACCGGGAAGGTAGTGTTCAGGCGTTCACCAATCCAATATACGTTGTTATCGGCAAAAAGGCTGTATGGTGTTTGGTTGTCCATTCCGGTGTAGGTATTAATACCGAGAGCTTTATCGTATAAAACTTCTTCGGTGTTGCTGAATCCGTTAAAGAACATAACGATAGGGAAGAAGCTTGGGTCGTTCCAGCCACCGGCAGCTGTTTTAGAGAATTGATTCCAATAGGCCGGGCCGCCTTCCCAAGGAATGGGTAGCAGGGCGGAAATCTCGTGTGCCGGGTTAAACACACGCTGGCCAAGCAATTGTTTTGTTGACCCGGTCCAGACATACTGACCCTTATTTTCGAGTGTACTCGCAATTAAAACGCTCGAAGAGGTCGACAAATTGTTTGCATAATCCTGGGCACGAACAGTGACTGAATAACTTGTTATTTCAGCTAGGTCAAGAAACGTATAGGTAGTGTTTGTTGTTGTTTCAATTAATGTACCGCCGAGATATACATTGTATTGTTTGATACTTTTGTTATCTGTTGAAGGGTCCCAGGCTACAGTAAGCTCGTCGTTTTTACGCTTTGTTAAACGAACGTTGATTGGCGCAGAAGGAGGAGTTGTATCAGGCGCACCGACATCAAAAGCGACAATTATTCCTGCTGCGTATTCTGTTTGTACATTCCAACTACCAGTAGTACTGGTTGTTTCATTTGCCGTGAACACTTTATTTTGCGTTGCGATACCTTGGCTTACCTTGAGGCCATTAACAAGTGTTGTGGTGTACGCGCTGTTAACGGCTGTAAACCCATTCGTCCAGTCATCAACGCCGGTAATTTGTGTTGTGGTGTTTGGTGTTGTTGCTGACAGGGCGGCCACGACAAAACGTTCTCCAGCCGATGGCTGAAAGGTATTAGGGGTAGAGTAATATGAGTTGGCTACGTATTCGTTGTTTTTTGCCGACGCCACTTGTGAACCGAGGCCTGCGATCCCAGACACCTCCATAACAATCCAGGCAGCCGTTGAAGAAACACCCTGGTTAACCGTAAAAGTTTGCTCGCCGCCAACGGCAGTTTTATGCCAAAAGTAGTGGCCGGTGCTTGCTTCTGCACGCCCGTTTGTTGGTTCGAAAAAACCTGTAGGAATATTTTGTGTACTTACGCCGCCAGTGGTGACATACGCTAAAATAATTTCGTGACCTGCAACAGCAGGGCCAGTGAGAGAAATACTGTGTGTTGTTGTAGGGGTGTTTTGAGAACCCGAAGTACTTTGGACAATTGAAGCAGGCATAGTATGTTATGACCATTCTGAGATTGTATCGCCGGCAACCATGAGGCTAGAACCTGGGTCTGGATCGTTTGAACTGCTTTTAATCCAGTCAATGTAAGCATACCCAGTTGGTCGAGTGCTTGGCCAGCCAGCATCGTAGCGAACACGTCCTAGGTCGTACGCTCCGCCGCTGCCACCGCCGCCCGAAGCTGGGGTTGCCCAGGTGAGGGTAGTGCCGTTCCAGGTAAGTACTTGGTTTGCACCAGGTGCGTTGGACACAGCAAGTTTTGGTTCGGTAATAGTATTATCGAGTATTTTTGCAGCCGTAATAGAGTTCGCTGCAATTTGTGCATTGCTTGCGGTACCGGTAAGGTCACCACCCAAGGTAGGGTCGGCGCCACCAGTTGGTGCGGCTACCCAGTTGAATTGAGTTCCGTTGTAGCTAAGGAACTGACCGTTAGTAGGGGCTGCAGTCGCGGCTAATTTTGCAGGTGTGACACTTGCGTTGGTTGGTGTACGAAGGTCCGTAAGCCGTGCGTCGTTTGTCACCACAACCGCTTGTCCACCAGCTTGAAGGGTGCCGGTAAAGTTTTTAACACCACCGATACTTTCGTTCCCGGTAGTGTGTACAGTGGCAGAGTTGTCAGCTTTTGTAGCGAGCCCCGGTACTGTCGGTGCAGTAGCAGTACCAGCTAAATCACCGGCTAGTTGTACAAGACCTTTTACTGTTGACGATGCATCAGCAACTGAGCCGGAGCTTGAAACGGTAGTCCAGCTGAGCTGGCTTCCATCTGTAGACAAAACTTGTCCACCAGATGCACTATTCGCTGTAGATAATTTGGCCTGTGTTACGCTGCTATTTTGGAGAGACGCATTGTTAACGACTCCAGTTTTTAGAGTACCGTCGGCATTATGGCTTGCCGATAAGTAGTCGTTTAATATTTGACCCCAATTTCCATCATCGCTTCCAGGTACTGGTAGACGTGCCATGCATTAACTCTCCTTATGCTTGTTAAGAAAATTCTATCATATCATTATCGTTGTGAGTAGTACTTCAATATTTCCTTCAGTTAATTGTAAATAATTACTCATAAGTCTATGATGTAGGTATATCTTAAACATAACCATAACAGTGAATGGATGTAGCAATGCCTAAGGAAAAAAACTTAGAAATCATAACCAGCGCAAGAGCACCACTAAAAGTTCGTTTGAATGAAGCACTCTATAAAGTGCATCGTTGGCACATTATTACGACTATCAGTGTGTTTGCAGTTATCGCAACTTCTGCAGTTGCTTATAACATAGCCGATAGTAAAGAATACTTGGCGATTCAAACCGATTTAACATCGTCGCAACTTAATGCTGCTGCAACGATGACAAATATTGGTACCGGGGAATGGAAATCTCAATCTATTTCTGACGGGTTCAGCTACACGCTCCGCCAAACTCCTGAGGCAATAGCCAGCGCGGCAAGTGCGACAGCTTCAACTTCAAGTTCGGCAAATGGTTCGGTGTCGACGCAAAGTTTGTCTATGGATGCGACAGTTATTACTTCACCTGAATTCCGTTTAAAGGTGACGGCGAAGCCACTTGAAAGCAATCCAATGCCAGCAAACTTTAGTTTAATTTTCGATTACATTGATGTATCAAATTATTCATATGTAAACTACGCAGCAAAAGCTAGTGCGGGCCTGAATGGTATTTATCAGGTTAAGGCAGGCGCAACTCGTACGCTCGCAACATTTAAGAAGTTTATAAAAGCTGACACAACGTATAAAGCAGAAATTCGTAAAGACGAAGATGATGTACGTGCTTACCTAGACGGTTCGTATCTTGAGCGTGTCGACTATACGTCAACGTCTGCAAGTAAAGTAGGGCTTGGCTCAGTTGGCGGAAATGTTAATTTCTCAAGTCTAGAGCTGCGTGTATCGGGAACTTCAAAACCACTTCCAGCGACACCAGTTGCCACAAAGCCGCCAGTAACAACTCCTCCGGTAGTAACGAATCCAGTTCCGGCAACTCCGGAAGCGCCGGCGCCAACACCTGTACCGACAAGTCCTTCGAGTGGCGGTAAGACCATTCAGGTAAGCAATTCCGCACAGTTAACCGCGGCAATGAGTAGTGTAAAACCAGGTGACGTTATTAAACTCAGCGATGGTGTATACAATGCAAAGGTTTCAATTGGTAATGGTGCAGCGGCCTTTGCAAGTTCAGTGGCTGGCAGTCCAAAAGCACCAATTACACTTCAAGGTTCTCGCAACGCAATCATTGAAGGTGGCGGTGTGTCTGGAACGTACGGGCTCTATTTATATAAAGCACATTATTGGACTATCTCTGGCATTACGGTTCGAAATGCTTCAAAGGGAATTGTGATTGACGGTGGAAACTTTAACACGATTAACGGTGTGAAAGTTATGAACATCGGTGAAGAGGGTGTGCACTTCCGCTCGTTCTCAAGTGATAACCTTATTACAAATAGCGAAGTTACTGCAACGGGGAAGGGCAAGCCGCAGTATGGTGAGGGTGTATATATCGGCAGCGCAACTTCGAACTGGGGTAAGTTTAGTGGTGGCAAAGCCGATACATCAGACCGCAACCAAGTTATTGGTAACTCAATTAGCAACACTGGTGCTGAAAGTATCGACATAAAAGAGGGAAGTACTGGTGGAATTATCGCCAACAACCGTTTTGATGGTGCAAACATGAGCGGTGATAATTACGCCGATTCATGGCTTGATGTAAAGGGGAACAACTACACAATTACCGGTAATAGCGGAGTGAATTCAATCCTTGATGGTATTCAGGTACACAACGTCGTATCAGGATGGGGTAACAATAATGTGTTCAAAAATAATAGCGTTAATGTAAATGGTCCTGGCGTTGGATTTAATATTCAAAACAAGGCTGTTGGCACAATTGTGTACTGTAATAACACCGTTACAAACGCCAAAGGTGGCTTCGGTAACATTACTTGTCGAAACTAGGGGTTAGTAGGTGAATGCTTCTTGGCAAATGCGTTCACAAAGCTCTTCAAAGCCAATTCCTTCAACGGCTGCAGATTGCGGCAGAAGGCTAGTTGCAGTCATGCCGGGAAGTGAATTTGTTTCGATAATCCAAAATTTACCGTTTTCATCAAGACGAAAATCAGATCGGCTGTAGCCACTTAAGCCAAGAGCTTGGTGGGCGGCAAGCGCGAGGGCTTGTGCGTCTGCATATATTTCGGCAGGAAGGTCAGCAGGGAAGATTTCTTGTACGGCATTTTTTTGATACTTTGATTCGTAAGAGAAGATAGTTGTTGGGTCGATAGCAATTTCCCCAACACCAAGCGCCTTGTCGCCAAGGACGCCAACCGTTATTTCGCGGCCTTTAATAAACTCTTCAACTTGCACGTGGCCAAATGCGCTGGCGGTTTCGAGAGCGGTACGTAATTGTTCAGCATCTTTTACAAGTGAGATGCCGACGGTCGAGCCTTGTTCAGTTGGTTTGACGATAAGGGGCAAGCCAAGTTCTTGTATGAAGTCGGCGTCAGTTGAAGCGCTCATCCATCGAGGAGTTGCGATGTTATTTTTTACGAACAGTTCTTTTGAAATATCTTTAAACCAGGCATTTGCGCTGCTTGCTGAACCTGAACCGGTGTGACGGATGCCAGCTTCTTCAAGTAGGGCTTGAATTTGACCGTCTTCAGCAGGAGCGCCGTGGAGTGCTAAGAACACGACGTCGAACGGTCGAAGTATCTCGACAAGGTTACTCAAGGTATCTTCGGTATGAAGCTTTGCGAGCTCTTCGAGAGTAGGAGGGTTTACTTGAACGGTTTGTTGGAACCGTTCGGCTTCGTCGGCTGCGGAAAGAATACCAGTGGCAGTGTCGATAGCGGTAACGTCGTGGTCTTGTAAACGAAGGGCTCGTACGACTTGGGCGCCGCTTGAAATTGATACATCACGCTCTGAGTTGTTTCCACCAAATAGTACAGCAATATTCATAATAGAGTTAATTATACCGCATAATTGAATTACACTTACGGTTACTCTATAATCAAACCTAATGAAATACTCTCAAATATCGTTAAAAGGAAAAGGGCTTGTTGCAGTGATAGTACTGGCCTTGGTTGTTGGGGCAGGGGCTACGTTATTCGTTCTTGGTATGTCGAAAGACAGCAAAGATGCAGTGAGCGTGAATGGTAATGGGTTATGCGAAGGTGTTATTGCGAACTATAATTCCGCATTTACTCAAACAAGCATCGAAGGTCACGCCTCGAAACTCGCAGAAAGCGCAAAGTCCGCCGCAGCAATAAGCGATAACCAAACTGATGCGAACTGCGTGTACATTCAATTTACAAATGCTGCGTACACAAAGAATGTTGATGATACAACTAAGTTCGCAAACCTTCTGCAGTCACTCTCAAATGAAGATAAATTTATTACCGGCCAGTTAGCAAACCCTCTTGGTATTGAAGCTATCAAGCAAAATGCCGCAACGGTTACTTCACCGGATAATATTGATGCAACCTCAAGTATAAAGGGAAATGGTTAAAAACCGTTCTCTCAAAACAACAACGTTTTTCGTTGGGGTTTTTGTTCTTGCCTTGGGATTCTTAAGTCTCCTTGCCCCGGCCGATGCCGCAAACGCTGCGCCGTGTCCTTACAACCGCGTTGCCTGTAACGCTGACGAGAGCCGTGCGCGAAATGCTTGTTTTGCAGCGCGCCCGTTAGTGCAAGGTTCTATTTGGTTTAATAACTCTGACGCTTCGGCAACCGACACCGGCTACTATGCAATGGGTGTGAACATTGGTGCAACCGATACATCTGTTGGTGTAAATATTCGCGGTTCGCTGTATACCTGTAGTCAGGGAGCGGGGGACTGGTCTGCAATCTATGCCGTAGGTGTAAGGCCAGATACTGTTGGAGGTGCCTACCCTGATTCTTCACGGCTTTCAATTACCGGTGGAAACGTGCTTTACCGTGGAAATTATCAAGGCCTCAATGATATCTGGTCAACGCAGGGCGGTTCAGTAACCGCTACTCTAAATGTGAGTGGCTTAGCGATGAACAATGCCAACGGCGCTGATAGCCAAACAATTACTGTTGGTATTTACCGTTGTTATTCATCGAATGGCTCGTTCCCTACGGGTTCTTGTAATACAAGTTTAGTGCCGGTGGTTGTTAACCGTGCGCGCCTCCCGCCATACACCTTAACACCGACGATTACTGTGAATCCTTCAAGCAGCGTCGAGTCGGGTCAAACAGTTACCGCAAGCCCGTCAGTAGCCTCTACTGGTGGAGGCACAGCAAGTAATGTTGCGTGGCAAGTTTCGCGTTTTGTTGTTCCATCAACGGGCGGTATTCCTGGCGCTTCTATTAATGGAACAGCTCCACAGGCATATTACGGAAACGGTGCGACCAACGAAGCAAACGGCACTCGAAACTTCTCGCCAGGCTCAACGGCGCTGCCTGCATCATCGAAAACCACTGAAGACTTATTAGTAGGCAGCCGAGTTTGTTATGCGCTTTCAGTGCGTCCATATACAAATACCAATGCATTGAACCAGTGGTATCACAGCGCACCATCGTGTGTTGTCGTTTCGAAAAAGCCGAAAGTTCAAGTACTAGGAAGCGACTTGATAGTAGGTAGGGGAACGGCAACAACGCCAGCGGCCGTTTCGAATGTTTCAACTTCTACATCAGCATCAGGCAACAGCGGCCTCCGTTATGGTTCATGGTCAGAGTATGCAATTATTCCTTCAGGCACAGTCACAGGCATGGCCTCGGGTGCGATGTACGTTGGCGGCACTGCTGCCGGTGACCTTTGTAGCTTGAGTGTGCTCACGATAAGTAACAATAATGGTACTGGCTGTCAGGTCGCACAGATAGGAAGATACGTCACTACTTCAACCGCACCAAATATTGCCGGTCGTTTTAAGGCAACAAGTAACATTGGCGGCGCATCTGTTGATTTGAAAGATTTAGCTTCGGCAAACACATATTCAGTTGGCGGAACAACCTTGAATGTTTCAAGCTCGCAGCCAATTGCGAGCGATGGTGCCGGCAAAGGTAAATGGGTGGTCATTAATGACCCCGATGCAACCGTTACAATTACGAGTAACATTACGTACACTCCAGGCGCGTTAGCTAAAATTGGTGATATTCCTCAAGTTATTATTATTGCGCGAAATATCATCATTGCCGACTCGGTAACGAATGTCGATGCTTGGCTTATCGCCAGCGGCACGGGCAGTAACGGCTATATAAATACCTGTAGTTCAATTGCTGCAGGTACTCCATCGACACTTACGAGTAATAAATGTAACCAGAAACTGACAATTAATGGGCCAGTTCAAGCAAATAAATTATTCATGTACCGAACGGCTGGAAGCGGTGTAGGCGTTGATATTGGCAAACCGGCTGAAGTATTCAATTTACGCGGCGAAGCCTACCTATGGGCCACCGCACACGGCTCAAGCAGCGATCGCATCACAACCGTCAGTACAAAAGAACTCCCTCCGCGATTCTAGAGTAAAATACAACTAAATGCCCTTGCTTTTACGCTTATGCTTTCGCTATAATGATGAACAATATGGCAAAACATGGCGT
>Ga0247812_10001139_pt1 | contig 15091 bp, 17 predicted proteins | sample UWRJL149409B1_FD_178011 | JGI IMG/M metagenome (GOLD analysis project Ga0247812, IMG submission 178011) | Plant litter microbial communities from Arlington Agricultural Research Station in Wisconsin, United States - UWRJ-L149-409B-1 | ecosystem: Environmental > Terrestrial > Plant litter >...
TAACTACTCTGAATCTCTACGCTGCCTTATCTTTGGACTTTCGGGATGCTTTTATGAAGGTGTATTAAAATGCAGGTGGGGATATACAACTATCGTTGCACGACTAAGACGTTGGACTAGCAATGACGAATTGGGACGCAATGTTCGAACTTATGAGCCCACTTTGGCTTCAGCAATCAAAAATCTTCCTGCCCTTTCTTGCAGCAACCGGGGCCCGATTTGCTTCCCATCTGATCCTTCTAGCACCATGTACGACGTTTTCATACTAGCACGGGTCTTATCAAAGCTGAAACTTGACCAGATGCCAGAAGGTGGCTTTGCTATGGCCGAAGTATTGTTTTCGGCTTTGATACCGAATATCGATTTCATCAAGACTGGACCATTCGATGTAACAACAACATGGAAACTCTTTCAGCAGAGCCTCCATTATTTAGATCATCAAAAGTGGGAGAACGCCTTACATTCGCTGGAAACGCTAAATCTGTATGGAATATTTCCCAGCGATCTTCGTGCCGTGGGTAAAACCGATTGGTTGAGATGCAAGGAAGAACTCCAGAGATATTGTCAAGGATTAGAGGATGGTTTATCTGTTGGAGGTTTTACAGCTACAAGTCAACTGCACTATACGATGCGTTCAACTTTAGAGGATCTTGATAGCCACATATCTCAAACCCTGACGCAGCTGAGCTTCAGTAATGTCGAAAAATTAGCACAGACAAACAGGAGCCAAAGAACCCGAAGCAACAGATCCTTGGCATCCAATGCTCCTAGCAACACCTCTTGGTCCACTAGTAGGAATTCTCGATTCGGGATAACATATTCGGTTGGTACTGCTTCGACAGGGTGCTCACTGGTTAGCAATTCAAGATACATGGTCCCTGATTGAGCTCATCGAACGCTGCGTAAGACAGGAAAACTGTAAACTTTTGTTATAATGCCTTGATCTGCGATTTATATGAAGTTGGAGCTCGGATTGTTAGGCAACAGCACGCTGGGCGTGTAACGATTTTCGGTTTCTGAATCTGTACTAACTTTTGGTTTTGTATGATGGTTGGAGGACATGGTTTGCTTGGAAGTTTACTGCAGTCCTTTCCTATAATATCAAACAAACGGAATTGTTTCACTCATAGAGGTCGGTCAATGCATTACTCAATCTGTGTTGTGATAGGCCTGCGAATTATCCTGGTACCAACAAATACTCGATTAATATGCGTACCATAATCTTAAATCGTCACACAATCTATGAGCTGCTTTTCTAGCAGCTGTCGGTCTCAAATTTAGGATATAACCACCCACGAAAGCCCATACCTCAATCAAATGAATGAAGACTCCTATATTCCATGTCATCCATCTCTGTTAACAGGCACAAATCTGACCTTCACTTCCGGCTTGATCAAAGCCCCATAATGCAGCATGGTTCTCTCCGCATCCACATTCTGTCCCCGAACCTCTGCCAAATCAAATGTCCACAGCACCTTAGCCATGAACAATCTACCTTGCACCCAGGCCATCTCCCTCCCAACGCAGCTTCTCGGGCCTAGACTAAAAGAATACAAACCCTTGAGTTCATCGTTGGCAAATTTGGACTCATAGAGAGGGTTATCTTATAAAAGCCAGCACTGGGGCCGGAACTCAAGCGGGTCGTGGAAGAAGCGAGGGCTTCGACCTAGCGCAAACACGCTTGTTTGAACTGTTGTTCCCTTTGGAATATAATGTCCATCTACAACTGCACCCGGACAGTAGCGTGGCAAACCCGTGTTGTTGCTCTGCATTAGGCGAAGCGATTCTTCTAGGCAAGCATTTAGATATGGAAGTCCAGCCAGTGTTCTAGGCGAGATATCTTCGTAGCTTTGGAAAGTGCTCCTAATCTCGTTCACCAAGATCTTGTATGACTCCGGCTCTTGAAGGATACAGAAAAGCGTGCTGTAGAACCAGTCCGACATGGGGCCAAACCCTGCAAACATGACTTGCACAGCTATCGCGCTTAAATGAGTGAGCTCACTTTTGTTGGTGGGGACTGGACTGTCATCTGGGAGAATATATTGGAAGAAATCGATGTGTTCGGTTTTGCCTCTCCTATCAATGCGATTACCTACAACTTCACGCGTGGCCCTCTCAGCGGTGGATAGAGTGGCTAGCTTGGTGATCGGTGCCAACAGATATTGCAGTGGCCTAATCAGGGGGAAACGCTTGAAGAGCTGTATAACTGCAGTAAAAGCATTGAAACTCAGGACAAGATCGAGAACATGCGAATTCTTCACTACACAACCTCCAATTAATATTTATGGCAGGGGCAGCTGGACTGTAAAGAACTTACTTTCTTTCATTTGGCTCATTTTCTCGTTCATGCATAAATCTGCGGAAAGATCCATGGCTAACCAATTAGTCCACTCCACAATGCCCATTCCATCATTGCCTCCCTGTTCCCTCATTTTGGCAACAAAGTAGTCCATATTCTGGTGTATTACGGGTTCCATAGCTTGACGGCACGATTACTGAATGCCGGCGCCATTCTTTTCGCTACTTCGCGGTGTCTGACAGAGTGAGAATAAACAGGTTTCTGTCCATTGCATTTAATTCTTTTGTTGTAGCAGAGGTCACACGCCTAATTACTAATTCCGTCAGCGTTGAAGACCAGATAGATACAGTATACTAAGATTGAGAATAACAGACTTTCCTAGGAGCGTTATGTTGCACCATAACTTAAAGGTTAGGAGGTTTGTAATAACATTAAAGAGTGAAAAGTATCAAAGTATGCGATAAAACGTTTCTCTTGACGATAGAACTCTACGTGTAAAGACTCTAGTATCAGAATTCAGTTCCGCGGAACATTGGCTGACAAATGTAGACATTCGGACTTTAAGAAGCTAAGTCGGAGATAAGACACCATCCATTCCAAACCTCTGATACAGTTCTTCAGTCCACATTGACAAAATATGAGAATTGACAGTAAGATAGCATCGAAGCTATGGTAGTATCCTGCATGTTTATTAGTTATGATAGGCTGAAAAGCTGGCCGGGAAGTTGACCGGAAGATTGACCGGAAGGTTTACTGGCGTGGAACTTGCCCCTACCAGCCCCACTTATAACAGCCAAGTATAATGTGATCCTAAGAAATGTTACCATTTAAATAGTGAGTATTGATGAATCGACCAAAAGTTAATCCACTTGATCTGGGGTGCCGCAAGGCTGCATTGAAGTCAGAACCGGGACCGGAACCGGAACCTGAACCTGGGGCTCCCAACAATTTCATTTCCAGCATATGATCCTCAACACCCTTAGCTATTTCTGTGATGATAAATAGCTTAGAAGATCTATATTTGAGGAATTCAGATTTGGAAGTCATTTACAAGCTGCGGAAACTTCAGTGATTTCTAATCTTTCTGTTGATCGAAGCAAAGTCAATATGCTCTCAGAAAAAAAGAATTATCAGGTTATTGCAGTGGAGAAAAAGGCTCAGCAGTGGGACAAGATTCCAAAAGACTGGCGAGTTCCTACGGAAATATTTCATAATGCTATTAACGTCATGGATATACCACTCAACTGCGGGCTGTTGAACGAGACGGAATCCGAAATAACTTCTAATTACGACGCTACCGCTCTTCTTGAAAAGCTAAAGGCTGGAATCTGGTCGGTTGAGCAAGTGACTGTAGCGTTTTGCAAAAGGGCTGCAATTGCCCACCAGTTGGTCAGTTCACTTTCCTTACTATTGCTGAACAAATTTTACTAAACTTAAAACCGTGGCAGACAAATTGTCTGACGGAGATATTCTTCGACGATGCTGTTAAACGAGCAAAGGAACTTGACCTGAAATACCATCTCAAATCTCCCGAAAAACCCCTCCCACCATTGTTTGGACTACCAATCTCGCTCAAGGATAGCTTCCAAGTTTGTGGATACGATACATCGACTGGGTTGGGTTGCTATGTGGGCGAGCCAGCAGAAGACAATAGTGCGCTTGCTGCTATGCTGATTGACTTGGGTGCGGTCCTTTACTGTAAGACCAATTTACCTCAGTCCATTATGACTGGCGATAGTGACAACAATGTTTTTGGAAGAACTTTGAACCCTCGCAACAAATTTCTCACTGCTGGTGGAAGTACAGGAGGTGAAGGTGCCCTCCTTGCTCTTCGAGGCAGTATCCTCGGAGTTGGGACGGATATTGGTGGCAGCATTCGTGTCCCATCGGTCTGCAATGGCATCTTTGGATTTAGGCCAAGCGCAGGTCTGATACCTCATGGTGGTGTACGAGACCTCACCCCACCAGGAACAGATGGTATTCGTTCGACAGTTGGGCCAATGTCGACCTCACTCCGGGATTGCGCTCTCTTTCTAAAGTCGATACTGCAAGCGGACACTTGGAAGTATGACAGCACTTCGATCTCGGTTCCATGGATAGATCTTAACCCTAGGTTCAAGCTTAGGATCGGCGTTGCTCTAAATGATGGCATCTATAGTCCATCACCGCCCGTTAGACGTGGCTTGAACGAGGCTGTCAATCTCCTCCGTTGCAATAACGATATTCAAGTTATTCCTATCGACCTGCCCAACGTTAAATTGTACTATCAAGATTTCTTCAGCTATATGACACTATCAGGAAGCCATGTGAGCCCACTAGACCCCTAGCTCACTAAGCTCTAGACTGACAGAACAAAGCACTATCTTGACCAATTCGCGCAAACAGGCGAGCCAGTCGTCCCATCACTCGCAGCCATTGGGCTTCTATTGGCACCAGGAACTAATCTGCAGGGATTCTTTGATTTGAACGTCCGCCGAGCCGAAGCCGCAGAAAGATACCTCAAACTATTTCGGGACAACGATTTAGATGCGATTATAATGCCTCCAGCACCGCATACAACACTTCCTCTGGATTGCTGGACGAAAGCGTCATATACTGGCCTGTGGAACTATCTTGATTATCCAGCTGTTGTGATTCCCGTGGACCAAGTGCGAGACATAGACCTAGCTGACGATTTGAGCAATGCGAAATTCGGTCCAGATGACGAGGAGCTCTACAGTCTTTGTAGGCACTAACTTATTCCCAAAGCTTTAGGATTCAAGCTAACTCATGCTTCAATAGATACCGGCCCGGAACAGTACAAAGATGCACCAGTTTGTGTTCAGGTTGTTGGATATAGGCATAAGGATGAAGCTTTGATAAAGGTAGCAGCTGTACTGGACTTGATCATAAATAAGAACTAGAGTAGCGATGTATTCCCAAATTAGTTTTGCGCAGTTGCATTAAATCAGTGAGCTACTAAAGCAAGTTTGCATCAATTGAATCAATTACGGGACATGGTTTATGTATTGAATCAAACCAACGGCTGGTAATATTTATGTCTCGCTCATGCCAAACTCTTGACAAGAATGTCTTAGTTGCGTTTCGCATAAACGGAGCATAATGATCAACGTAATAGTCCACAGACTGGAGCGTCTCGAGGCGTAGGTTCTTATCTCGAACTTCGACCGCTGCAACAATAAATGGCAACGTCACAAATTGCAGCGATCGCTTCGTGACACGTTTTGCCATTTCCAACTCCATCATAGTTTCTTTAGACCATATTTCGGCTTGGATATCCTCGCAACCAAATGGGAATTGTAACCGGTGGCCCACTAGGAGCGCTCCTAAGCGGTACACCTTGGCTTGCGCAAGAATGTTTACGATGTCTGCCGAGTCAAATTGCTCGATAATTTGATCCGAGTGAGAGGGCTGCCATGACTGTACAATAGCATGTATGGCGACCAGCTGCTTTTGAAGGCGAGCCAGAATACTCACGTCAGTTGTATTTAGAAGTGAATTGCTGACTACACAGAGATCTTGGTAATAGGGCAAGAGAGGTAAACAGAGACCAAGGCGACAGTCAATGACAGAAGCTGTTATCTGAATCCTTCTGGTCGGTTTTCGCCGATGAACCAGACAGTCCATCGTCTCTAGTACGACCAGAAAGCTCTGCCACGGATCACTGTGTGCATCGGATATGGTCGTTCCCACCACTGGGTTTGTTGTGTCGAGACAGTAACGGCAAATGTCTGGAACTCCTACACCTATGGCTGAGTGTATCGAGAAGGCCAGCACACTTCCCAGTGTGTGACATAAGATCTTATCCTGTGAACTCAAGACAAGCATCGACCGTAGCGCGCTCATGCCCTTTGATATGTAACCAATACATGTACTCGTGTCCATGTCCGTTACAGAGCCTGATTGAAGTTGCTTTAGCGTAATAGCATATGCAAGGTACGCATCCTTGAGTAACGTTGGGGCAGCTGGCAACTGCGTGGCGAGCGAAATTTGCTGCTCGGTTTGAAGGCTCGAGGACACAACAAATTGATCTAGGCTTTCAGGCTGGCTTAGGAGAAACAGCAATAGCTCCTTTTCTTCAGGCTGCAGGCCGGGAATGGCGTCTAAGTATTTGTTGGTACCAATTTGAGCTTTCTCTAGCCCTTTGCGTTTGCCTGACGCCAGTCTGGAGATAGAGTCTTTCCCACGACGTACCCTTCTACCCACAGGACGCACCGGCCGTACTGTCAAACAAACCCAGCCAAGCCTTTCGCATCTTGCACAGTGGGCGGACTCGGTCGCCCGGTTACACCGTTCTTTGAGCTTGTAGCATCTATCGCATGCAGTTCTTAGATTCGGGTTCCTGCTGACATGCGCCTCCATTTTGCTAGGAAAGTGTGGTATAAAATATGGAGATACAAAGATTAAAATGATATTAGACTAGATGACAGAGCGTCAAATTAGAAAATGGATCCGATCCCATTCAGAGGGTGAGCCTAAATAAATTGACAGTTCAATTTACAGTCAGTAGAAAATAAATTGAGTATCGTTTTTCATGAGTTGAGGTTATTTTTAAGTGGGGTTTTCAGGCACTTGTGGCTGTGCACCCACTACTGACTTCCCTTGATCTGAATTGGAATCGGTTAGTTAGCATGGCCGCTCCGCTCAGGTGCTACTCACCCTTCACCTCATCCTCTACCTAGGCCCCATCCATATATTGGGAGTAACGATAAGGGAATATATTAATCTAGCTCTATGTATTTATAAATTCAAGACATACTGCACGTCGCTAGAATACATCTTATTTCTATTCCTTATTTGTATGACCTAAACGTTGGAGCTCTTGTATTTTAAGACTCCAGTAAAACTTTTGAAGAAATCCGTCTCTTAAACAAAGACTCCTGAAAATGCTGACTTTTACGAACTCCAGAAAATGCTCACTTTTAATCCCCATAACGCCACAAGCCGCATGGCTTTGAAAAAAGAAAAAAAGAAAAAGAAAAGAAAACCCTCTAAACCAAGATCTAAGAAATGAATCACGTACCACACCACACAACTCCCGCCTAAAATTAACACTTCCAAGCGGCGTCCATATCACGATGCTGCAGTTTTAAGTTAGCCTCAATATCACCAGTCCATTCCATCAGGTATATGCTTACCGGCGGCGACCCATTCCTATCCCACCCCCCAACTTTGAAATACGGATATTTGTTCTCATCATTGACCGTAGTATCCCATTTCGTTCCCCCAATCTCAATCTCCACCAAGCGCGACTCATAACTCCAATTAGGGATAAAAACCGGTCCTGCATCACCCAGCCCAATCCTCTTTCTCAATCTCGACTTGGAAGTTTTCGAGAAGGTGATCTTGACATCGTCATCGAGTTTACTATCGCTCTTGGGGATGGTGATTGTTCCTCCCCATGAGAACTGGTCGTTGGAGTGTTTCACGAGGCTTTTGCCAGAGTCATCTTTGATCTCCGCTTCCATAGATAGCGAATCGCCTGAGTCACCACCCGTTGCGCTCTCGCGGATGTGGATGCCGCAGATACCTGTCTTGTATGCTTTTGGAGGAGGGGGTGGAGGGGGTGGAGGAGTTGGATCTGCTGCCTTGGGTGTTGACCATGTAATGGTTGGACCTCCTGTTGCGGTGTAGGGACATGGATCTGATTTACCACTTGCGACGGAATAGTATAGATCTTTTTCGGGGCCACACATGCAGTATGATTTCGGTTCTCGCTCTCCATGTGGGCTAGCACCATGTAAACAGAACGGCTCTCCATCTGAAGTGGGTTTAGATGTAGGGCTGGGAGAAGGTTTTGAAGTGAGTGGTGTTTTTGACGTACTAGTCGTTATTCGTGAAGTGGTGATCGATATGAATCCACTCTTTGTAGTAGTCACTCCCGACGACGTAGACTTGGAAGACGGAGTATTTCCAATATCTGATGCAGAAGCGCTTCCTGATGGTCTGCTACATTTCTTCCCATCCGCCCGCTTCTGATTGATAGGACAGCTCTCATCTGGACTAAGTTTCTGTTCATCTCTTGCATCCCATTTCTCCTCGAATTTATTCTCTTCCAAGAAGACTCGCCACATAGCCTGTTGAGGATTTGCGGCCGGTTGGGTCGGATCTTCTGGTCCAAGATCATCCTCCCAGATATCATTGGTATATTCCACCAACGCCTTACTTTTAGCGGTGAGCGCGAATTGAGCTGTTCCATCATTATCTTTATCCACTGGTATAGGCTTCTTATAACCTCGAATTGTAACACCAATACCATTCCATGGTCCGGATGGATAATTTCCTTCTTGGTCGGTCAGAAGTTTCACCAACCGATTTATTTGTGTCGGATAAAGTAAATCTTCGGAATCTCGCTCCTCTGGCGTGGAGATAAAAATATGAGGTTTCGTATCCATCGCCAAAATGCCTCCCTTTGCACCCAATGGAAATAGTGCTGGCATTTGAGGAGCATCTCGCTCAGGGTTGCCTTTCCCAGCCTTTTCTTTTTCTTGAGTCACGATTGGATCGAGGACTCTTTCGGCGAAGAGAGGAGTGTTAGGATCATCGTTCATGAATGCGCCGTCTTCCCATAGATGTCCAAACCACATTCCTTTTTCAGATATAACGATTAGTGCAGTGCAACCAAATAGTCCCGTTACGGCTGCCTTTTTATTGCCTTCGTCTAGGTCAAGTTTGTCAAACGCAAAGGATACGGCACTGGAGGTCGTGCCGATCATTCGGTGCGGTACCTGCCATTTCTTTGGCATATCGTTGACTACATCACAAGGTTAGCACGGATAAATGAGACTCTGTGGGGCTATGAAAAACGCACTTTGATTCATATAGTACTTATCAATTCCACCTTTGACACCAGAAGGATTGGGATCAAGCCAGCCTCGTTTGACTGGTTGATTGCTGCGTTTTGTTTTTGGGTCCGAAGTTGCTTGAGGAGCGGCTGCTGTACATGCCGCACATTTAGGTCCACAGACAAATTTACTTGCCGAAGTAGACGAGGAGACTGTAGTCGTAGATGTTGCTCCTGTGGCACTACATCCCTTGATTGTGGATGTAACACAAGCTGTCTTAGTTATGCTGGCGATTTTATATCCGGTCCTTTGATCAGAATAAAATGAGGTGGAAAGTGAGACCGTGGCGGTACAAATGGGCACTGCTGTGGATTGAGTACATGAAGATGAGCTTGATGAAGAGGAAGAAGTTGAAGACGCATCGCTAGATGTTTTCTTGGATTGAGAAGGCTTTTCTGGCTCCTCTGGGTTTTTCAAATTCTCGCCAATCCAGGCTAAAGTATCAGTGAGCGTTTCGATCTCACTGATCGGTGGCTTAATTTGCTCAACAGTCTTTACTAGATTATCCACAACCTTTGTGGCGCAGCTTAGTAGATTAGCAACATCTTTGACTATATCAGTGAGTCCTGATAGCAGTCCTCGTTGAGATATGAGAGCACGGAGTTGGTTCTCTGAAATCAAGCTTCTTTTTCTTTTTAGATTCGAACAATCAGGGTCTGCTGGAGGCTTAACATCTAGGACTTTAAACAGAGAGTCGGTCTCCTCTTTAGTCTTCTTGATATTATCGATATATTGGATTTTGAGTTTGGGGTCAGTAATCCACAGTCTATTGGCATGAAGAGAGAAATACAAGCCGGCCAGAAGAACTGCTTCTGAGGTAGCTTCACTTTGCGGCATAGTCTTCGTGGGAACAACAAAGAAAGGGAAACTAGTGGTAGGTGGGACTTTGGATGATGCAGTCCATGTGCCACTTAAAGAGATTGGACTTGGGGATGTAGTAACTGAAGAAGTTGAACTTGTATGAGATGTTGACTCGCCTGTTCCAGGAACCTTTGTGATAGTTCCATTAATTGTACTCGATGTGCTAGTTAAGGTGACTGATGTCTTGCTGTTAGATGAAGCAGTAGTCGATTGCTGGCTGGATGTTTCATTCTTGGGACCACTGCTGGTGTGGGTGGAGCTGCTTATGGAAATTGGTCGGGTACTGTTCAAGGAAGTTCGTGATGGTGATTGACTGACTCGTGAAGTCAAAGTCGAATTGGTTCTCGAATTGGTAATACTTGCAGGCTTGGTAGTCCTCGATATGGAAGCTCTCGTGGTAATAGGGGAGCTCGCATTTGCTGATGTGGTTGCATTATGTAAAAGTGTAGATGAAAAGGTTTTAGAACGGTTGCTCCTAGTGGTGGTCGTTCTAGAGATATTTGATAATATCCAAGTGCCATTTGATAATCGAGTGCTGTTCGAGATACCGGATGCTGTTAGATGTGTGGGCGTAATTTTGTGTGCAGCGGATGTCAGGCTACCTCTTAGTTTCTGGGCTGGTTTCTGGACAGGGGTGCTATGACACTGCAAGACAAAGGAAAATAAGACGAAAAAGAAAAGCGTCTTGAACATCGTAGAAGACATAACGATACCGCTAGGTGAGCATCAATGCTCGTGACAACGCATGCAGCAGCCTTTAAAGCTCTATGTGTCGTCTATATGTCGAATGTGTTATAGGATGTTAGCTGTAGAGTAGAAGACAATATGTGGAATCGTATAAGAAATGAGTAGAGTTGCTGTCGGGTTATTGGGAGCCTTTATCTATTCAATTATATGTAGAGCTAATCATCTTAATTTATCGCTTCATGACTTCTGAAGGAGCTACTACAGCAAGTGTATAGTAATAATGATGATGATACGCCTAGCCACGGGGCCAGTAAGAAGGATGAAGGATCAAAGCAAGAGCTGACATTGGCCACGCTGTGCACACTGGCCACACTGCGTTTGGCGTTCTCTCTTTTCCTCCTCCTCCTCTTCTTGGTTAGGAAATACGAAAGTAAGCGAGGCCCCACACAAAATCCGGGGTAGGCGTAGCGACGTGGTGTGGTTGGTAAACTTAAATAGAAGCAATCCACAAATGTGCCCCACCAGCCTCGCCGTCAGCCGCCCCGCCAGCCCCATTTAAAGTTTGAGGTTCTTCAGCTTCAGATCCTCCTTCCGGGCTTAGACGATGCTTAATTGAGTTTGACTGTCTTCGATTGGCTGCCTCAGGTCTCCTACTATACCGCAATCTGACTAATTAAGATAGATAGATATTAGATAAGGCTCGTTGATATCTACTACAGTATCGAGTAGAGTATCTACACTATCGACAGTTCCAACAGTCCGGTATTTACAATACAATAAACATTCTCTGCGCAAAACAGTTAATCGTACTCACCTGCTTTTCAAGGCTGGTTATGTCGTTTACACTATCGTAGTCCTTTACAGAAGAAGACTAAAGTCCTACAAGATCAGTTCCATTTCAACTTGCACTTCCACTTCCAAAGGCGAAGAGTTCTGAAAATTTAAACGTCATTGAGCGTTCAAAAGCCGCCCATCCCATCAACAGAGGAACACGTCAACATGAGTTCGGAACAGCCCCTAAAGACGACGGTACCAGAAGCGTCGACGCCACCCTCGAATAACGCCGAGGTCAAGAGAGTCTCTCACCAGACCGTGATCGAAGATGGGCTTGCTGAGGATGATGTCCCAGCAGTTAAGCGAGGCTTAGAGCTAGCAGAGTCGAGAAAGCGTAAAGATGCAAAACTCTTATCCTCCACATTAGCCAAATGCGTTACCTCTGGTAGTCTGCAAGTCGCGCAATACTTGCTCACAGAAGAACAAGCTCCACTTAGTCGAGTCTCTCCTGAGCTTCTACTACAATGTCCAGTGAAAGCTATCCCAGAGATATTAGGATCATTGGTAGACAACGGTTGGGATATCAATCAAAATGACGAGGCAGCTGGAGGTGGAGTTGGAAGATCTACTTTAAAACACCTGTGCAACAACGAGGACATGGTGCGCTGGTGTCTAGATCATGGTGCCAAAGTGGAAGATGTCAACATTGACCCCTACTACAACCCACCGCTTCTCGAGTGTGTCGCGCGTAACGGTACGGTGGCAACATTCAAGCTGCTGCAATCGCATGGAGTAAGTAACCATTCGCATCCCATTACCTCATTTATAGTAACCGTCGCATAGGCAAAATTAACCCCTAGAACCTTGCACCAAGCTGTTGATACCGCAGGCGTCAGCGGTGGTCATCGCTTTGAGATGGTAAAATATCTAGTTGAAGATCAGAAGCTCGATGTGAACGCATTGGATGACGGAGAAGGCAGGCCTAATTTCTGGGGAACGCCTCTTTGCTATGCTGCACATTTTCCGTCAGGTGGTAAAGACGTTGTACAGTATCTCTTAGACCACGGTGCGAATCCCTCGATCAAGAACACTAGAGGCGATAGTGATGCATTGAGCATTGCGAAAAGCAGTAAGAACGAAGAAGTCGTGGCTGTTCTGGAAGCATGGAAGGGTAACAATTTACCAAGTTAGCTTTTTCACTTCATTTTTCTTATCTGAAACTCAAACCAACTAAGCTATACTTTCTGAAACACCCTTAGAGGAATATGTGAAATAACAAATATATATATATTTGGACAACCTAAAGCACTAAACCATCCAAGTCTCCAAAGCCCATGCGAACGTGAATTAAGCGTGTATGTTTCTGTGATAGTTTGTGAGTTATTTTCATGTCATTATTCAGATATTTATTATACCTCCAATAGATAGCTAGGTACTATTGTCTCCCTGCTTATGTGAGGGAGTCTTGTTGGACAAGAGTTTGCTAAGACCGTGCCTTGTTGGTTCTATTCGTTAATGTCAACTTAACTTGCTTATATGTTGATTAACACTAAACAGGATCCCATAGAAAATGGAGGGCTAGACCTTTATTCTCTGAGGTGGCTCATTTTGTATATTAGATCAATATATCACTTTTTATACGCCCTTTTATGCTTCAACTTTTATCTCGAACTACATATCCTTCCTTAAATATCCAAATTTCACCTTTCACTAATTTATCTCGAATTTAAAATCAAGCTATTCTTCAATATCTCGAATTCGACATCGGCTGAATGTATGTTCGAAACTACCTTCTCATGTAACGCGCTATCGGGCGGAACCTGTCAGGGTCAGTCATGTGATCGCGATGCTCAAATTTGAGGCTGAGAAATCCTTCTCGATACGGAAGTCCACCGTATATTGCCTGAAGGGCCTACGGTTAGCCTACGATCTGTATATAGTACCGGGGAACCTTTAGATTAGAAGGGCAGAGATTAGTCTGTCAATACAGCTAGTACACACATCGCTACTTAATCATATCACTCTATCACGAAATCTCACAGAACCTCACCTGCAACATTTCCTTCTTTGCAGCCTTATATTTCAGGCGCAAAAGCTATGTGTTATCAAGAAGCTGCCTAGCCTCAGAACCTCCTCTCTAAATTGTTACAATTGCTCTGTGTTAAGATACGACATATTTATGACATAAGACGTACGCATGGACTCAGACAGTCCTGCACTAGAAGCTCACGTCTATGACAACGATGACAAGCAACCCAATCGCAGCATTAACCAGCTTCTTTGCAGCCAATGCCAGCCTTGGGATAACCCGTGGGGCTTTGAGCCACGAAAAGGGGCTTATTCAAACCTAAGAGAACTATCATCCAATAAAGACTGTATGATATGCCAGGTTTTGGCGAATGTAGTCAACACTCGACTTAAGGAGTCCGAGTTGTTAGAGCAATGGCCGACAACAAGAGTCTTCATCCGAAATGACGGCCCCTTCTTTCTGGATACCGGATACTACCCTGCACATCACCCAAGTCGAGAATATTTGACAGACCTAAATAAAACGGCTATTCGATTGGTCATGAGCTTACATGTCAGCATGCTGTTGGAAGGCCAAAGACTACCAGAGGATATCGACAATATAGCATCAAGCATCACCCTAACTCCACAATTCTGCCTGCACTATTCTAGGGAAGCTGCTCCTTGTTTAGTTTGCATTGAGCCTTGGGAGGTTCCATTCTTCGATATTTCACTCTTGAGGACATGGCTTCAAGGCTGTGAGAGCGTGCACGGTAGCCAATGTATCTGGGATGGGTGTCGTCTGATTAGTGAGTCATTTTCACCATATAAATTTATACAAAATACAGCAAGATAATCTAACCTTCACTTAATAGCTGACTTGCCACCTGGTTTCAGAGTCATTGATGTTAATTCTATGAATATTGTGAAACCAACCGAAGCGGTGCGCTTTGTGGCCCTAAGTTATATGTGGCAACAGAGTGGTGATGAGGGCCACGTACAGCTTGAGTGTAGCAATATCAACGAGCTAGAGCTTCCTGGAGGGCTTACCAATATTTCCCTCCCTAACATCATCTCGGATGCCATCTCCTTATGCAAAGGTCTTGGAGAGACTTACCTCTGGGTTGACCGATTTTGCATCATCCAAGACGATAAAGAATCAAAACATCATCAAATTCGTGGTATGGATAGGATATACCGCTCAGCCAATTTCACGATCGTAGCTGCTCTTAACAGACGAGATAGCCAAGGAATACCCGGGTTCTCTGGACGGCCGAGAATTTCCTCCTTGTGGCGGCCAGCATATGAATGCGAGGTTGAGGGGCGTGGAATACGTCCAAATTGTATAACTGCTATCGTAGATTCTTCTTTGTGGAATAAGAGAGGATGGACCTTTCAAGAACGAGTGTTCTCTACACGGTGTCTGTTTATAACGGAATTTCAAGTTGCATTCGCATGTGAAAGAGGAACGGCCACTGAAGAACTCACATACTGTCATCAGCGCTTGCCCAGAAACGGTGACTCTATGATGATGGCGTATGCCGAGTCAGACAGCGAGAAAGAGGTTAAACAGCAGGAGGATCACCAAATTCGTTCCTTCACCAGGCGATCGTTCTCG
>Ga0247812_10001141_pt1 | contig 15090 bp, 16 predicted proteins | sample UWRJL149409B1_FD_178011 | JGI IMG/M metagenome (GOLD analysis project Ga0247812, IMG submission 178011) | Plant litter microbial communities from Arlington Agricultural Research Station in Wisconsin, United States - UWRJ-L149-409B-1 | ecosystem: Environmental > Terrestrial > Plant litter >...
CCGGAGGCGAGGGTGATGTCCATCGCCGTGACGAACGTGATGGTCGCCTGCGTTGCGCCGTCGACGGCATCCTGTTCGGCCAGCGCGAGAGCCGCACGGATAGTGCAGTCCGTGCCGCCTACGAGACAGCTGGCTTTCTGCGCGGAGATCTGGGTGGCATCCGTCGTGTCGGCGCTCGAGGTGACGGTGTAGGTGGCGTTGCCTGCCGCGGGTGCGGCCGTCGCGACCTGGTTGGCGAACGGACCGGCCGACAGACCGATCGAGATGACGAGGGTTGCGGTGACGACGCTGGCGATGCGGGCAACGATCGGGGTTGTAGTTGTGCGCGAGCGGACGGTCCCGCCGCTCGAAATGGTCGGCGCGGCAAAGACGCGGCCCCGGCCACCCGCGGAGCGACGGTAGAGGGCGACGGCCGCTACGACCGGCACGGGCACAACGACGAGCTGCACGACGGCGCCCACTACGGCGGCTCCGGTTTCGCCCCAGAGCACGAAGCCGAGCCAGCCGAAGCCGGCGGAGACGCCGACCGCGAAGACGACGGCGATGAGCCAGCCGCCGACGATCTTCCAGCGGCGTCCGTCAGCGATCTGCATGGCGGCGCGGGCTGCCCGAACCGGACCGGACTTCTCCAGCACGACGGCGATCGGCAGCATGATCGCGGGGGCGGCGACCCACCAGAGTGCGCCGAACGGGATGACAAGAACGATCCAGGTGCGCAGCACGGGCCACCACGAGAGCGCGCCGGCACGTCGGCGACGCACGAGGGAGAGGATGCCGGTGACGGCGAGTCCGATTAGGCCGATTGCGACCAGAAATGGTGCGAGAACAAATGCGAGTGCCGCGACGAGAGCGCTGGCGAGGATTGCGGCAAGAAGGGAGAGGAAGCGCGTTGCCGACTCAGCGGCAGAGCGGAAGAGGGTCGGTGTTCCACCCGCGAGAGTGCGATCGGTCAGGCGAATCGTCGCGATGAGACCGGCGAGCTGGATGGGAAGGGTGATGATCGCTAAGCCGAGAAGGGCGATGGTTGCAATGCTCGCCGCACGGGTTTCAACGCCCTCGGGGCTCGACGAGACCCAGTCGAAGAGGTTGGTGCCATTGTTCTGGATGACGAGCGCCACAATGCCGAGGGCGACCGTGATTCCGAGCAGAACGAACAACTGAACGAGGCCGATGCGCCACCATTGCCGACCATAGGTACGAACTACATCAGCGATGGCGCGACGGAACACGGTTACCCCTATATAGGCGTCGAACACGTCCCCCTGTCGCGGCTCGACGGGTTCCGCGACGACTCCTAGCATTCTGTCTTGTCGAGGAATCCCCTGCAATACCATTAGCCACCCAGTACGGGGGCCATTGTAGGGGATTGCTTGCGCCTCCCCTGCCTTGCGGGCTCCACCACCTCCGCAGACAGTCACCTAGCCCGCGAGGAACGAACCCGCCCATCGAATCCACCTGCGTGGCCGTTTGCCAACGCGGGCGCGACCTTTACACTCAGGTTTCGGCACCGCAACCAACCCTGCGTCAGAACGTCTGATTCTCGTGATCAAACAAATCCCGTTTCCCCTATTGCACATTCCGAGAAGACGGAAAAGCATCAGTGGCGAACTGGTCTGACTAGACGAACAAGCCCTATATGCTTCTTGGCAATACCTCACGTTAAGGCGGCTTCGATGGCGAACTACTCCCTCTCCCCCTATGCAATTTGGCTCGGTGTTCGAAACGCTCGCGGCGGCGAGCGGAGACCCATCGCAGATATCGATGGCTTAGGTACGACGCTCCGAAGCGGAGTACTAAAAGTACTGCGAGACCTGGCCGCGTCGACTCTCACCCCAGACAGCGCCGACGATTCTCGACTTCTGCGAGTGGCGAGACTCCAGGAGTTCAAGAACTTCATCTTCGTCGAGTTCGGCGTGGCCCGAGGGGGACTGGAAGGCAACCTTCACAAGGCGAAGAGTGACAGCCTTGTTCCTATCGCAGCCGCAGATGCGAGCGAGACGTTTGTCCGAGCCGTTTTTGTCTTTCCGGAGGCCGCTCACGAAGCATATTGGCTGTCTGAGCGCGCGGGAAACAGTTCCGCTTTTTCGTTTATTCTCAATCGGCTGAGCGCGCACCTAACCTCAAAGTTTCCGGACTTCACGACACATGTCGATCCAGTAGCGGAATGGTCCGCTGTCAACGAATGGGCAAGCAATGTCCTAGTGAAACAAATTCGATTCGATGCGCCCCGCCCGGGAAATTCGACGCAAGCCATGGATGTCAATGGAGTCAACGCCGAGATCAGCGTCATTGTGAAGCCGCGGGGTGGGCTGGTGCTATCTAAGCTCCTCAAGAAGGAGGGACCGCGGAAGCTCGCTGTGTTCGGTTTCCTGTCACAAGGAATCTATAAGTCAAACAGAGGGGTGAGCGCGGCAAAAGTCATCGAGCAGGGCTGGAAAGCCAAAGTTTCCTTCACGACCCCATCCGGGCACCAACGATCGTTTGGCGTTGAGACGGGCGAGAATCCGCCTAGCCTCATCTACGACATGCCCGCTCCAGCTGGGACCGGTGCTCGAGCCTTTCGTCCAGCCGACAAAGTATTCCTATCAACCTGCTCACAAGTAATGTCGGACGTGTCGGCGAACCTATCCACAGGCACCACTCTTCCGTCCGAATTGTCTGAGGCCCGTCCGGCAAAGTAGGAGCTCACCCACTTCAAGCGAAGGTCGTCAACGTGAACGGCGTTTCATTCTTCAGAATCGTTCGAGACCAGTTTTATTCGAATGCGCCTCGATCCGTTGAACGACCCGGCCTTCGGCGCCTGCAATTGGGATGGGTCTCGCTCTCGTTGTTAGCCGGTTTCTCGTACCTGGCATTAGGTAGCGACGGTGATGGTGTCTCATCGATCTTGGCTGTAAATGCCATTTTCACCGCTCTCAGCTTGACCATGGCGATGTTTTTCTGGCCCCGCGCGGTCAATTTGAAGTCTGATCCCACGTTCTTGAGTTCACCGACTAGATGGCACGTATACCAACTTACGACGCAACTTTTTTGGACCGTATTAATTGGAATCGTGGCGACGGGGCTTGCGCTTCTCCAGTTTGCTGCCAGCGGGAAGGAAATCTGTGGCTGCGGGCTCTCGCACTACCTCCTCACAGTCTGCGTCACACTCACCGTTTACCAGGTGATGCTTCTGGCGCAATCTGTGCTTGTTCTTTACAGCGCGACCTATTGGCTGCCAAGGGCGTGAAGTAAGCCCGAAAGCTTCGATAGGAAGCCAACGAAACCTAGTGCAGCGGTCGCAACAGGCGGTCGAGGAACTGCGCCGTCCTCGCCTCGGTCGGCTTCGTGAAGATCTGCGCGGGAGCTCCCCGCTCCACCACGACTCCCCCGTCGATGAACAGCACTTCGTCGGCGACCTGTCGAGCAAATGACAGCTCGTGCGTGACGACGACCATGGTCCAGCCTTCCTCGGCCAGTTCCTTGATCACCTGCAGCACTTCGCCCACGAGCTCCGGATCCAGCGCGCTGGTCGGCTCGTCGAACAGCAGCAGATCGGGCTTCAACGCCAGAGCCCGCACGATACCGACACGCTGCTGCTGGCCGCCCGACAGCTCGAACGGATACGCGTCGCGCTTCTCCAGCAGCCCCACCCGCTCGAGCAGTGCCTCGGCCTCCGCAATAGCCTGGGCCCTCGGCGTCTTCCGCACCCGAATCGGCCCTTCGGTCACGTTTTGCAGCACCGTCTTATTGGGGAACAGGTTGTAGCCCTGGAACACCATCGCCGACCGGTTCCGGAGCGCGTACCGATGGTCGTTGCTGATCGGAAACTGGAAATCGAGCTCGGGGCCTCCGTCGAACAGGATCTCCCCGGCATCCGGAGTCTCCAGTCCGTTCAGCGACCGCAGCACCGTCGTCTTACCGGACCCGCTCGGGCCGATGATGGTGACCACCTCGCCGCGCTTCACGGTCAGGTCGATCGAGCGCAATACCTCGTTGTCGCCGAAGCTTTTGTGGAGTCCGCGCACTTCAAGCAGCGGCGCATCCGTTGAATTATTTAGCGACATAGCGATCCAGCCTCTTCTCCAGTAGCGTCTGCAGCCCGCCGAGCCCGAGGCAGAGCAGCCAGTAGATCAGCGCGGCCTCGAGGTAAATCAGCACGAAGTCCGACGTGAAGACTGCGATCTGGCGTGCCTCACGGAACAGCTCCGTCACCAGCACCACCGACGCGAGCGACGTGTCCTTGACGAGCGAGATGAAGGTATTCGACAGCGGCGGCACCGAGACGCGCGCGGCCTGCGGCAGGATCACGCGCCACAGTGTCTGCGTGTTCGAGTAGCCGATCGTGTAGCCGGCTTCCCACTGCCCGCGCGGCACCGACAGGATGGCGGCGCGGATGACTTCGGCGCCGTATCCGCCGACGTTGAGGGAGAACGCGAGCACGGCACTCGGCCACGGGTCAATCAGAACGCCCAGGTTCGGCAGCGCGTAGAAGATGAAGAACAACTGCACGAGCAGCGGGGTTCCGCGGATGACCGACACGTAAAACCAACCGATCGCCTTCACGACCCGCAGGTGCGAGAGCCGCATCAGTGCGACCCCGAGGGCGATGAACAGCCCGAGCGTGAACGACATCAGTGTCAGCGGAATCGTGCCGACGATCGCACCCGACAGGATGGGCCAGAAAGACGAGACGAAAAGCGCCCAGTCGATGTCCATAATCACCTTTCAGCAGGCGTCAGCTTAATGAGGAACGCGACCCGAAGCGGATGCCACGGGTCGCGTCCACGACGGAAACTACTTGGAGACGTCTTCCCCGAAGTACTTCTCGCCAATCTCTGCAAGGGTACCGTCCGCGCTCAGCTCGGCCAGGGCCTCGTTGATGGCCTCGGTCAGTGCCGAGTTGTCTTTCGTGACCGCGTAGGCGCTCAGCGACGGGTCGTCGGTCTCGGCGACGATCTTGATCGCGTCGTCGCCCTCGGTGGCGAGGTAGTCGAGCACCGTGAGGCGGTCGTTGAGGGTGAAGTCGATGCGTCCGCTGGTGAGCAGCGAGACGGACTCGTTCCAGCCCTCGACCTCTTCAATGTCCGCTCCGTAGCCTGCGGCCAGTTCGTACCAGTTGCTCGTGGCCGACTGTGCGGCCTTCTTGCCCTCGAGGCCGTCGAAGCCGGTGATGTCAGTGTTGTCGGATGCCACAACCAGCGCCCCGGGAGAAACCGAGTACGGGTCACTCAGCGAGTACTTCTCTTCGCGCTCTTCGTTGATCGATACCTGGTTGCCGATGACGTCGAAGCGGTTGCTCTCGAGGCCGGCGAAGATTGCTGCCCACTCGGTCTCCTGGAAGTCGACCTCGAGGCCGAGCTTTTCGGCAACTGCCTTGCTGACCTCGACGTCGTAGCCGACGAGCTCGCCGGTTTCGTCGTGGTAGCTGAACGGCTTGTAGGTGCCCTCGGTGGCGACCGTAAGGGTGCCGTCGGTGACAAGCGTGTAGGCCGGGGCGTCATCGCCCGCGACCGGCTCGACCGCGTTGTTCGAGTTGATGACCGACGGAATGGCGATCGCTGCGACGATGATGACGACGACCGCGATGACGATTCCGATGATGAGTCCGGTGCGGCGCTTGGGCTGCTCGCTCCCCGGACGATTGCTCAATGGAGCGTTACTGGCGTTGGACATGTGTGGTTCCCCATTTTCAGGCTGCTGTGTGGCGTGTCTGTTAAGCGGTGTCTTGTGAACACCCTTGCCTCAAGTCAACCAGCGCGCCCAACATTCCTCTCGCACGTTGCGCAGTGTGACTTCCCAGCTGCCTTCTAGCCGGTTGCGCCTGTGGAAACCCGTCGCGATTCAATCACTCACTTACACGACTCCACGGTCAGTGATCCTGCCTCCAACGCGGGCAAACTGCCCTCGATCTTCACCAATCCGGTCTCCGATTGGAAGCAAGTGAAGGTTTCACTTCCGGCCTTCGCCGGCAGCATCCAAGTGAGCACGACCGCAGCGGCGAGCAAAACCACGCCAAGAATGGTGGCGATCGCAGCACGTCTCAGAGTGGACCGTGCTGTCTCGACCGCACTTGCAACAGCTTCGGTGTAGTCGCTCCACGCGGTGGCCAATTGTTGCTGTTTTGCTAGATCACTGAGCTTGTCGCTCTTGGAGAGCGCATCCCCGTAAGCGGCGCTATATGACCAGTACGTACCGAGCGCAATTGCAACGCCCCCGGCTCCCAGCAGCACGACGATGACGATCTGCCAGAAGCCATCGAGCTTTGCGAAAGACTCTGGCCCTTTCACCACGACTGCGGCCGTAAGTACCCCCACGATTGCAACGAGTCCAGGAATCCAGGTCCCCGCCCGAGATTGAACCCGTTCCAGCGCACCCGCATTGTAGTTTTGAAGGCTCCGAAGTGCTGCGATATTGAGCGCGTCACCGCGGACCGTGTGGTCTTCGACCTGGAGCCCATTCGGATCGGTCATCTTTAGACGCTCGCTTCCGGGACGACGTTCACCGCAAACGTTCTGCCGCACGAGGACGCGTCAGGTCTGCCGTGCGCAAACCCACAGTCACATGCCGCCACCACTTGCCAGGATTCGTCGGCGCGCGCCCTTAGAAGGAACGGCTCAGCATCGAGTGTCGCCGCGTCCACGATGGGTAGCGTTGGCCCGAAAGCCCTTCCCAGACATTTTGGACACGGGCCTTCAACGCCCACAGTTCCATCACGGTTCTTCCGGGCCGTCCACCCGGGCGGGAGCGGCACCCCTGAAAGAACTTCAGCGCTGTATTTCACCGATGGTTTGTGTTCGCTAGGCATCAAACTGCTCCTTCGCAGATTCGGGATTGATGCGCTGAAGCTATTTAGGTTGTCCTGTGCAGATAACCCCTATACATCGGCATCGAACTTGTGGTTCGCTACCGATCAGATTTGCCACGAGGTGTATGCGGTGGGTACAGCAGCGACGTCACCCTGCAACACTTGGTGCATGTCCGACATGGCCAGATTTCGCGATGCAGCCATCCTCTGGGCAGCGGCCGGCCACGGCGCAAGCGACGCAGAAGTCGTCGTGCGCTCGCTCGCAGGAAGAGTTCGCACGGTAGTTCTCGTCGAGGGTCGAAGCGATGCCGCGGCCCTTGAAGTTCTCGCCGCTCGCACGGGACGAGACTTCGAAGCCGAGCGAATTGCGGTCATTCCGATCGGTGGCGCCACCGCGGTCCGTCGATTCCTCGACCCCTTCGGTCCGTCCGGCTTGGATCTCCGTCTGGCTGGTCTGGTTGACGCGGCAGAGGTGCGCTTCTTCAGACAAGCGATTCAGGACGACCGCCATCCGGAACTCACCCGCAGCGAGATGGAACAGCTCGGCTTCTTCGCCTGCGACCCTGACCTTGAGCACGAACTCGTGCGCGCGGTCGGCACCGAACGCACGCTCGCGATCATCGACGAGCTGGGCCAAGCGAAGGCACTGAATACATTCCGCAATCAACCTGCGCAGCGCGAGCGCCCACTCGAGGCGCAACTCTTCCGTTTCATGGCAACGATGAGCGGTCGCAAGTCGCTGTACGCAACAGCGTTGGCGAATGCCGTCGACATTGATCGCATCCCGCGACCGCTGAAGGAACTGCTGAGATTCCTCTAGCGGTCGTGCCGCGGGGACGCGCTTAGAAGTCGAAGGGTTCGATTTCGTTGGTGAGGGTGGCCCGGTTGATGCCGAGGGGCTTCCACTCCTGGGTCGGATCCACTTCGAACGCTGCACGGAGATATGGTTTGCCGTCGATCATGCGCAGTTCGTAGCCGGCGACGTGGACGATGTTGTGGTGTCCGTCGCAGATCAGGATGCCGTTCTCGATCGTCGTCGCCCCACCTTTCTCATATTCGACGACATGATGGGCGTCTAACCATTCGGGTGGTGCGGTGCACCCCGGCCAGGCACACGTGTCCCCATCCCTCACCGCCAGAATCTTTCTCTGTTTCGCGGAGAAGTATCGTTGCCGCTTTCCCACCCCGATCACTGCACCGTTATCGGCGAGGACGATCGGGGTGAACCCGGCACCGCAGGCGATCTTCCGGACCGTGGCGGCGGAGACCGGCTGCTCGATGCCGTCGATCCACCCGACACCGTTGCTGGTCTCGAAGTCTTTCGCCGTGATCACGACGTTGACGGTGGCGAGGCTTCTCGCTCCCCCATCCCCGGTGTTCTTCGCCCGGAGTCCGGCTTTCATGTTCCCGATCAGGACGTCGTACTGCCGCTGGGTGCGAGAACGAGGGTCAACAAGCACTTCAGTCTGCTCACCCTGGTCGCCGATCATCACCGTGGTCGCGGACTCGCGCTCCTCGTCAGAGAGAAACCTCGGCCGGGAGCCGAAGGTTGCCGATTCCGCCCACGCCGCCTTGATCAGAGCCAGGTCAAGGTCGGGCACCATCAGCGTCACCGGGGTAAGCCCATCAATCGTGATGCCGGCCGTGGCACTCCGGCGGGCGTGTGCCCGTTCGTCGCGGGGTTCGGCCCCATCCGGATCCAGGCGGGCGCCCCACACTTCCGCCTGCGTCCGCACCAGATCCGCGGAGAGGGTGGCGGCGGATTCGACGAGCGCTTCTTCCGCGATCGCGACGTTTTCTGGCATCGCACCGCGGCGTTCGGCCGCATCCAGGATGCGGGTCACGGTCAAGGCCGATTCGGCGTTCATCTCGCCGCGTTCCATCGCCGCCGCAACCGCCGGGAACGACGCCGGCAGCAGCTCGTCGCCGAACGACCGGCGGGGCCGCACGTTGCGGCCGAGCGCCACCCGGCGACGGGCCTCAGGGGCCGAGACACGGGTGAGCTGTTCGAGGAAGCCGGCAGCCCTGCGGTATCCGTATCGGTAGGAGAGCCCGGCAGTGCCGAACTCTTCACCGGAGCGCACATCGATCTCGCCAGCGAACTGAATCCCTGCGGAAGTGGCCAGACGGGTGAGGCATTCGATGCGCCGGGTGGCTTCGACCACGACCGTGTCTTCGAGGCCGGTGGCGCGCAGGGCGGCCACCTTGCGGAGGGCTGTCTCCGCTTCCTCGAGTACCTGCATCGGATCGTTCATGACACCAAGCGTGCCACCCACCACCGACATTCGACGCGACTTATGCGTAGCAGTGGAACAACTCACAACAGGAATTTATGTGGAGGAGAGAGCGGCCGCGCAAACAGGTTTCGACAATCTGATCCGACGGGAACGGCGGTAGTACGACTCACGCCACCTGCAACGCCGCGGCCAGCACGCGCTGAATCCGCTCGACCTCCGCAGCATCCAACGAGCCGTCCGCCACAATGTGCTTCTCCGCCCTCCCCGGCCACAACACCTCAACGCCGTCAACGGAGAAGTCGCCACCGAACAATGGCCAGTCCCCGTCGATGAAGCACAGCATCCCGACAACCCGAACAGAGCCGAGCCCGCTCGCCTCGAGCACGCCCCGAACGACCTCCACTTGTCTCTGCACGCCGGTAACCAGCTTGGTCTCGTCTCTCGACCCGACCCGCAGCGTCGACACTCGCGGAGTGAACAACCCGCCCTCAGTTCGCAGCATCGGTCGTTTATTCACGTAGCGCTTCGCATCAATCACGAACACGCCAGACGGGCACACCACGATGTGATCGATGTTCGCTCGAGACCGGGGAATGCGACGGTCATGCAGCACTCGTACGTCGCTGCGATCGATGCCATCAAGGCGTCGGCCCAGGGCTACTTCTCCCGCCGCACCGCTCGCCCACGCCTTTGTACTTTGCGGGTCATCCGTCATCGCAAGCAGCAAGCCACCGATCACCGGATGCTTCGCACGCACTCGCGCGTCTCGGCTCTCATGTCGCCGATCACCCTCTCGCTGTGCGGACGCACCAGCCACACCGACGACCATCTCATCCGAAGCAGAGGCTGACAGGTCAGCGACCGTCGCCCCCGAAGCGCACGCTAGGCACGTCACCGCCCGCGCCTCGCGGTCGTACATCGCCTCTATTCCCGCGGCGAGCGCCACGCTGCACTCGCGGCACCTGCCCGCGTACCGAAGTCTCTGCCGATTCATCGAGCGGGCTGCACGTGGTTCAACAGGATTTCAAAGACATCCGGATGCACCACTCGCGTCGACAACTCCGTCGCCTTCGCGAGCTTGCCGCCAGAGAAGCCGCCGTCGGTCACGAGCATCGACGTGAGCTTCGAGACGTTACCCATGACGCGCACGCCGACCTCTTCCGCCCGCTTTTCGAGGCGCGCACGCTGGGACTCGTCGCATCCGGTGAAGACCACTCGGTCTGCGACCCGTAGCGGCTCGCCGTGAGCCCACCCGTCGGGCAGCCCGGTGAGTTGTGCACCCAACTGCGCCTTACGAACAGTTTCAGCCTGCGCGAGGGCATGCTTCAGGCGCGTCGCGGGCACGGCGAGCAGCGCGGTGAGAGACGCGAGTTCCGCCCGTTCGGCGGTGGAGATGCGTCCGTCATCGAGCGCGTGATGCGCGAGAGCAAGCACGAACGCTTCGTGAGCTCGCTGCACCTGCGCTTCGTCGAGACCGTAGGTTTCTCGCACGTCGGCGAGCGCGTTCGCTTCGTCCGTGCTGATCACACCGTCCTCGAGCGCGCTAAGCAGAAGTTCGAGGTAAGCGTCTGTTCCGGCAGGCGCGCCCTCTTCGAACACCTCGGTCAGGCTCAGCACGTTCAGGCGATGCCGCAGCAATGGCTCTTTCGGCCGCGGCGCGGTCATTCGCATCGCCGGCGGGCGAGACCCGGTCGACTTAGCTCGATCAGCCGGAAGCAGCGCCGCCCGCGATGGACCCTGGGGCCACCGCGCCAGCCGCGCTTCGTTCTGAGCCGCCGCGAGCACGCCATCCGCGGCGCGATACCGGGTGATGTAACTCTTGAGCAGCAGCGCGGTCGCTCGCGCATCGCCCAGGGCCGAGTGCGCATTCTCCAGACGGATGCCAGCCGCAGAACAGCAGTCAGCCAGACGCCGCCGATCCAGATTCGGCAGGTGGTGGTGACTAGCATCGAGTGTGCAGTAGCTCGCGAGGGATGGCAGATCCCAGCCGGCATTCTCATACTCCGTGCGCAGGAACGCCGTGTCGAACCGCGCGTTGTGCGCGACGATTGGCAGCCCGGCAAGGCCGAGCGCGATGGTCTGGGCCAGATCTTTGAAGAGCGGAGCGTTCGCGACATCCGCATCACGGATGCCGTGGATATGCGTTGCTCCCACCGGCCCTTCTGGATGCATCCGGGTCGACCATTCGTCGACTACGTCACCGTTGGCATCCACTCGCACAATGGCGAGTTCGAGGATCCGGTGATGCTTGGGCGAGAGTCCCGTGGTCTCGACGTCGAGAACAGCGAACGCGGGAACACGAGTCGAGGGTTGCTGCGCCCGAGCAGCATTCGTTCCGCGGACAAAGTCAAACAACCCCATCGTGACCTTCTTTCAGTTACCGCCATGCTCCGGCACGGCCAGGTTCTGCACCACCCCCCAGTAGAGGTGCGAGTAGGCAAACCCCTAGCCGCCGCGCCCGAACCCGCGTAACCTCCCCACCCATGACAAACCTCATCGAAAACCTGGCTCAGGTAATTCCGTCGTGGGGCGCGAAGCTCTCGTACGGCGACAAGACCACCGTCGACGGACACGACCTCATCCCCGTCGCATTCGTCCTCTTCGGATTCGGCGCGGGCGAAGGATCCGGCGAGCAACTCGAGGGTGGCGACACCGCTCCCGGTAAGGGCGAAGGTCGCGGCGGAGGCGGAGGGGGCTACTCCGTCCCCATCGGCGCCTACATTCCCGGACCCAACGGCCCGGTCTTCCAACCCAACCCCATCGCCCTGATCGCAGTGGCGATCCCCCTCGTCTCAGCGGCCGGCTGGGCGATAGCAAGGATCGTCGCCGCCCGTCGCTGACAAAATGACTTGCCCTGATTGCGCTTCAGCAGAGGAAGGCAGAAGTGCAGCAAGAATGAGCGTGCGAAACTCGTCATTCAACGCACGAGTACATTTACCTGTCGGCGAGTTCACGATCGCTACACCCAACGACACAATGGTCTGTCATTCCGCATTCCCGATGTGCGTCAGGTCCGCTGGTTCGACTGCCGTGGCCGTTTCCCACAGTAGGTTGTGATGGAGCCTGAGAACGTCTGTTACCGTTTCGTTCAGTTCCACCACTACGGTGGTTTGCCTCCCGCCGAGCGAACGTCCCAGCATTAGCCCTTTGCCAACTGCGGGTATTATCAATCGATCATGCAGGACGCCTGGATCGGCAAACCGTGCCTCAAGACTATTTTCACGATTCGCGCCAAGCATTATCTGGAGCGTTTCTTTCCGCTCCCTTTTTCGTTCGCCCGCGTCTCGGACGTCGACATCACGGGTTAGGACCCGACGGACACCGCCGTATTCGACTAGCGTCGGGAGATGTGCGACAGGGAAAAAAGGGTCAACGATCATCACGTCACCCTCACCTTTGATCCTCTGAATCGCAATCAGGAGCTTCGAATAGGCGAGCGCGTTAGTGCCCTCGAGCACGACAGTGAGGCCCTGCAGCGCTCCAGCTTCAGATTCGTCTGGCTCGGACCGCGCATCGATTGCTCTGCCGATCTCTGTGATCTGCACGCTTTCGCCTTGAACTTCGATCCATTGCACCGCTTGCAAATAGGACGCGATGGAGGCGACCACATAGGTCTCGTCCGGTTCCGGATCCCAGAAATCTAACATGCGCCTGGATCCGACGATGTCGGGCGATGCAGCATTTGCATATGCCTTGACTGCGCTCAGCGTTGGGGCAATCCCGCTGTCGTTGAGGGTACGCACATATCGTAAAGTGCGAAGAGTCGCGGGGTTAGCCAGGTCCATGTGCAGATACTCGCAGGTCCTCCACCGGCGGTCCACCTTTTCCACGGGCACGAAGCGACCAAGGAGTACGCATTTTTGTTGGATTGTGATGGACTCGAACGATGTCCCCTCTCACCTTCCGCAGCTACGCCGCCGTAGGCGATAGCTTCACCGAGGGCGTCGGCGACGACCTCCCCGACGGCTCCGTCCGCGGGTGGGCTGACCTGGTCGCCCTCGGCCTCGCGCTCGCCACCCCCGACGCCCCGTCACCTACGCCAACCTCGCCATCCGCGGACGCCTCCTCGCCCCCATCGTCGGCAACCAGCTCGACGCCGGCATCGCCCTGAAGCCCGAGCTCCTCAGCATCAACGGCGGAGGCAACGACATCATGCGCCCCCGCGTCTCCATCGAGCAGATCACCGACCAGCTTGTCGACGCCGTCGAGCGAGCAACGGCAAGCGGATGCCACGTCCTCCTCGTCAGCGGAGCGAACCCCACCCGCCACATCCCTTTAGGACGATTCGTCGAGCAGCGCGGCAATCGCTTCGCCGAGAAAATCCGCGCCCGCCTCCCCCTCGACAACGTAACCTGGGTCGACAACTGGGCAGATTCAGAACTCGCCGAGCTCCGCTACTGGTCGCGCGACAAGCTGCACCTCGGACCGCTCGGGCACGAGCGTGTAGCCGCCAACGTGCTCGCTGCGCTCAGCGTCGACCTACCCGACGGATGGTCGGGTGGAGCAGCCGCTCATGACCACACTCAACCAACCGCCGCCTACTGGCGCGAGTACGTGCTGCCGTGGATCGGCCGCAGAGTTGCGGGTCGGTCTTCGGGCGATAACAGGGTCCCGAAGATTGCGAGTCTTGAACCAGTCAATTTGAGCCGCTAGTCGAATTGAGTGGCAAGGGTGTTCCGAACCCAAAACAACCACTGACCCGAACCTCAAATGTCGGATATCGGCAGGTATTCAATGAAGTGGCGCCAATGTGATCACGCTGATCTGACCTCGATGTTGCCAGCCGCGAGCCGAGTGCCGCAAAACCGATTGCGCCCACCAGCCTGCGAATTCGACCTGCGGAGAAGAGAACAATGGTGAATAGTGTTAGGTTAGCCTTACCAAAGCGTCGGCGCCCTAGCGCCACATTCCCCTGCCCCACATAATGAAATTGGAATCCCCATGCGAATTCCCCGCCTTCTGGGCCTCAGCGCAGCTGCCGTTCTTACCCTTGGCCTTGCTGCCTGTTCCACCTCCACTCCGGAGAGCACCGAGCCGAACTCCGGCGCCACTGGCGCGTTCCCGGTGACGGTTGAGCACGCTCTCGGAGAAACTGTTATCGAGCAGGAGCCCGCCCGAGTCACCACCATCGGTTGGGGCAACCAGGACGTGGCCCTCGCGCTCGGAATCGCTCCCGTCGGAGTTGACGACCAGACCTGGTCGATGGACGGCAGCGACGGACTTGGCGTCTACGACTGGACACTTGACGCATACGAGTCCCTCGGCGCTGACGAGCCGGTGGTGTTCTCGACGGCTGACGGGACCGACTTCGAGTCCATCGCTGACACGCAGCCAGACGTCATCCTCGCTGGCTACTCCGGCGTCACCGAAGAGGACTACGCAACGTTGAGCGAGATCGCGCCTACCGTCGCGTACCCCGATGCCGCCTGGCTCACTCCGTGGCGCGACGTGATCCGCACTGACTCCGCTGCTCTTGGGCTTGCCGACGAAGGCACGGCGCTCGTCGAATCGCTCGATCAGCAGATCACGGATGCCACGGCCGATTCCAGCTTCGCGGGCAAGAAGGCTGCGTTCTTTTACATGAGTGCGGCCGACCTTTCCACCGTCTCGATTTACGGCAAAGGCGACTCGCGCACGGCCTTCTTGGAGGATCTCGGATTCGATCTTCCCGAGCTCGCCGGTGACGTCGATACTTTCTACCAGGACATCTCCGCCGAGAACGCCGACCAGCTCGCCGACGTCGACGTGATTGTGAGCTATGGCGAGGGCGACGAGCTGCTCACGGCCCTGCAGGCAGACCCGCTGTGGAGCACGCTGAAGGCTGTGCAGAACGGCGCAGTCGTCTCCGTGGGCTCCGGCGACGCCCTCAGCGGGGCGGTTACTCCGACCGCACTCTCGATCCCGTGGATGCTCGAGGACTACGTAACAGTCCTGAACGGCGCAGTCACGCTCGCTAAGTGACCTCTGTACAACCGTCGGTCGATGACCGTGGTCGCGCCCTCGCTGCTACAGCGGGGGCGCGACGGCGTGCGTTAACGGTTGCGGGCGCGATCGCCTGCATCGCCA
>Ga0247812_10001142_pt1 | contig 15078 bp, 12 predicted proteins | sample UWRJL149409B1_FD_178011 | JGI IMG/M metagenome (GOLD analysis project Ga0247812, IMG submission 178011) | Plant litter microbial communities from Arlington Agricultural Research Station in Wisconsin, United States - UWRJ-L149-409B-1 | ecosystem: Environmental > Terrestrial > Plant litter >...
GATCGACCGCTTCGGATCGGCCGCGGTGAAGGAAAAATATCTGCCCTCGCTGGTGACGATGGACCAGATCGCCTCCTATTGCCTGACCGAGCCGGGTTCGGGATCGGACGCGGCGGCGCTCAAGACCAAGGCGGTGCGCGAGGGCGATCATTATGTGGTCACCGGCTCCAAGGCATTCATCTCCGGCGCGGGGGCCAATGATCTTTATGTGACGATGGTGCGCACCGGCGAGGAAGGCCCCAAGGGCATTTCCTGCCTGGTAATCGAAAAGGACATGCCCGGCGTCTCCTTTGGCGCGAACGAGCGCAAGCTGGGCTGGCATTCGCAGCCTACCGCACAGGTCAATTTCGACTCTGTGCATGTCCCTGTGGATAACCTTGTGGGCAAGGAGGGGGATGGTTTCCGGATCGCGATGATGGGGCTGGACGGCGGGCGGCTCAACATCGGCGCCTGTTCCCTTGGCGGGGCGCAGCGCTGCCTGGACGAGGCGATCCGCTATACCAAGGAGCGGCGCCAGTTCGGCCAGGCGATCTCGGACTTCCAGAACACGCAATTCATGCTCGCGGACATGGCGACCGAGCTCGAGGCGGCGCGCGCTTTGCTCTATGTCGCCGCGGCGAAGGTGACCGCCAATGCGCCCGACAAGACGCGCTTTGCTGCCATGGCGAAGCGCCTGGCGACCGATACCGGATCGAAAGTGGCCAATGATGCGCTGCAATTACACGGCGGCTATGGCTTCCTGCAGGATTATCCGATCGAACGCTTCTGGCGCGACCTGCGCGTGCATTCGATCCTGGAGGGGACCAACCAGATCATGCGTATGATCATCGGGCGCGAGTTGACGCGGCAGTGAGCGTTCTCCACTCCGTTCATGTCGAACGCAGTCAAGACACCTTTGCGATCTGTCCTCGGGTTCCTCGACTGCGCTCGGGACGAACGGAAGAGGGGTAATGTTTTGACGGAAGACCTTTTCACCCAGATCGAAGGCAAGGCGGGCCGCGTCCGGCTGAACCGTCCCAAGGCGATCCATGCCCTGACCACGGATATGTGCCTGGCCATCCTCGACGCGCTGGAGGACTGGCGCGGCGACCTCGCAGTGGAGGCGGTGCTGTTCGATCATGCCGAGGGGCGCGGCTTTTGTGCCGGGGGCGATATCCGCATGCTGGCCGAAAGCGGTGCGGGCGACGGGGCAGACGCGCGCGCCTTCTTCCATGCCGAATATCGCATGAACCATCGGCTGTTTACCTATGTGAAGCCCACGATCGTCTTCATGGACGGGATCACCATGGGCGGCGGCGCAGGAATCGCGTTGCCCTGCCGCTACCGAATCGCGACCGAGAACACCCGACTGGCCATGCCCGAGACCGGGATCGGCCTGTTTCCCGATGTCGGCGGCGGCTGGCATCTGTCGCAATTGCCTGGACGGGTGGGCCAGTTTCTGGCTCTGACCGGGGCGCGGCTGGACGGCGCGGAATGCCTCGCACTCGGGCTGGCGACGCACTATCTGCCTGCCGCCGCACTGGGCGACGCCAAAGCGCGCATCGCCGCGGACCCGCAGCGGATCGATGGCATATTGGGCGCACTGGCGGTGCCGCCGCCGCCTGCGCGGATCGCAGCCAATCTAGGTGAAATCGACCGGTTGTTCGCCGCCGATACGCTTGAGGATATCCTTGCCGCGCTGGAGGCGGACGATGGCGAATGGGCGGCCAGGGAATTGGCGACGCTCCGCACCAAATCGCCCCAGGCGATGAAGGTTTCGCTGCGGCTGCTGCGCGAGGGCGCGGGGATGCACGACTTTGCCGACGAGATGCGGCAGGAATATGCGGTCGCAAGCCATGTGGTGCAGCGGCATGATTTCGGTGAAGGCGTGCGCGCGCTGATCGTAGACAAGGACAATGCGCCACGCTGGGAGCCGGCGACGCCCGAAGGGGTGAGCGACCATATGATCGATACCATCTTTGCGCCGCTGGTGGGGGATGAAGCGTGGACCCCGGTGTGAGTATTAAAGACGCACTTATTTCAGTGTCGCCCCAGCGGAAGCTGGGGCCCATCGATCTACGAAGTGAATGGATCGCCGGATCCCAGCTTTGCTGGAATGACAGGAGAAGAAAGAGGATGACGAATGACATATGAAACCCTGCTGGTGGAGACGCGCGGCGCGGTGACGTTGATCACGCTCAACCGACCGCAGGCTCTGAATGCGCTCAACAGCCAGGTGCTGGCCGATCTCATCGCCGCCTTTGCCGCCTTCGATCAGGACGCATCCCAGGGCTGCGCGGTGCTGACCGGATCCGAAAAGGCCTTTGCGGCGGGCGCGGACATCAAGGAGATGCAGGCGATGGGATTTGCCGCCATGTATGGCGGTAATCATTTCTCGGGCTATGAGACGCTGACCGCCACCCGCAAGCCGGTAATCGCGGCGGTGGCGGGCTATGCGCTGGGCGGCGGATGCGAGCTGGCGATGATGTGCGACTTCATCCTGGCGGCGGACACCGCCAAATTCGGCCAGCCGGAGATCAAGCTGGCGGTCTCGCCCGGCATGGGCGGGTCGCAGCGGCTGACCCGTGCGATCGGCAAGGCCAAGGCGATGGAGATGGTGCTGACAGGTCGGCTGATGGACGCCGACGAAGCCGAACGCGCCGGGCTGGTCAGCCGCATCCTCCCCGCCGCCGGTCTGATCGAAGAGGCGGTGAAGACCGCCACGTCGATCGCCGCCATGGCGCCGCTGGCGGTCAAGGCCAACAAGGAAATGGTCAACGCCGCATTCGAGACCGGGCTTGCCATGGGCGTCCAGTTCGAGCGCCGCCTGTTCCACGCCCTGTTCGGCACCGCCGACCAGAAGGAAGGCATGGCCGCCTTCGTCGAGAAACGCCCGGGGGTGTGGACGGGGGAATGATAGTCCCCCTCCCGCATGCGGGAGGGGTTAGGGTGGGCCTTCCTCTGATCGATGCTGACAGGCCCACCCCCAGCCCCTCCCGCGTGCGGGAGGGGAGCAAGGAAGGATTAGGAACATGCGCATCGGTTTCATCGGGCTTGGCAATATGGGCGGCGGGATGGCGGCGAATCTGGCCAAAGCCGGTCATGACGTGCGCGCCTTCGATCTCTCCGCCGCGGCGCTCGATCGCGCGGCGGAGGCCGGGTGCCTTGCCGCCGAAAGCGCGACCGAAGCGATGGACGGCGCCGAGGCGATCGTGACGATGCTGCCCGCAGCGCCCCATGTGGAGCAGGTCTATCAGGACGCGCTGTTCGCCGCCGAGACGGGCACGCTGCTGATCGATTGCTCCACGATCGACGTCGCCACCGCTCGGCGGGTGGCCGAGCGCGCCGGGGCCAAGGGGCTCATCGCGGTCGATGCACCGGTCTCGGGCGGAATCAGCGCGGCCAATGCCGGCACGCTCACCTTCATGGTGGGGGGATCGCAAGAGGCGTTCGCGCGCGCCGAACCGATCCTGGCCGCCATGGGCAAGGCGGTGATCCATGCCGGCGGCAACGGCGCGGGCCAGGCGGCCAAGATCGCCAACAACATGCTGCTGGGCGCGACGATGATCGCCACCTGCGAAGCCTTTCTGCTCGCCCAAAAACTGGGGCTGGACGCGCAGACCTTCTACGATATCTCCTCCAAAGCATCGGGTCAGAGCTGGTCGATGACCAGCTATTGCCCCCTGTCCGGCGTGGGCCCCGAAAGTCCTGCCGATCATGATTATCAGGGCGGCTTCGCCACCGCGCTGATGCTCAAGGATTTGCGGCTCGCCATGGCCGCCGCCGAGGACGTCAATGCCGCCACTCCAATGGGCGAGATGGCGGCCGCGCTTTACGAGCAATTCGCCGAAATGGGCGAGGGCGGGCGCGATTTCTCCGCGATCATCCGCATGCTGGATGGCGCGGGGGATTGACCCCGGCCGCCCGGGAGTGGCAGCGCACCCCATGATGCCGGGAAATGGAATGACATGATCGCGCTGCATGACGTGCACAAAAGCTACGCGGGCAGCGGCGGCGCGGCGCTGGCCGGGGTGAACCTGTCGGTCGCGCGCGGCGAAGTCTATGGCGTGATCGGGCAATCCGGTGCGGGCAAGTCGACTCTGATCCGGCTGATCAATGCGCTCGAGCGGCCCACTTCCGGCCGGGTCGAGGTCGACGGCATCGACGTCGCTGCACTCGGGGCCGCGGACCTGCGCGCGCTCCGGCGGCGGATCGGGATGATCTTCCAGAATTTCGGCCTGCTCTCCTCGCGCACCGTGGCGGCCAATGTCGCTCTGCCCTTGAAGCTTGCCGGCAGCAGTGGGATCGAGCCGCGGGTGGAGGAACTGCTCGCGCGCGTCGGCCTCACCGACCATGCGCACAAATATCCCGCGCAGCTTTCGGGCGGGCAGAAACAGCGCGTCGGCATTGCCCGCGCGCTCGCGACCGGCCCCGACATCCTGCTCTGCGACGAGGCGACCAGCGCGCTGGATCCGGAGACCACGCGCTCGGTGCTCGCCCTGCTGCGCGAACTGAACCGCGAATTGGGGCTGACCATCGTGCTGATCACCCATGAGATGGATGTGGTGCGCGCGGTCTGCGACCGGGTGGCGGTGCTGGAGGCCGGCAAGGTCGTCGAGAGCGGCAGCGTGGCGGACATCTTCGCCCATGCCGCGCACGATGCCACGCGGCGGATGCTGGCATGAATTTCTTCACCAACATCGATTGGCCGGAGATTGCCGCCGCCTGCGGCGACACGCTCTTGATGCTCGGCGGCTCGCTGCTGCTGACGATCCTGCTCGGCCTGCCCCTGGGCGTGCTGCTGTTCCTCACCGCCGCGCGCCAGCTTTCCGCCAATCGCGTGGTGAATGCGGTGTTGGGCGTGATCGTCAATATCCTGCGCTCGGTGCCCTTCATCATCCTGCTGATCGTAATGATCCCGCTGACCGTCGCGCTGGTGGGCACCTCGCTCGGCGTGGCAGGTGCCATCCCGCCGCTGGTGATCGGTGCCGCGCCCTTCTACGCCCGGCTCGTCGAAACCGCGCTGCGCGAGGTGGACCGCACCACGATCGAGGCGGTCCAGGCGATGGGCGCGACAACGCGACAGATCGTGGTCCGCGCGCTGATCCCCGAAGCCATGCCCGGGATCGTCTCCGGCGCCACGGTGACCGCGGTCGCCCTGGTGTCCTTCACCGCCATGGCCGGCGTGGTCGGCGCGGGTGGGCTGGGCGATCTGGCAATCCGCTATGGCTATCAGCGCTTCCAGACCGATGTGATGGTGGTGACCGTGGCGTTGCTGGTGGTGCTGGTCCAGATCCTCCAATATGTCGGAGACCGGCTCGCGCTGCGCCTCACGCGGCGCTAGGAGCAGGCCTTGTCCTGAAGGAATATCGATGAACCGCCGCTTCTTTCTCGCCGCCGCGCTGCTTTTGGTGTCCGCCTGCTCGGGCGGATCGAAGGACAAGGACAATCTCAGCGTCGCGGCCACCGCGGTGCCGCATGCGGAGATCCTCGCATTCGTGAAGCCGATGCTGGCCAGGCAGGGGGTGACCTTGGACATCCGGGTGTTCAACGATTACGTCCAGCCCAATCTCCAGGTAGATCAGAAGCGGATCGACGTCAGCTATTTCGAGACCAAACCCTATCTGGACGATTTCAATGCCGGCCGTGGCACCCATCTGGTTCCCTTCGCGGGAATCCATGTTGAGCCGCTGGGCGGCTATTCGCGCAAATGGAAGACGTTGGCGCAATTGCCCGATGGCGCGACGGTGGCCTTGCCCAACGAGCCGAGCAGCACCGGCCGCGCGCTGACTCTGATGCAGAAGGCCGGCTTGATCACGCTGAAGGATCCCGCCAATCCCCTGGCGGTGCTCAAGGATATCGCCACAAATCCCAAAGGCCTGAAATTCCGCGAACTGGAGGCCGCAACCCTGCCGCGCGTGCTGGACCAGGTGGATCTGGCGCTGATCAACACTAATTATGCGCTGGATGCGAAGCTCGATCCGGCCAGGGACGCGCTGCTGATCGAGGGCAAGGATTCGCCCTATGTGAACTATGTCGTCGGCCGCCCCGGCGGCGACAAGGATCCGCGCGTCATCAAGCTGATCGCCGCCTTGCGCAGCCCGGAGACGAAGGCGTTCATCGAACGGACCTATCAGGGCGCGGTGATTCCGGCCTTTTGAGAGACTTACGGCTGCGCCCTTGAAATCGTGATCCGGGGCGTGTGCGGGATGTCGATGCTCCCTCCGTGTCCATTCCCCTTGTGTTCTTGACAGCGCCCGCACGCTGCGCGCTATAGAACATAATAGGAACAAATCATGGGCGAGTCGGTATCATCCCTTTCCGCATTGAAGCAGCGCATTGCGCGGGTCGGCGCGGCTTCGGCGGTGGCGGCGGGCGCTCCGGTGGCGCTGGGCCATGCCGGGATCGACGGCGTGCTGGGCGGCGGGCTGGCGCGCGGCAAGATTCACGAACTGTTCGCGCTGGTCGCGGAGGATGCGGCGAGCGCGGCGGGGCTGGCGCTGATGCTGGCGACACGGGCCCGGCAAACAGGCGCCCTGCTCTGGCTGCGCACCGAGGCGGCGGAGCGGCGGGGCGGGCGGGTCCATGGCCCCGGGCTGGTCGATCTCGGGATCGATCCGGGCGCGCTGGTGCTGGGCGTGATGCCCGACGAACTGACCCTGCTCAAGGCCGCGGTGGATGCGGTGCGCTGCGCCGGGCTTGGCGCGGCGGTGATCGAATGCTGGGGCAATCCCCGCGCGCTGGATCTCACCGCCAGCCGCCGGCTGGCGATCGCCGCCGAACAGAGCGGGGTGACCGCATTGTTCCTGCGGATGGAGGCGGTGCCCGCGCCGAGCGCGGCCGAAACGCGCTGGGCGGTGTCCGCCGCGGCATCCGCCGCGCTGGATGCCAATGCCCCCGGGCAGACGCGATTCGCGGTGGAATTGCTGCGCCGCCGCGCCGGCCCCGCCGGAATGCGCTGGCAAGTGGAGTGGGATCGTGACCGACAGACTTTCCGGGACCCGGCGCCATCTGGCCTTATGGTTCCCCTTCTTCGCGACGGATCGGCTGCGCATCCAGCAGCCGGCGCTGTTCGCCGCACGGCCTGATGCGCCGGTCGTCCTGACCGAGAAGATCAAGGGCGCGCTGCGCATCGCGGGGATGGACCGCACCGCGCAGGCGCTGGGCCTGGCGATCGGCCTGGGGCTGGCGGACGCGCGCGCGCGCATCCCCGATCTGCTGGCCTATGATGCCGATCCCCATGCCGATATCGACTGGCTGGAGCGGCTGGCCGATGGCTGCATCCGCTATACGCCCAATGTCGCGCTGGACCCACCCGAGGGTCTGATCCTGGACATCGCCGGCGGCGCGCACCTGTTCGGCGGCGAGGCAGCGCTGGTGGCCATGATCGAGGACCGGCTGGCGCGCGCGGGGATGACCGTGCGCCCGGCATGCGCCGATGCGCCCGATGCGGCGCAGGCCATGGCGCGCTTCCAATGCCTGCCCGGCGCGGACGAGGCGGCGGCGGTGCGGCGCCTGCCGGTGGCGGCGCTGCGGCTGGAGGAGGAAAGCGAAACGGCCCTGAAGCGCGCGGGCCTCAAGACCGTGGGCGATGTTGCCAGCCGGCCAATGGCCACCATCGCCGCGCGCTTCGGCGCGGAGGCGGTGACCGCGATCCGCCGGCTGCTGGGCGAGGCGGAAAGCCCCCTCACTCCGCGCCGCACCGCGCCCGCGCTGGTGGAGGAACGCCGCTTCGCCGAACCGGTGGCCAAGACCGATTTCGCCTTTGCCGTGCTGGCGGAGCTGGCGGCGGATGCCGCACTCGAGCTGGAGGAACTCAAATGCGGCGGGCGGCGCTTCGAGGCGCAATTCTTCCGCACCGACGGACTGGTGGTCCGGCTGCGCGTGGAGACCAGCCTGCCCACGCGCGATCCCAAGGCGATCATGCGATTGTTCCAGGAGCGGCTGGATGGCCTCAGCGACCCGGTGGATCCGGGCTTCGGCTTCGATCTGGTGCGGCTGTGCGTGCCGCAGAGCGAGCCGCTGGCGGCGAGCCAGCTGGCGCTGGAGGGCGGCGCGGTGAGCGAGACGCAAATGGCCGAACTGGTCGATCGGCTGAGTACGCGGATCGGCCGCGGCCGGATATTGCGGCTGCATCCGCAGGACACGCATATCCCCGAGCAGGTGCAATTGGCGCTGCCTGCGGTGGAGGCGCCGCCCGCAGCCTGGCCCGAGGCGGCGGCAGGCGAACCGCCGCTGCGCCCGCTGCACCTGTTCGATCCGCCGCAGTTGATATTGGTGGAAGATGAACAACCGACCGAAGGCCCGCCCAGCCGCTTCCGCTGGCGCCGGGCGTTCCACGACGTCATCCTTTCCGAAGGCCCCGAACGCATCGCCGCCGAATGGTGGCGCCGCAAGGGCGGGCATGAGGCGGGCAAGGGCGGGCCCACACGCGATTATTACCGCGTCGAGGATGCCCGCGGCCGGCGCTACTGGATCTTCCGCCATGGGCCGAAGGCGGATTGGTTCGTGCACGGGGTGTTCGCGTGAAGGAGGACGCCCCGCTTTTTCCCCCCTTCGCCGAGCTGGTCGCGGCCACCAATTATTCCTTCCTGCGCGGCGCCTCGAATCCGCGCGAGATGGTCGCAACCGCCCACGCGCTGGGCATGGCGGGAATCGGCATCGCCGATCGCAACAGCGTGGCCGGGGTCGTGCGCGCCTGGAGCGGATGGAAGAAGGCGAAGGAGGAATTGCCGGACCAGGTCCACCTTCGCCTCGCCACCGGTGCCCGACTGGTCTTTATGGACGGCACGCCGGACATCGTCGCCTATCCCGCCACCCGCCGCGGCTGGGGGCGGCTCACCCGGCTGCTGAGCCTGGGAAACCTGCGCGCCGAAAAGGGCGGCTGCATTTTGAAGTTCGACGATCTGCTGGGTTATCTGGAGGATCTGCTGCTGATCGTCCTGCCCTATGCCTCGCCGCCGGTGGAGGCCGTGCCGCGCAAGAAGATGGTCCCCTATGACCATGGCGAGGATATCGCGCCGCGGCTGAGCCTGGTGATGCCGCCCTTGCCCGAGCGGCTGGCGGTGATCCTCGATCGGCTGGTGCTGCGCGCGCCGGGGCGGATCTGGCTGGGCGCGGCGATGGCCTGCCGCGGCGACGATGCGCGCCAGCTGGTCCGGCTGCAGCGGCTGGCCCGCGCCGCGGGCGTCCCCCTGCTCGCCACCAACGACGCGCTCTATGCCACGCCCAAGCAGCGCCCGCTGCATGATGTCATCACTTGCATCCGCGAGGGCACGACCATCGCGGCGGCGGGCCGGCGACTGGAGGCCAATGCCGAGCGGCATCTCAAGGGCCCCGAGGCGATGGCCGCGCTGTTCCAGTCCTGTCCGGAGGCGATTGCGGAGACCGTCCGGCTGCTCGCGCGGATCAAATTCACGCTGGACCAGCTCCAATATGAATATCCCCACGAGCCGGTGCCGGAGGGCTGGACCCCCAATGGCTGGCTGGTCCGGCTGACGATGCGCGCCGCGCGCAAGCGCTATCCGCGCCAGCGGCTGCCGGAAAAATTGCGGGCGATGCTGCGCGAGGAATTCGCGCTGATCCGCAGCCAGAAATATGCCTATTATTTCCTGACCGTGCACGATGTGGTGGCCTTCGCCCGCGCGCAGGATCCGCCGATCCTGTGCCAGGGGCGCGGCTCGGCCGCCAATTCGGTGGTGTGCTTCCTGCTCGGGATCACCTCCGTCGATCCCATGCAGCATGATCTGCTCTTTTCCCGATTCGTCTCGGGAGAGCGAAACGAACCGCCGGATATCGACGTGGATTTCGAACACGAGCGGCGCGAGGAGGTGATGCAATATATCTACCGCCGCTACGGCCGCCCCCGCGCCGGAATCGCGGCGACGGTCATCCACTATCGCCCGCGCAGCGCGGTGCGCGAGGTCGGCAAGGTGCTCGGGCTTTCGGAAGACGTCACCGCGCGGCTTTCCTCCACCGTCTGGGGCAGTTTCTCCAGCAAAATGGAGGAAAGCCGCTACAATGAAGCCGGGTACAGTCTGGACAATGAGGAGATCGCGCGGCTGAGCATAATCGTCGGCCAATTGCTCGAATTCCCGCGCCATCTGTCCCAGCATGTCGGCGGCTTCGTGCTCACCGAGGACCGGCTGGACGAGACCGTCCCCATCCATAATGGCGGGATGGACGACCGCACCTTCATCGAATGGGACAAGGACGATATCGACGCCCTCAAGCTGATGAAGGTCGATATCCTCGCGCTGGGCATGCTCACCTGTATCCGCAAGGCGTTCGATCTGATGCGCGCCAACGGGCTGGGCGATCAGACGTTGGAGGTCGACTTGGATGCCAATGATCCCGCAGTCTACGACATGCTGTGCAAGGGCGACAGCATCGGGGTGTTCCAAGTGGAAAGCCGCGCGCAGATCAACATGCTGCCGCGCCTCAGGCCACGCAAACTCTATGATCTAACGATCCAGGTGGCAATCGTCCGCCCGGGGCCGATCGAGGGCGACATGGTCCATCCTTATCTGCGGCGGCGCAACAAGATCGAGGCGGTGGAATATCCTTCTCCCAGTCCGCCGCACGATCCCGATGAGCTCAAAAACCTGTTAGGCGAAACCTACGGCGTTCCCCTTTTTCAGGAGCAGGCAATGAAGCTTGCCATCGTCGCCGCCGCGTTTTCTCCGGAGGATGCAAATCGGCTGCGGCGCGCAATGGCAACCTTTCGCAATGTCGGCAAGATGGAGCATTTTCAGGAAAAGATGGTCAAGGGCATGACCGCGCGCGGCTACCAGAAAGACTTCGCAGAGCGTTGCTTCAAGCAGATCGAGGGCTTCGGCAGCTATGGCTTTCCCGAGAGCCATGCCTTGTCCTTCGCGCGGCTGGTCTATGTCTCGTCCTGGATCAAGCATTACCACCCCGCGGTCTTCTGCTGCGCCCTGCTCAATTCTCAGCCCATGGGTTTCTATGCCCCCGCGCAACTGGTGGGCGATGCGCGTCACCATGGCGTGGACGTGCGCGCGATCGACGTGAATTTCTCCAATGGCGACAACAGTTTGGAGCCCCTTCTTCTCCCCCGAGGGGGGCGAGTCCTGGCGACGGAAGTGTCTGGGTCCAATCCTACAATTCCGTTCGTGTCGAGCGCAGTCGAGACACCTTTCGATCCCTCCCCACGTCACTCGACCTCGCTCGGGACGAACGGTGACAAAAGTGCCCGCCCCTTCCCTCTGGAAAGGGGAGAGGGGAAGTTGGCTCTCCGCCTCGGCTTCCGCCAGATCGACGGCTTCAGCGAAACATGGTCCAACGCCATCGTCGCCGCGCGCGCTACGGGGCCGTTCGTCTCGATCGAGGATCTTGCGCGCCGCGCCGGCCTGCCGCCGCGCGCGCTGCGGCTGCTGGCCGATGCCGATGCCTGCCGCTCGATCGGGCTGGACCGGCGCGAGGCGCTGTGGGACGTGCGGCGCACGCCCAGCGACGTGCTCCCGCTGTTCGCCGCGGCCGAGGCGCGCGAACTGGCCGCCGAGCCCGATGCGATGCTCCCCGCCATGCCGAAATCCGAGCATGTCGCCGCGGATTACCAGACCGCCCGGCTCTCGCTGAAGGGCCATCCGATGGAATTCCTGCGCGAGACCTTTCGCAGCGAGGGCGTGCTGAGCTGCGCCGAGACCAATGCCGCCAAGGACGGGACGCGCGTGCGCACCGCCGGGGTGGTGCTGGTCCGCCAGCGGCCGGGCAAGGGCAATGCGATCTTCGTGACGATCGAAGACGAGACCGGCACCGCCAATATCCTGCTCTGGGCCCGGCTGTTCGAGCGCAACCGCCGCCCGGTGATGGCCTCGCGGCTGATGCTGGTGGAGGGCGAGGTGCAGAAGAGCCCGGAGGGCGTGGTCCATCTGATGGCCTCGCGCATCATCGATCGCACCGAGGAGCTGGGGCGCCTTTCGGAGACGCATCAGGGCACTCCCGAATTGCTGCGCGCCGATGTGGTGGCCCGTCCCCAGGCCCCCCGCGGCCATCCGCGCAATGCCCGGATATTGCCGAAATCACGCGACTTTCATTGAGGGGGGAGGCACCTGGTCGGGACGACCCGTGTCGGATATTCGCGCGTTCCGAACAAGAACCGGACATCTGCTCGGGCGATTCTGGCGTCCTTCGCTAGCGGTTCTTCCCATCCCGGCGGTTGAGCAGAAAGGCGAGAATGCCGATGGCCAGCACGGCAAGGGCGACCGACACGAGGATCAGGAACAGAGACAGCGGGAAATGCCGGATCCAGGCAAGAAGCCGCCATCCGCTGCTTTCGAAGTCCCAGGCGATGCCGGCGGCGTGAAGCCATTCTCCCACTCCGCGAAACCCGAAGGTTCCGGTGACCAGCCAGGATGCGCACCGATAGAGCAGCAACAGGATGCCGCCGACAAAGGCGATTTGCGCGAGGCCCGCGACCGCCATCATCGCGAAACCGCCCAGGCTCAATCCCCATTCGCGAAGGCGATAGGAGCGGACGATGCCACGCGACTCGACGAACCGTCTCGTCACGGCCGATCCAGCCAGACGCTGTCCTGCTGCATCCGGCGCAGCGGATTGATATGATTGACCGAAATATTCGTGTCCCCCCATTTGGGCAAACACATGTCCGCTTTTCGTCTGGGGGGCAATGCCGGCCGCGGATTTATCGCGGAGGCGCAATCCGCCCTCAGCGAAAGGCGAAGGGCTCCGCCCTCAGCGCGATCCGCGCCGGGAGATAGGAGACGATATCGCCATCGGCCTGCACCGGCAGCGGCGCATCGCTGGCGGCGCTCAGCGCGGTGCAGGTGAAGGCCACCACGCCGGGCAATCGCTCCACTGGCCGCCCGCGCATCACCGCCCACAGGAAGCGCGCATAGGCCAGCCGCCCGGCCTGCTCCAGCGCGATCACATGGAGCAGCGGATTGGTCAGCCGCGCATCGGGCGCAAAGCTCCACGGCCCCGCGAAATAGCGTCCCTTGGCCACATAAAAGGCCTCGCAGGTGATCTGCATCGCATCGCTCGTCAGCGCGATCCGCCGCCGCGGCCAGGCGATCAGCACGCTCAGAAACGCCACCGCATAAGCTAGGCGCCCGATGCGCTGCTTCAGCCAGGGCGAGAGCCGCGCCACCGTCTCCGCATCCGGCCCGACGCTGGCGCAGGCCAGGAACAGCGTATCGTTGATGTCCACGCCATAATGGCTGGCGGGGCGGATGGGGGAAAGCACGCCGCTGGCATAAGCGGCGGGATCGCGCGGCGCCCTCATCTCACGGTGCAGCAGATTGACCGTGCCGGCGGGATAAATGCTCAGGGGCAGCGTCCGCCCGCTGACGGCCAGCGCCATCGCCGCGTGGCGCGCGGTGCCGTCCCCGCCCACCGCGCAGATATGGCTGGCATCAGGGGCGATCGCGATCGGGGTATCGGGGCCACATTCCGAAAGGATTACGCGCGCGCCCGCCCCCTCGAACCCCAGCCGCAGCGCGGCGATGCGCGGGGCGCTGTGGCCGCCGGCACTGGGATTGTAGACGAGTTGGATGGTTTTCATCGCGAAAGGCGGCCTAAACGGGCGACAATAAGGGGGAGTTAACTTCCCTATGGCATCAATCGGCCCAATGATGAAGGTGCTTTCCCTCGGCCTATTGGCCGCGCTGGCGCTGCTGGCCTTCCCGCCGCGCGGCATGCCCGGAAGCGCGCGTCCCTCGCCGGCGGTGCGCCCGGTGCCGAGCCGCGTGGAAACCCGCCCCGTCCCGGACGAGGCCGCGGGCAATGGCGTGGCGCGCGTGGTGCTCCGGCGCGCCGATAACGGCCATTTCTACGCCGATGCGCAGGTCAATGGCACGCCGGTCCGCTTTCTGGTGGATAGCGGCGCCTCCGTGGTGGCGCTGACGCGGGAGGATGCGGCGCGCGCGGGGCTGCATGTCCGCGAAGGCGATTTCACCGATGTGGCGCAGAGCGCGGCGGGCCTGGTGCCGCTCAAGCCGGTGGTGCTGGATCGTGTCTCGATCGGTCCACTCGCCGCCACCCGCGTCCGCGCCGCGGTGATCGGCGGGGCGGGCGGCATGTCTCTGCTGGGCCAAAGCTTCCTCTCCCGCATCGGCACGGTCGAGATCACGCAGAACGAGATGCGGTTGCGTTAGAGACTTCCGAACCGAGGCAACCGGGGCCGGATCGGGAGATCTGTCCGACGCGCCATCGGCCCTTTATACTGCCGGGTGCGCAGGTTCCTGGCCGCCATCGCTGCCCATCCGGACGGCACCGACCCGTCTCGGCGGGCAGCCGGCCCCTGCAAGCGGACACACCAACCGAGTCAACCGAGTCAACCAGCCGGCAGGCGATCCGCGACATCGCCATGCACGCTATCCCGCCGGCTTGCGCCGCACCGGCACCGGGATGTTGCACACGTCCGTCCCGCCCGCAGGCAGGTTGAAGAAGGCATCCCGCCGGTTGGCGCGCGCGGCGGCATAGGCGGCGAAGCTCCTGCCGCCCAGCACCTGCCAGGCCGATTTCGCGCCCGGCTCCAGATCGGCCATGGGCTTGAGGCTGCCGATCCCGATCCGCTCCCCGGGCGTCTCGTAGAAACCCAGCGCCCCCGTCCCGCGCGGGAGCGTGGAGAGATAGTCCATCCCCTCGATCACCCGGCCCACCAGTGCGATATTGCGGTCCAGATGGCGCGGCGCATGGCCATTGACCACATAGAGTTCGGCGCCGCTGCCGGTGTCCGCCAGATCGCGCCCCACGCCCACCATCGCATAGCAATGCGTCAGCCAGATGTTGGCGCCGTCGCCGGCCACCGGCCAGCCGCCGGCGGCGAAACCGGTTTTTCTTGCATAGGAATCGGGCCAGGCCAGCCAGTCCACGCCCAGCCCCCTGGCGGGGCGCACATATTCCGGGGGGGGCGTGGCGATCACCCCATTGGGGAGCGCCTTGCGCGCGCTGGCATCGCCCCATTGCACCACATAATTGTCCTGCACACGGTTGATGCTGGTGCCGTCCCACCAGCGCGCCGCGGCGATCTTGCGGATATTGGCCTCGTGCACCGGCGCGAAGCCCGGCGCGAGCTGGATCACGGCATGGCCACCGCTGGTTTCCAGCACCAGCAGA
>Ga0247812_10001143_pt1 | contig 15068 bp, 7 predicted proteins | sample UWRJL149409B1_FD_178011 | JGI IMG/M metagenome (GOLD analysis project Ga0247812, IMG submission 178011) | Plant litter microbial communities from Arlington Agricultural Research Station in Wisconsin, United States - UWRJ-L149-409B-1 | ecosystem: Environmental > Terrestrial > Plant litter >...
GTGTAAAACCCCCCAGACGAATGAAACACCAAAAACCGTAAGGGTAAATTGTAAAGAATGTAAATTCTTCGCGAATAGTAACGTTTCGCAATTGATACAAATACGCGTCTACCCTATATTCCGCGACCTCAAATCCTTGGGGAGGGGAATTCCGATGTCACGCCAACAACCACAATTACCTGTCAGTTCACCGCGTTTGCTCGCGTCTGCAATTGGCGTGGCAATCACCGCCGGCTCGGCTGGCCAAATGGTTTTCGCTGCTGAAAAGACCGACGCCAAAGCAGCGGGCAATGCGATTTCCCTGGACGCCACCGCCATCACTGGCGAAGCGCAGGACGCTACCAGCTACAACGTCGAGAAAGCCTCCTCGCCCAAGTACACCGCGCCGCTGGTCGACACGCCGCGCTCGATTACCGTAATTCCACAACAAGTTCTCAAGGACACCGGCGCCCTCAACATGCAGGATGCGCTGCGCACCGTTCCGGGCATCACCTTTGGTGCCGGTGAAGGGGGCAACCCACAGGGTGACCGTCCATTCATTCGCGGTTTCGATGCCCAGGGCGATACGTACCTGGACGGCGTACGCGACACCGGTTCGCAAAGCCGCGAGATCTTCGCGGTCGAATCGATCGAAGTCAGCAAAGGCCCGAACTCGGCCATTGGCGGTCGCGGCGCTGCCGGCGGCAGCATCAACCTGGTGAGCAAGAAAGCCCACCTGGGCGATTCGCTCGACGGCGGATTCACCTGGGGTTCGGACCAGACCCAGCGCTACACCTTCGACGGCAACTACCAGTTCACTGACACCGCCGCTGGCCGTTTGAACCTGATGAGCCACGAAAGCAACGTCGCTGGCCGTGACAGCGTCGACTACGACCGTTGGGGCATCGCGCCATCCGTGGCCTTCGGCCTGGGCACCGACACTCGCGTCAACCTTGATTACTACCATCTGGAAAGCAACGACACCCCGGACTCGGGTATTCCGTACAGCATTCCGGTGGCCGGTTCTGCCGCGCGCACCAAGTCCAATCCGAGCACGCCGGACGACGGCGGCGACAGCAGTAACTTCTACGGTCTCGACGGCCGCGACTTCCGCAAGGGTCGTACCGACACCGCAACCATCGCCATCGAGCACGACCTGAACGATGCACTGACCGTCAAGAACACCTTGCGCCACGGCAGCAGCATGCAGGATTACATCCTGACCCAGCCGGACGACTCCAAGGGCAACGTCAACAACGGCAGCGTGTGGCGGCGGGCCAACACCCGTGTCAGCAACACCGATACAACGACCAACCAGACCGATCTGTTTGGTGACGTTTACATCGCCGGGTTCAAGAACAGCTTCGCCACCGGTATCGAGCTTAGCCACGAGAAGAGCGAAAAATCCTCGTACACCGTCAACACGGACACCACGCCAGGCACCGCCGCCGCGACCACCAACTGCACCCCGGCAATGATCGGCGCACCAAGTGGCTACAACTGCACCTCGCTGTCCAACCCGAACCCGAGCGATCCATGGAACGGTTCGATCGCACGTAACTACGCCGGCACCGACACTTCCAGCACCACGCGCGCACTGTACGTGTTCGACACCCTGGAATTGTCCTCGCAATGGCTGGTGAACATGGGTCTGCGTTACGACCACTTCGACACCAAGTACAAAACCTACAACGCAGCCGGCGCGACCGTCGTGACCAACGGCGTTGCGTCCAAAGGCAAAGACACCAGCGAATTCGTCACCGGCCAGTTCGGCGTGGTCTACAAGCCCGCTGAGAACGGCAGCATCTATGCGTCGTACGCGACTTCCGCCACTCCGCCAGGCAACACCCTGGGCGAAGGTCAGGAAGGCAACCCGCTGGGTGGCTCGACCGACCGTGCCGGCAACTTGCTGAGCAGCGACATGGAGCCGGAAACCACCAAGAACTACGAAATCGGTACCAAGTGGGATCTGCTGAACGATCGCCTGTCCCTGACCGCCGATATCTTCCGCACCGAGAAAGACAACGCCCGCGTTCAAGTCGACACCACGTCGTACGAAAACGTCGGCAAAACCCGTGTTCAAGGTGTTGAATTGTCGGCCACCGGCAAGATCACCGAGAAATGGCAAGTCTTCGCCGGATACGCCTACATGGACAGCGAGCAAGTCGATGGTGGTGACCTGCCGGCTAACAAAGCCAACGATGGCAACGAACTGCCTAACACGCCGAAAAACAGTGCCAGCCTCTGGACGACCTATCAGGTCACGCCGAAGCTGACCATCGGTGGCGGCGCGTTCTACGTCGACGACGTATTCGGCAGCGTGGCCAACACCACGATGGTTGATGACTACGTGCGTTACGACGCCATGGTCGCCTACAAACTGACCAAAAACGTCGACCTGCAGCTGAACGTGCAAAACCTGACCGACGAAACCTACTACGACAAAGCGTTCTCGACCCACTTCGCCAACCAGGCGGCGGGCCGTACAGCGTTGCTGAGCACCAACTTCCACTTCTGATCATTAGTCGGTGGTCGAATGCATAACTGTGGCGAGGGAGCTTGCTCCCGCGGGGGTGGCGGTGCCACCCCAATACCAGACAGTGCGGTCTATCAGTTAAACCGCATGACTGCTTAGCGGGAGCAAGCCCCCTCGCCACAAAAGCACTATTGATTTTCAAACGCCCCGTTCATCCAGATGAGCGGGGCTTTTGTGCGTAATAAAGAAGGCTTCTCGATAACCCACGGCATAATGCACGCCGTGATTTTCATTTTCGAACGAACAAGGCGAGCGACGTGTTGAAGAAAACCCTGTTCCAGTTGCACTGGTTTTTCGGCATCAGCGCCGGGCTGGTCCTGGCCCTGATGGGCATTACCGGGGCGACGGTATCGTTTCAGGATGAAATCCTGAGCGCACTGAATCCGTCGGTGCTGCAGGTCGAAAAGCAGGTGGCCGGCGTGTTGCCGCCCGCCGAGCTGGTGGAGCACATCGAAGCCGCTTCCGGAAAAAAGGTCTCGATGCTCACCGTCGAGACGGACAGCGGTGCGGCGGCGAAGGTGTGGTTCACGCCGAAACCGGGTGAGCGTCGCGGCGAGATGCGCTACTTCAATCCGTACAACGCCGAGTTCATGGGCGATGCCTCCGGCCAGGACTTCTTTGGCCTGATGCTGCGACTGCACCGCTTCCTCGCCATGGGCGATACCGGCCGGCAGATCACCGGTGCCTGCACGCTGATTCTGGTGTTCTTCTGCCTGTCCGGACTTTACCTGCGCTGGCCACGGCAGTGGCGAAGCTGGCGCGCCTGGCTGACCCTCGACTGGAAGAAAAAGGGCCGCAGCTTCAACTGGGATCTGCATTCGGTTGCCGGCACCTGGTGCCTGGTGTTCTACCTTTTGGCAGCTTTGACCGGGTTGTCCTGGTCTTACGAGTGGTACAACAAGGGCCTCACCCGATTGCTCTCCGACTCGCCGCAAAACGAACGCGTCCGTGGCGGTCGTGGCCCAGCCCCAAGCGGTCCGGCGCCGACAGCGGATTACGCAGCCATGTGGAGCAGCATCTACAGCGCTGCCGGTCCGAACCTGTCCGCCTACAACATTCGTATGCCGCCGGTGGCTGGGCAACCGGCAACCGTGTTCTACCTGCTTAACACCTCGCCCCACGACCGTGCCCTGAACCAGATCACCCTCGATCCGGCGACCGGCATCGTCAAGCGCCATGATCGCTACACCGAAAAGAGCCTTAATGCGCAATTGCTGACCAGCATTTATGCCCTGCATGTCGGCAGCTATTTCGGCATTGTCGGGCGCGTGATCCTGACAATTTCCGCACTCATGATGCCGCTGTTTTTTGTCACCGGCTGGTTGCTGTACCTCGATCGTCGTCGCAAGAAAAAGCAGATCAAAAATGCGCGCCAAGGCCTGACACAACCCGGTAGCGATACGCCGGCGTGGTTGATCGGTTTCGCCAGCCAAAGCGGTTTTGCCGAGCAGTTGGCCTGGCAGACCGCCGGGCAATTGCAGGCTGCCGGTCTGCCTGTGAAGGTTCAGCCGCTGGCCACTGTCAGCGAGCAGGACTTACGGGATTCGGATAATGCACTGTTCGTGGTCAGCACCTTTGGCGACGGCGAAGCGCCTGACAGTGCACGGGGTTTCGAGCGCAAAGTGCTGGGTCGCGCGTCGAGCCTGGACAGCTTGAACTACGCCGTACTGGGTTTGGGTGATCGGCAGTATCAACACTTCTGTGGATTCGCCCGACGCTTGCACGGCTGGCTGGGTGAGCACGGCGGCAAGACGCTGTTTGCGCCCGTGGAAGTCGACAGCGGCGACCCTTACGCCTTGCGTCACTGGCAGCAACAGCTCGGCGTGGTGACCGGTCAGGCGCCCGTGGACACCTGGCAAGCGCCCAGCTATGACAACTGGACGCTGACCCGCCGGGAATTGATGAACCCGGACAGCACAGGTTCACCGGTTTACCTGTTAGGTCTGACGCCCCCTGCTCCTAGCGGTTGGCTGGCCGGAGATCTGGTGGAAGTGATGCCACGTAATTGCCCGTGGGCGATCGAGCACTTCCTCGACGGCCTGGGGATCGACGGGCGTGCCACCGTGGAACTTGATGGGTTGTCGCAAACACTGGATCAGGCCCTTGCCAGCCGCCAACTGCCCGAGAACCGAACCCACCTGGTCGGCTTGCATGCCCAGGCGCTGGCGGATGCGTTGGTGCCTTTGGCCATGCGTGAATACTCCATCGCCTCGATCGCGGCCGATGGCGTGCTCGAGCTGATCGTGCGCCAGGAAGTCCATCCTGACGGCAGCCTCGGCGTCGGTTCCGGCTGGTTGACGGAGCACGCCCCTGTGGGCGGCGCTGTCAGCCTGCGGGTACGTCGCAACAGCGGTTTTCATCTGCCGGTCGAGCCGGCACCGATGATTTTGTTGGGCAATGGCACCGGTCTGGCGGGTTTGCGCAGCCTGCTCAAGGCGCGGATTGCCGACGGCCAGCAACGGCAGTGGCTGATCTTTGGCGAGCGTAATCGCGAGCACGATTTCCTCTGCCGTGACGAGCTTCAGGAATGGCTGATTTCGGGTGATCTGGAGCGCCTGGACCTGGCGTTCTCGCGGGATCAGGCGGAGAAGATCTATGTGCAGGATCGACTGCGCGAATCAGCAGAAGAATTGAAGAAGTGGCTGGCTGACGGTGCGGTGATTTACATCTGCGGGAGTTTGCAGGGCATGGCGTCGGGCGTGGATCACGTACTCAACGAAGTGCTCGGGATATCCGAGGTCGACCGGTTGATCGAGCAAGGCCGCTATCGCCGCGACGTCTACTGACTGGAAAAACCTTGTGGGAGCCGCCCGGACCAAGCGCGCTCCCACAGGAGGAATGGGTCAGGCGTTGACGGGCTCTACGGCCAGCTCTACCACTTCCGGCCGTTTGAGCAGTGCATACGTCACTGCCGTCAGCAGACTTCCCGCGACAATCGCCAGCAGATACAGCAATGCGTGGTTGATCGCATTCGGGATCGCCAGCACGAACAATCCACCGTGCGGCGCCATGAGTTTGCAGCCGAAGTACATCGACAGCGCGCCGGTCAACGCACCACCGGCGATGCTGGCCGGGATCACCCTTAGCGGGTCCTTGGCGGCGAATGGAATCGCTCCCTCGGAAATGAAGCACAGCCCCAATACCAAGGCCGCCTTGCCCGCTTCGCGTTCGGTCTGTGCGAACTTGCGCCGGGCAATGAACGTGGCGATGCCCAGCCCTATCGGCGGCACCATGCCCGCTGCCATGGTGGCGGCCATCGGTGCATAACTTTGCGAAGCCAGCAGCCCCACCGAGAAGGCATAAGCCGCCTTGTTGATCGGCCCGCCAAGATCGACGCACATCATCCCGCCCAGGAGTACACCCAGCAGAATCGCGTTGGTGGTGCCCATGCTGTCGAGGAAATGGGTAAGGCCTTCGAGCATCCCGGCGACCGGTTTGCCGACCACGTAAATCATCACCAGACCGGTGAACAGACTCGCCAGCAATGGAATGATCAGGATCGGTTTCAGGGCCTCGAGACTTTGCGGCAACCGTGCATAACGATTGATCGCCTGGGCTGCATAACCGGCGATGAAACCGGCAATGATCCCGCCAATAAAACCCGCGCCCAAGGTGCTGGCGAGCATCCCGCCAATCATCCCCGGCGCCAGCCCCGGGCGGTCGGCGATGGAGTAGGCAATGTAACCCGCCAGCAGCGGCACCATCAGCTTGAACGCGGTTTCGCCGCCGATCTGCATCAGGGCGGCCGCGAGGGTGCCTTCTTCCTTGAATGCGGTGATGCCGAACACGAACGACAACGCGATCATCAAACCGCCCGCCACCACCATCGGCAGCATGAACGACACCCCGGTCAGCAGGTGCTTGTAGACGCCGGTCTTCTCTTGTTTCACCGCGCCCTTGGCGCCGCTTGCAGCACTTTCCTGCTTGCCTTCGGCCAAGGCTTTTTTCAGCGTCGCCTCCGCTTGCTTCAACGCTATTCCGGTGCCGCAGCGGTAGATTTTCTTGCCGGCGAAACGCTCGGTAGCGACTTCGATATCGCAGGCCAACAGCACCACATCGGCGTCGGCAATGGCGGCAGCGCTCAACGGGTTGCGTGCGCCAACTGAGCCCTGGGTTTCCACCTGCAAGTCGTAGCCCAAACGATTGGCCGCTTGTTGCAGGGCTTCGGCGGCCATGAAGGTGTGCGCAACACCGGTCGGGCATGCGGTGATGGCGACTATTCGGGGGGCGTTTTGACTTGTGGCAACCGGCTCGACAACGGCGGCAGGGGCGACATACATCTGCGCCTCTTCCGCGCCCTTGCGCAGCACGGCTTCAACGTCCTGCAGGGCCTGGGCCGGGGTGCTCTGGAATACGCGCTTGCCGACGAATCGCGACATGTCCACGGGCGCGCTGGTCACCAGCAGTATCCACTCGGCCGCCTCGATCGTGGCGGCCGACATTTGGCGTTCCGGGTGCGCGGCATCAGTGACTTCGACGCTGGTGCTCCAGCCTTGACGCTGCGCGGCGGCATCGAGCAAGCGCGCGCACAGCACACTGGTGACCATGCCATTCGGGCAGGCCGTAACAATGGCTAACTTCATGACAAACCCTCTTATTGTTCTGTCAGGGGGCGCACGCGCACACCCTGCTCAAGCCGCGCCAGTTGCGCGGCATCACCGATGCCGAAACCGATCTGGGTGACCGCCATGGCGGCGATTGCAGTGGCGGTTCGCAAGGTCTGCTCAGGCGTGTCTGCGCTGAGCAAACCGTGGAGCATGCCCGCCAGCAATGAATCACCCGCGCCCACCGTGCTGACGACGCTGACCTTGGGCGGCGTGGCGTGCATGGCCGAACCGACACTGAACCAGTTCACCCCGTCGGCGCCGTGGGAAATCACCACGTGCTCGATGCCTTGGGCATGCAGGCGGCTCGCCACTTCAGCTTGAGCGGCCACCGACACCACCTCGCAACCGAGCACGTCGGCCAGTTCTTCGGTGTTGGGCTTGATCAGCCACGGGCCGGCCTTGAGCGCTGCGCGCAAAGCCTCGCCACTGGTGTCGAGAGCAACGTTCAGCCCCAGATTTTTCAGCCGCACGATCAACGCCTGCAACCACGCAGGGCTGATACCTTGGGGCAAGCTGCCGGCGACGACGACCGCATCATGACCGGGTGCAATCTGATCGAGTCGATCAAGCAACGCCTGCTGCGCCGCTTCGCTCACGAGCGGTCCGGGGCCGTTGATGTCGGTGATTCGCCCGTCGGCTTCCGCCAGTTTGAGGTTGCTGCGCGTTTCGCCGGGAACCCGGATAAAGGCGTCGACAAAACCGCGCTTGGCGAACAGGGCTTCGAAGGCCTGAAGATTGTCTTCACCGAGAAAACCACTGACGGTGAGCTGATGCCCGAGGTCCGCCAGTACTTGCGCCACGTTCACGCCCTTGCCTGCGGCGTGGGTGTGCATCGCGTCACTGCGGTTGACTTGACCGGGTTCCATACGCGACATCTGAACGGTGAGGTCCAACGCCGGATTAAGTGTCAGGGTCAGGATCCGGGCCATTACAGCGCCTCCACTAATGCGCGCACTTCATTCGCGCTGCCCACGATCAGGGCCTGTTGAGCGAGGGTTTGCACCTGAGTCAGGTCGAGTTCGCGAATGCGCGCCTTGACCTCGGCGATGCTGCGGCCAGAAACGCTCAGCTCATCGACGCCGAGGCCGACCAGTACAGGCACTGCCAGCGGATCGGCCGCCAACTCACCGCACACGCCCACCCATTTGCCATGGGCATGGGCCGCGCGCACGGTGATGTCGATCAGTTGCAGTACGGCCGGATGCAAGCCGTCAGCCTGTGCCGACAAGGTCGGATGACCACGGTCGATGGCCAGGGTGTACTGGGTCAGGTCGTTCGTGCCGACACTGAAGAAGTCGACCTCTTTGGCCAACACTGGCGCCAATAATGCCGCCGACGGCACTTCGATCATGATCCCCAGTTGCAGGTCCGCGACCGGAATTTCCAGGCGCAGGCGCTCGGTCATGTCTCGGGCCTGGCGCCATTCATCGACGCTGCCGACCATGGGAAACATGATGCGCAACGGACGGTTATCGGCAGCGCGCAACAAGGCACGCAATTGCGCCTCCATGACCTTGGGACGCTGCAGGGTCAGGCGAATGCCGCGCACACCGAGGAACGGGTTTTCTTCCTTGGCAATCGGCCAATACGGCAAGGGTTTGTCGCCGCCAACGTCGAGGGTGCGTACCACCAACGGCCGCCCCTCCAACCCGTCGAGCACGCGGCGGTATTCAGCTTCCTGGGTCGCCTCGTCCGGCGCTTGCGGATGGGCCATGAAAATCAGCTCGGTGCGCAGCAGGCCGATGCCTTCGGCGCCCTGCTCCACCGCACTGGTCACCCCCGCGCTTTCACCGATGTTGGCGAACACTTCGACCGCGTGACCGTCGGTAGTGAGTGCCGGCTGATGCCGCTGCTCGGCGGCCATCTTCAGGCGTTCTTCGCGGGTGTCGCGTTCTTCCGTCGCGCGCTGCAACGTGGCGCTGTCGGCGTCGACATGCAATCGACCACGCTGGCCATCAAGCAGCAGCGGCGTGCCCGGCGCCAGTAACAACACGGCGGCGCCAGCACCGACCAGCGCCGGAATGCCAAGGGCACGGGCGACGATCGCGCTGTGAGCCGTCGCGCCACCACGCGCGGTGAGAATGCCGGCGACCCGCACGGGATCGAGCCGCGCCACATCGGAGGGACCGACCTCATCCATCACCAGGATATACGGTTGCTCCGGCTCGCTCGGGGTTTCGACCCCACAGAGTTGCGCCAGTACGCGACGACCGATGTCACGCAAGTCGGCCGCGCGTTCGGCGAGCAAGGCATCCTGCAGCGATTCCTGTTGTCTGGCCGCCGCTTCGATCACGCCCATCCACGCCGCTTCGGCACTTTCGCCTTGCTTGAGGCGCGTGTCGACTTCATCGGTCAATTCCGGGTCGTCGAGCATTTCCTGGTGGGTGATGAAGATCTCGCGGATGGCCTTGGACTGACTGCGTTCGATCAGGCCTTCAATGTCGCGACGCACTTGCTGCAGCGCTTGCTGGAGACGTTCGCGCTCGATGGCGGCGGACTCTCCGCGCAACGGGTATTCGATGGTTTGCAGCACCTTGATATGCGCCGGGCCGATGGCAATTCCCGGTGCGGCGGCGATGGCCTGGATGACGCTGCCGGAGGCGGGTGCGAGCAGCACTTCGGCAATGTCGGTCAACACGGCGCTTTGTTGGCTCACGGCTGGCAACGGTTCGACTTCCTCACCCAGGCCCTCCTCGATGGCGGCCAGCAAGGCCGGCAAGGCGTCTGCCGCAATGATGGGTTCGGCGATGAACTCCAGCACTTGGCCACGACGCGCACCGAGGCTCAGCAACTTGCTCAGGCTCTTCACAGAGACGGCGCTGTCGTGACCATCGACAATGCGTACGCGGATCTCGCCTTCGAAGCTTTTCGCCAACTGAGCCAGAATTTTCGCCGGACGGGCGTGCAATCCATGGGCGTTGGCCAAGGCGATACGGGCGCTTGGCCAATCGGCCGGCAGTTCGCCGCCGAGGACTTCAAGCACGGCGCGACTGCTGGTAGCGCGACCCAATTCATGGCCGCGACCTTCAATCAACAGCGCGCAAAGTCGTTCGAGCAAGGCTTGGTGCGCTTCTCCGAGGCTGGCCAGGCAGAACAGTCCGCTCAGCGGTTGCCCGAGGTAGCGTATCGGCTTGTCTGGCGTGACGAAGGCCAGGCCTGGGCGCTTCACCGTTTGTTCGCTGTGCAACCACCACAGACCATCACCGAGGGGCAGCGCTTCAACCTGCTGCAACACCGCGGCAAAGCCGTTGCTCACGCAATCAGCCTGGCGCAGCAAACGTGCACCACGCCAAACCAGCTCTTCGAAATCATCGGCGGACACGCCAAGGCCGATCATCTGCGCGTCCAGTGCCAGTTCCTGCGGTGCGCCTTGCAGCAGTTTCAACAAGGCTTCGGCGGAGCTGGCACGACGCAGGGCCTGGCCCAGATCGGTTTCGCCGAGGGCTCGAGTGAGCAGTTGCAGCAGACGCAGGTGTTCATCGGACTTGGCGGCAATGCCAATCGCTAGGTAGACAATTTGACCGTCACCCCAGTCCACGCCCTCAGGGAATTGCATCAGCCGCACGCCGGTGGAAAACACCTGATCGCGGGTTTGCGGCGTGCCGTGGGGGATGGCAATACCTTGACCGAGAAAGGTCGAGCCCTGGGCTTCACGCGCTTGCAAACCGGCGAGGTAACCCTCGGCGACCAAGCCATCGGCAACCAGGTGCCGGGCCAGCAAGTCCAACGCTGCAGGCTTATCCACGGCTGATTGGCCCATGGAAATCTGCTCAATGGTGAGCTCGAGCATGCTTTCTCCTTTTGGCACCCTTTGGGAGGCCAGGTATTGTTTTTGAGGATTCAGCTTAGGCGCTTGTTCATCTTATTTGGCAGTTTCGCGGCAGAACTGGCAAAGGCACCTAAAACGTAGAAAATACGCCTGCTGAAACGTTTAATCTATAACGATCGGCACGTTACTCGATAATGTCTCATCCTTGAAGCGCAACTTGTCGGTTACGTTGCGACAATGGTCGCCTGCCGGAATCGGGTAGGATTGTCGAAAATGTCGGGGCACGCTCGAACAAACAAGGAAATCCCGAGTTGAAACTCAGTGATATCGCACAGTTGGCTGGTGTCTCCGTGACCACCGCCAGTTATGTCATCAATGGCAAGGCTGAACAGCAGCGGATCAGCAGCGCCACGGTCGAGCGCGTCCGCGCGGTCGTCGAACTGCATGGCTTTACGCCCAACCCACAGGCTGCCGGACTGCGAAGCCGGCACACCCGCACGCTGGGTTTCATTCTGCCGGACCTGGAAAACCCCAGTTACGCGCGGATTGCCAAGCTGCTGGAACAAGGCGCTCGTGCTCGCGGCTACCAGCTGCTGATCGCCAGCTCGGACGACGCGCCTGACAGCGAACGGCAACTGCTGCAACTGTTTCGAGCCAGGCGTTGCGACGCCCTGATCGTCGCCAGTTGCCTGCCAACCAGCGACGACAGCTATCGCCAATTACAGGCCAAAGGCATACCGATCATCGCGATTGACCGGGTCATGGAACCCGAGCATTTCTGCTCGGTAATCAGTGACGACCGGGAAGCCAGCCTGCAACTGACCCACAGTCTACTGGACCCTGTGCCCAAACAGATCGCCCTGATTGGCGCTCGCCCCGAACTGAGTATCAGCCAGGAGCGCGCCGCCGGGTTCAAAGAGGCCTTGGCCGGGTTCAAAGGCGAGGTGCTGATCGAACACGGCGAATCCTTCAGCCGCGAATGTGGCAAGCAGTTGATGGACGAAATGCTTCAGCGCCTGGGGCATTTGCCGGACGCTCTGGTCACGACGTCCTACGTGTTGTTGCAGGGCGTATTCGATGCCTTGCACGACTTCCCGCTGAAATCCCGCCCGCTGCGTCTGGGCACTTTTGGTGACACGCAGTTGCTGGACTTCTTGCCGTTACCGGTCAACGCCATGGCCCAGCAGCATCAACTGATTGCCGACAAGGCGCTGGAGCTGGCCTTGGCCGCTATAGAACAATCGGACTACCAACCCGGCGTGCAAGCCATCGCGCGGACATTCAAGCAGCGTATTCGCCAGGACTGAACCGTGGAGCTGATCGACACCCACACGCACCTGGATTTTCCCGACTTCGACGCCGATCGCACGGCGTTGCTGGCCGAGAGTCGTGCGCTCGGTGTTCAGCGGATGGTGGTGCTGGGGGTTTATCAGGGGAATTGGCAACGGGTCTGGGACCTGGTGCAAAGCGATCCTGACTTGCACGCGGCGTTCGGCTTGCATCCGGTGTACCTGGATCAACATCAGCCAGAGGATTTGCCTGAACTCGGTGACTGGCTGACACGGTTAGCCGGTCATCGGCAGCTGTGCGCGGTGGGTGAGATCGGTCTGGATTATTTCATCGAGACCCTGGACCGCGAACGCCAGCAAGCGCTGTTCGATGCGCAACTGCAACTGGCGGTGGACTTTGACTTGCCGGCGCTGATCCACGTGCGTCGCAGCCATGCGGCAGTGATTGCTACGCTCAAACGGTTTCGCTTGAAACGCGCGGGAATTATCCATGCGTTTGCGGGAAGCAAGGAGGAGGCTCGCGAGTACATCAAGCTGGGTTTCAAACTCGGCCTGGGTGGCGCTGCAACATGGCCGCAGGCGCTGCGCATGCACCGCGTACTTGCTGAACTGCCACTGGACGCCGTGGTGCTGGAAACCGACTCGCCGGACATGGCGCCCGCGATGTTCGCCGGTCAACGCAACAGTCCGGCGCATTTGCCGGACATTTGCGCCGCATTGGCGCAAATTATGGGGATCAGCCCCGAGCAGTTGGCAGCGGTCAGCAGTGCCAATGCGCGTGAAGTGTTCCGCTGGTGACCCACGTAGCGCCTTGTAGGCGCTGCGGTGTTTTCAGACCCGGAACGCACTGATCAGCTGTTTCAACTCCACCACCTGAGCCGACAATGCACGGCTGGCATCTTCGGTCTGGTGGGCCCCTTCGGCAGTACGCTCACCTGCCCGATTGATCTCGACGATGTTCTGGTCGATGTCGTGGGCCACGGCAGTTTGTTGCTCCACGGCGGCGGCGATCTGCTGGTTCTGATCGACGATCATGCCCACAGCGCCAAGAATATTTTCCAACGCTTGCTGGACCTTCTCCGACTGCCCGACAGTGCCGCTTGCCATCTGATGACTGGTGCCCATGGCTTTCACCGCTGCGCCTACGCCGCTGTGCAGCCTGGTGATCATCTGCTCGATTTCTTCGGTCGATTGCTGCGTGCGCTTGGCCAGTGTCCTGACCTCATCGGCCACCACCGCGAATCCACGGCCCTGCTCACCCGCCCGCGCAGCTTCAATTGCCGCGTTGAGTGCCAGCAGGTTGGTTTGCTCGGCGATGCTTTTGATCACTTCCAGCACACGACTGATGGATTGGCTGTCGCTGGCCAGTTGATTGATCACCAGGACAGATTGATCAATTTCGCCGGCAAGGGCTGCGATGCTGCCCTGCTGTGACTGCACAAGTCCGCGGCCGTTGAGGGTTTCATCGTTGACGCTGTGCGCGCTGCTAACCGCGGCGGCGGCACTGCGCGCTACCTCCAGAGAGGTGGCGGACATCTGGTTCATGGCCGTGGCGACCTGCTCGATCTGCGAGCGCTGTCCCGCCACTGCCTGGTTACTTTGGGCAGAAACGTTTTCGACCTGACCGGCCTGGCGCTCGACCTCGCTGACGGTTTGTCCGACGCGCTCGATCAGGTCATGGATTTTCTTCACGGTCCCGTTGAACACTTCGCCCAACTCGCCGAGTTCGTCGCGACTGTTGGCACTGAACGTCACTGTCATGTCGCCCGCCGCGACTTTGTCCATCACGGCGCCAAGGCGCTTGAGGGTGGTGCGGGTCGAGGCGTAGAAACCGCCGTATAGGTAAAAGATCAACACGAACACCACCGACAGCGCCACGGCCTGAAGGATCATATGCGTGCGATTTTGCTCCAGTCGTTGCTGTAACTGGGTGCCGAGAAATTTCAGGGTGGCTTCGTTGAGTTGGTAGGTTTGGTCCATCAGGCCAGTGACGGTGTCGTAAAAACCTTGCCACGGCGCATCAAGCGTATCGGCCATCACCACCTGTTCTTCGAACAGTTCACTGGCTTTTTTAAGCGAGGCGTTGCTGGTGTCGGCCAGAGCCGTCAGCGAGTCCTTGGCCGCTTTGCTCGACCCCAGTGTGTCCTGCAATTTCAGGCCGTACTCAGCCTGGAGCTTTTCGATCTGCACCAGCAATTCATCAAATCGGGTGCTCGATGCCGAGTTGAGAAAACCCTGCCCCAGGGAAAAAGAGCCCATCGCCCGGCCTTCACCCAACAGCTGGGTGACCGGTGGAGTGACAGTGGTGATGAGTTCGGTCAGTTGGCGCATGTCGCTTTGAGTGTCGCGACTCAGGCCCGCCTGACTGGCAATGATCTGGCTGAAAATTTGTGCGCTGCCGAGTAACTTGCCAATCATCCCGCTTTTGCTTTGCAGGGAGCTTTCCGCTTGCTGGGCTTTGAATGCCGCAATCATCTCATCGCGCTTGGCATCGAATACCGCGATCTGCTCGGGGTCCGTGGACATTGCGGCCAGACCTTGCAGACGAGCCAGTACGCTTTGCTCCAGCGCGCTGATTTTCGATTCGACATTGCCGGCTTTGCCTGACTGACCCAGGGTGACGTTGATCTGCACCAGGTTGTTCAGAGTCTCGAGATCGCGACGAAGTGCCAGGCTGTTGCCGAGTAAGTCGATGCTTTGCAGTTCGATTCGGGTGCCCTGAAATTCGCGATAGGAATCTCGCACCAGATAGAAGTTGGTCACCAGCATCGGTATGAGGAACAGCACGCTGATCAGGCTGAACTTCATGCCGAAGCTCAGGCGATTCATTAGCGCGACGGCGGGATAGAGCAAGCTCTTCACTGTGAAGTCTCCCTTGGATTTCTTAT
>Ga0247812_10001145_pt1 | contig 15056 bp, 10 predicted proteins | sample UWRJL149409B1_FD_178011 | JGI IMG/M metagenome (GOLD analysis project Ga0247812, IMG submission 178011) | Plant litter microbial communities from Arlington Agricultural Research Station in Wisconsin, United States - UWRJ-L149-409B-1 | ecosystem: Environmental > Terrestrial > Plant litter >...
CAGCATCAGCGCGGAAAGCACGCGCCATTCCAGCGCCGTCAGCCGCAGGGGCAGGCCATCGAGCTCGAATTGCCCGGTCTGCGATTCGAAGCCCAGCGGGCCGCATTCGATCCGCGCCGCGGCATGCCCCGCCGCGCGGCGCACCAACGCGCGCAGCCGCATCGTCAGCTCCTCTATGCGAAAGGGCTTGGTCAGGAAATCGTCGGCCCCCGCCTTGAATCCGGCCACCTTGTCCGACCAGCCGTCGCGCGCGGTGAGGATCAGCACCGGCAGGGTGCGCGCGCCCTCGCGCCAGGCCCGCAGGATGGCGATGCCGTCGCGTCCGGGCATGCCCAGGTCCAGCACCGCGGCGTCATATAATTCGGTGTCGCCCAGATGCGCGGCATCCACGCCATCGGCCACCAGATCCACCGCACAGGATTCGGCGCGCAGCGCGCGGGCGATGGCGGGGCCCAGATCGGGATCGTCCTCTACGAGCAGGATGCGCATGATCCACTGCTAGCCCTTGTCGTTAAACCGAAGCTGAATGCCGGTGTTCAGCGTGGCGATGGCGCCTTGTCTTAGAAGCTGGTCCACCGTTCAACCACCGGAGACTTGCCATGACACGCTTCACCCTTTCCCGCCCCCAGCAATTCGGCCTTGCCGCCGCCGCGATCCTGGCGCTCGGCGCGGCCGGCGGCGCCGGGGCGGTTTCGCTCACCCGCCCTTCGGTTGAGATGGCGCCCGCCTCCCCCACCCCCATCGGGCGGCTCTCCGCCTCGAGCGGCATCGTGACCGTCAAGGGCCGGGTCGCCGAAGTGTTCGGCGATCGCATCGTGCTGCAGGATGCCACCGGCCGCACGATGATCGATGCCGGACCCGAAGCGCAGGCCGCCCTCACCAAGGGCGCGGCGCTCACGGTGCAGGGGCGCTATGACGACGGACAGTTTCGCGCTTCCTATCTGGTCGATGCCGCGGGCAAGGTGATCGCCATGGGGCCGGCGGGGCGCGGACCGCACGGCCCGCGCGATCCGCATGGCGCACCGCCGCCCGCGGGTGGCCCCCAGGATGACCCGCCGCCGGCTGGATGCATGCCCCCGGCCGGCGCCCTGCCGCCGCCCCCGATTGCCGGCGCGCCGGCGCCGATCGCCGCGGCACCGATTGTTGCACCGATTGTTGCGGCACCAGCGCCCGCCGCCCAATGACCGTGCCGGCCGCGGGTGCCCCCCGCGGCCGGTCCCCACTCACGATCCTGCGGCACGCGATCACGGCCGGGCGGCATCCCGCCAGCCCAGCAGCCCCGAAAGCTCCTTCGCCGCGGCGATCACCGCCTCCGCCATCCTGGGCACCAGTTCCGGTCTCAGGCGGCGCGCCGGCGCGGTGATGCCCAGGCTGCCCAGGATCCCGCCGTCCCCCTGGAAGACCGGCGCCGCGACGCCGGCCGCATCCATGGTTGCGTTGCGATAATGAACGAAGCCCTTGGCCCGGGCGTGCGCGATCACATCGGCCATTTCCGCCGCCGTGGCGGGCGGCTGGCCGCTCAGCGGCCCCAGGCCGGGGCGTTCCATCGCCGACGCGATCTCGGCGGGTGGAAGGTGCGCCAGGATCGCGCGCCCCAGCGACCCCCAGATCAGAGACAATTCCGCGAATGGTTCGATCACGAAGCGCAGCGGATGCGGCGTCTGGATCGTCTCGACCACCACCGCGGTCTGCGTGGCGGGCTTGTACAGACAGAGCGAAACCGTCTCTTCCCATTCCACCCACAGGCGCTGCAGGATCGGGCGCGCCAGCCGGCCCATGTCCGTATTGCGCACGACCAGCGATGCGATCCGCAGCAATTCGCTGCCCGCGCAATAGGCCTGCCCATCGGCACGCTCCACCAGGCCGGACTGCAGCAGCGGCTGGAGCAGCCGATGGACGCTGCTCACCGGCAGCGCGGCTCGCGCCGCCATCTGGCTCAAGGTGAAGGTGCCGCTTTCCGCGACCAGCTTGAGCAATGCGATCGTCCGGAGGCCTGAGCCGCGATCCCTGTCTTCTTGCATCCGTCTCTCGCTTCTGGCGGGTGCCCACCGGCTCCGCTGATGGTTATTCCGTATATCGGAAACGTGATTTTGCATAATGGAAATGCCATTGACCGGCGCCCGCGGCGGGGTTAGGTCATGCACATCGGAGACGGCCAGCAGAGCCGCCCGGTCAGGAGAGGAGAGCCGGATGGATATCCCAGCACCGCCGCGCGCCTTGGCGCGCCGATCGCCCCTGCAGCGCCGCTGCGGGATATCCTGCGCGCGCGCGTTCCCGAAAACCGCCGGCAACATGCCCGCATCCGCGGAGCCCCCGATCCGCAGCACCCTTTCCTGAGGACTTGATATGGCATCGTCTTTTTCCGCCCGCACCGATCCCCTTGCCGCTGCCATCGTCGCGGGCCTGCCAATGCCCGCCTTTCGGCGCATCGCGGTCGAGCCGATCAGCGGTGCCTGCGGCTGCGAGATTTCGGGCATCGACCTGCGCCAGCCGCTGGACGGCGAGACGCTGGCCGAAGTGATGAAGGCGTTCGAGCATTTCACCGTCATCGTGTTTCGCGATCAGCCGCTCTCGCCCGAGCAGCACAAGGCCTTCTCCCGGCATTTCGGCGAGATCACCGAACTGCCCCAGGCGCCGATCTATGGCGAACACAGCGACATGCAGGAGGTGCGCCGCGAAGCGGACGAGCCCGAGAATGTCGTGCCCTCCTTCGAGCATTTCCACACGGACAGCCCGTTCCTCATCCGCCCGCCCAAATGCATCGTGATGCGCGCGCTGGAGGTGCCGCTCTGGGGCGGGGATACCGCCTTTTCCAACGCCTATCTGGTCTATGAAAATCTTTCCGACGGGATGAAGGCGCTGCTGGACGGGCTGCAGGTGGTCTATTCGGGTGCGGACATCTGGGCGAAGAACCAGAAGCTCGCGCCGGAAAAGCGCCTCCGCCTGCGCGAAAGCCACGGGTTCAGGGAAGACGAACTCACCAATATCCACCCCGCCGTCCGCGTCCATCCCGAGACAGGGCGCAAAGCGCTGTTCGCCACCACGGCCTATTTCAAGCATTTCGTGGGTTGGAGCGAAGCGGAGAGCCAGGCGCTGCTGGCCTATCTCCAATCGCTGGTGCAGCAGCTTCATTATCACTGCCGGGTAAAGTGGCAAAAGGACACGCTGATCGTCTGGGACAATCGCTTCACGCTCCACCGCGGAGTCCATGATTTCAAATTCGAGCGCCGGCACCTCGTCCGCACCACCGTGATGGGCGAGCGCCCGCTTGGTCCCAGCGATCCGACCCGCTGAGCGATCATGAAGGTCAGCCAGGCCATTGCGGAAATCCTCCGGCGCGAAGGCGTCGAGGTGATATTCGGCTATCCGCGCAACGCGGTGCTGGAGTCGGCGGCGGAGATCGGCATCCGCCCGGTGATCGTCCGTCAGGAGCGCACCGGCGTGCATATGGCCGATGCCCTGTCCCGCCTCACCCGCGGGCGCAAGATCGGCGTCTTTGCCATGCAGCATGGCCCGGGCACGGAAAATGCCTATGGCGGCGTGGCCCAGGCCTATTCGGAATCCGTGCCCGTGCTGGTGCTGCCCCAAGGCTATGCCCGCCGCATCGCGCACGTGCCGGACAATTACAACGCCACCCTCTCGATGCGCGACATCAGCAAGCAGGTCGAACCGCTCACCATCGCCGGGGAAGTCGGCAATGTCATGCGGCGCGCCTTCACCCAATTGCGTAACGGCCGGCTGCGCCCGGTGATCGTCGAACTGCCCTGGGATGTCCTCGCCGAAACGCTGGAGGCGCCCCTGGACTATCATCCTTCGCTCAGCGCGCGCAGTGGACCGGACCCGGAAGGCGTGGCGATCGCCGCACGGATGCTCGTCGAGGCCAAGCGGCCGGTGATCTATGCCGGCCAGGGGGTGCATTGGGCCGGCGCCTATGCCGAACTGCACGCTCTCGCCGAATTGCTCGCGATTCCCGTCGCGACCAGCCTGGAGGGCAAGAGCAGCTTCGACGAGACGCATCCCTTGGCGCTGGGGTCGGGCGGCGCGGCCATCCCCGGGCAATTGCGCCATTTCCTGGACGAGGCGGATCTGATCCTGGGCATCGGCTGCAGCTTTTCCGAAACCGCCTTCGGCGTGCGCATGCCGGAGAAGAAGCGCGTGATCCATGCCACGCTGGATCCCGCCGATCTCAACAAATCGGTCCCCTGCGACCATGCGCTGATCGGCGATGCCCAACTGACACTCGCCATGCTGGTCGATGCCTGCACCGCCCTGGTCGAAGCGCCGCGGGACAGCACTGAAGTCGCCGCCGAGATCGCGCAAGTCGAAGCGCGCTGGATGGCGGAATGGCTGCCGATCCTGACCAGCGACGAGATGCCGCTGACGCCCTATCGCGTGCTGTGGGAATTGCAGAGCACCGTGGATGTGGCCAACACGATCATCACCCATGATGCCGGATCGCCGCGCGACCAGCTGACGCCCTTCTGGAAGACGACCGCGCCGCTATCCTATCTCGGCTGGGGCAAATCGACCCAATTGGGCTATGGCCTGGGCCTCGCGATGGGCGCCAAGCTGGCCTGCCCGGACAAGCTCTGCATCAATGTCTGGGGCGATGCGGCGATCGGCTTTACCGGCATGGATTTCGAGACCGCGGTGCGCGAGCGGCTGCCGATCCTGTCGATCCTGCTTAACAACAGCGCGATGGCGATCGAGCTGGACATCATGCCCGCCGCCACCGAACGCTATCGCGCCACCGATATCTCGGGTGATTATGCCGCCTTCGCGCGCGCGATGGGCGGCTATGGCGAGCGCGTCGAACGGGTGGAGGATATCGCGGGCGCCATCCGCCGGGGCATCGCCGCGACCGAGGCAGGCCAGCCGGCGCTGATCGAGTTCATCACCGCCCGCGAAAAACGGGCCTCGCGCCTGTGACCGGCGTAACCTCCGCCTTGAAGGACGGTGCCGCCGCCCCGGCTGGGAGCGACTGGACCTTCCCCGCGGTCTACAGCCTGGGCTTCCTCACCCTCATCTCGGCCTTCAACTATCTCGATCGCTCGCTGCTGGGGCTGGCGCTCCCGCAGATCAAGGCGGAGATGCACCTGTCCGATACGGTGATGGGGCTGGTCTCGGGCCTGGCGTTCGTGCTGTTCTACTCGATCATGGGCGTGCCGATCGCCTGGGCGGCGGATCGCTGGAACCGGCGCAACATCATCGCGGCGGGTTTCGCTTTCTGGAGCCTGATGACCTTGCTCACCGGCTTCGTCACCAATATCTGGCAATTGACCATGGCGCGCTTCCTGATGGGCGCCGGCGAGGCGTGCGGGATCGCGCCCTCCAATTCGATCACCGCGGATCTGTTTCGCCCGGAACGCCGGCCGCTCGCCTATTCGATCTTCACCATGGCGGCATCGATCTCCGCGATCCTGTTTTTCCCGATCGCCGGCTGGGTCGGCCAGCATTATGGCTGGCGCGCCATGTTCATGGTCGCCGGCCTGCCCGGCATGGTCCTGGCACTGCTGTTCTTCCTCACGGTGCGCGAACCGCGCCGTGGCACGGCGGACCGGCGCGCGCGCGCGACCGCCGCCACGGGCGCGGCAGAGGATCGCATACCCTTTCGGCACAGCGTCCGCTTCCTGCTACGCTCGCGCGCCTATCTGGCGCTGGTGGCCGGCGCGACCCTGATGGGCTTTAACGTCTTTGCCTCCTCGGTCTGGACGCCCACCTTCCTCACGCGGGTGCATGGCCTCTCGCTGGTCGAGATCGCCACCACCGTCGGCCCGATCCGGGGCGCCTGCGGAGTCGCCGGCGTATTGCTGGGCGGCATGCTGATCGATCGACTGGGGCGCCGCCGGCCGCGCTGGCGCATGACGATCCCGGCGATGACGTGCCTGCTGCTGGCCCCGGCCGAAGCGGTGTTCGCTTTGAGTGACGTGCATGCCCTCTGGCTCGGCGCCTTCGCGGTCAGCGCCTTCCTGCTGCTGATCCACCAGGGCGCGGTGTTCGCCGCGGTGATGGCGGTGGCGCACGTGCGGATGCGCGCGGTGGCGACGTCGATCCTGCTCTTCTGCTCGGCGATGTTCGGCCAGGCGGCCGGGCCGCTGGTCATCGGCATGGCCAACGACTGGCTGGAGCCAAGTCTCGGAGAAGAGGCCATCCGCTATTCGATGCTGTTTCTGGCCGCGACCGCCTTGCTGGCCGGCCTGTCTCTGCTCCTGGCCGGCCGCTTCATCGCGGACGAAGCAAGGCGAACGGGATAAGCATCTTAACGCTGAAATGATTTCTTCGGCGAAATGAAAATTGTTACAAGGTTGGGCAATCGTAACAATAAAGGGGAGGATCGATTATGAAAATCAGGGGTATCATTCTGTGTTCTTCGGCGCTGGCGCTGACTTTGCCAGGCGCCGTCCTGGCGCAAACGCCGCAGGCGGATCCGGCCGAACGCGCCACGGGTGAGGACGAGATCGTCGTCACCGCGCAGTTCCGCGAACAGAATCTGCAGGATACGCCGATCGCCATCACCGCCATGTCGGCCGAGATGATGGAATCGCGCAGCCAGACCAGCATCCAGGATGTCGCCAATCAGGCGCCGTCCGTCACGCTCAAGCCGCAGGGGGCGGCCTTCGGCCCGTCGCTGGGCGCCAATATCCGCGGCGTCGGCCAGTTCGATTTCAATCCCGCGGTCGAACCCGGGGTCGGCTTCTACGTGGATGACGTCTATTTCGCCACGCTGACCGGCTCGATCCTGGATCTGCTGGATCTGGACCGTGTCGAGCTGCTGCGCGGGCCGCAGGGCACGCTTTCCGGGCGCAATTCGATCGGCGGCGCGGTCAAACTCTTCTCCAAGCGCCCCACCGGCAGCAACACCGGCTATGTCACCGCCGCTTATGGCAGCCGCAACCGCCTAGATCTGCGCGGCAGCGCGGATTTCCACATCGCAGAGGGCGTGGACGCCCGCATCGCCGGCGTCGGCAAGAAGCAGGGCGGCTATGTGAAGCGGCTCGATTTCGGCTGCGTCTATCCGGCCGGCGGCGCGGCCACCTTCACCCGCGCCTATTCGATCGCGGGTGCGCCCGATACACTGCAGGTCAATCCGGCCGGCGGCGTTCCCGCGCGGACCAATCGCAGCGATTGCCTGCTCGGCAAGGAGGGCGAGGTCGGCTATGTCGCGGTGCGCGGCCAGCTCCGCCTGCGCCCCACCGAGACCCTGGATATCAACATCGTGGGCGATTTTACCGATGACGATCGCACGGCGGCCGGCTCGGTGCTGTTGCTGCGCTCCTATCCCAATGGCGCGGTGGCAACCCCGCGCTTCCCCCTGCCGCTGATCCCCGCCACGGGATCGTCCCCGGCGCAGAATTATGCCGCCGCCACCCCGGCGGGCCGCGACATCAATCCCTTCGCGGCCTCCAGCCAGCTTCTGTCCTACGACAATCGCTTCGTCTGCGGCCAATATTGCAACTACGCCACCTACGACATGCCGGCGGACGGCGTTTTCCGGGCGGCATCCGGCGACGGGCGCGTGAAATTCCAGGGCTGGGGCGTCTCCGGCCAGGTGGAATGGGACGTGTCGGACACGATCCAGCTCAATTCGATCACCGCCTTCCGCAAATACACGTCGAATTTCTCGAACGACAATGACGTGTCACCGATGTCCCACAGCCTGGGCTATGGTCCGCTCACCTTCCGCTTCTTCAGCCAGGAGTTGCGGCTGAACGGCGCGATCGGCGAGACGATCGAATATACGATCGGCGGCTATTACAGCGATCAGAAATCGGTTTACACCTCCTTCCAGGATCTGCGCTCCTCGGCGCTGCAATTCCAGCAGAGCGATCCGGTGGATGCGGACAGCAAGGCGGTGTTCGCGCACCTCGCGTGGAACCCGATCGATCCGCTGACGCTGACCGGCGGCATCCGCTACACCAAGGAATCCAAGACCTATCAATATGTCCGCGAGCGGCCATATAATGATCCCACCTCGGTCACCGCCAATGGCGTGCTGCCGCTCAACGGCACGATCGGAAAATATAGCGGCGATCGGGTCGATTATCGCGCCAACGTCCAATATGCCGTGAACAGCGACGTCATGGCCTATGCGCAATATTCCACCGGCTTCAAGGGCGGCGGTGTCAATCCGCGGCCCTTCTTCGTCCAGCAGGCCTTGTCCTTCGGGCCGGAGACGCTGCAATCCTATGAGATCGGCCTCAAGACCGATCTGTTCGATCGCCGTGTGCGCGTGAACATCGCCACATTCCTGAGCAAATACAAGGATATCCAGCTCACCCTGGGCAATTGTACGGCTATCACCGGGCCGGGCTTCGGCGCGCCCTGCGCCCTGCCGGTCAATGCCGGCAATGCCGACATCAAGGGCGTGGAGGTGGAGACCACGATCCGGCCCGTTACCGGCCTGACGCTCGACGGATCAGTGAGCTATCTCGATTTCGACTATAAGAAATTCGGCACCTACACCGCTGGCACCACCACCGTCGCCGTGGGCGGGCCCACCAATCTCAACGGCCCGCAATATGGCGATTACGCACCCTATACGCCCAAGTGGAAATGGGCCGTGGGCGCGCAATATGAGATCGATCTGGGCAAGGCGGGATCGCTCACGCCGCGCTTCGATGCCTCCTATCAGAGCACGATCTACACGGTGTCCGCCAATCGCGCCACCAATCGCATCGCGCCCTATACGGTGGCCAACGGCCGGCTCACCTGGCGCAATGCGGGTGCCGATCTGGATGTCTCGCTGGAGGTCACCAATCTGTTCGACAAATATTATCTGCTGACCCTCTACGATCAGACCGTAGGCGGCCAGGGCTATGCGAGCGGCCAGCCCGGCCGGCCGCGCGAATGGGCGGTGAGCCTCAAGAAGAAGTTCTGATCGAGCGGGCGAGCCGGGACCCGCTCCCGGCTCGCCCGCGCCAGCCTGCAGCCGCCCGCTATAGCGAAGCCCCGCGCAATTCGGTGGCGGCGGTCAGCGGCCCGCCGGTCTTGATCGTGTTCATGCAGATCATCGTGGTGGAACGCTGGAGGCCGGGCAGAAGCGAGATCTGCATGCGCAGGAGCGTGTCCAGATCGTCGACGTCGCGGCAGGCCACTTTCATCACATAATCGGCCTCACCCGCGATGGTATGGCATTCCAGGATCGCCGCATTGCCCTGGACGGCCAGTTCGAACGCCGCGCGCAACGCGGGATCGATCATGATCTGGATGATCGCGAACACCCCCAGTCCCAAGGATCGCGGCTCCAGCCGCGCGCCATAGCCCAGGATGACGCCCTTTTTCTCCAGCGCCTGCACCCGCGCCCAGCACGCCGTCTTGGACAGGCCGATGGCGGCGCCGAGCTGCTGAAAGGACTGGCGCCCATCCGCTTCGATCGCGCCGAGGATTTTCCGATCCAGAACATTCATTCGCGGCTTTCTCCCTTCCATGGCACATCGTTCTCCTGAACTAGCCAGTGACGCTCAAGAAGGGAACAATGTTTTCTCCATTGCCGGATAGAGTGGCGCCATGGAAAATCGTGACCCCGCCGGCGCCACGTGCGCATCGCCCTCGCCCACCTATGGCAGCTACCTGCGCCTTCCCGAAATTCTCGCCGCGCAGTCGCCCCTGTCCGATGCGCATGACGAGATGCTGTTCATCGTCATCCATCAGGCGTCGGAATTGTGGATCAAATTGTGCCTGCATGAGCTGGCGGCCGCCTGCGATGCGATCGCCGCGGACCATGTGCCGCCCGCGCTCAAGATGATGACGCGCGTGGCGCGGGTCCAGTCGCAGCTGATCCAGTCGTGGGACGTGCTGGCGACCATGACCCCCGCCGATTATTCCCGGATGCGCGAAAAGCTGGGCAGCAGTTCGGGATTCCAGTCGCATCAATATCGCCTCATGGAATTCGTGATGGGCAATAAGAACGCCCGGATGATCGAGGGTCACGAGGGAACGCCCGAGATCAAGGCGCTGCTGCAGGCGGGGCTGGAGCGGCCCGGCATTTACGATCTCTCGCTCGGGCTTCTTGCCGCGCGCGGCCTGCCCGTCCCGCGCGAGGTTCTGGATCGCGATGTCACCCAGCCCTATGAAGCGCATGCGGGGGTCGAGGCGGCCTGGGCGATCGTCTATCGCGATCCCGAACGCTATTGGGACCTCTACGAACTGGCGGAGAAATTGGTGGATCTCGAATATCGCTTTCAATTGTGGCGCTTCGGCCATCTCAAGGCCATCGAGCGCATCATCGGCTTCAAGCGCGGCACGGGTGGCACGGCCGGCGTCCCCTATCTGGCGGCGGTGGTGAACCAGGTCTTCTTCCCCGAATTGCTCGACGTCCGGAAAATCCTGTGACTCTTCCCCCGCACATCCTCGCGGCCGATCGCGCCGATCCGCTGGCGCATTTCCGCGACGAATTCCGGTTGCCGCCGGGCATCATCTATCTGGACGGCAATTCGCTGGGCGCGCTGCCGGCCGCGACGCCCGAGCGGATGAAACGGGCGATCGAGGTGGAATGGGGCCGCGATCTGATCGCAAGCTGGAACAGCCACGACTGGATCGGCGCGCCCCGCCGCGTGGGCGCCAAGATCGCCACGATCATCGGCGCGGGCGCCGATGACGTGGTGGTCGCCGATTCCACCTCGGTCAATCTGTTCAAGCTGCTCGTCGCCGCGCTGCGGCACCAGGCCGGCCGCGGCAAGATCCTGTCCGAACCCGGCAATTTCCCGACGGACCTGTATATTGCGCAGGGCGTGGCGGGGCTGCTGGAGGGCCGGCAATTGATCACCCTGCCCGCAGACGAGATCATCGATGCGATCGACGACGACACCGCGGTCGTGCTGCTCACCCATGTCCATTACAAGACCGGGCGCAAGCTGGACATGGCCGGCATCACCGCCGCGGCGCATGCCCGGGGAGCTTTGGTGATCTGGGATCTCAGCCACAGCGTGGGCGCGGTGCCGCTGGATCTGGCCGGCGCGGGCGTCCATCTGGCGATCGGCTGCGGCTATAAATATCTGAACGGCGGGCCCGGCGCGCCCGCTTTCCTGTATGTCGCGCCCGCGCTGCAGGGGCTGCTCGAAACGCCGCTGTCCGGGTGGATGGGGCACGCCAGTCCCTTCGCCTTCGTCGATGCCTATGAACCGGGCGCGGGCATCGATCGCTTCCAATGCGGCACCGCTTCCATCCTGGCGCTGGTCAGCCTTGAGGTCGGCGTGGATATGCATCTGCGTACCGACGGGATCGCGCTGCACCGCAAGTCCGAGGCGCTGTCCTCATTGTTCATCGAACTGACCGCGCCGCTGTGCCGGGATTTCGCCTTCACGCTCGTCAGCCCGGTGGATGCGGCCGAACGCGGCAGCCATGTCTCGCTGGCGCACGATCGCGCCTATGAGATCTGCCAGGCGCTCATCGCCCGCGGCGTGGTCGGCGATTTCCGCGCGCCGGAGGTGCTGCGCCTCGGCTTCACCCCGCTCTACACCCGCTTTGCGGACGTCTGGAATGCGGTGCGTATCCTGGAGGAGGTGATGGCCACGCGCGAATGGGATGCCGATCGCTTCCGGGCCCGCGGGCGGGTCACCTGAGATGGCCCTGGCGGACGCCTTCGTCCACGATCGCCTGCCGCCGGCGGACGCCCAGCCGGATTTCGTGTTCGACCGCCCGGAATTGCACTATCCCGCGGCGCTGAATGCCGCGGTCGAGATTGTGGACCGGGCGGTGGCGGAGGGGGACGGCGATCGCATCGCGATCCTCAACGATGCAGGGCGCTGGTCCTATCAGGCGCTGGCAGACATCTCCGCCCGCATCGCCCGCATCCTGGTGGAGGAGGAAGGGCTGGTGCCCGGCAATCGCGTCCTCCTGCGCGGCGCCAATACGGCGATGCTGTTCGCCTCCTGGTTGGGTGTGCTCAAGGCCGGCGGGATCGCCGTCACCACCATGCCGATCCTGCGCACGCAGGAAATCGCGGCGATCCTTATTAAGGCGGAGATCAGCCACGCGATCGTCGATGCACGCGCCGAAACGGATTTCGCCGCGGCATGGCAGGCATCGCTGCATGGCCGTTCGCTGCTGACCTATCAGGGCGATGACGGCAACGGCATGCTGGAAGCGCGGATCGCGCGAACCGCCCCGGGTTTCCCGCCGGCCCAGACCCGCGCCGACGACCCGGCACTGATCGCCTTCACCTCGGGCACCACCGGCCGTCCCAAGGGCTGCGTCCATTTCCACCGCGATCTGCTGGTGCCAAACGACAGCTTCGCGCGCCACATCCTCAAACCCCGGCGCGACGATGTCTTCGCCTGCTCGGCCCCCATCGCCTTCACCTTCGGCCTGGGCGCCTTGCTGCTGTTTCCGCTGCTCGCCCGCGCGACCGCGCTCACCGTGGAACGCCCCGCCCCCGCCGATCTCCTGGCCGCTGCCGCCCAATACGGGGTCACGATCCTGTTCACCGCGCCCACGGCCTATAAGGAGATGCTGCGCCATCTGGGCGATCATGATCTGTCTGCGCTGCGCCTGTGCGTCTCGGCGGGGGAGCATCTGCCGGAGGCCACCGCCCGTGCCTGGCGCGAGGCCACCGGCATCCCGATCATCGACGGCATCGGCGCCACCGAGATGATGCACATCTTCATTGCCGCCGCGGGAGACGATATCCGCCCCGGCGCCACCGGCCGGGCGGTCCCAGGGTTTCAGGCATGCGTGCTGGACGAACGCGGCGTCCCGCTCGCATCCGGCATCGGCCGCCTTGCCGTCAAGGGACCGAGCGGCTGCCGCTATCTCGATGATCCGCGCCAGGCAGAATATGTCCACAATGGCTGGAACGTCACCGGCGACACCTGTCGCCTCGATGACGAGGGCTATTTCTGGTACGTCTCGCGCTCGGACGATATGATCATCTCTTCCGGCTATAATATCGGCGCGCCCGAGGTGGAGAATGCCCTGCTCACCCATCCCGCGGTGCGCGAATGCGCGGTGATCGGCGTCCCCTGCGAAAGCCGCGGCCAGCGCATCAGGGCGTTCGTCGTCGCCAGCGCCCCGTCGTCGACGCTGGCGAAGGAATTGCAGGATCACGTCAAGGCGCGCATCGCTCCCTATAAATATCCGCGCGAAATCGTGTTCGTCGATCGCCTTCCCAAGACCGGTACGGGCAAGCTGCAACGCCACGCCTTGCGCGCGCTCATCGGCTGACATTCCAATCGGCGGCGAATGCCGTGAGCGCCACGTCCAGATCGGGCATCAGCCTGCCCCGCTGGCTGGCCAGCGCGGCAGAGGGCGGGCGCGCCGCCGCCAGTTCCAGCGAGGCGCCATCCACCGGCCGGACCAGCGCGCCATCCAGGCCGCACCGCCGCGCCACGCGCCGTGCGAAATCCGACCAGGAAAGCGCCTGGCCGCTGGAAAGGTGCCAGATCCCGCGCGCATCGTCGATCACCAGATCCAGCACGGCATCGCACAGATGCGGCACATAGGTGGGTGAGACGATCTGGTCGCGCGCCGCCGGCCATGGCCTGGCCTCCGTCATCGCCCGCATCGCGGCATCGGCCATGTTGAAGCGATCGAAGGGGGAGAAGAATGCGGCGGTGCGCACGATCAGCGGTTCGCCCGGGATCGCCAGGATCGCCGCTTCGGCCGCCGCCTTGCTGCGCCCATAGACCCCCAGCGGCGCCACCGCATCGCTCTCCACATAGGCGCGCCCTGCCCGCCCGTCGAACACCAGATCGCTGGAGAATGTCGCGCTCTGGATGCCCCGTTCCCCGCAGGCGCGCGCCAGCGCCGCGGCGCCATGCGCATTGATCGCGAAACAGGCATCCGCTTCACGCTCGGCTTCGTCCACCCGCACCCAGCCGGTGGCGTTGATCACCGCCCAGGGCCGGCTCCGGTCCAGCGCCGCCGCGATGCTGCGATCGTCAGTCACGTCCAGCGCGGCGCGATCGGTCAGGAGGAAGCGGATATTGCGGCGCCGGCAGGCGGCGGCGAGCGCGCGGCCCAGCGATCCGGTGGCGCCCGCGATCAGCAGCGGCGCGCCTTGCCCAGCCGCGGCGGGGGCATGATCGCGCATCGGCGCCGGCCGTGCCGCCGTGGGATAGTGCAGCCGCCCGGGCCGCCGCCACCAGCCCGCGCCCGCCAGCACGGGATGGCGCAGCGCCGCATCGCGCAGCGCTATGGACCGCGCCAGCGCGGTCGGCCGCGGCGCGCCCCCGCTGCTGTCGAACGCGCCCGCCTCATAGCATCCCTCGGCCGTCAGCAGCGTGTTCCATCCCTGACTGCCCAGCAGCGCCCAGCTGGTCACCGCCTCCACGGCCACGCCCTCCCCGCGCAGCCGGCGCGCCTCCTGCCAGGCGTCGGCGAACCAGCGCATCTGTTCTTCGCGCGTACAGCCATTGTGGATCTCGGTGGCGGCCAGGGGGATGCCATAGCGCTGCCATGTCTCGCGGAGCGCGCCGCCCAGCCCGCCCGATGGCGGGTCCAGCACCCGGATCGCCTCCACATCGGCAAAGCGCCGATCGGCATTGCCGCCCCGCGTGTGCGCCGGATAATGGCGGAAACGATGATCCAGGAAGCGATCGCTGGTCAGATAATGGTTCACGCCGATCACCTCCGGGGGGCAGGGATCGTCGGCGATGGCGCGCAGCCGGTCTTCCAGGCCGAAGGCGCCGATCCTTTTCCACAGCGCATGATCGCGCGTCACCCGGCCGCAGAGCAGATCCCAGGTCATCCAGCGGCGGCTGTTGTCGAACCCCGCCTGGTCGCGCAGCGGCGCGGTGGCCCAGGTGCGGCCCAGATCCTCGGTCTGGATCAGCCGGCCATGGGGCACCACGCGGCGGATCGCGCGCATCGCCAGGCGGATGCCGTCGATCTGGTTGAGCAATGCTCGCCAGAAGGATCGCTCGTCGCGCGCATGGGGATACCACAGGCCGTAGAGCGCGGAAAAGCGCGCGGTGGTCAGCGGCTCGTTGACCGGGGTCCACTCCTCCACCCAATCGAAGCGCGCCGCCGCGGCGCTTGCGAACTGCGCCAGGCCGGAGGCGAAATCGTCCGCGAGAAGATCGGTATAAGCGGGCCCGCTGCCGTGATGGACCAGCCCC
>Ga0247812_10001148_pt1 | contig 15036 bp, 10 predicted proteins | sample UWRJL149409B1_FD_178011 | JGI IMG/M metagenome (GOLD analysis project Ga0247812, IMG submission 178011) | Plant litter microbial communities from Arlington Agricultural Research Station in Wisconsin, United States - UWRJ-L149-409B-1 | ecosystem: Environmental > Terrestrial > Plant litter >...
GGGTGTCCGTCCCTTTCCCTTATCCTGAGGCCTTATAGAGCGATTTTCTTTATCTGAGGAGGAAGGCGCAGGCGAAGGTGAAGTTCGTTGGTTGATAGTTTGTCGTTGTACAGGCTCAGGTGAGGCCTCGTAGAGATCATCCTCAAATGGAGGAGGCGAGGACGACATCTTATCTGACCGATCCATCGCGAAGGGAGCGCGACGCGATGACCCTCTCTAGTTCTCTTCGAAATGAACCGCAACTTTGAAGAAATGTTTAGGTAGTAGTGGGGCGTGTATGGAGCTTCTCTCTGGCAATAATCTACAATTTGCAAATCCGAGCACGGTTAGTGAAAGGTAGAGTTAATTTTTGGTGTAGAGCGAGGTGATCTTTTAGTCGTGAAAAGTAGAATTTGGAGTATTGAAGACGGAAGTGACAACGGCTCCACGGTAGACGCGCGACTTGAGCGCGGCATCACTCACAGAATCCAAAAATGGTGGGGACTGTGACCTGGAGCTTGGTATGTGGCTAGTGTGAGGCTCTGCGGTGGCTGGGGATCAGGCCGGCTGGCTTGGCGGACATCACAACGCCATCGATGCGAGGCTGACTTAGGAACTGGTTAACATTGAATTGCAAGGAGAAGATGGATCATGGAACCCTTTTCTTTTGCGAGTTCAGAGGCCCTCGATCTACCGGTGAGCATCAGGATGTCAGTTTTAGTGCTGTGGATATGTTGAAGAAGTGTCGCTAATGTCATTTCAGCGTCAGCCTTGAAGGTGAACAAGCTCCAATACCATTTTCTACCTTAATAAAGAGACCTGATCTGCGACATGTTGGCTCCAATCTAAGCAATTACTCGGATCTCTATGTTACTGTGCAACTTTGGGCTGATTCCAAACCCCTCACTGTGCCCGTTCAAACTGCCTATAAGCCCTTCAAAACAGAAAGGAAGTGGAATGAATGGCTTACATTGCCCATCAAGTACTCTACCCTACCATTAAGCTCACAGCTGGCTATTACAATATGGGATATCTCACCAACTGGTGGCGATGGAGCACATGGTCATGCCATACCCTTTGGAGGAACTACTATTCCACTCTTTGATAAGGAAAATCAACTCCAGAAAGGCCGTCAAAAATGCCACCTGCATCGTCACAGGGCCGCAGATGGTCTGGACACTTCCTCAACTCCATTCGCCATTAACTCCCAGCGGCGAGGACATCTTCCCAAGAAGATTGCCGACAAGGATGCTGAAGAAATGGATCGGCTGGAAAAGTTGTTCAAAAAGCATGAAATGGGGGAGATTCCGCGTATTGACTGGCTTGATCAACTAGTCTTTAGAGGTGTAGAGAAACGTGGTCACCAGACCACTGCTACATCCCTTCAAACATATCGTCGACAAAAGAAAGAAAGTGAGGCCCGTCTGGCCTTAGATGGAGAAGGAAAACAAATCGAAAGCGACAAAAAAGATGACTCGTTTGATGATGGAAGGTTTACATTGAATGTTGAACTACCACGATTCGATTTTCCTATTGTTTTCGCAGATCATGAATATCCACCACCGCCCATTTCCTCCCTACAGCATCTCTCTGCATCCCAGTCAAACATTATCCTCAAGCCCCCGCCGGAAGTTCAATATGGGCCAGGTATCAATGGCCCTACTGATCAGGATGACCATGGTTTTGGAGGTCGTTTGGTTCGAGTTTATGATCCAGAAGTTGGTGCAAGAGATAATCCTGCTGAGAGTAAACATCGTCGACTTGTACGAAGTCATCGAACGGGTGTTCTAGACAGGGACTTGAAGCCAAATGCCAAGATGCGGGACGAACTCAATGGCATCATGGCCTATTCTCCAACACATGTCCTGTCTCCGGAAGAGAAGGATCTTGTGTGGAAGTTCCGTCATCATCTCACAAGGGACAAACGAGCACTGACTAAATTTGTGAAATCCGTAAATTGGCATGATTCGAGTGAACCACGACAGGCGGTCCAGATTCTTGCAAAATGGACTGAAATTGATGTTGACGATGCCCTTGAGCTTCTTGGTCCAACATTTGATAATCCAGCAGTCAGGGCGTATGCTGTAGATCGGCTTCGAAAATCCGACGATGATGAGCTTTTACTCTATCTTTTACAGCTGGTCCAAGCACTGAAATTTGAGCATATATCATCTGATTCAGCCCCCGAGGGAACACAAGACTCATCGCTTGCGCGCTTCCTCATCTCTCGTGCGACTCGCAACTTTATGTTAGGGAACTATTTCCATTGGTATCTCATGGTCGAGTGCGATGATAGGAGCGAAGACCAAGGGCCAAATTATCGCAAATTATTTGCCAAGGTCGAGTATGACTTTATGACCGAACTTATGAAGCTCCCTGACGGGGCAGCAACCCGAAAAGTACTTCTTAGACAAGCCGAATTGATTGCAGTTTTGTCGAAAATTTCTGGAGATATCAAGTTATCGCGTGATGGCATTCCCAAGAAGGCAGAGAAGGTCAAGCAATTCCTTGCGGACATAAAGAACGAAATGGCCGTCATTGATCCTCCACTTCCACTTCCCTTGGATCCATCTGTGATGTTAACTGGGGTCGAGCCTGCAGAGACGACTGTTTTTAAATCGTCGCTCTTCCCAATCATGGTAACATTCAAGACGACTACAAAGCACAAGTATCAGATTATATTTAAGACTGGTGATGATTTGCGGCAGGATCAGCTCGTTATTCAGATCATCACCCTCATGGACCAATTGCTCCAAAAGGAAAATTTGGACTTGAAGTTGTCGCCTTATAAGATTCTAGCAACAAGTGCAAGCGCTGGAGCTGCTCAGTTCGTGCCATCAATGAGTTTGCAAAGCATTGTGAACAAGTACAAGGGTAACTCTGTCCTGGCATACCTCAAGTACAACAATCCAGATGACAAGGCACCTCTTGGTGTTCGTAAAGAGGCAATTGATGTTTACATCAAATCATGTGCCGGGTATTGTGTGATTACATACCTGCTTGGAGTTGGAGATCGCCATCTAGATAACCTTCTCCTCTCCCCAGATGGACATTTTTTTCATGCTGATTTTGGTTTCATTCTCGGGAGAGATCCCAAACCTTTCGCACCTGCAATGAAACTCTGTACAGAAATGGTCGACGGCATGGGTGGCTCAATGTCCGAAGAGTATCGCCAATTCAAGCAGTATTGTTTCACAACCTACACCACGCTACGCAAATCCTCGAATTTGATTCTCAATTTATTTAGTTTGATGGTTGATGCAAATATTCCAGATATCAAACTGGAGCCAGACAAGGTGGTACTGAAGGTCAAAGAGAGGTTCCATTTAGAAATGAGTGAGGAAGACGCGATTAGACACTTTGAGAGGCTTATTGAGGATAGCTCTAATGCTATATTCCCCGTTGTTATTGATCGCTTACATGGATTTGTGCAACATTTTAGAGCTTAGGCGGCACATGAAAAGGAGTTGAGGATATGTGGTCTCACACGAGCTAGGATTGGCGTTTAGGCAAATATTGGCGAGCAATGGATTTTATGAACTCTGTTTGTCTTTAGAATTATGGCTTGATATTTCGTTCCACGAGGTCTTAAGCAATGATGTTTTGTTGTATTTGGGGGACGTAGGTCCATTTTGGTTACCCTATATATGCATGACTCCTTCCATTACCAGAGTATATCTGAGGCTAAATCACCACAATATTAAACCACTAAACTGGTTACAAAAGTATAGGAAGTGGGTAAATGTAATCTCTGGAGAGAGCGCTTCTGGTGCCCCTAATTTTTCAATGGTATTCAATTCGAGGTCATATAGATATGCAACAAAATTTCTGTTTTCACAATACACTCATTAGAATTTCCTATCAAAACCATCCCAACAAGGTGAACGATTACACTGACAAAGGGCTGATGTGACCCCCTATCCGGTGATGTTTTCGCAACTGTGGAAGGTTGTGATTTTGGGGACGGAGAAAAGAACAATTTTTGCGCTACAAAATGGTAGTGAGGGTATTCCCATCTAGGAGGATGGATGGCAATGTTCTGGAAAGACATTACAGAAATGTTCTAGAAAGGGACCAACTACAAGAAAACCTTACTTTCTACAAAAATTATAAAATTAGGATCACTCGCTCAAAATAATTGCGCTCCGAACGGAGATCTTCCTCTTCTACTTGCGAGAAGTACCATAAAATAGGTATCGCGAGCTTCATATGGTAAGCAATGATCCTACACGAAGCTTCGCAGCTAAATAATGTAAACGTATTTCTGCTCAAAGATGGGTTCCCATGTGCTTAAGGTTAGGGTTCTAAATATTGTGACATCGATGCGAAACATTATGGATACGAAAGCTGCAACATGCTCGTTCCATATACATGGGACTAATTCATGTCAAGAGATGTAAGAGGTTCATAATTTAGAGACTCAAGAAACATTGGGATGGAAGGATATCATTTACCAATGAATAACGGGTATATCTGCATACGCCCTAACGCCAGTTGATTCCCATATTCCTTTCCGTAACCCCAGCCTGATATTCACAAAGTCTCGTCATCCACTTACATAGGCTCCAACGTATCACCCTCACTTGAAACTCTATCTCTATTTCCGATCCCATTCCCATTGTCATGCTCATCTCCCGGGACTTCCTCTGCGTCGCTTTCCAATAAAGCCTCAATATCCCCCAACGCACTTACCCTCGGATCCAGCTCATCCAGGTCTTCCAGCGTTATTCTGGGAGGCATTTTCCAAAACGTAGTAGAACACAATCGATCCTTAGTCAAAAGCCCGTCCACAAACTCATCCACATACGTAAGAGCCGTACCACCTTCTCTCGTCTTCCTCCTCAATTTCCTATGATCTGCCAAATAAGGCTCAAGCATCTCATACACATCCTTTGCTTTATACGTCAATCGCACATAGAATGCAGCCAACGCCCTCAAATATTTAAACTTCTCACCGCCATATCCCAAATACAACCGTATAATTTCGTCGCTCGGCGCAAGTTGTAAAAGCTTGAAAGCCAAACATATAAATTCAGAAGGTGTTTGCGCATCTCCAAACGTCCCCCCCACAAATTTGACATCTTCTACGACGCGATTTATGATGTCGGTTTCATTGACTCCGAAACAGTAGGCTTTCCAGTAATAACAGTCGATTATGCGCTCGCGGACGGGCTTCTCCATGATTGTAGCGGGGTTGAGGCCATTCCGAGTCGTAACTCCAGCGGAGCCACGCTCATCAAGAAATCTTTTTTCATCTGCCCGATGGTTTGCCATTTTGCTGGAGTGAAGAGTGGTGTAGAGGAGTAGGAAATCAGAATTAAGTGGTTTTGAAATGTCTTGCGCTACCAAGGTCAAGCACAAACAAGCAAACCACTATAGATCGTCTAGAACTTTCGCGATAGTTTTACCAACTCTGGATCTTGATCTGCAACGAAGTAGTGAGATATTGTTACTCTTAAGGTAATGAACTATTTGCGTGTGGTTGACACATTTTTGACAAGGCTGGCCATGCGAGGCTATCACCGTTGCCCAGAGAACCTACCATTGTTGATTTCCCTCCACCAAAGCCCTCACAGCCTTGCCCCCAATCTCCAAAGTTCAACATCTTGACAAAGGCATTTACAAAACAGCACATAAATATGGTTTTATTGACATCTGGACAAGTCTCCGTGGCTATAACGTCGGTTGTTGGTTGGTTTACCTTGCTATCTATAATTGAAACATTGCTAAAAAGATAAACAGTGTTCCTCTTCACCTCAGCTCTTTTCCTTAGTGGCTATGTTATACAGCAACAGACTGTTCGTGACTTACGGGCAGCGATAAAACCACACGAGCAACCGCCACAAGTTAAAATTTATTTACCGGCAAAATTCGCAAAGCCAAGTCCGAAGGAGCATGGTGTCCAAGTCCAAGTTACAAAAAGCACAGAGGATTCGCAGGCTGAAACTGTGAATACAGATGAATCAACCCCCGACGGAATGGGAATGCGCCAAAAGCCCATGCAATTGGCTGATCAGCGGGCTTTTGATCTAATTCCTGAGGAGGGGTTTACAGGTATCAAGCCCGTATCTGACAAAAGCGAGAAAATAGAAAAGCCAATGAGCAGAGCAGAGAGGAGGAGGAAGCTTAAAGAGGAGCTTACAGCTGGAAGCGAAGAAGAAGGATTCAGAGGATATAGAAGAAGGATGTGGTGAATCGGGCCTGCTCTATTGAGTCTGATTGAAGGAGTTTTGGTTATGTTGAATTTAAATATTGGCACACGATGGGAAATTTGTCTAAAAACTGCGACTGGAATTGCATATGAATAACGAGGAAACGACTGTATAAGATGACTTGTTTTGATATAGCTAACTGTATGAAATTAAATTATTTTGAAGCTGGAACTAGCTACTTGAAGTGACACTTAATCGTTGATGTTCTTTATACGATCAAAATGAGCAGAAATGTGAACGGCACGGTAAACAAATGAAGAGAATACACTTCTAGTTCTGTGCTTGAAGATCTGTATTCGATGGATTTGAGAACGGGGATACCTATTTTAGTTCTGGGATATTCTTGTACGCCCCATTTAATTAGGTGAATGCTAATGTAGAATTGTCCCTCTTCATGGAACAACCCCTAACATTATATCTCTACCTTCATCACAACTTGTTAAAGGTGAATAAAATAGTTTTTATAGACTTCTAAATATTGACTGCGTGGAAAAGATATTGCTTGGTTCTTGACAACATATTTGTGTTTCGACTTGTCTACAAGATCTCAACCAAGCAACTAAGCTCGGTCAAATAATTGAAGTTCGGACTTCGCTTAGTTCAAAGCCCCACATGCAGACTTTGCATCCTACCATCCAAAAACAAAAGGGAAAAAGCAAGCAATGATGCCACAGTGAGATTACAGATCTTAGTTATTGAGTTGAGTTAGTGAACATACAAAAACTAGATTAAATCGCCAAAATATGAAGAATTGCGTTCGCCGGGAATCGAACCCGGGGCCAATCCAAGTTGTTCGTGGGTATTCACTAATGGCAAGGATCGATTTTACCACTAAACCACAAACGCTGATATTGTTGATGTTTTGTTGAACCCTTTTTTGATTTACCATTATATACTACTAAAGTAGATGCCGATTTGGATCCATAAATGAAGCGACTGCTAATTAATCATAGAGAGCACTTTTATAGAGGGGTTATGTTCAGTGGTATAATGTTCCCCCTTATCAGGAGAGTATCGTAAGTCTAATGTTCTTACTGAATTTAACCTTTCGCTTTTAGTAGAAAAAAAAGATAACTCTTTCATAAACCTATCACTTATTCAAAGATAGCCTTCTTGTAGTATGAGCCAGCGGCAATCCATGTCGGTCTTGTCCTCAGCTTATAACTCTCGTCGTTGTCGTGGCTAGCCCACGCAGTTCTTGGATCCTCACTCGTCTTACTACAACCCTTGCACCTCAATAGGCGTCCATTCCAAGCTTTTGAATCATCTTACAATCCAAATTTAACGTCCCGAACTCTTTAACACTAGCGCACCACCACCACCATCAACAATCAACCAAATACCTGACCGAGGATAATTCATCTGTCTGATATATTCAATTTGGATATCCTCAAATATGTTTTGATTACGAAAACACATAAAGAACTTTTCTGCTGTTAGAAATATCTTACTCAAGTACCAATCACGCTAACATATAGATAAACTGTAAGCATCTCAAGCACACCTTGTTGGCCCACGGAACCTCAGCTGTAGAAACAGATCTGTAAGCAACAGTTAGAATCTGTGCACAGTCTCACTAACAAGCAGAACTTAATATTGCCATGCATGCGCACCCTCCATAAGTGGTTAAATATAATTAAGGTGTAGTGAAGAGGCTAGACTCCCACAAAAGAGCTACAGCTATGTGAGAATACGTCAGTCAGCTTCTAGTCAATCATTCACCTAAAGCCTCTAGTCAGTATTTGCCACTTGGTTTGGGTGATTGGTGGACGGATAATGGTCTTTACGAAGACTGCTGCAGATATTTGACTTTTTGGTAAATGGAGGCGACCAATGACTTGCCAATCACAAACACGGTTTTGCTACAAATTGTGTTACTTCGGTTAGATTTTTGGGCGTTGAGATTAGTAGTTGAGTGGCTCCCATAAGCTTAAGCGAGACTAAAAGGGGTTGGACCAATTTGTTTGGCGACTCAGGGCGACTCAGGGTCCGAACCTTGAATTCCAAGCTAGAGTAATTAGCTACGTGATCATCACGTCGACACACTCTTGAAAACTGCAAGTGGACTAGAATCGAACTCTTCTCAACAAAGATCTATTCTTGCTCATCAAGCTACGTAACCAATTTACTGACACAACGCACCCTATGGCGTAGCACACGGATTCTTCAGCTAGTCGGAATGCCTTGTTTAGTGTACTCGGATTGGCCTCTTCTAATGCAATGGCGCCTGGACTTAAGACCAGTTATAAATAGCTAACAAACTCAAGCCTTTAGTGTCAACCAATATCCAGTTTGGAGTCGATTGGTTTCACTGCGTTTCTCAAGAATAATTTTCAAAACAAAACGAAGATGACTCATCTGCGAGATACGTACAGAGTTTAAGATGTTACATCAAGAATACTAGCACAATATCATCAAAGCTGCTATTTTTGCTTTGTGTCTTTGAAAGTTATGATACATTTCCTTATTTATTCCAACATCCTTAACATCTCCAACTCTGGGGGTAATATGTGAAGGTAATAATTATCTCAAACCATTGATAGTCTTAACAGTCCATATCGCGTATCGTTGCTGATTTTCCATAACACTCATCCGCTTGAATAGTCTCTCTTAAGAATCAAGAAGAGTAAAGACACTTCTGTTTCTCTTTAATAACTCACTTCCTATGGGATGCCAGACATGCCCTTGGTATAGTGAGTGTCCTATATGGCTTTGGCGAATGTTATATTGTTCATTTATAGTTATTTAAAACCTGTAAACCGTTTTGGAAGGAATGACTTCAACTTCCTTCCTTGTGGACAATATTTTTGCGGTGTTTTCGGCTAATAATCCGCTTCACTTCACAACTGCAACCTTATCAAGAACAAGTCGAAGAGGTGGATAAGTCCTTGAAGACCTAATAAGAGTTTATTCAACAAGAGTAGCCAATCTTGGGGGACAGTTAGTACTGGGTATTGTACGTCCTGATTGATTCCCAGTGACAGAGCCAATTGATGTGGCTGTTAGTACTATTCGGCATAGTTAGATGCCTATAACATTTTTCAAAAGTAACGGAAAAAATCATCACAATTAAGAAGTGTTCAAATTAAGGGGTTAAACTGCGTGTCATTACAATCCCTCGCGCAAGTCGAGAAAATATATTAAGTTAAAGCTATGCCTCACATGATTACAAGTATTGAAGGAAATTCCCACCACATTATTAACAAGTAGACTCGGAAAGAGCCACGAAGCCAAGTAGAAAATTCTTCTAAGCACGTTGACTCCTGTCAAACTTTCATCCTCCGATTAATCTATGGGTTGGCAGTACAAATGAGAGTACCGGTGCCATCGACGGTTCCAGTGAAACCGCCAGCGCAAACACATGTGTTGGTAGCAGTATCACGTACTTGGTTTAGAAGAGTATCACACACGACGTTGGCTGTGCAGGTGAGAGTTCCAGTGCCATCAACAGTGCCAGTGAACCCGTCCTGACAAACACAGGTGTTGGTAGCAGCATCACGTTCTTGGTTTAGAAGAGCATCACACTCAGCATTGGCTTCGCAGGTAAGAACACCAGCGCCATCAGTGGTACCAGTGAACCCTGTATCGCAAACACAAGTGTTTGTGGCAGCGTCACGGACTTGATCGGCTCCAGCATCGCAAACGACTGCGGAGGCAGTACCGCTTGGTGCGGTTGTGGTGGTGCTCGAAACAATGTCAGTAGCGCTGGTTGCATCGGTGGCAGTGGTAGCGCTGGTTGCATCGGTGGCAGTGGTAGCGCTGGTTGCATCGGTGGCAGTTGTAGCGCTGGTTGCATCAGTGGCAGTTGTAGCGCTGGTTGCATCGGTGGCAGTGGTAGCGCTGGTTGCAACAGTGGTAGCGGTGTCAGTAGAAGAACCTCCAGTGGTGGTGGCGGTGTCGGTAGAAGAGCCGCCAGTAGTGGTGGCAGAAGTAGAGCCGGAAGTGCTTGAAGAGGAGCCAGTGGTAGTAGTGGAGGCAGCTGTTGAAGACATAGAAGTCGAAGAAGAGATCACTCCATTATTGCAAGCCGCGGCTGGGATAGCAATGAGATTCTGTTGCACACATCCTGGGAGCGTAGAGTTGGAAAAGATGGCATAAACGGTGTTGTCCTCAGCGCAGAAGCGAGCAGCGCCTCCTTCAAAAGCAGGGTTTGACCATGTAAGACGATCTGAAATGCTGAATGTCGTGGAAATGTCACCAATAAGTAAGGATGTCTCAAAGGGTTGCGATAGGGTTCCGTTGTTAGTAGAGACGACTCTGTCGCCGCTTGAAAGCACACCGTCGACGATTGTGAAGACTGCAGCGTCGGTGCAGTTTGCGACAACATCTCCATCAGCAGCAATGAGTCCGTTGCTGGTTGATTGACGACGGAAGTTGCGGCGTGCCACAGCGGCTGGGACGGGTGAAAGAAAGAAAGAAGTAGGTAGCGAATTGTTTTCGGTCTCAGTTGTAGTCCTAATCCTTATCAGTTGCTGATATTTTCAAAACTAGGAGAGAACTTACACGGTGCTGGTCACAGTAGATGTCACAGTTGATGTTCCAGTTGCAGTGGTAACAATCAGGGTTGGGGCATTGTTGATCACGATGTTAATACCTGTTTTTTGGTCAGCTTATTCATTTCTTCTGATTGGATGTGATTCAACGTCTCTTACCTCCGATAGTTTGGAAAATGATATTTTGTTGGATGAATGTACTGATGAAGACTGGGAAATTGATAATATTGTATTGTTCGTAGATATTGATGTTTCCTCCACCTTGGGCAGGGAAACTAGGTTTCATTAGTTACGAAAACAACAACTTGAGAACGTAGACTTACACAGTAGTGACAGCAGTGTTAGTAGCGGTTCGGGAACCAGTGGCAACAGTGATGACTTGGGTTGGGGCATTATAGATGTTGATCTCGACACCTAGTATGTTATGTGAGTAGGCTATATTCAGAAGATGTGGCTGTAACTTACCACCGTTGTAGCGGAGCACTGTGTTTTGAGCAATATAGGTGTTGATCAAAACTGGGTATTGAACAACATCTGTTGTAATCACTTTTATGATAGTGATAGGCCCACTTCCCCCTCCATTGTTCTCATTGGTTGTGAGAACACAAACATTGGCCCTCTCGTCCAATTGCTGTACTGGTACAGCATTAACTAACCCTGCCAAAAGAGGCACAAGTGAAACGAGCGTGTTGACAAGCATGTCGAAGGATTCAAATTTACACAATTATATTAGATGAAAAAGAGCTAAAAGAAACCAAGAGGCTCTTAAGAAACGATTGTCGGCTGAAGGAACACGGTGATGGTTGCTGTCTGGATTCTGTCCATGACTGTGGGACATCTGCTACTCTTTAAATACAGAATTAACACTCTCATCTCCTGACTCCGTCCCGGCCGTCACTTTCAAACTTTAATCTTTAGATTTGTTCTCCTTTAGCCTCAAGAATACTTGCCTGGAATTCTAGTCACTATCACTTCTTGGGAAATGAGAAAGTCAATTTGCGAGTGAAAAGCATGGCATCTTTTGCTTTTTCGGCTAGCATTTCAATTACGAGGGAGTGTCATCGATGCATATTTGGCAGACGATTCATGTAGTTAATGCAGGGGAAATGAGCAACCACAGAGCATAGGACTGGATGTGTTTGCTACGTGTGTCGTATAATGCGTTGTTATCAAAGTGACCAAAATGCTATTGGTGTTGGTCTCCTTCCGTGGTTCTATGATAAATAAGAAATTCATTTTACTCTTTCACAAGATAGAACAGCAAATGCGAGAGAACTTAGTGATGAAACTTTGGTGTCAAGATTCCCTCTCATTCCACGCTCTTTCATTCTTTCCAGCATTCCCATTTGCCACAAAAACACAGAAATGGGTATGGTCACAAACCATAAGCCCATAATTAGATTAGCTGTGGCGGAGACTTCTGTACCTGGTACCAACCCTTTAACATCAATGTTCAAAACACATGCTCAGATTATACTTCTAGCCGTAGAAACTTTAATCCGCATCGAGTTCAATGATGCATGTAAACAAAGCTCACAGAAGTAAGCGACGCTTGCTAATTGGCTGCACAGAAGTTCCGAGAAAATAATGGCTAGCGCTAAGCCTATTCGGTGGGCTAGGAATTGACTTTACGCTGCACACAGTTCTATACGCTGCCCCGCTGGCTTGTTGATGAATAAGTAAAAGTGTCAATGCGGCTTTATAATAGGCCAAGAAAGGGGCAAAGTCCAGAAACGTGGAGACTCCAGCTCCTTGTTTAGCGCGGGGCAGGCCAAAAATGGTCAAGGAGCAGAACCTAATATTTCCAAGAGTGGAAGTTCAACTAGATATAAGAGCCTATAACTGGCTGTGTAAGGAAATTAAGTAAATAGCGTTCAAGTGATTTTATTTAGTCTGGTCTTCTTCAGGGACGTGTCGCACCTACTAAGTGCTACTTGACGACAGGTCTTAATCCTCTTGTTATATGCAATGTTGTAGGAAAACTAATGCAGACCAGTTGAAGTTTTAGGTTTTGTGGGGATTGTTATTGTCTCCATGATCAGCCCCATTCTAGATTCTAAGAACCCTTGACAGAATGTGCCTATAAGCTTGTACGCTTTGCGTAAAGAGCGCGATTTTTCGTGATTGAACATGGCCAACGTGCCCGAAGCCACTAAATATTATATCTTACCACTATATAGAGAAATGATGCGTCATCCACAGCTAGTCGCGTAGTTGAGATCCATATTCTGTGCAGTCGAAAGATTCGGCTAATATCTGGCCAAGTTAAAACAGATCAGCATAATGGCAATGAAAGAAACTTCTTACAGATGGTCGAATGGCTGTACGAACATGCCACACGTTTCCAAAAGGATGGTATATGGGTGTCTGTGAAATTGGCATGTACCTCCACGAAATGGAACTGCATAAACCAATCACAATTAATTAATCAGTGAGGTTGTGTCGGCACACGGCCACGACGGCCACGACGGCCACGACGGGCGAATAAGCATAACCGCAAGCCACTGGCGTGTTCTCGGTCGCTAGTTCAACTGCGGTACAGACTTTGACGGTGAGCTGTTAGTAGCTTTATATCGTAAACGATATAAGCGTTGATTTCGACCCATGCCTATACTCTCAGTTGCTCGCGTTTAGAAGGAGGATAATTAAAGGATATCTTCAACTTTGGGCTAAAGGATGAAAATCTAGAATGGCAAAACATTTATGTTTTTGTGCTAACCTTGGCTAATATTATATACCCAAGGGTCGTTTTTCTTACACGAGCTCCTCCACCACTTTAGACTTGCGACTAAAACATGTGGCGGAGCCACACTTCCCGCTAATATGCGTCAATAACGTAGGATGGAGACATATATAGTCCGTGCAGAATGCTACTGGAAGATCGCCCGGGAGATACGCAACAGGATTTATGACAGTACCACATACTGTACTGAAGAATGACTGACTCAAGCTCGCTTATATTTCGGCACTTCAAATTTGAACAGCCACAAATTCTCTGCAATTTTCTCGACTCCGTGGTCTTTTGAATTTAGCACTTTGCAGCATTTTATGTGCTCTAGGCTGAATTAGACTCCCCCTGATGTTTATATCCTTATTCTGAAATAAAAGCTGCCACGAAAAGTAAGGGGTCAGATGATGTTTCGGGATAGTAGTTTTATACTATACTAAATGATTTCGAGAATCCGAGTTTACCAGGACAAAGAAGCAACACACGTGTAGGTAAATCAACCTGGCATGACGTGCAGCAAAGTGACTGTGGGTCTGTAAATTGGCACTGGTAGCTATTACACTAGCAGTATGTCAAGGTTTACGTTTGTTTTCAATAGTTGATGCCGATCTACGAAAATAGATAATAAGTAAAGTTTGTTTCTGGAAATCGTATATATTAGTTAGCCAGGTACTTCAGGAAATTGGAAATGTAAAATAAGTTGGACTACGTGCAGAACCTGACCCTAGCGAATAGATTACTTGAATTCCAATCGCTATGCTTCATAGAGTTAGAATTAACCTTAATTGCGCTAACCTCGCACATAATAAGTATGTGCAATTACACTTTCTAATTACATAACTCCAACACATATACCTTTTACCAGGTCTAATCTTAGTATTAAGTTATATCTCAATGAGCTGACTTTGACTAATCTTGACTAGATGGCAATCGTGAGGTTCAGAAAACGAATGTCAACAATAGTTAGCACAAGGAGCGAAGCAACTTGGTCTATCTAAGAAAAATCGAGTCTTCTCCAAACATGCGGATTGGGTCTAATGTTGTATTCATAGGCGATCCTATCTAGCTACTTGGCTTCCATAGGAATACCGCTGTCTTATCATCAAACTCCAAATTATCCAATGAATCATCCCTCGAATTTTCTCATAGTTGTCTCCAAGCTCCCATTTCTTCTTCAGCCTTAGACTGATCTCGTTGTGAACCTATACTAAGTTTTCTTGTACTAATTTCCCCCAGCTTTCTCGCCAAGCAACAGTATAACTTCTGGCTCGCTTTACCACTCTTCCTCGAGTTATCTGGATCACTATGTCTTCTGAAGTGGACTCCAATTCCTTCAAGCCGAATGCCACAATAGCTTCAAGTGTATCGCAATTACTGGCTAATTAAGAGGCTGTTGATTTTATCGTTGATAGCTTCAATATCGACTGATGTCATATCTTGACGAATTGTGGCATGGAATTATGAGCATTATTCCAATGTTTTGCCAGCTATAATGAATCCAGAACTTAAATGATATTGCCTGGAAGATTTTCGTGTAATTTATGAGATACTAGAGCCTTGCGGATGATTATTTTGTGGTGCTGTGCGTCCAAAAGTAAGTCAGAGAAGCAAGATCGAAACCAAT
>Ga0247812_10001149_pt1 | contig 15031 bp, 11 predicted proteins | sample UWRJL149409B1_FD_178011 | JGI IMG/M metagenome (GOLD analysis project Ga0247812, IMG submission 178011) | Plant litter microbial communities from Arlington Agricultural Research Station in Wisconsin, United States - UWRJ-L149-409B-1 | ecosystem: Environmental > Terrestrial > Plant litter >...
AAACTCCTCGCTAACAGTTACAAACACAGCTGAATCACTTGGATACGCCCACAAAATAAAATAAGCAACTTACCCAACCGTCTGATAATGAGTTAGCAAGATCACACAATGCCACAAAGACTTCATTATTTGGTTATCTCTAGTAATCAAGTGCGCATACCTGTATTATCGGGATCAATAGCATCACACCCTTTTTGTGACGCCATTATTATTCGATCCGTCATGACATTTCTCACACTGGTGCTTTTGATCCTCAGCCACTTCTCATCCGGCCACTCTGGAAGTGTCTTTCCAAGGTCCGAGGCTTGGAATTTTGGTGCGTCTACTCTCCATGCTTCGTATGTCCCTGCACTAAAATAACAAACTACTATTCGCCCAGCTGCTTTAAGCCCAGCGATAGTTTCCACGGGAGTATCGGTTGCATCTACATCGAATACCGTTGCATCTGGTGACAAAGGACCGGCGGAGAGATCTGGGATGCTGTTCAAGATGATTTGAAACTTCTGTCCCAGGATAAAATTGGCCCCGAATGCACCAGTAGCATAGGCGAAGGTCAGTATTAGAGAAGAAAACATTATGCTACGCGCAAAAGGAAACCGGGATCTTGACTCTCTCAGATTCCTGGAAAGTTAAATGGTAAAGGAGAAGTGGGAGAAAGCCTTAGATTACTTCTGCCATCTTAGGAATATCCCATATAGGGCATGTTAGGCAAGGCCTCACAATATTGGACACGTACGACGACCAAGGACCCAAGATTCCTCTTACGGCAGATCATTGCAGGAGCACTATATCTCTCGGGAGTTTAATATTGCTCAATATTAGTTCACAATTACGCAAGGTAGTTAGAACTCCGGGCGACATATACTATGAAGCTCTTTATGCCATATTTGAGTCGCTCTGCTTAGTGGGAATCCCCCATGAAAATACACAATATATATTAATAATTAAAAGTTTAAGACAAAAATTCATCCGAAGGCCATGCGTAGGTTCCCTCTATACAGTACCTAAGGAAGCGAACGAAGATTCCCGTTCCTGAAGATGTACCTGAAGATCTCGAACTGCGCCTTTCCAAGGATCATCTCGTGGACTTAAAAGCTTATCCTGGACATATTGCGGGGGAGGCTTTAACTTTTAATTTAAATTTAAATTTCTCTGGGGTAATTTGAAATCGAAGTGTTTCCTTCGGCTGAGGCTAATATAGAATTACCCGGGGTGACTGACCGCATGATGAACGAATTGAACGCGTTCCTTTTCGGCAAGTCTAGAATCCATAGATCGCATGATTAAAAATTTGCAGCAGAATAATATGCTCTTACCTTGTCGATTATTTTGCATCTCGCTCGAGTTGGTTGGAGCCTATACTAAAGTGTTAATATGGGTTGGTTGTGGTACATCATAAAGGATAGCTGACAATTTAGCATAATTTACAGGAAACGTAGTGTGATTAAGCCTATGGAAGGAAGCTTGTAGAAGTTTGGTTTTAGTTGCGTGGCGTGTTCGCCTGAAAACACAAGAACACACAGGTGTAGAAACTTTACATGGTTGGAGCATAGATTGCCATTTGCAAATGAAACAATTGCCAGATTGTGGAATCAGAGATTAATTAGTACATTTCTTTAGAGATCTGTCAAGAGTCTTATCGATTAAAATAAGTAGATATTCAATCCCACACAGACCTCACTATCATGTTTATGTAGTCAGACACACGGTAGGCGGACATGCTCCCGACTTCTTGAAGGCCAAGGCCTTGAATCACTTCATGAGTTGTATCTTTTGACTTAGTATAACAATTTATTATAATGAAGGCTCTAAGCAAATGAAGACATGTGCGTGGAGCTTTACTACATGTTGAATATAAGAAAGTGCTAAAACTTTCGATTCTAGGAGCCTTTAAGAGTTGAATACGAAGTACTACAATTTGCGGAATTGAGCCATTCTCGTTCTAATCACTTGCATGAGAGTTAGTCGTGTGCTCTTTGTTGCCCTACTACTTATGTAACAACCACCTTCTCCTTGCATTCAATCCTGAGCATTTTTGTTAGCAAAATAAACTCTTCATCGAACTAGGGACAACTTCTTACCCATGTTAGTAGTCTTTCAACTCCTTCATCAGTGGATCTAGAGGCGTTGTTAACACGTACTACCTGCAGCATTTGTCACAGGACTTGCCATTAATCTTGAGTTCATTGGTGCCAAGACGCCGCCATCAGAGATGTTCCGTTCAGGACTTGTTGCACGGCTACAGCGCACCTAGGATATTATCAACTTTGTGAGCTTGACAAAAGAAAAACTGTTACAGGATGATTTAAATAAAATGAGCAATCTCTGCATTTCAACTGAAGTCAAGATACTATTAAAATTATCGGTGAGAACGCACAATATTAGGAGCCTGTGTTACTACATAGCCCAAGTAAAAACCTTTGTGTTGAACAACGCCAGTATTAAAATCAGACTAAAAGTAAAAAACATCGCGAAATTTCCCAAGCCAACTGCGAATACCTTTCCATGGCCATATAAGCCATAAACCAACGGATAGTCAAGAATAAATTTCCCTTACGGTGGCTGACACAGCATTTGCAGGCTTACCATCACTCCCCTTCAAAGCCCCGTTTGGAGTTGTCGCGGGAATTTTGAATTCGGAGGTTGTGAACGAGTTCTTAAGCGTGTCGAAAGTAACTTGAGTACCAGGGAAAATCTTCTCTTCATTATAAGAGAACATCTTGCTGGCTACACAGCGTAAACTAGTTAGCAGATTCCCCCGCGCATGCATGGAACATGAACACTTACTCTTTGGGCCCTGCACTCCAATCGTGCACTTCCCTCCCTTATCCAATGCCTTGAAGTACTTGAATATCGCAATGTTAGGTTTCCCTTCCTCTACTACTAGGCTGAAGTGATAGTATTGTTTTGGACCATTGTACCGCGAGAGGTACCACTCCACCTCAAGCTTACGATTCGGTGCCAACCCCGTCTCTTCGTAGTAGATGCCTTGTGGGGTGCCCTTGTAGATGTACAAATCGGCCCAGAATGGCGCGAGGACGTGGCTGGGAAGTGATGGGCAGGGGAGCCTCTGGTAGTCGAATTTAGTAGAGGCCTGATCGAGGGTGAAGAGCCCGTTGCTGCTAATGTAGATATCGCTGGAGTATGTGTTGAACAGTTTAACGTGGAAGGAGCACTTGATGTTGAAAGTCTTGTCGTCGACGTTGTAAGGAGCCCCTTTGAGGCTACCTACGAGCGCGATTGGGTTGGTGAGTTTCTATATTTGGTTAGAGAGAGGGAGAGAGAGGGAGAGAGATGGCTATGAATTTGGCAGAGAGAATGCATGGAGACATACAACATCGTTTTGTAGCAATGGCTTCTTCGCTAGCTCGAGGTCCGATACGACCTTTGCTGCAGCTTGCTCGGCGGCTTTTTGCTTTGCTTCCGCCTCCGCTACCTTCTTGAAAGCCTCCGCTTCCGCTTTTTGAGCAGCTTCCCGTGCTTTAGTCAACTGTGCTAAGATATTTTCGGAAGTTTCCCTGTATTTTTGGATCGTTGCCTTGTCTTTCGCATCATCTGAGGTCACTTTTTTAAACTGTAGCTGCAAGTTTTCGACAGTCTTTTTCAAATCCTGGGAATTGTTGTCGCTCGCTTTCTTTTGCTCCTCGGTATATCTTAGCGTTGCTTTTAGGGCTGCCAAGGTTTCATTCAAGTTTCCAATACCGACGTGGTCTTCACTATCATGGACCTCGAGCCTTCCGATTTTCTCTCTCAACGACTCTTGCACTGCTTCAAGGTCACTGACTTTTTTTCTGAGCTCAGCAATCGTGATCCTGTCGCTTTTATCATTCGCGAGTGCTTTCGTCAGTATAACAGAGAGGCTTGTCATATTTTCACTGAGGTCAATGATCTTTTGCTCATCCTCTTTGTCATGCTTGGTGAGCGTATCATCATCTCCAGGTGTTCCTTGATTGTTGTCGCGAACTGGTTCCGCAAGTTCTCATTTTGATATTTTTGATCTCGAAGCTGGTTCGAAATCACCTGGGCTGCGGAAGTTTCTCTGGAAAGTTTATCACTAAGACTAGTAATCTTTTCTCGGGCGGCGGTAAGTTCTTGCTTTGCGTTGTGAAGCTCCTCCGTCTTGATCTCAAGGTTCGTAGAAAGTTGTGTCTTCTCGCATGTCAAAGCGGCATTAAGCACGCGAACCTGGGTGAGATCAGAGTGGTATCTTTCGATCGTCCTGTTTCGGTTCGCAATGTCCTGCTTTAGCTGCTCGATCTTGCTATTCAATATTGTGATTTCTTTTTCAGATACGATTTTCCTATCCTTTGCAATCTGGAGTTCTTGCTCAATCTCAAGGAGTTGTTTGATATTCCCATTAAGCTTGTCCTGGAGTAAACAGTTTGCCTTGGTTTCTCTCTCGAGGTCTTTACGGAGGTCATCGATCTCCTTGTGGTCCTTGATGTCGCTCTGTCTCTCCGCTTTCCATGCCGCATGTGCTTTTTGGTCGGCTTTGCGGAGCTTAGCTTCAAGAGACTTCACATCAGATTCCGCGGCGTTGAGTTTCTGACTGGTAACGGCTAACTTCTTTGTGAGGGTATCCTTATCTGCCTTAGTTTGGCTACAAAGGTCGTCATATCTTTTGTGCAGTCTTTGATGAGCCTTTTGTTGGCGATTGTTATCCCCCTGAAGATGTTCGATTCTGTGGTGCAATGCACAGTTATCTGTCTGAAGGCTATCAATTTCGGTATCTTTCCCTTTAATAGTGTCGAGTGCGAGCTTATACTTTGTCCTAAGCTCTAGGTATTCCTGCAGGTGAAGAAATTAACACAAATTCTTTTCACGAGCATTATTTGGGAAGCCCACAGACAACGTACCTGTTCATGGGTGCTAATGAGGCTGCCAGTGTGGTCAATAAATGCTAGTGCCCATTCTAGATTCGCCCTAGCATTTTTCTGCAGTGGTAGAGGCCCTTGGGGCTTGCGAAGGGTTTGCTGGGCAGACAGGGGAAAGCAATCATATGTGAGTCTGACTGCTGGTAGATTCACATGATCCCTAGACAAAAGTTAGTCACTGAATCAAAAATATACACATTAGGTATACACGAACTTCATGCATGCCTGGAAAGTCATTTTTAGGAGTTAGAAAATTGCAAAAGATTCTGAAGTGATGCTTTGGAGGTTTGGTTGTTACAAGTGAAATCAACCCAGGGAGCCTTGCCCATTTTATATCCAACTTCTTAAATGTTCTAGCTATCTGTGAAGCCTTTCTCCATCTATTCCCCCTCTTCTCTTGCAGACAATCGGGGATGCCGCTGTGGCTTCAATGGCTTCAAAATCAGCTCCTGGAAGTAAGCCAATTCGGTGCTTTGGGCAGTCTTTTCATTAAACTACTAGTAGCTGAAGGCCATAAAAAGAAAGTCAGAAGCCTAGACTAGAATCTTAACTACCTCCAGCTTCTGGGAAATTTGGATACAAAGTATTTCTCCATGACTGTGAATTGCTGGTAAGACTGGCTGATTGAGAACTTAAAGGAGTCAAATCCACGTGGCTACACTAAGGTTTGGTTTTGATGATGGTGGTAAATATGCAGCTGAAATTTAAGCTTCCTGCCGCGATTTCTGCGCATAAAATAAACTCTATCACATTTTTACCCTTTAATTTAGGCGAAGCTGAAGGGTTCGGAAATGTATCAATATTGTAAACTTGTCAGTAGCGTCTATTATTTCGCTTGTAGAGTTCGGCTGTCTCACCTTCCTGGTTCCAGTAGACCATCAATCGCGGCTTCAGACTCACCTCTTCCAAATGTAAGCTATTGAATTCAATTAGTTTCGGCCGTATAATCTACATTCTGGACATATTTATTGGCTTGGCCGGCCTGCCATTAAGGAGGATATTAAAGAAGAGATCAAAAAGCAAAACTGGAACTATTTAGGAATGCTACAACACTCCGTTATTACATTTTCTACTTTCGTTTATCCATTCATGACAGAAGGGTTTTACTTGCCTCTAGACGCCATCATTGCTCCTCATTTCCGGAAATCAACTATAATGGAGAATCCGGATACGCATAACCACGGGGCAATCTCAAACAAGTTAAACAACATAGAAGTCAGTGTAGCAGAGATTCGGCCTGAACTGTCAACGCACGAATTCGAAAGGCTCACAATACGGAGTCCAATACCGCAGCCAAGGCATGTTACGGCCATTAAACACTCTCACCATCCTCCCGCACATGAGCCACAATCATTGGGGGTTATCGAATGTTTCCCTGATGTTGACAAACGACATGAGTTTCCCCGTGCGTCAAGCCCAACTGGCTCTGTGCGAAGCTCCTTTGGCACACGCCGTCATGTGAGTCGAGCTTCCCGCTGGAACAGCGGCTTCACGTACTCGCACCGCTCTGAAGTCTCAAGGGAGCTTACAGCCCAAGCAGAAGGCGAGTTCTTTGCACTCATGGAGCTCATGTCCGGCATCTCCAGAAGGAGTTCTTCGTTGAAGGAAGTGTGGGCCAAGATCATCTCCGAGCGGGAGTCTTGTTTCTTGAAAATGGATCAGATGAACGAGCAGTTCGAAGAATATACCGAGTCTATCGAGCGCAAAGAACAAGAGCAACAGCATCACCATCACGAACATGAGGATCGAAAAAAGGAAGTCAGCAAGCTTCGATTGAATATTACGACTGCATTAAGCACTGTCTCCGAGTGCAAAAGGAAGCTCGCCGAACGGGATACAGAACTGGGAAACGCTCGCCGGGAAATTGCTGAGTTTAAGGACAATTTCAAATATCTCAAGGAAGAGCATGAAGAAACTAAGACCGTTTTGGACGAAACACGACTCAAACTAGTGGCATGTGATGAAGCACGCCGCACCGCGGAGGAAGATGCAAAGAAGCACCATAGCGAGATTCGGAGCTTGAAACAGCAGGTCACCGAATTACAGACCAGCAAATCCGAACTCACCACCAATTATGAATCCACTCACAAAGAAGTAGTAAGCTTGAAGCAGTTCAGTGTCGCAATGAAGAAGGAGAAGCACGATTGGATGCACGAGAAGGGGGAATTGGAAGAGAATTTGAGAAAATGCAACCATCGCAACAACGAGCTCAGATGCAAAGTGTCGGAATTTACGGAGTTAAATGAGAAGAAGGTGCGCGAAGTGATTGAACTTCAGGAAATCATCTCCAAAACAAAATATGAGAGCAATGAGTTGTCTCAGAAGGTCACCGACCTGAGACGTCAGCTCGAGGAGGAGCATGGCAGATGGGAAGATGCTGAAGACAGTTGCGGAAAATGGAAGTTAAAATGGGAGCATTGCGAGCGGGAAATGGCCACTATCCATGATAATTTCCGACTCATTGAACTTGAGCAAACTGAGCTGCGTAAAACGATCACTAAGAAGACTGAAGAGGTGCGACGCGTAGTTATCGAGAAAGAGCGCATTGAAGCAGACCATCACAACGCATGCAAAAAAGCCGATGAAAACCACCGCCAGGTACTTGTCTTGCAAGAGTCATTGCGTCGAACTGAGTCCACACTTAAGGAGAAAATCGAGTTGGTCCGCACTCTCCATGAACGAATTGAACGAGTCGAAAGCGAGCGTGACGAGCGGCGTGGCAAGTGCAGTGATCTCTCCATCGAAATCTCTGAGTTGCAGGCAGGCATAGTATCTCTAAACCTTCAGATCGAGGTAGTGACCGAGGAGCGTGAGAGCATCCGCGAGAAATTAAGTTACTGCGAGACCAGATACGAGGAAGTTTGTGAGTCTATCACTGAGTATGAAGAAGGTAGTAGTGGGTCTGAGTACGAGATTACCCACCTTCGTGCTATGCTTCGCGAAGTGCGAGAGCAGAAGGAAAAGGCCATTGATATGCGAAACTCGGCAGATAGAGAGCGCGACGAGGCAATTGTAAGATATGACGAGAAGTGCAGGGAGATTGAGAGGTTGGAAGAGAGTTTTTCTCATCAATCCCATTCACACGGAAGGATTGGAGGACGGACTACCATCCGGCACCTTTTTAAGGGAAGTCGCAGTGCCAGTACAGTGCATGAGGAAGAACAGAAGGATGATCAAGAACTATGTTAAGGTGCGTGCAGGAATCGGGACCGTTTCAGGTAGCGGCGTTTTAGGGCTCACTGGGTCATGTATGACGTGCAAGATGCGAGGAGATTGTCTAGGTATTTTAGATTTGCAGTAATCAATTTTTGTCTTATATATCTTTCCTCTGTATACCTAGTAGTAAAATACACCTGAAGTTCTCTGTGCCTAATCTTCTAACTAAAAGTGAAAAGTTGACCAGTAAGCATCTTCTCGGTCTATTTTATATGTTGAATTTGCTGTTCTCATTTCCAAAATGGAGTATGTAGATAAAGCTTCTCATAAATATCGTGAGTATGCTATTGAGACTTACCGCACTATCAACAAACAATCAGATGTGGAAACATCTATCAGCCATCAAAGTGTATAGTTTACATCTACCTCACACAATAGGTAATGATTGTCTCTTTTTACGACTTGACCTTATAGGGACATGCAAAGAATTATTATGTTGGATTATGTTGCCACTGTTGCGAGTTAGTAAACCACAGACTACGAAATTAATCGGAAATTGTGCCAATTTTCAAAACAGAATGTTGAATCCGTATCCAAGCCGACATGGTTTATATCATCTCATTAAATATTTTAAACTTCTGCGGAAAGGAACAGAGTAAATTCCTAGAATTGAATCGGAATGCACATATTTCAGAGACCAAAAAACCCTATTCGTTTCCGATTCAACACCCAGGGGACACTCAGGGAGTATACAAACCTCATTGTGTATTCTAATAATCAAAGGTCTGAACCCAATTGAGATCTTGCTCTGGATGGTCACGTGTCAATATACGGGATGGGGGTCTGATGGCGCCTCATCCAATATCACAGATTAAAAGGGCAGCATTCTGGTTTGCTACAGACACAAATTATTGTGGGATGTTCCTCCTTGGTCTCAATACTTGATGTAGACAAAAGTGAACGTTAATGCTCAAACATGAGTTTTCATTGTATCACGTAATAATTACTTAAGATTTGGAAGCTTCGGATGAGAGGCTCACGTAATTTTTTGGCATTTTTGGTAATCTTTTACAATTTTTAACCTATATTCTGCCAATCTTTTAAAGTTCAGCGGTTTTGATTTTTATGTTGTAATCCTTACCTCGCTAATTATGGATTTTAGATATCTTTTTGTTACCCAATCCAACCAACATGTAGCTACTTCCTAGAGCTCAATTAACAAGCTGGCTTTATTCGTAGTCCAGTGTCACTTAAGTGAATTTTCTAAACCATGGAAACCCCACTAGAAAAGGATTCCAAATCTGTAGCTATCACGGGATTATCTTGTCGCTTTCCTGGCGACGGGGAAAATGTGGACAGCTTTTGGGAGTCTATATGCAAGGCAAGATGTGAGAAACTACTCCTGCAGATCTATGAGTTAAAACGACATTTAACTAATTTTAATGTATCCTAGCTGCTTGGTCAGAAGTACCGAAGGATCGCTTCAATGTTGACGCATTTTGGTCGCCATCTGGAAATCGGAACACTAGTATTACAAGGGGAGCCCACTTCATCAAACAAGACATCTCAGCATTCGATGCAAACTTCTTCAATATCCCCAAGGCCGAGGCCGATGCCATGGATCCCCAGCATCGAATAATGATCGAGGTTACATATGAAGCATTGGAAAATGCTGGATTGCCTCTTCATCAACTAGCTGGAACTCGGACAGGTGTTTTTATGGGCCAATGGACAAGTGATTATAGAGAAATGTTGTTCAGGGATCCGGAAAGTGCACCATTATATACCGCCAGTGGATCATCCAAAACATCTCTAGCAAATCGTATCTCGTGGCTGCTTGACCTCAAAGGACCAAGTTTCACAATGGATACAGCATGTTCATCTAGTCTGCTAGCAATGCATCTAGCGTGCCAAAGTCTTCGGTGTGGAGAATCAGATATCGCAATTGTCGGAGGCGTCAATATATTATTAAACCCGGAGATGTTCATGTACATGTCGAATCAGGGCTTCCTGTCTCCAGATGGAAAATGCAAAAGTTTTGATGAGTCCGGTGATGGATGTAAGTCTGATATTCTATAAGATAGAATATCGTTTTGTAGAGACAAAGCATGCCCGGATCCCTTTTGTTTCTAATACATCTCTCTCAAGGGCATGCATTTGTTAGGACAGATCAACTTCTCAAAATCATATCTTAGCCGTTGATCTTTTGTTGTTTAACAAAGCTAACTCTGGGATTTTCAGATGGTCGCGGTGAGGGCTTTGCTGCTATTATTCTTAAAAGGGTTGATGATGCTATAACCCTTTCGGATCCTATTCGAGCAGTGATTAGAGGAACGGCATCCAACCAGGACGGACATACCCGTGGCTTCTTTCTACCGAGTGCAGATGCCCAGGCTGCTTTGATTGCAGAAACATACCAAGGTGCAGGTTTGGATTATGGAGACACACACTATGTTGAAGCACATGTAAGCAGCTCACCAGGATTTCTTCGAGATCGTTACTGATACCACTTTGTACAGGGAACAGGTACTCAGGCTGGCGATACGCATGAAACAGAGGCATTGTCTAGAACGATTTCGAAGTCGCATTCAGCCGAGAAGAAATTGCTGATTGGATCAGTGAAGTCAAATGTTAGTCGCCTCATTAAATATTCGACCGAACTTTACTAATGATTTTGCAGATTGGCCACTTGGAGGCATGTGCAGGGCTGGCAGCTATAATCAAAGCTGTGTGTATACTTGAAAGCGGAATAATTCCTCCCTCCATCAATTTTGAAAAAGGTAACCCGAAAATTAAGTTTGACGAATGGAACCTCAAGGTTCAAACAGAACTCACCGCATGGCCCACTCAAAGCTTGAGACGGATCAGCACTAACTCATTTGGATATGGAGGAACAAATTCGCACGCCATCCTTGATGATGCACTTCATTATCTTCAAAATAGAGGCATCCAGGGCAATCATTACACAAAAACTAGCAATCGGTTGAACGGAGTCTATACAAATGGAGAACATACCAACGGCACTCGTGTCATAGCAAAACCTAGTTTCGATAGTGTTCTCAGACGTCATGGATCTCGATTGTTCGTAATAAGTGCCCAAGACAAAGCGGGACTCAAACGTGTAAAATCAACATTGTCAGAATTCCTGAAGAAGAAGGATGGCGAAATTAAACACAGAAGCAGAGAGGAAGAGAAATTCCTTGCGGATCTTGCTCACTCTCTCTGCATCCGAAGGTCACTACTTCATTGGAAGACATATGCAATTGCATCCTCATTGAAGGATCTTTGCCAGACTCTGATAGATGACCAGTCTACCGCACTAGTGAGCAGATCATCTCGCTCCCCTAAGATAGGTTTCATTTTCACTGGTCAAGGTGCTCAATGGGCGAGGATGGGCGCCGAACTTATCGAATACAAGGTCTTCCGTGAAAGTGTACAAGCAGCTGACAGATACCTTCGTGAACATCTAAATTGCACGTGGTCTATTGTTGAAGAGCTTCAGAAGAGTAAGGAAACATCTCGGCTCCACTTGGCAGTATGTAGCCAGACTCTCTGCACAGTTTTACAGGTTGCTCTTGTCGAACTATTGAGAACTTGGAATATCTCTCCAGTGGCTGTCGCTGGTCACTCTGCTGGTGAGATGGCTGCTGCGTACTGTTTGGGGGCAATAAGAAGAGAAGATGCATGGAAAGTTGCATACTGGAGAGGTGTATTATCATCTGGACTGAAAAATATTGCACCGGAGATTAGCGGTGCCATGATGGCGGTTGGTTTATCACCAAAGGCTGCCAAATTATGGATATCTAAGACCACAAAAGGAGAGGTTATGGTGGCTTGTGTAAATGCGCCGACTAGTGTTACCTTATCTGGAGATAAATCTGGGATAGATGAGCTGGCTGATCTGCTGAAGGAGGCAGGAATTTTCGCACGCAAATTACAAGTCGATACAGCTTATCATTCCCCGCACATGCAAATTCTCGCCTCGGACTGTCTCAAGGCTATTGCAGATATTAAGACCCTCACAGCTTCAGGAACTTGTAGTTTGCACTCAAGCGTAACGGGTTTCAAGATTGAGCCCAGCGAACTTGGACCTGCATATTGGGTGAGAAACATGACCTCACCTGTGCAGTTTGCGTCTGCGGTTCACGACCTGTTACGTCCAATGAAGAATGGCTGTCGGTCTATTGAAAATGCTGTGGACGTCTTGATTGAAATCGGTCCCCACTGTGCATTACAAGGCCCTACAACTCAGACGTTGAAAGCTAACGGAATCACTAACATTCCATATATGTCAGCTCTTGTCAGAAATCAAGACGCCATTAATTCTACTCTGAATCTTGTAGGAGCACTCACAGCCCAAGGGTTTTCGGTTGATATCTCAAATGCAAATAATGATGGTGAAAATCCATCGTACACTCCAAAGCCTCTCGTTGATCTTCCTATATACCCTTGGAATCATTCACAAAAGTACTGGATCGAATCTCGAATTGGAAAAGAATATCGTCTGAGAGAACATCCGCGTTTGAGCCTTCTCGGAGCACCGGTATCATCAATGACAGCAGGAGAATCAACCTGGAGAGGATTTTTAAGGTTGTCTGAAGAGCCTTGGGTGGCCGATCATAGGATTCACGAATCGATACTGTACCCAGCTGCAGGATTCCTAGCCATGGCTATGGAAGGAGCGGTGCAGATTACAGACAAGGCCAGAAAAATCGCGTCTTTTCGACTGAGAGACATACAGTTCATCGCAGCAGCAGTGGTAACAGAGCAGTCGGATCTTGAATTCACTCTTCAGTTGAGACCGCATATTACTGGGACCCGAGGAAACACATCAACTTGGCTAGAATTTATCGTCTCATCTTCTGGAGATGGCGCCAACTTACAGAAAAACTGCTCCGGCCTGCTTATTATTGATTATGAGCCAGAAAGCAGCTTCCCTATAATACAAGAGAAAGACATGGAGGATGCCCAGTCTAAAGCTAAATATAATGATGCGGCAATGCAATGCGACATTATTGTAAACTCAGACAAATTTTATGCAGACCTGAAAGCTATAGGACTAAATTATGGACCGACATTTGCCAATTTGGCTATGATACGGAGAAGAGATGGACAAGCTTGCGGTGTGGTAGAGATTCCAAATATTCCTACTACAGTAACCGACAAACACCATGGTAGACCGCATATCATCCATCCTGGCACTCTCGATGCAATTTTCCATTTAGCATTTGCAGCATTGGGTGGCCAAAAACAGCCGAAATCAGCAATGGTTCCGAAATCAATTGACGAGGTGATAGTTTCCACTAACATTTCATATGAGTCGGGATCTCGGTTGACTGGATATTCAAACTCAGAAAAGCGTGGCTATACAGAACTTCGAGCTGATATAATGATGTTGGATGAACACAAAAATGCCCCCGTCATTAGAATATCTGGCTTTTGTTGTAATGAAATTGGGGGTGGGAACACAGGTCAGATCGAAGCTAAAAAGATATGTAGTAAACTAACCTGGCGACCTGCGATGGAGCTGATTTCTTTAAATGAGCAAAGGTCCATCATTGAGAACCTTGGAAAGAGAAAAATGACCAATGCCGTGGAGCTTGTCATTGAACAAGAAAATATCTCAGCTTCCAAATATTTTACGGACGCTAGTTCATTGGGGGATAAAGCTTCCCTTCAAACCATCTTTCTGGAAACGCAGAGTGTGAATGCAATTTTAAGCAAATTAACGGAGGTATGTAGCGAGAAGTGTTGTATCCTACCCCAATTTAGTCAACTCCTCGAGTAACTTTCCTAGTTCCTCAAACTCATTCACCATACCAATCCACAAGTCTCGGTTCTTGAAGTACATATGGGTTCAGGTCCAATGCTTCTTTTGCCAGAACGTGCAAGTCTCCACCCTTTGCTAATGACGGGGGAATATACAATCACTCAGTCAGATGGGACTAGTAACTCGAGAGTGGATAAGCTTGTCACATCTTTTCAAGGAAATGTAAAGCGAAGAGTGCTAAAGATCGATGAGAACCTCGAAGTGCAAGAAATGCATGATCGCCAGTTTGATGTTATTGTGTGTTTTGATATATCGAGAACTGCTCAAAATCTTGATGCATCAATCGCTAATTTCAAAAAATTACTAAAACCAGGAGGAGCTGCTTGCTTTATAGAAGCTGTTAATCCAGGTCCACGATTGTCTATGGTTGGCTGTTCAAAATCGAGGTACGTTCAAAACATCAGCCTCTATGATAAAGACTTATAGGATCTCGAATAGGCCAGGAGAGGTTGAGCATTTCTTACATCGTCTTGGTATCAAGAGAAATTACAAATTCGTAGACTTTGAAGAGAAAGAATTCCCAGAGCTCAGTCTGACCATTGGAAACGTTGAATTCGCACCAGTATACACTCAGGACAGAGATTATGTCCTCATTACTCCGCCAACCCTATCACAAGAATCAGAAGCTGTTGTAGCTGAGTTAACCACCAGTTTAAAAAATCTATCATTCAAGGCAACAAATTTCGCCTGGGGCTCAGATATCGCTGCATTAGAAGGCAAACACTGTGTTGCGCTATTGGAACTCGATAATTCCATTTTTATGGATTTGGACGAACGAGATTTTGAGTCAGTCAGGAAGATCATCCTGGGAGCAACGAGCACATTTTGGGTTGTCGGACATGGTGATCCCAGTGCTGCAATGATTTCCGGGTTAGCTAGAGTTGTACGAAATGAGATGCCTAGTGTCTCTTTCCAGACATTCCACTACAACCAAGACTCACAAGTGTCAAGTGAGAAGGTAGGTGAGCTGATATCAAGGATCATTAGCTCGTCGGCGTCAGATAACGAATTCATGGTCAAAAATGGTGTCGTAAATGTTTGCCGGGTTGAAGAAGATGTTGCTTTGAACGATGAGATTGAGTCACTACTCCCCCAAAGCGGGCACAAAGTGAATAAACTGGCTCTAGGACAAGCCATTGGCCCGCAGAAGCTCTGCGTTTTAAAACCGGGA
>Ga0247812_10001150_pt1 | contig 15013 bp, 14 predicted proteins | sample UWRJL149409B1_FD_178011 | JGI IMG/M metagenome (GOLD analysis project Ga0247812, IMG submission 178011) | Plant litter microbial communities from Arlington Agricultural Research Station in Wisconsin, United States - UWRJ-L149-409B-1 | ecosystem: Environmental > Terrestrial > Plant litter >...
GAAATCAGCCCTCGCCGCCCGCGACGGCGGCTGCATGTGGCCCGGATGCGACCGACCCCCATCCTGGACCGAAGCCCACCACATAGACCATCACCACAAAGGCGGCAAAACCACCATCGAAAACGGAATCCTGCTCTGCCGATTCCACCACCTACTGCTCCACAACAACCACTGGAACATCACCCGCGACCTCTTCGGATGGTGGTTGATCCCTCCGGTCGATGTCGACCCGTTGCAGGTGCCCCGCCCGATGCCGACGAAGAGCCTCGCATTCAAAGATCTCGAACGACATCGCGATCGATCGCAAGAGAACTCTGCCCACGATGCGGAAGCCGAACGTGCAGAGGGTGCGACTCGAACCGAGGAAGCCCGTCTTACCGAGCAGGCCGCTCGCACCGAAAAAACACGACGGACTGACCAAGCGGCACAAGCGGAGGACGCCCGCCAGGAGGAACTGGCCGAGCTCGCGATGATCGCCATCCTGGCATCACTCGAAAGAATGCCGGCCCAGCTCACGGGCTAGGACTCTGCCCACTGGCGGGATTCTGACCGGAATACGACCCGTGACCCGTGCGGCCAGGCGGGCGGACGGCCTCTCGGACGGAGTATCCCCGTAACCGATTCACCCGCACGACCCGACTACCTCTGGAACTCGGGCGCTGTTCCCCCGGGACGACGCTCAAGGCGAACTATCCGATCAAGCCGCGCATCGACCGACGTCCATGCCCGCTGTGAACCCAACCGTTTCAGGATCCGGGCCAGACTCACGCAATGCACCCGAAACTAGCCCGCCGTCACCAGCGGCAAGGAAGGATCGGCCGACCACTCCTCGAGCGACCCGTCATAGATCCGCACGTCATAGACACCGATCGCAGCCAGAGTCAGCGCATTCGCCGACGCCGAAATACCACCACCGCAATAGAGCAGGATCTCCTTGTTCCCTGCCGCCACATCCACACCGGCCGCATCGTAGGCAAGGATCAACTCCACCCGCGACTTGACCGTCCCCGCTGCCGAGAACAGATCACGACTCGAGACATTCACACTGTTGGGGATGTGTCCACGTCGCGAGTACCGCGTGACATCAGTGCCCTCGAACTGCGCCTTCGGCAAGCCGCAGACCAGTGCACGTCCGTCATCCGCTGCCCGTTCCTGAAGTTCGGTACGACTGACCCAGGCCCGACGCGCAACCGACGCCTCCCACGACGCAACGGCCTTCGGCACAGCTGTCTCGCCGGACTCCGTCGGCTCGTCTGCTGCGATCCACGCCGCCAGTCCCCCATCGAGCACCCGCACGTCGATACCGATCCACCGCAACAGGTACCAGAGCCGAGACGCGAACATCATGCCGGTGGAGTCGTACACGACAACCCGGGAGTCGCGAGCGACACCGATGCGGGCGAGCTCGTCCGCAATCGCCTGCGGTTCCGGATGCGTGTAGTGACGAGGCGCTGAGACGTCACTGAATTCTGTTGCCACATCGACATGCCGCGAGCCCGGGATGTGCGCATCGAGCCACCGCGAGCGCCCGTTGTCCGTACGGTAATCGCCATCGAATGCCGCAGGGTGCAGCACGAAACTGGCATCGAGCACGACCGGCGGCTCTGCACCAGCGAGCGCATCAGACAGTTCGGACACGGAGATGAACGGCGACGAAGTCATTCCTCCATGCTTGCAGCCTCGACGACCGCCCGCCACCGATCCGCTCCTGAGCGCACACTATGACCGAACACGACGGTGTCGGCGAACGTCGCCGGTCGCTCACGATCGATGAATCGGTCCTCCTGCGCCGCCCAGTCATCCCAGTGGGCCGCATACGATTCGCCATCCCGCGCGAGCGCTCGCGTCTTGCGGGTCTCGTCAGCCGTCTCGACCCAGATCCCGTATGTTGCGAGCGCCCGGTTCGCAGCGGTCAGCGCACCGACCCCCTCGAGGATGAGCGGCCGCGACCGATCGAGCTCATGCCACTCCTGGCGCTCGTCCGCGAACCAGTCCCAGCGCTGCCACCGCGGCGCAACACTCGCCAGGATCTGGTCGTGCGCATACCGACTGCCCGCAACAAGTCCATCCCACCCGGGATACAGGTCATCGAGGCGCACCAGCTGCGCCTCCGGCCACGACGCCGCGATCGCCGACGCAAGCTCCGTCTTGCCGGAACCGCTCCGTCCGTCGATCAGCAGCGTGATCACGGCACCCTCGCGATACCGGCAGGGTCCACTCGAACGTGGGTCGCCCCCTCGGGATCCCCGACCGCATCGAGCTCTCCGACTCCATCGATGTGCACGCGGATGCGATTGCCATCGACCCCGGGAACCACACGAACCACAGCCGCCGGCACGCCCTCGCGCCCGACCACGAGCCCCGTCGGCCGGAACGCGACAGGCCCTTCGAGCCCCACCACCGCAGCACGCGCGGAATCCAGCACCGCCGTGTACCCGAGGAACCGGGCGACATCCGCCGACACCGGGGAGCGCCACACCTCGAGCGGCGATCCGACCTGCACGAGCTTGCCCGCGGCCATGATCCCGACCCGGTCAGCGATCGAGAACGCTTCGGACTGGTCGTGCGTCACGAAGATCGCGGTCGTCCCCGTCGCCGTCAGGATCTCCCGGAGGTCCCCCGCAAGCCGCTCCCGTAGCTCCCGGTCGAGAGCGCTCAGCGGCTCGTCGAGCAGGAGCAGTCGCGGCGACGCCGCCAGCGCTCGCGCGAGCGCGACCCGCTGCTGCTCGCCACCGGACAGGCTCCGCACCTGCCGCTTCTCGTAGCCGGGCAGGCCGACGAGGTCGAGCAGGTCCGAGACACGCGACGTCCCCGTCCGAGCGATCCGCATCGGATAGGCGATGTTGTCGAAGACATTCCGGTGCGGGAAGAGCTGCCCGTCCTGGAACATGAGCGCGAAGCCGCGCTTGTGCACGGGCACAGCACCGAGATCGGCCCCGTCCCAACTGATCGCTCCCGCATCAAGACTCTCGAGTCCCGCGATCGCACGGAGGAGCGTCGACTTTCCGCTGCCGGACGCACCGAGAATGCCGAGCACCTCACCCGGACTCACGGAGAGCGAGACGCCATCGACCGCCGTGCCGCGAGACCCGTCATCGTCGAGGTAGGAAACCATGGCATCCGCCACCTGAAGAGCACTCACCACGACCCCACCGTCCCAACCCGCAAGCGCTCGACGAGCCCGATCACCATGACCGTGACGGTCGCGAGTACGACTGATGCTGCAATGGCCATGCCGAAGTTGTCCCCTCCCGGGAGTCCGATGAGCCGGAAGATCACGACGGGCAGCGTCGGCCGGTCCGGTCGCGACAGAAAGCTCGTCGCCCCGAATTCTCCCAGGGCGACAGCGAAGGCGAATCCGGATGCCGCGAGCACCGGCCGCGCGACGATCCCGAGATCCACGTCCCGAAGAACACGCAACGGTGCCGCGCCGAGCACAGCGGCCGACTCCCGCAGGCGCTCATCGATCGCGCTGAGGACCGGCAGCAGCGTCCGCACCACGAGCGGAGTCGCGACGAGTGCTTGCGCGATGGGCACGAGGATCGGCGATGACCGCAGGTCGAACGGCGGCTGGTTGAGCGTGATGAGGAACCCGAACCCGACCGTGACGGCCGAGACCCCGAGCGGCAGCATGAGCACACCGTCGAGCGCGAGGATCCCCCGCCGCAGTCCGATCGACCGCGGGCGACGACTGAGAATGAGACTCGCACTCGTGCCGATCACGAGCGCGATCGCCGTCGCCGCCGCCGCGATGACGAGCGAATTGCCGAGCGCCTCCCAGACCGGGCCCGAGAGGGCGTTGCGGGATCCGGTCGAGCCGAGGGCGATGTAGTTGCCGAGGGACCAGCCGTCCGCGGTCTGGAACGAACGCGCAAGCAGGGCAACGACCGGCAGCGCGAGGAGGAGACCTGTGACGATCGTGATCGAGATCGCCGCGGCATCCGCTCGCCTCGGTCGTCGCGCGACAGACGAACCACGTTCGGTGCCACGTTTCGGTCGCAGTCGACCGGCGACGAGCAGCACGAGAACGACAACGACGAGCTGCGTGATCGACAGCACACTCGCGGCCCGCAGGTCGAGGAACTGCGTCGTCAGCAGGTAGATCTCGGTCTCGATGGTGCCGAATCTCGTGCCACCGAGCACGAGGACGACACCGAACGCCGTCGAGCAGAACAGGAAGACGACGGATGACGCGGCGATGATCGCCGGCGCGAGCCTCGGAAGTGTCACGGTCAGCATGACGCGTGCCGGACTCGCTCCCAGCACCCTGGCCGCCTCCTCCTGCCGCGGATCGAGGTTCTCCCACGCTCCCCCGACCGTTCGGACGACGACGGCGATGTTGAAGAAGACGAGCGCGAGCATGATTGCCGCGAACGTCCCGTCGAGGTGGAGGAAGCCCAGCAGGCCGCCCTCACGGAGCAGTGTGCGGAACGCGACCCCGACGACGACCGTCGGCAGCACGAACGGCACGATGATCAGAGCGCGGAGGAAGCGACGCCCGCGGAAGCGCAGGCGGTAGAGCACGTGCGCGATCGGCACGCCAAGCACCGTCGTGATGATCGCGGCGAGGGCCGCCTGGCCGAGGGTGAGTCCGATCAGGCGGACGGTGCGCGGTCGAGTAAGTACGTCGAGGGCGATCCCGTCACCGAAACCGCGGACCACCATCGCCCCGACCGGCCACAGGAAGAAGACCGCGAAGAAGACGATGGGCACGCCCGCACCGAGCACGACCGCGACGGTCGTACTCGGTGCGATGCGCGGCCGAACCGTCGTCATGAGAAACGGGTCATGGAGTGGCGATCGCCGCCCACTCCGAGAGCCACTGCTCGCGGTTGGCGTCGATGTCCTCGGGGCTGATGCTGAACGGGTTCTCCGCGATCTTCGCGAAGTCCGACCAGCCCTCCGGAAGGGTTGCCGCGGCGTTCACGGGGTAGACGTACATGCTCTCGGGGATGTCGTTCTGCACGATCGGCGAGAACAGGAAGTCGACGAGCTTGGCGGCGTCATCCGGATACTTCGTCCCGGCGATGATGCCGGCGTACTCGGTCTGGCGGAAGCACGTGTCGAGCAGCGCTCCGGTCGGAGCCACCGTCGAACCCTCGGGAACCTCGAAGGGCGGCGAGCTCGCGTACGAGACGACGAGCGGTCGGTCGCCCTCGCTCGACGGGCCGGAGAAGTCGACGTAGTACGCGTCACTCCAGCTCGCGTCGACCTGGGCGCCGTTGTCGATGAGCGAGGCCCAGTAGTCCTGCCAGCCGTCACCGTATGCATCGATCGTCGCGAGAAGGAACGCGAGCCCGGGCGAGCTCGAGTTCGCGGCCTCGACGACGAGGAGATCCTTGTACTTCGGGTCGATGAGGTCGTCGAGCACGACCGGCTCTTCGAGGTCGTTCTCGGCGAACCACTCGTGGTCGACGTTCACGCACACGTCGCCGTTGTCGATCGGGGTCAGTTCCTCCCCGCCCTGGTCGGCGGGGAGCAGGTACGCGGCTTCGGCATCCGTCACGTCCTTCGAGACGTACTTCTCGAGCACGCCCTCGTTGACGGCTCGGCTCGCGAAGGTGTTGTCGATACCGAAGACGACGTCGCCGAGCGGCGAGTCCTTCGTGAGAACGAGCTTGTTGACGAGCTCGCCCGCGTCACCGGCGGCCTGCACCTCGACCTCGATGCCGGTCTCCTCGGTGAATTGCTCGAGGATGCCGTCGCTCAGTGAGAACGAGTCGTGCGTGACGAGAACGAGCTTGTCGGCCGGACCGTTGGCCGCGGGGGCGTCCGCTGACGCACACGCGCTCAGGGACAGGGTTGCCACGGCGAGAGCCGCGGCCAATCGAATGTGATGTTGCACTGTCGTGCCCTTTCAGTAGTGAAAAGAGGGCACGGGATGTTGTGAGAATGCCTCCCTGCGCTGGCATGATCCAGATCAGGTTCGACGGTCGAAGCTTGGAGAAGCTTCCTCTCAGCCCGGCATACCGGACTCCCGTGTTCGTCAGTGACTCTAGCGCGGATCGCACCGGAGGTCGCGCTTAACCGATCTCAAGGAGATGCGAGACCGAACGCCGACCCTGCGTGATGCGCGCCACTGCCGACGCCCGAACTCCTTGAGATCGGTTAAGAGGCGGCGCGATAGGGGCTACTTCGCCACGTGCTCCTGCCCGCCGATACGCTGCGCGATGTAGATCGGGATGATTGAGACGAGCACAAGCACCACCGCGATGACGTTGACGATCGGCGCCTGGTTCGGTCGGAACAGGTTGTCGAGAATCCAGATCGGCAGCGTCGATACTCCGGCCCCCGCCGTGAACGTCGTCACGATGATCTCGTCGAACGACAGCGCGAACGCGAGCAGCCCTCCCGCGAAGAGCGCCGACCGCAGCTGCGGAAAGGTCACGAGACGGAAGGTCGTCCAGACCCCGGCCCCGAGATCAGCGGATGCCTCCTCGAGCGATGTGCCCATGCGTCGCAGCCGCGCGATGACGTTGTTGAACACCGTGACGATGCAGAAGGTCGCGTGCGCGACGATGATCGTCAGGATGCCGAGGCGCACGTCCATGATCGTGCGGAAGAAGTTGTTGAGAGCGATGCCCGTGACGATGCCCGGGAGTGCGATCGGCAGGATGACGAGCAGGTTGACGAAGTCCCGCCCGAAGAACCGGAATCGCTGGAGCGCGAGCGAGATGAGCGTGCCGAGCACCAGCGCGACCGCGGTCGACGCGAGTGCGATCTGCACGCTCGTCCCCAGCGCGTTGAGCGCACCCTGGTTCCGGAACGCCTTACCCCACCACTCCAGGGTGAACCCGGGCGGCGGCCAGGTGAGATTCGCGCTCGTCGAGAACGAGTTGATGAAGACCACGAGCAGCGGCAGGTAGATCACCGCGAGCACGACGATCGTGATCGTGCCGAGGGTGACGCGAGCGGGTCGCGAGAGCTTCATCAGAGTGTGTCCAACATCAGAGGTTCTCCAGTGCTCCGGTGCGCCTGACGACACCGAGGTAGACGACCATGATCGCGATCGGGATGAGGGCGATCGCCGCAGCGAGCGGCAGGTTGTTGGCCGCTCCGACGTTCGTGTAGACGAGGTTGCCGAGCAACTGGTTCGCGCCACCGACGATGTTGACGGTGATGTAGTCGCCGAGCGAGAGCGAGAAGCTGAAGATCGATCCCGCGATGATCGCGGGCCACAGCATCGGCAGCACGATGAGCCTCAGTGTGCGCCCGGTCGACGCGCCGAGGTCGCTCGACGCTTCGAGCAGCGAGTTCGGCACGCGCTCGAGTCCCGCGTAGATCGGGAGGATGACATACGGCAGCCACAGGTACGCGAGCGTCACGATCGTCGCGGGCAGCCCGTAACCGGGCGAGTTGCCACCCGAGACCGAGTCCGCAAGACCGCCCTCGGCGAGCACCGACCGCCACGCGTACGCCTTGACGAGATAGCTCGCCCACAGCGGCATGAGCACGGCGATCACGAGGATGCGCTGCAGCCGGGGTGACGCCACTTTCGCCATGAAGAACGCGATCGGCAACGCGATGACGATGTCGACTACCGTCACGAGCAGCGCGACACCGATCGTGCGCAGCGTGACCGCCTGGTAGAGCGATCCCGTCACGACCTCGATGATGTTGTCGAGGTTCCAGGTCTGGGTGATCTCGCCGGTGAAGCTGTCGACCGTCCACAACGCGGTGATGAGCAGCGCGGCGAGCGCCACGATGTAGACGAGCACGAGCCACGCAAGCGGGGCCGACAGCAGCAGCGCCAACCGCGCTCGCGCGTGCGAGCTCAGGAAGGTCGAGATTCGGCGGGCCGCGGTCGCGCGCGGAGGCGCGACCACGTCCCGTTCAGTGACGCTCACTAGCCCTTGATCTCCGACCATGCAGTCGTCCAGGCGGAGTAGTCGGTGCACTCGACATCGGTGCGACCATCGAGGCACTCGGCGATCGGGGTCGACCAGTACCAGATCTGCGACGCGTAGTCCTCGTCACCGGCGTGGTACGACTCGCAGTCGTCGCGGAACTCGCACGCCGCATCGCTCGACGGCGCCTCACCGAAGTACGCGGTAGCCGCGGCGTTGGCCTCCGGGCTCGCGATGTAGTCGAGCCACTCGTACGCGCAGTTCGGGCTCTTCGCCTCGGACGCGACCATCCACGTGTCGCTCCAGCCCGTCGTCCCCTCCTCGGGGAGCACGACCTCGGTGTTACCGGTCGTGACCGAGTTCTGGATGACCTGCCACGTCGTGCCGACGACCGAGTCACCGGTCTCGAACGCCGAGACCTCCTTGAGGTAGTCGCTCCAGTACTCACCGATGTTCTCGCGCTGGGCCTTGAGCAGGTCGACGGCCGCTGCGAGCTGCGTCTCGTCGAGAGCGTACGGGTTCGTGATGCCGAGATCGGGTTCGTGCGCCATGAGATACACCGCAGCATCCGCGATGTAGATCGGCGAATCGTACGCCGTGACCTTGCCCTTGTTCTCGGACGCCTTGTCGAACACGACATCCCACGAGGTGGGCGCTGTCTCGAACTCGTCGGTGTTGTACATGAGCAGGTTCGCGCCGTAACCGTGCGGGATACCGTACGAGACTCCGTCGACGCTGTTCCATGACTGCATCTTGAGGAAGTCGTAGATCGCGTCGTAGTTCTCAAGCAGGTCGGTGTTGACCGCGGCCACGTCCCCCGCCGCGACGAGGCGCAGCGAGAGGTCACCGGACGCCGCGACGACGTCGTAGTCCCCCGTCTTCATGAGGCTGAACGCCTCGTCCGAGGTGCCGTACGTCTTCGACGTGACGGTGCAGCCGGTCTGGGTCTCGAAATCGCTCACCCAGTCGACCTCGGGGTCGTTGGTTCCGTCCTCGACGTAACCGGGCCACGCGAGGATCGAGACCGAGCCCTCCCCCTCGCCGATCTCGGTCGCGGCAGAAGTCTCCCCGCCTCCCGACGGGCTCGAGGTTCCACACGCGGTGAGTAGCGCGACCGAAGCGATCGCGAGACCGGCAAGCAGTGCCGGCTGTCGTGCTGTGATGCGGTGCATTGCGTCTCCTTTGGTGGTGAACTGCAGGTGAAACACGGTCAGGCGTCGAGTGACACGAGATCGGCGGGAGCGAAGCGCGCGAGTACACGCTCTCCGCGGCGGTCGGCATCCGAGACAGCGGACGCGTTCTGCTCGAGCACGGTGAGCGTCTTCCCCGCGTCGAGGTCGACGAGAAGACGGGTGCTCGTTCCGAGGTAGATCACCTCGGCGATGGTGCCCGGGAGGTCGATGAGAGCGGATGCCGCGGCATCCGCCCGCACGAGCGAGATCTTCTCGGGACGAACCGATCGCGTGCCCTGCTGTCCCAGCAGGGCAGCGCTCTCGCCCGGCGCGAAGATATTCGACGTTCCGACAAACGACGCCACGAACGACGACGTCGGCGACCCGTAGATCTCGGCGGGTGTGCCGAGCTGCTCGATGCGACCGTTGTTGAAGACGGCGATGCGATCGCTGAGAGTGAGCGCCTCCTCCTGGTCGTGCGTGACGAAGATGAAGGTGATGCCGAGGTCGCGCTGGATCTCCTTGAGCTCGACCTGCATCTGCTCGCGGAGTTTGAGGTCGAGGGCACCGAGCGGCTCGTCGAGCAGGAGGACCTTCGGCTGCACGACGGTCGCCCGAGCGAGAGCGACCCGCTGGCGCTGGCCACCGGAGAGCTGCGCGGGCTTGCGGTCGCCGAAGCTTGCGAGGCGCACGGATTCGAGCGCCGCCATCGCGCGTTCGCGCCGCTCCTTCTTCGCGATCCCCCGCACACGCAGCCCGTACGCGATGTTGTCGAGCACGGTCATGTGGGGGAAGAGCGCGTAGTCCTGGAAGACCGTGTTGACGTCACGGTCGAACGGAGCCTTTGCCGTGACGTCCTGCCCGAAGAGCGAGACGGTGCCCGAGGTCGGCTGCTCGAACCCGGCGATGAGCCGCAGCACGGTCGTCTTGCCGGATCCGCTCGGTCCGAGCATGGAGAAGAACTCCCCCGGAGCGATGTCGAGGTCGAGATTGTCCACGGCGTTGATCGCACCGAAGGTCTTCGTCAGTGCACTCAGTCGGATAGCGGGTTCCACGGGACTCCTCACTCGTTCTTCAAATCATATGGAAACAGATGTCTAGCTCATCTCGCCAGTGTTACGGTCATGTCACAGAGCCCGAATGTCCATCAGATGATCCGGAAGAACGTCCAGAAAGGTCGCGTATAAAGAGCCCATGCCCCAGTCCATCCGCTCGACGACCGCGGCTCGCGCGGCAGTGTTCGCCCCGCTCGCCGGAGCGGGCCGCGCCGAACTCGTCGAACAGCGCCTGACCGACGCGATCGTGCTCGGACTCCTCTCCCACGGCGAGCGCCTTCCGAGCGAGACCGAGATGGCGCGCCAGTTCGGCGTCGCGACGGTGACGGCACGGGAAGCCCTCGAAGCCCTGCGGGCCAAGGGCCTCGTCGAGACGAAGCGCGGCCGCGACGGCGGGAGCTTCGTCACCTCGAGCGACACGAGGGCAGCGAGCATCGAGCAGCGCGTCCGAGAGCTCTCGCGGGTGGAGTTGCGCGACATGGGTGTCTACTACTCGGCGATCGCGTGCATGGCCGCCGAACTCGCCGCCGATCGCGCGACCCCCGACGACATCGACCAGCTCGAGAGGACGCTGACGGATGACGCGGACGAACCCCGTGCCCGCCGCGAGGAGGGCACCTTCCGACTCGAGGTCGCGGCGCTCTCGCAATCCGCGCGCCTCGTGCGCGAGGAGCTGCGCCTCCAGGCCGAGTTTGCGCCCCTCCTGTGGCTCTGCCTCCGCGACGAGGAGTACCGTGCCAGCAGTCGCGCCGCGCACCGCTCCGTCGTCGAGGCGATCGCGGCCGCCGACGGCTCCCTCGCCCGTGAGCGCACGAAAAACCACATCGCAGAAGCAATCGAGTGGCTGCTCGAAGCGAAAGCCATAATGGACGCATGACGCTCGCCACGGCAACAAATGACTGTGTTGCCGCGGTGTGCGCGACGTTCGGAAGCGTCTTCGCCGTGATCGACGAATGGCGGGTCTCGATCGAGACACTCATCGACGCGTCGGCGGGGATTCTCGATTCCGCCCAGGTCGACACCGAGATCGAAGCTCTCGTGGTCCCCGAGCTGTCCTCCGACGGAGCCCTCGTGATCGGGGCGGGATTCGTCGCGGCCCCGCGCTTTCTTGCCGATACCGACTGGCACCTCGCATGGTGGCTCGGCCATTCCAACACGTTCGGACTGGGATCGGCCGACCCCAGCATCCGTCGCCTCATGGCCGTCGAGGACGAATTCTCGGAGAGCTTCCGCGACTACACCAACCTCGAGTGGTGGCGCGTACCTGCCCGCACCGGCACCCGGCACGTCACGGGCCCGTATGTCGACTACCTGTGCACGGACGACTACACGCTCACCCTCACTGTCCCGGTCACGCACGGCTCGACGATGGTCGGCGTCGTCGGCGCGGACCTCTACGTCAACGACATCGAGCGGATCCTCCTGCCGCGAGTGCGCGCCATCGCGGGCACAGCGACGATCGTCAACGCGAGCGGTCGCGTCGTCGTGTCGACGGACGTGCACCGGGCGACCGGCTCGCTGCTCCGCTCACCGAAAGACGGGGCAGTGTCGAAAGACAGGGCAGCACCAAGCGACGGGGCAGCGGATGACGCGATGGTGACGTGTGGCGACACCGGGCTGTCGCTCGCGCTCACCGTCGCAGGCTGATCGGTCGCGTCAGCGAGGTCTCGACAGGCTCCACCACCGGGAACTCAGGTACCGGGCAATACTCTTAGTCCATGGATCCTGACGTCGACACCGAGGGCGGTCTCACCCTCGTCGATCTCGTCAGCCAGATCCTCGCCCGTGCCGAGTCGCCCGCTGCCGCAAGCGAGCAACTCGCTCGACTCGTGGCGGCAACCCAGGCCATCGCTTCGGAGCTCGAACTCTCCACCGCCCTGCGCACGGTCGTCGAGGTCGCGTGCGACATCGTGTCCGCCCGCTACGGGGCGATCGGCGTCATCTCTGCCGACGGCATGCTCGAGGAGTTCATCCACGTCGGCATGGACGATGCTCTCGTCGAGACACTCGGCCACCCGCCGACCGGTCGCGGCATCCTCGGCGCCGTCATCGCGCACGGCGCCCCGATCCGCCTCGAGAAGCTCTCGACCGACCCGCGCTCCGTCGGATTCCCGCCGAACCATCCGCCGATGGGCAGCTTCCTCGGCGTTCCCGTGCGCATCCGCGGCGTCGTCTACGGCAACCTCTACCTCACCGAGAGCGCCAACGGCGTCTTCGATGAGACCGACCAGCAGGTCATCACGACGCTCGCCGCGATGGCCGGCACCGCGATAGCGAACGCCCGCCTCTACGAGGAGGCTCGCCTCGCGGGACGCTGGGTCGCGGCATCCGAGGAGATCAATCGCCGGCTGCTATCCGAGGAACTCGCCGACAGCGACCTCTCGTTCATCGCCGGACTCGTCATCGACCTCGCCGACGCGGCGTTCGTCGGACTCGTGCTGCCGGGAGACGAGCGGTTCGCCGTGCAGTACGGCGCTCTCTCCTACAACGCGACCCTCGACCGGGATGCCGCGTTCCAGGCGCTTCCCGGCGCTGTCAACGAGGTGCTCGCGTCGGACGGCGACCCGGAGGCGTACCGCTCACTCGAGAGCTTCGGTGCCCGCATCACCGGCTTCGGTCCGATGCTCGTCTTCCCGTGGGTCGAGACCGGCACGAGCCCCGACGGCGCGTTCGTCGTCGCGCGCGGATCCGGCACCCACCAGTTCTCCGCGGCGGAGCGCCAGATGGCGAGCCGCTTCGTGCGGAGCGTCTCGATCGCGCGCGAACTCGCCGCCGCCCGCAACGACCGCGAGCGCATCGCCCTTGCCGACGAGCGTGACCGCATCGCGCGCGACCTCCACGACCACGTTATCCAGAGCCTGTTCGCCGTCGGTCTCAGCCTGCAGGGACTCGTGAGCGGCGCCCCCGCGAAGACCGCATCCCGTATCTCGGCACAGATCGACGCGATCGACGTGACCATCCGGCAGATCCGCCAGACGATCTTCCAGCTCAACGGTCCCCCGACCCTCGCGCACAGCCAGAAGCAGAAGCTCAACCAGCTCGTCCGCACCACTCTCGAGGGCGAGGGCATCGACTCGTCCCTCGACTTCTCCGGCCCCATCGACACGCTCATCGACAGCGAGCTCGGCGACGAGGTATCGGCGGTACTGCGTGAGGCACTCAGCAACGTCGTCCGTCACGCCGAGGCGTCCCGCGTCGACATCTCGGTCGCCGTCTCCGCGACGGGCGTGCGCGTCGTCGTGACCGACAACGGTCGCGGCCTCGGCGTGCTGCGCCACCGCAGCGGCCTCGACAACCTCGCAGCCCGCGCGGAACGCCGCGGCGGCACCTTCACCGTCGCTGCAAAGGCTCCGGCCGGGACGACCCTCGACTGGGCGGTGCCCGTCGCATGACCGTTCCAGCCAGCACCGACATCCGCATCTTCCTCCTGGACGACCACGAGATCGTGCGCCGCGGACTCATCGACCTCCTCGAGGACGAGGACGGGTTCACGGTCGTCGGGCAGGCGGGCGAAGCTGCGGGAGCGGCTGAGGCGATCGTGTCCTCGGGCGCGACGGTGGCGATCCTCGACGGGAGGCTCCCCGACGGGAGCGGGATCGACGTCTGTCGGGACGTGAAGAGTGCGAGCCCTGGCATCCGCTGCCTCATTCTCACGTCGTTCGACGACGACGATGCCGTGCTCGCGGCCGTGCTCGCGGGAGCCGACGGCTACCTGCTCAAGGAGGTGCGGACGACGAGTCTTGTCGACGGCATCCGCTCGGTCGCGTCGGGCGTCTCGCTCATGGACCCGGCGCTCACCGAACGCGTGCTCGCCCGGGTGAAGCCGCCGTCGACGCAACCGGTCGGGTCGCTCACGCCGCGGGAGAACGAGATCCTCGAGCTCATCGCCGAGGGACTGTCGAACCGCGAGATCGCCGGGCGACTGTTCCTCGCCGAGAAGACGGTCAAGAACAACGTGAGTGGGATCCTGTCGAAGCTCGGGATGCAACGGCGGACGCAGGCGGCGCGGTGGAGCTTAGAAAAATCGCGCCAGCGATTTCGCGACCCCAGCGCCGACTGAGCCTGCGAAGGAGGGTTCGGTGGAGCCTAGACCGCCGCACCCTGTAGCTCGGCGACCCGCGCAGCCGTGATCAGCTGGTCGTCGAGCGTCACGCCGATCACCTCGAAGCCGAGCGACGCGTACAGCCGGAACGCGACCTCGTTCTCGCGCAGCACGTTGAGTCCGACGAGCGTGACGGTCGGGTGCTCGGCCCGCAGCCAGTCGCCGATCGCAAGCATCCCCGCCCGACCGAAGCCGCGTCCCTGCGATCCCTCGTCGATCAGGAAGTGGTGGATCCACGCGGTCTGCTCGACCGTGCCAGCTTCATGCACCTCATCGACTCCGACACCCACGATTCCGACGATGCTTCCGTCGGAGACAACGGCGAGCGGATGCCACACCTGGCCGTCCGGTCGGATGTAGCTCTTGGCGAGCAGCATGAGCGCGACGGGCTCTCTCGATGCGACCCACGCCAGTCGCTCCGGCTGCACCCGTACCTCGAGGGTGGAACGCCAGTTCGCAGCGGTGATGGGTTCGAGAGTGACCATCAGGCCACGCTAGTACTCAGAGAAGGGCCAGCAGTTTCTCGACCGTGCGCTGGTTGCGCCCGGTCGCGGCCGGACCGAGCGCCCGCGAGTACGACAGCGGAATCTTCGACTTCGACACTCCGAGCGGACTCCACTGGTACATCGCGAGATCGGTCAACACGACAACCTCGGGCGCCAGGTCCGCGGCAGACGGCAGCCCCGCAGGCGGCGGTGTCTCGAGGAACGTGGTGACGAGCCGCGACGGATCGTCCGCGATGTCGAGGAGCGGATTCGCTTCCGCGATGGCACGGAACGTCCCGGCCGTCAGGACGAGCACACGAACACGCACTCCCGTGACAGTGGCGATACGGTC
>Ga0247812_10001152_pt1 | contig 15012 bp, 10 predicted proteins | sample UWRJL149409B1_FD_178011 | JGI IMG/M metagenome (GOLD analysis project Ga0247812, IMG submission 178011) | Plant litter microbial communities from Arlington Agricultural Research Station in Wisconsin, United States - UWRJ-L149-409B-1 | ecosystem: Environmental > Terrestrial > Plant litter >...
GCGGACGATCACCCGGTATGGGAGCGCGTCGCGGATGCGTTGGCGACCATGATGCACAACATGCTCTTCACTGTCGTGCCGGAGCGCATTCTGTTGGGAGGTGGCGTCCCATCTCGGCGGCCGTTCCTTATCCCCATGATCCGCAGCCGGCTGGAACCGCGGATGGGCGGCTATGCCGGTTCGGATGTGATCACGGCGCAGCTCGAGACGCTGCTGGTAGCGCCGGGTCTTGGCGACGAAGCTGGTCCGCTGGGCTCGCTCGCTCTGGCCTTGGATGCCTTGGATGCAACGGTAACACCGAACGCTGCCACCTACGCCTGATCCTCGAAGGTCGCCCACGAACAACGCGGACAGCCTCGAGATTGAGAGGAAAATCGATGAACCTTTACCAAAGACGCCTTCGGCTAGCTTCGTTGTGCGGCATCGCCATGCTGGCGTTCAGTGCTGCACAAGGCAGCGCTCAGGACCCGTCCGAAGTTGTGGATCGAGGAGAGTCTGCCGCAACCGGACCGCACAGCGCCACCATTCTTGCGGATGGTATCGGCCTCGAACGCGAACTGCCCGCGACCGCTCCCGGGCTCAAGCCCAGCGACCCATGGACGATATCGACCTGGATCCGGCCCAACGTGGAACGATCTGGCCGGAGCATTGTCGCGCAGGTTGGACGCGGCGATGCAGTTAGGGCCATCGTAATCGACGGCGGCCATCTCGCCTTCTGGAACGGGCAAGGCACGCCGACGCGGACGAGAGCGTCGGTGCCGGTCGGACGCTGGACGTTCGTGACGGCGTCGAGCGACGGTCGATCCGTTCGACTGTTTGCCGACGGCGTCATGGTCGGAACTTCCACGCCGAATTCGTCGCCATTGACGCCGGTGCTGGCTCTGGCTCCGGCGTCTGGCACCGGCGCGCTTGCCGACGTTCAGCATTTCGGCGGGGACATCTTCGAACTCCGAATGCTGTCGAGGGTTGCGTCTCCGTCGGAGCTGAAGGCGCTGGCCAAGACGAGGCCCGAGGTCATGCCCGCGCAACTCGCCAAGCCCGGCGTTGGCTGGGAGTGGCAGGAGAAGCAGTGGCGGGGCTATTTCCAGCCACAGGACTACTGGACCCTTCCGAAAAGCGCGACACCTCCCGCCAAGCCTGTTGCCAAACCACTCGGCGCGAGGCCGTCCATGACGCGTCTCGCGGAGAACCGTTGGCAGATCGGTAACTGGGACCTCGCGTTTGCCGAAAAGACTTTGGCGACCGGTGCGCAGTTGTCGGCCACCGGCTTCGAACAGGGCCAATGGTACAAGGCCACCGTGCCCGGCACCGTTCTGACCACGCTGGTCGATCGCGGCGTGTATCCCGATCCCGCGTACGGCCTGAACAACATGGCCATTCCGGAAAGTCTTGCTCGACAGGACTATTGGTATCGCACCGAATTCGACATGCCGTCGGAGGCTGGCGGAAAGCGGTTCCTCGTCTTCAAGGGCATCAACTACGCAGCGGAAATCTGGGTCAACGGCACTCGCGTCGGCGACGTGCGCGGGGCATTCATCCGGGGGCAGTTCGATGTCTCGCGGTTGTTGCGGGCAGGTCGCAATGCGATCGCCGTCAAAATCGTTCGACCGCCGCATCCGGGCATCCCGCACGAGGAGTCCGTCGCAGCCGGGCCGGGTATGAACGGGGGAAACCTAACCATCGACGGCCCCACTTTCGTCGCGGCCGAAGGATGGGACTGGATCCCTGGCGTTCGCGATCGCAACATGGGCATCTGGCAGCCCGTGGAACTGCAGACGAGCGGAGAGCTCCGTGTCGGCGACGCGCAGGTGATCACCGACCTCCCATTGCCACGGACAGATAGCGCCGCGGTCACTGTGCGCGTCCCCGTCACGAACCTCGATGCCGCACCCGTCAGCTCGCGGATCACCGCGAGTTTCGACGGCGTCGACGTCTCGAAGGACGTCGTCCTGGCTCCTGGAAGCACGACCGTCGAGTTCACACCGGCTGAATTCTCGGCACTGAACGTGCGCAACCCCCGCCTGTGGTGGCCGAATGGATACGGGCCGCAGAACCTCTACACCTTGAAGGTCTCGGCGTCGCAAGGTGGCCACTCCTCCGACAGCAGGACTCTGCGGTTCGGCATGCGCGAGCTGAGCTACGGGTTGTCCCTTTTCGATCGAACGGGATCCCTACGCCGGGTTGCGGTCTCTCCGACGGACTCGAAAGAGAGGCTCGTCGATTCACGGCATGAGGCCATCAAAGAAACGCCGGACGGTTGGGTCGAATCGTTGACCCCAGCGGGAGAGACGTCGCCAGCAGTGCGGCCGATTGAAAAGACGATGGCGCTCCCGCACCTCACCGTGTTCGTGAACGGCGTGAAAATTGCTGCACGCGGCGGAAACTGGGGCATGGACGACTTCATGAAGCGCGTGCCACGCGAACGTATGGAGCCGTTCTTCAAGCTGCACAAGAATGCCAACGTAAATATCATCCGGAACTGGGTCGGTCAGAACACCGAAGACGTGTTCTATGACCTCGCCGATGAATACGGCATGCTGATCACGAACGACTTCTTCATGTCGACCCAGAACTTTCAGGTAGAACCCGAAGATTTGCAGCTCTTTCTAGCCAACGCCCGCGACGTCATCAGCCGCTATCGCAATCACCCGTCCGTGCTTTTGTGGTTCGGACGCAATGAGGGGGTTCCACCGCCGCTGATGAACGAGGGGATGGATGCTCTGGTCCACGAACTGGACGGGACCCGGCTCTACATGCCCAGTTCGAACGTCGTGGGCCTGCAGGGTTCCGGTCCATACAACTATCGCACTCCCGTCGGTTACTTCACGAATCTGGCGTCGGGGTTCTCGGTCGAGACAGGCACTCCGTCACTCAACACCTTGGAAGCGTTGAAGGCGATGATGCCGAAGTCGGAACTCTGGCCGATCAGCGACACCCTTGCGTATCACGACTGGCACTTCGGCGGAAACGGAGACGTAAAGTCGTTCATGGATACGATGGACGCGCAACTGGGCAAGGCCACCAGTCTCGAGGATTTCGAACGCAAGGCACAGCTTATGAATGTCGCTGACTACAAGGCGATCTTCGAAGGCATGTCGGCCCATCTCTGGACCAAGAACAGCGGGCGCATGCTTTGGATGACCCATCCCGCGTGGCCCTCGAACCATTGGCAGATGTACAGCTACGACTATGACACGCCCGGTGCCTATTTCGGAACGAAGTCGGCGCTGGAACCTGTGCACGCGCAGATGAACCTGCCTGACTATTCGCTGGCAGTGGTCAACACGACGCTGGAGCCTCGAGCTGGTCTGAGACTCGCGACGAAGGTCGTCACGGTGGATAACAAGGTGCTGCTCGAGAACGAACGGGCCGTCGATGCCCCGGCCAACGCGACCACTACGCTCCCCGCTCTCGGTCTTCAGCCGCTCCTGGATCAGGAGAAGCTCGTCTTTGTGTCCCTGACCCTGACCGACGGAAGCGGGACGGAACTGAGCAGGAACTTCTACTGGCAGGGCGCCGATGACGCCGCCTATCGCAAGCTGAACGCCTTGGTGCCCCAGAAGCTGGACGTGCAGGCGACGGTCGGCGCGAAGTCCACGATCGGCGTGAGGGTGACCAACCGTGGCGCCCAGCCCGTTCTGGGCATCAAGATGACCGTGTTGGACGAACGAGGCGAGCGCGTGCTGCCGGCCTATTACGGGGACAACTATCTCAACCTCCTTCCCGGCGAGACGCGTACCGTTGCAATTCAATGCGACGATGCGCCGAACAAGGCGTCCTCCGTGTCGGTACGGGGATGGAACGTGGTCAACTCCGTCATCAAGCTTCGTTGAAAAGGGCTGCCGCTTGCGGTGGCTGATTTGGGTCGTGGCTCACGATGGAAGTCGGAGCCCGCGACATTCTTTTAGCAGTGGAGACGGTGCGTCATGCTGCACGGGATAAATCTGGAAGTCGCGGCCGAGTGGAACCGGCGGATGTTACTGCAAATCCTTCGAACGTCCGGTCAGAAGACCCGGCGCGAGCTTGCAGCCGTCACCGGCCTATCCATGCCGGCGATCGCGAACATCGCAGGTCTTCTGATCAAGGACGGCTTTGTCCGGGAATCCGGTCGAACGAGCGGTAACAGGGGCCAACCGGCGATCCGACTGCAGATGGTGAAGGAACGAGCGATCTGCATTGGCGTCGATGTCGGTTCCTCCATGATGCGCCTCGTTGCCGTCAATCTCGCCGGACAGGTCGTTCACCGTCGGACACAGGCGCTAGATGTCGCAGACGAGGCGGTGGTTTGCGCTACGATTGTCGACGCCGTCGCTGAACTGACTGCCAGCGGAATCGTCGACGCGCGCAAAGTCATCGGCGTCGCCGTGGCGCGGTGTGGTTCTTGGATCGACCATGCAGACCGGGGTGAAGCCGCCACCAACGCGATCGTTAGGCTCGGTGGGCGCGGGGATCAGCCTGCCTCGGAAAACGAGCTGACTTTCGTCTCAAGCTACGACGCATTGGCGGCGATGGAGCCATTTCAAAGGACCGATCATGAGGCAGAGCGCTTCGGGTACGTTCATCTCAGTGACACACCTTCGCTCGTGACGGTCACCGGACGGTCCACGGGGCATCTTCATGTAGAGGCCAAGCGCATTCCCCAGGGTGCGAAAATCGCCGCAAGGTTGCACGCGGCAAGTGAAGCAAAGCCAACCGCTACGACGACAACTGATGGCAAGGACACGGTGGCCGATTGCGCAGGGGATCTTCATCTCGCTCTGCACGAGGCATATGGCAGGTCGGTACCCACGACGTTGTACGTGGGAGGTTACGTCACGGATCTGATCGCTGTCGATCTAGCCACAGCGCTTGGCAAACTCCGCGGAGGCGGATCGCTGGTATGTCCGGCAACCACCCCCGATTACGCCGTCGCTATCGGGGCTGCCGCAATGCTGATCGAAGATCGCCTCATGCCTCAGGGCGTGCTTTGCCCGAAGATCAATGACGACATCGGCGGAGAGCTGGAGACGCTGGGTCGATTCAGTTCCCAATCCGACAACTGTGAACCAGCCGACCGAGGGGTAGCGAATTGATCGCGTCCATCATGCTGTCGCCGATGAGTAGCGGTTCGGAAGGATGCGTGGATCGGCATGTTTCCGAACCAGGTTCTCAGCGCAACGTGATCCGCCGGGGTTCAATATGACCCTGCTTGCCGTGCTGGTCGCGGTGGGGACGCTGGTGCTTCTGATCTCCGTCGTCAAGCTGCATCCCTTCGTGGCGTTCCTTATCGCCGCAATCGTCGCGGCCCTGCTGCTCGGACGTCCGATGACCAGCATCACCACCAGCTTGAACCACGGTATCGGTGACATGCTCGGCTCCTTGACCGCGATTCTGTGTCTTGGAGCCATGTTCGGAAGGATCGTCGCTGACAGCGGTGCTGCACGCAGGATCGCGGACACGCTGATACGCATTGCGGGGATAAAGCGGATAACGCTTGCCCTGGCGGCCTCCGGGTTCCTTGTCGGGATTCCGCTGTTTTACAACGTCGGCTTCGTTCTGATGGTACCACTCATCCTGTCGGTCCAGCAGCGCTCGAGCCTGCCTGCGGTATATCTTGGAATACCAATGCTGGCCGGTCTGTCGATCGCCCATGGGTTTCTGCCGCCCCATCCCTCCCCCACAGCCCTCGTCGGGCTCTTTGGCGCGAACATGGGTAGGACCCTCGTCTATGGGCTGATCGTTGGGATTCCTACGCTGCTGATTGCCGGGCCGTTGTTCGCCCATACGCTAAAGGGCATAGTGGCAAAGCCGCATATGTCCCGGCCGGACAGTAGCTCGCAAAGTCTTCGTGTTCCTGGCGTCGCCGCCAGTTTCGGGGTCGCGCTCCTGCCGGTCGCGCTGCTAGCCGGTGCAACCCTCCTCACGTCCTTTGACGGCATGCGGCCGGAGGTGCTGATGGCGGCTGCCGTCGCAGGCGATGCGAACGTGGTGATGCTCAGTTCGCTACTCATCGCGAGCATCGTGCTCGGCGTTGCGCAAGGCAGACGCGCTTCCGACATGTCCGCAGGCTCGGTCGACGCCATCAAGGACATCGCCGGCATTCTTCTCGTCATTGCAGGTGCCGGCGCGCTCAAGCAGGTGTTCATTGACGGCGGGGCGGATGTTGCGTTGGCCGGCTGGCTTTCAGGACTTCACGTTCCGCCTCTCGTTCTCGGCTGGACCATCGCCCTCGCGATCCGGCTGGCTCTGGGATCGGCCACGGTGGCAGGCCTGACCGCGGCCGGCATGGTGCAGCCGTTGGTGGCCTCGCAGCATGTCGATCCCAGTCTGATGGTTCTCGCCATAGGTGCCGGCAGCCTGATGTGCAGCCACGTCAACGACTCCGGCTTCTGGATGTTCAAGGAATACTTCGGACTGAGCCTGGCGGACACCTTCCGGTCCTGGTCGGTCATGGAGACGCTGGTCGGCGTGTTCGGCCTCGTTTTCACTCTCATGCTGAGCCTAATCGTATGAACGATCGGTCCCTTTCGTTTCCATACCCCATGGAACAGACAATGCGGTGGTTCGGCCCGCCTGATCCTGTCTCGTTGTCCGACATTCGACAGGCCGGGTGCACGGGCGTCGTCACGGCGCTCCACGAGATACCCAATGGCGCGGTGTGGCCTATCGAGGCGATCGCGCATCGCAAGGCGCTCATCGAGCAGGCCGGTCTCAGGTGGTCGGTGGTCGAAAGCCTGCCGGTTCACGAGGCGATCAAGCTTGGCGGCCCGAGCCGGGAGGACGCGTTGGCGAACTACAAAAAGAGCCTGGTCAACCTCCATGCATGCGGCGTCACGACGGTGACCTACAACTTCATGCCACTTCTCGACTGGACGCGGACCGATCTTGCCTACGAGCTTCCCGATGGCGCGTTGGCCTTGAGGTTCGAACCAGAAGCGCTGGCGGCCTACGACATTCACATCCTGCGACGCCCTTCGGCCGAACGGAGCTATTCCGATCACGTCAAGGCTCGCGCCGCAGTCTATTTCGCTTCGATGGACAGCGCGGCGCGTCACTGCCTGGAGCGCACGATCATCGCCGGACTTCCCGGTAGCGAGGAAAGCTTTGGCTCTGCGGCATTCCTTGCCGCGATAGAAGGCTATCGCGAGATCGACGCGCAGACCCTGCGTGAAAATCTCTGTGGCTTCCTGCGCGCGGTATGCCCGCTCGCGGACGAGCTCGACATGCGACTGGTGATCCACCCTGACGATCCGCCCTTCGAGCTCTTCGGCTTGCCGCGAGTGGTCGGATCCGCAGACGACCTGGACAAGCTGTTCGCAGCTGTGCCCAACGTCTCGAACGGTCTCTGCTTCTGCGTCGGCTCTTTCGGCGTCGCCGCGCAGAACGATCTGCCCGCGATGATACGCCGCTTCGGCGACCGTGTTCACTTTCTCCATCTCAGAAACGTGCGGCGCGAAGCAAGTGGCGGATTCCACGAGGCCACACACCTGGGTGGGTCCAGTGACATGGTCGCGATCATGAAGGCCATCCGTTCGATATCGATGTCGGGACGGCGTTCGATCCTGATGCGTCCAGATCACGGTTACCGGATACTCGACGACCTGAAGAAGTCGGGAAGCAACCTTGGCTATTCCGCGATTGGGCGGCTCAGGGGGCTCGCCGAACTGCGCGGGCTTGAAATCGGCATTGCCGCCCATGAAGGAGAATTGCAGTGAAGCGCATCGTTTTGAAGAGCGTCCTTCTGGCGTTAGTGGCCGCAGGAGCGGTCCCCGGAACCGCGCAGCAGGTCGACTGGGCTTCCCCGCGACTCCAGCAGCCGAAAATGGATGCGTTTGGCCCCTACGACGCCGAGTTCATCGCTGGTGGGGACACCATATCGAAGCGCGCTCAGGGCTATGCCGAAGGCGAGCACATTCCCGCAGGCGCGGCATGGACGATGTCTGCCTGGATCAAACCGGCAAGGCTCGTGCCTGGCCGGGTCGAGGTCGCCGGCGTCGGCAGGCCCGGGGACGATGCTTCGCGCTCGTTGGATCTGGTCGATGGACGATTGAGCTTATCAATGGGTGGACGATCCCTCCGAGGCGGTGGGCCGCTCGAGATCGGCAGATGGCACCACGTGGTCGCAGTCAGCGACGGCGGAACAGCCCGTCTCTACGTCAATGGGCGCGAAGTCGGTAAAGGGACCACGTCGGCGTCCTCGCCCGAAGCGCTGATCGTGCTCGGCTCGCGCACGCTCGGCAAGCCAGGCTATGCTGGCCGCCTCGCGGCTTTCGTTGCCGCTCCGCAGGCCTACTCCGCCGAACGGATACGTAGTGAGGCTGCAGTCGTGCCGGATGAAAATCTCGTCCGTTTCGAGACAAACAGCCCCAGTTGGCCTCTTCAGGTGCGAACGCAGTACGGTGAGGCCGTGCCGCAGCGGGCCTGGACCCTTCCGAAGGGCATCGCGCCGTTCTCGCGCCCTCAGCCCTCGCCCGCGGTGGTAGGCAGCCCGCTGACTCCGGTTCAAGATGGCCTGTTCGCGGTCAACGGCTGGAGAATGGTCGAAGCTCCGAGCGTCTCGAGCACGCCGGAGCTGCTATCGAGCGCTGGCTACGATGCAAGCAGATGGTTTCACGCGACGGTCCCCGGAACCGCGCTGACGACCCTGGTTGATCGTGGGGTCTATCCGGACCCGCGCGTGGGACTGAATAACATGGCCATCCCCGAACGGCTTGCGCGGCAGGACTACTGGTATCGGACCGAATTCACCCTTCCTCGAACGGAAGGGGGCAAGAGGCAGCGGCTTGTTCTGAACGGCGTCAACTATCATGCCGACGTCTGGGTCAATGGTCGACGGGTGGGAGACGTCAAAGGCGCTTTCGTGCGAGGTCGGTTCGACGTTACGAGCCTGCTAATGCCCGGTAGCTCGAACGCGATCGCGATCCGCGTATCCCCGCCGCCCCATCCCGGCATCCCCCATGAGCAGTCGATGACGGGCGGGCGGGGCGAGAATGGCGGCGCCATGATGATCGATGGCCCGACCTTCACCGCCAGCGAGGGGTGGGATTGGATACCCGGCATCCGCGACCGCAACACCGGGTTATGGCAAGGCGTCGAACTGCAATCCACAGGTGCCCTGGCTATCGGCGATCCCGAAGTGTCCACGGATCTGCCCAAGGACGATAACTCGCTTGCGGATGTCTTCATTGACGTGCCTGTAACGAACGTTGGTGATACCGCGGTGGATACGACCGTGAGCGCCGCCTTCGACGATGTCTCTGTAGCTCGCCGGATCAGCGTACCGCCCAGGTCGACCGTGACGGCGCGCTTCAACCCATCGGAATACACCGCCCTGCACGTTAGGAACCCGAAGCTCTGGTGGCCAAACGGATATGGCGCCCCGGCGCTGCACCAGCTCAGGCTTTCCGTGGATGCCGGGGGCACGGTGTCCGATCGACGGCAGCTGTCCTTCGGAATGCGGAAGGTGACCTACGAACTGTCCTCGCTTGATCCGCACGGTGACCTGGAGCGCGTCGAGGTCGATCTCGCGGAGGCGAAGCGACTTGGGACCCCGATCATCGACGAGCGGAACGCGGCTCTTCGAAAGGTCCCCAATGGGTGGGCGAACTCGTTGCGGCCCGGTTCCGAGCTGTCACCGGCGGTCCGCAAGGTCGTCAGCGACCCGCGCCTTTCTCCGAACCTCGTCCTGAGGGTCAACGGAGTCCGGATCGCGGCGCGTGGCGGCAACTGGGGCATGGACGAGATGATGAAGCGGGTGGAGCGAGAGCGGCTCGAACCCTATTTTCGCCTTCACCGCGACGCCGGTCTGAACATCATCCGAAACTGGATGGGCCAGAGCACTGAGGAGAACTTTTTCCAGCTCGCCGACGAATACGGCATGATGGTCCTCAACGATTTCTGGGAGTCCACGCAGGACAACAACGCGGAAGCCGAGGACGTCCCTCTGTTCCTGGAGAACGCGCGCGACGTCGTCCGACGTTTCAGGACCCATCCGTCTATCGTTATGTGGATCGGTCGTAACGAGGGTGTACCTCAGCCGATCCTGCAGACGGCGTTGCAGAACATGATCTGGGAGGAGGATGGAGGCCGACTTTACAAGGGTTCGTCACGGATCATAAACCTTGGCGGATCCGGGCCATACAACTGGCGTTCCCCGGAAGGCTACTTCACCGATTTCGCGAAGGGCTTCGCGGTCGAAGTAGGCACGCCGAGCTTTCCCACGCTCGAAGCGTGGCAGAAGGCGGTCCCCGGGGCCGATCAATGGCCTATAAACGACACTTGGGCCTACCATGACTGGCATCAGGAACGAGCGGTCTCAGTGGCCAGCTTCATGGATGCGATGAAGCTGCGCTTGGGGGAGGCGACGAGCCTGCCCGACTTCGAGCGCAAGGCTCAGCTGCTGAACTACGAGTCCCATCGTGCGATCTTCGAGGGCATGAATGCCGGGCTGTGGAGAACGAACAGCGCCCGCATGCTCTGGATGTCGCATCCGGCATGGCCATCGGCGAATTTTCAGATCTATTCGTCCGACTACGACACGCACGCTTCTTTCTATGGAACGCGTAAAGGGACGGAGCCCATCCATATACAGATGAACCTGCCGGATCGCAGCCTAACGCTGGTGAACACCACCAATGCCCCGTTGCAGGACGTCACGGTCACCGCTCGCATCGTATCGCCCAGCGGGCAGGAACTAGCCACAAAGTCGGCCGTGGTTAGCGCCGCAGCCGATGACATAGCCGATATACGTAATCTCGACGTCGGTAGGGATGACGGATTGAGGTTCGTCAAGCTCACGGCGACGAGCGCCAAAGGCGTTCTGTTGTCTGAAAATCTCTACTGGGATGCGAGCGATCCGGCAGCGTTCAAGGCGCTAGACGACCTGCCCAGGATCCGATTGGATATCGCGTTTGGTGGCACGTCACCGAATTCCGATGCTGGGATCGACGTCATCATACGCAACACGTCCACTTCGCCCGTGCTCCAAGCAAAGCTGACGCCGTTCGATGCGGCGGGAGTGCAGATACTACCTGCCTACTTCACGGACAACTACGTCTCCCTTCTCCCCGGCGAAACGAGACGACTGCGTCTGCAGATACCGGCTGACCGGAAGCTCGGTGAGCTTCGGGTTCGAGGCTGGAACGTCGAACCCGCGTCGCTTTCCTTCTCCTCCCGAAAGGGCGGCTGAAAATCGGGAGAGAACGTCGGTTCGACCAGAGATCCGAATCCACCTCCACCTGCCCACCTTGTGCGAATGGCTGGCCAAGCGGGCCTGCCACCCGCCCTTCTCGATCAGGAACACACACGACATGCCTGCTGAGCTGCTCACGACGAAACGAGTGGAGAAACCCTGGGGTCGCCACAGCCTCTACGGGGGCTTCACAGACCCGGCCGAGAACGACGGACCGATCGGGGAGATCTGGTTTCAATCCTCCGAACTGTCCGACCCGGAGCTTCTGATCAAGTATTTGTTCACCAGCGAAAAGCTATCCGTGCAGAATCATCCCTCCGACATGGAAGCCGCAAAACGTGGCCTTCCGCGTGGCAAGGACGAGTGCTGGATCATACTCGACGCGGAGCCAGACTCGACGATCGCTTTAGGTCCTTTGGAACCCATGACCCGAGAGGTTCTCCGCGCAAGCGCAGAAAACGGCACCTTGGAAGGCAGACTGGACTGGAAGCCGGCCAAGCCAGGCGACTTCTTTTATTCGAAGTCGGGTGTCGTCCACGCGATCGGGGCGGGTCTCACGCTGATCGAGGTCCAGCAGAACTCCGATACGACCTATCGCCTGTTCGACTACGGCCGACCGAGGGAGCTCCATCTGGACGACGGCGTCGCCGTAGCGGAACTCGATCCTTGGACGGCGGAGCCCCAAGGCGGGGTCGTCGAACCCGGCCGTGAGATACTGGTCGAAGGCCCGACGTTCGTTCTCGAACGCTGGACCGGCGGTGATCGCAGGATCGATATGCCTGGGAATGCCCGAGGCTGGCTCGTTCCGGTACGCGGCACGGGAAGCGTAGGCGGGATCGCGTGGAAGGCAGGGGAATGTCTTATCGTGACGGGAAACGAGGATCTGGACGCATCGGACGATGCGGATCTCCTGTTCGCCTACCCTGGCGCGGCCCGGATTTGACCGGGTTAGAGGCGAGCGGACGCGACATGTCTCACGTCACTTGGGTTAGACGTGTTGCGTCGCGCAGCGACGATAGTGACGCCCCGCTGTTAGCGGGCCGCCTGATGGGTGCGGCTTGGTGTTGAGCGGGCTTAGGGACAGCATGGTGTTTAGGATCCAGCATCAGCGGCTCCCGGCCGAGTTGATCACCGGATGACCAGAAAATGCACTTCGTTCGACGTCGCCGAGGGGGCCGGGGTATCCCAATCGACCGTCTCGAAGGCCCTGCGCGGCAGCGGAGGCGTCAGTATCGATAGCCGTATGCCCGAGCGCACCGCGAGATAGCGGTCGTCCTCAATCACCGACGACGGCCGAGCCAGACACCGACCCCCGCAAGGCCAAGAATCGCCATACCGCCCGCCGCGGCTGCCACCTTGCGCCCCCGGTGTGGATCGCGCCGGCCACCATCTGGACCGGCGGGGACGCCAGGTTCGAACAACACCCCGTCGTTGTCGTTGCCGTCGGCCGCACGGGCCGACCAGGAGTCGAGAAAGCCGCTCATGATCGCCGCCAGCAGGTTCGGCGCCGCGAACTCGCCGAGTTTGAATGCGATTGCCGGTGCGCCGACGGCGGTAAGGTTACGAGGGTGCGTGGCAAGCCGCACGACTGCCTTCGCCACCGTCTCCGGTCCAAGCGAACCTGGGGGCAACGAGAGCCGGGCACCTGTATAGTTACCGGCGTGGTCGACGCCGGGTGTATCAACAAAGGTCGGGCAGACGTCGCATATGTGGATATGCGGGCGCTTCGACACCTCACCGCGCAATGCGGAACTGAATCCGCGCAACCCGAACTTGCTCGCCGAATAGGCCGCGGCATAAGGCGTAGCGACAAAACCGCCGGCTGAGATCATGTTTACCCAAGTGCCGTGATCCTGCGCGAGGAAGATCGGCAGTACGGCATGGACGTCGTTCATGTGGGCGACGAGGTTCACATCGACGACACGGGCGTGATCCGCGATCGGGACGTCTTCGTACCGGCCAAGCACACCGACGCCTTCACAGCTGAACCACAGGTCAATGCCACCGAGCAGATCGCGCGCCTCAGCGGCGAATGCGGCCACTGCGCCTGCGTCGGTGCAATCTACTGGTCGGACGATTGCGCTGCCGCCAGCTTCGACGCAGCGCTGCGCGACGTCGTCCAGCCCGTCCTCGCCGCGAGACCCTAGGACAAGCCGCGCTCCCGCTTTTGCGAAAGCCATCGCCGTTGCCGCGCCGATACCGCTCGATGCACCGGTGATTACCACGCGGCGCCCGGCCAGGTTACGATCAGCGCTCATCGGACGATGCTCAAGGCGGCTGACTTTACACCTACGGGAAGACAACGCGGGCGCGTTAGACGAACTGTCCTATCATCATGCATAGGCACTCAACGTCCCGGAGGCGCCGGGGTGTCCACGAGAGACAGCACGATGTTCCTCGGGATCGCTGCAGGGATGATCAGTTCGGATTGGTATGCGGTTCCTTGGGGCCATCGTTCAACGATCTGAGCTGCGCTTCACGAGTTGGGTCACCACCACCGCCATGTGGAACTGGCACATCGATAGGGCTGTTCGGCGTTGCACCACCGCTAAGCTTTCCCGATCCGCTCAGGACCTCCGCGGCATCGGCACCGCCTAGCCCCCCGCCGCCCGGCGTTTCGATCATCTGCGCATCGTCTAAAACGATCGCCGCGTTATCCGCGTCGTTCGGCTCCGGCTTTATGTCGTCAGGTGCAATGTTCGGCTGTTCGGTTGCCATGTCGATCTCCTTTGCTCGCTCTAGAACCTTCCAAGCGAGGCTAGTTTCCGATCAACTCAATGATTTAAATCCTTGTTGTCAGGAGACAGGAACCCCTGAGAACACCGTCTCGGCCCACCCCACCTGATGGCCATTCATGCAGCATCACCTGGGAAGATCAGAGGCAAATTCCGCCGCTACGCCCTCATGGATATGTTCGAAAATCTAGGCGTTTTGAACATCCTCACAGGGAGAGCATGATGCCCGATACGTTCAAACCAACTGAAAAAATCGCCGCCAATGCAAAGAAGGGGCTAAAGTTACGCGACGATTTCGGGCGAGGCGGTACGGACGTCGGGGTTCGTCGCGCCGAGCAACTGGCAGCGCAGGACGATGTGACCGCCGAAGATGTGAAGTCGATGCATAGCTACTTCGCGCGTCATGAGGTCGATAAAGACGGCAAAACACATGAGTGGGGATCGGACACTGATCCTTCTGCCGGCTATATCGCCTGGCTTCTCTGGGGAGGCGATGAGGGCAAGGAATGGGCTGATCGACACGCCGAGAAGCTCGAATAGAGAGCTCTCGAACGGAGAGCGCGATCACGACCGGATTTTGATCACGGTTCATCACCACTTTAACGCGGATTGCCGGCCCGATGCCGTTGGCGCTCCTCACTCCTGTAATTGATCGGCGCCTGTCAGATGTACGTTCTCCTTTTCGCTGCGGCCGCAGCCCTAGTGCAATCTCCGGTTGCCGGATCCGTGGTGAAGCCGGGCACGATAGCGATCGTTGCTGCTGACAGTCCGACCACGTCTCCCACTATCACGAAAACGTTCACGGACGCCGTTCAGCGAACCCTCCTTCGAACAGCCTTCCTGCCCCTGCCCGACGCGGACCACAGCCTTTACGTCGCCAAGGTTGAGGTATCGCAGACACAGCGCGGCGTCGTCAGGTCCGGCAACGACCGATCGGATCGACCGGGCATGGCGGCCGGGCTTGGCGGCCTGTCGCTGACTTTGCCTTCGGGGAAGGATCAATTGCGCGGACTGATCGTAACCCGTCTCCAGGTGACGGTATCGCTGCGCCGCGACAATCACGTCGTATGGACGGGGCAGGCGACCACGGTGCGCGCTAGCGGCACA
>Ga0247812_10001153_pt1 | contig 15005 bp, 23 predicted proteins | sample UWRJL149409B1_FD_178011 | JGI IMG/M metagenome (GOLD analysis project Ga0247812, IMG submission 178011) | Plant litter microbial communities from Arlington Agricultural Research Station in Wisconsin, United States - UWRJ-L149-409B-1 | ecosystem: Environmental > Terrestrial > Plant litter >...
GACCGTTGCCCCCGTCGTCGAGCCTGAGCCGAATCCGTACGTGACAAAGGTCTCCGACTCCGGCCAGGTCGAGCCCGTCGCCGTGGCTCCAGCGCCGCAGATCATCTACGTCACCGCTCCGACCCCGCCGAAGACCGAGGGCAACCGCGCGGCCGGCATCGCCATCGCCGCACTCGCATCCGCGGTGTTCGCCGCAGCCCTCGCCGCGATCGTCATCGCCTTCGCGACGGCCGTTTCCGGTTCGTCATCGGTAGCGATCCTCGCCCAGTTCGCCTTCTTCGTGCCGGTCATCGCCTTCGTCATCGGCTTCGTGCTCCTTGTGCTCGTTGTCAACCGCGGAGGGTGGTGGGCGTACATCATCGGCAGTGCCTTCGTCGCGGCCTTCGTCTACTTCGGCTCCACCGCGGTCATCGTGCTCGGCGCCAACATTGCCGAGGGCAACTTCCTGGTTCCGCTCAGCGAATACACGCGCGGACTCGCTTCGCCGGTGCAGATCATCGCCGCGCTGCTCGCCCGCGAAGTCGCCCTGTGGGCCGGCGCACTCATCAGCCGCTTCGGCAAGCGCGTGAAGGCCCGCAACATCGAGGCTCGCGAAACCTTCGACCGCGAACAGGCCGAAGCCCGCGCCGCCAACGCCTGACATGAATGACCGGCGAGCAGGATCCGCACCGAACGATCCGCGGCTGCTCCCGGTTCTTGTCGCGGTCGGTTATGTCGCGACGCTGATCGCCGTCTGGGGCTTTACGAGTCTGCTGCTGGACGCGGACGTCATCACCGAAACGGATGCCGGCCCACTCCTCGGCCCCGCCATGGCTGTCACCGCCGGCGTCGTCGTCTCGCTGTCGCTCTGGCGGCTGCGGAAGCGAACGACGCTGCTGTCTCCGACCGTCGCGACTGCGGCATCCGTCTATGTGCTGATGCTGCTCGTCGGCGCAGTCGGATATAGCGCAACGCGGGGCGAGTTGACCTGGCTGGTGCTGTTCACCGCGCGTTACGCGCTGAGCCCCTTTGTTGTCGGCGCCGCGTTACTCGCCGGGCTTAGCGTCGTCTTCCTGTGGGCGGTCACGATCCGCGAACGGCGCGACGCAGAAGACCGCGGTAAGCCGTGAGCGAATTGTTTGACCAAGCAGTACGGGCCGACTAAGATTTATCGGGTGTGCGCTTTGTCGTGCGCCTGAACCATGCCTTCGGGTTAATCAGGCTGACCGGTACTCCACACAAACGGGTGCGATTTCATGATCGCCCCCCACGGCATACCCGGCAATCTAGCCGGGTCCAGATGAACTCGACAAGCCGGCGTCATGAAAATGACGCGGTGTGTCGAATGCTAACCATCAGAACGCTGTCACCGTGCAGCAATTACAAGGAGTCATTTAGTGCCCACCATTCAGCAGTTGGTCCGTAAGGGCCGTACGCCGAAGGTCGTCAAGACCAAGGCCCCTGCACTCAAGTCCAACCCGCAGCAGCGCGGTGTTTGCACTCGCGTGTACACGACCACCCCGAAGAAGCCGAACTCGGCTCTCCGCAAGGTTGCTCGCGTCAAGCTCAGCAACGGCACCGAGGTAACCGCCTACATCCCAGGTGAAGGCCACAACCTCCAGGAGCACTCGATGGTGCTCATCCGCGGAGGCCGTGTTAAGGACCTCCCCGGTGTTCGTTACAAGATCGTGCGCGGCGCGCTCGACACCCAGGCTGTCAAGAACCGTAAGCAGGCTCGTAGCCTCTACGGCGCGAAGAAGGACAAGAAGTAATGCCACGTAAAGGACCAGCACCGAAGCGTCCCGTAGTAGCGGACCCGGTCTACGGAGCACCCATCGTCAGCCAGCTCGTCAACAAGATTCTTCTTGACGGCAAGAAGGGTCTTGCAGAGCGCATCGTTTACGGCGCACTCGAAGGCGTTTCGGCTAAGAACGGCCAGGATGCAGTTGTCACCCTCAAGAAGGCGCTCGACAACGTGCGCCCCACCATTGAGGTCAAGTCACGCCGCGTTGGTGGCTCGACGTACCAGGTTCCGGTCGAGGTCAAGCCTCACCGTGCCAACACGCTCGCTCTTCGCTGGCTCACGAGCTACGCCAAGGGTCGTCGTGAGAAGACCATGACCGAGCGTCTCACCAACGAGATCCTCGACGCCTCGAACGGGCTTGGCGCCGCTGTAAAGCGTCGTGAAGACACCCACAAGATGGCTGAGTCGAACAAGGCCTTCGCGCACTACCGCTGGTAACTACCTTGAGCTGGTCGGGCTCGTCGAGTATTCGATGAGCCCGATCAGACAGTTGCAATTCGAGTGACGAGTCGCAACGCATCACCCCCAACTCTTATCGGAGGAACCCTGTGGCACAAGACGTGCTCACCGACCTGAACAAGGTCCGCAATATCGGCATCATGGCTCACATCGATGCTGGCAAGACCACGACTACCGAGCGCATCCTGTTCTACACGGGTGTAAACCACAAGATCGGCGAGACCCACGACGGCGCCTCGACCACCGACTGGATGGAGCAGGAGCAGGAGCGTGGAATCACGATTACCTCTGCTGCAGTCACCTGTTTCTGGGACAAGAACCAGATCAACATCATCGACACCCCCGGTCACGTTGACTTCACGGTCGAGGTGGAGCGCTCGCTCCGCGTCCTCGACGGTGCAGTTGCAGTGTTCGACGGCAAGGAGGGCGTTGAGCCCCAGTCCGAGACCGTCTGGCGCCAGGCCGACAAGTACGACGTACCGCGTATCTGCTTCGTCAACAAGATGGACAAGCTCGGTGCTGACTTCTACTTCACCGTAGACACCATCATCAGCAAGCTCGGCGCCAAGCCGCTGGTCATCCAGCTGCCCATCGGTTCCGAGAGCGCCTTCGTTGGCGTCGTCGACCTCGTCGAGATGCGCGCACTCGTGTGGCCGTCCGACTCCAAGGGTGACGTCACCATGGGAGCCAAGTACGAAGTACAGGAGATCCCCGCAGACCTCGTAGAGAAGGCGAACGAGTACCGTTCGACGCTCCTCGAGGTTGTAGCCGAGACCAGCGACGAGCTGCTCGAGCGCTACATGGAGGGTGACACCGACTTCACCGTCGCCGAGATCAAGGCTGCGATCCGCAAGCTCACCGTAGCGAGCGAGATCTACCCGGTTCTCTGTGGCTCCGCGTTCAAGAACCGCGGAGTCCAGCCGATGCTGGATGCCGTTGTCGACTTCCTGCCGAGCCCGCTCGACGTGCCGGCAACCGAGGGAACCGACCCCCGCGACGAAGAGAAGGTGCTCGAGCGCCACCCGAACGCCGAGGAGCCTTTCGCTGCTCTCGCGTTCAAGGTTGCGGTTCACCCGTTCTTCGGTCGCCTCACCTTCATCCGCGTGTACTCCGGCCGTCTCGACTCGGGTGGGCAGGTTGCCAACTCGACGAAGGGCAAGAAGGAGCGCATCGGAAAGATCTTCCAGATGCACGCCAACAAGGAAATCCCTGTTGACAGCGTCACGGCTGGTCACATCTACGCGGTCATCGGCCTCAAGGACACGACCACGGGAGACACTCTCACCGATCCGAACCACCAGATCGTTCTGGAGTCGATGACGTTCCCCGAGCCCGTCATCGAGGTTGCAATCGAGCCGAAGACGAAGGCCGACCAGGAGAAGCTGGGTGTCGCCATCCAGAAGCTCGCTGAAGAGGACCCGACCTTCCGCACCGAGCAGAACCAGGACACCGGCCAGACGGTCATCAAGGGAATGGGCGAGCTTCACCTCGACATCCTCGTTGACCGTATGAAGCGCGAGTTCAACGTTGAGGCAAACGTCGGTAAGCCGCAGGTTGCTTACCGCGAGACGATTCGCCGCATTGTTGACAAGCACGACTACACCCACAAGAAGCAGACCGGTGGATCCGGTCAGTTCGCTAAGGTGCAGATCTCGCTTGAGCCGCTCGAGGTTACCCCGGACACGATCTACGAGTTCGAGAACAAGGTCACCGGTGGTCGCATTCCTCGCGAGTACATCGGTTCGATCGACGCTGGTTTCCAGGCGTCGATGCAGGTCGGCGTACTCGCCGGCTACCCCATGGTCGGCGTCAAGGGAATCATCCTTGATGGCGCGGCTCACGACGTTGACTCGTCGGAAATGGCGTTCAAGATCGCCGGTTCTATGGCATTCAAGGAAGCTGCCCGCAAGGCGCAGCCCGTGTTGCTCGAGCCGCTGATGGCCGTCGAAGTACGTACCCCTGAGGAATACATGGGAGACGTCATCGGCGACCTGAACTCACGTCGTGGTCAAATCCAGGCAATGGAAGACGCGACCGGCGTTAAGGTCATCACGGCCAAGGTGCCACTGTCGGAGATGTTCGGGTATGTTGGCGACTTGAGGTCCAAGACCTCAGGACGCGCTGTCTACTCAATGACGTTCGACAGCTACTCCGAAGTACCGCGCGCGGTCGCCGACGAGATCATCAACAAGAACAAGGGCGAGTAATCCCGCGCGAAAGCGCTGGACTCCCGTCCAAACTGCGAAGGCGTTCCACGCCCGAGTAACATAAGTACACACCAATTCGTGCGGCATCCGATTTCAAGTTTTTGACAATCGGATGCTGCACACCAGAGTCCTGAGGAGGACCCAGTGGCTAAGGCCAAGTTCGAGCGGAGCAAGCCGCACGTAAACATCGGAACCATCGGTCACGTTGACCACGGAAAGACGACGCTCACCGCGGCTATTTCCAAGGTGCTCGCCGACACGTACCCGTCCGCGACCAACGTTCAGCGCGACTTCGCGTCGATCGACTCGGCTCCGGAAGAGCGCCAGCGTGGTATCACGATCAACATCTCGCATGTTGAGTACGAGACCGAGAAGCGCCACTACGCACACGTAGACGCCCCCGGCCACGCTGACTACATCAAGAACATGATCACCGGTGCCGCTCAGATGGACGGTGCAATCCTCGTGGTTGCAGCGACCGACGGCCCGATGGCACAGACCCGTGAGCACGTTCTGCTCGCCAAGCAGGTCGGCGTTCCGTACCTGCTCGTCGCGCTGAACAAGTCCGACATGGTCGATGACGAAGAGATCCTTGAGCTCGTTGAGCTCGAGGTTCGCGAGCTCCTCTCGAGCCAGGGCTTCGACGGAGACGACGCTCCCGTCGTCCGCGTCTCGGGCCTCAAGGCTCTCGAGGGCGACGAGAAGTGGACCAAGTCCATCCTCGAGCTCATGGAGGCCGTTGACGCTTCTGTTCCGGACCCGATCCGCGACAAGGACAAGCCGTTCCTCATGCCGATCGAGGACGTCTTCACGATCACCGGTCGTGGAACCGTCGTTACGGGCCGCGCCGAGCGTGGAATCCTCGCGATCAACTCGGACGTCGAGATCGTTGGAATCCGCCCGACCCAGAAGACCACGGTCACTGGTATCGAGATGTTCCACAAGCAGCTCGACGAGGCTTGGGCCGGCGAGAACTGTGGACTGCTGCTCCGCGGCACGAAGCGTGAAGACGTAGAGCGTGGCCAGGTTGTTGTTAAGCCTGGTTCGGTTACGCCTCACACGAACTTCGATGGCACCGCCTACATCCTTTCCAAGGATGAGGGTGGACGTCACAACCCGTTCTACGGCAACTACCGTCCCCAGTTCTACTTCCGCACCACGGACGTCACCGGCGTCATCACGCTGCCCGAGGGCACCGAGATGGTTATGCCTGGCGACACCACCGACATGACCGTTGAGCTCATTCAGCCCATCGCCATGGAAGAGGGACTGTCCTTCGCTATTCGTGAAGGTGGCCGCACCGTCGGCGCCGGCACGGTCACGAAGATCAACAAGTAGTAACTAACACAGCGTCTTCGGACTTACTGTGTAAGAGGGTCCGCAGCTTCGGCTGCGGGCCCTCTCTCGTTTAACGTGGCACTCATGGATTTCAACGACATCACCAAGAAGGCCAAGACGTTCCTCGAAGACGACAAGGTGCGGGACGCGCTCAAGAGCGAGAAGGCCGAGGACGTCAGCGACAAACTGCTCGACGCTGTTTCGGGTGCCGCGCAGAAGGTCACCGGTTCCAAGTACGACGAACAGATCGCCAAGGCCCGCGACGCGGCTGACAAGAAGCTCGGCAACCAGTAACTTTCGCTTCACGCGCATCGGCTAGCGTTGGCTGGTGCGCAGAATTCCCGTAGAACACCGCTATACCGTCGGGCTTCTACTGCTCACGATGTCGACCGGCGCGATCGATGCCGTGAGCTACCTCGCGCTCGACCGCGTGTTCACCGGCAACATGACCGGCAACGTTTTGTTCATCGGCTTCGCTCTGGTCGGGGTCGCCGGTATTCCGCTGCTGAATAACGTGATCGCACTCGCCGGCTTCATTTCCGGCTCGATCATCAGTGGACGCATCGTCGGCCACTCGCATCCGAAGGGCCTGCCGGTCGCCTCGGTCATCACTCTCGCTGCTGGCGCGGTGATTGCTGTAGTGCTCGCGGCGGGCTGGCTTGCGGTAGTCGACCTGCCGGAGTGGGCGCTGCTCGTCGTGACCTTCGTGCTCGCGAACGTGATGGGTGCGCAAGTCACCGCCGTAAAGCCGATCGGCAACAGTGACGTGACGACGATCGTGGTCACGAACACGGTGGCGAACCTCGCCCGCGAGAGTCGACTCGGCGGGGGAACGGGCCAGCGCTGGCTTCCGCGGCTGCTCGCGGTGATCGCAATGGGAGTCGGAGCGGCCATCGGTGCAGGCATCATCGGCTGGCTCGGTGGCCCCGCTGCACTCCTCGCGGCCGCGGCGATCTTCGCCCTCGGTGCCCTCACCCTCTTCCTCACCTCGAGGGCTTCCACCCCCACCCCCTAGCCACCCCGTCATTAACCCGTTTCAAGGACTTTTTGTCCGCGATCCCGATCCGGCCGCTGTCTTGGCGCGGCGAAGACAAAATCTCCTTGAGACGGGTGAGGGCGACGGGTGCAAAGGCAGGGAAATGCTGGGAAAAGCGACACGCCGAGCGCGACACGCCCGGGTTGCACGATGCCCAAGATTGTGGCAAACTCGTCTAGTTCAACATTCCGGCGCCACGCGCGTGCGGATCACTCCCAGGGCAGTGCATAGTCCGGCGCAAGAGCGCTGAGTCTAGGCCGCGGGGAGAAGAACTCAGCTTAATCTACTCCCGAGTTACGCAAGGGCGAGGTTTGTGCCCAGCGTGCTCAGCACGGTGACGCATGCCGCCGCCGGTGCGGGAGAAGGTGCAGGAACCACTGCAGCAATGCAGTGATTGACACATAAACAGTGGTGCGAAGGCAGAAGTGCTGAGCTAACCAAGCATCCAATAGTCGCGAAGTGCGTCAAAACACCGAGTGAACCACGATGCATTACAGAGAGAGAGTCAGACATGGCGGGACAAAAGATCCGCATTCGACTTAAGTCGTATGACCACGAGGTCATCGATTCATCGGCACGCAAGATCGTCGATACGGTTACTCGCGCAGGCGCGACGGTAGTTGGCCCCGTGCCGCTGCCGACGGAAAAGAACGTGGTCGTTGTGATCCGTTCACCCCACAAGTACAAGGACAGCCGCGAGCACTTCGAAAAGCGCACGCACAAGCGTCTGATCGACATCATCGACCCGACTCCTAAGGCCGTCGACTCGCTTATGCGCCTCGACCTGCCTGCCGATGTCAACATCGAGATCAAGCTCTAAGGAGGCAACTGATGGCTACTACAAAAACCACCAAGGGCCTTCTCGGCAAGAAGCTTGGTATGACCCAGGTCTGGGACGAGAACAACAAGCTCATCCCCGTCACCGTTGTGGAGATCACTCCTAACGTCGTGACCCAGCTGCGCACGGAAGAGGTCGACGGCTACACCGCTGTTCAGATCGCTTACGGCCAGATCGACCCCCGCAAGGCGAACAAGCCGGCTACCGGCCACTTCGCCAAGGCAGGCGTCACCCCCCGTCGTCACCTCACCGAGCTTCGTACCTCGGATGCCGCGGACTACAACCTCGGCCAGGAGCTCGCGGTTGACATCTTCGAGGCAGGCCAGCTCGTCGACGTCGTCGGCACGAGCAAGGGTAAGGGCTTCGCCGGTGTTATGAAGCGTCACAACTTCAAGGGTGTTTCGTCCTCGCACGGTTCGCACCGTAACCACCGCAAGCCCGGTTCCATCGGTGCTTCGTCGACCCCCAGCCGTGTCTTCAAGGGCATGCGCATGGCCGGCCGTATGGGTGGCGACCGCGTCACTGTGCTGAACCTCAAGGTTCACGCCGTAGACCTCGAAAAGGGCCTGCTGCTCGTCAAGGGTGCCGTTCCCGGCGCTCGTGGCCGCATCGTATTCGTCCGCAACGCAGTGAAGGGAGCGTAGTTCTGATGGCTACCTCACTTGACGTACTCGACCACTCGGGCAAGAAGGTCGGCTCTGTCGACCTCCCCGCCGAGACGTTCGACGTCCAGACCAACGTTCCGCTTATCCACCAGGTTGTCGTCGCCCAGCGCGCCGCAGCTCGCCAGGGAACCCACAACACGCTTCGTCGTGGTGAAGTTTCCGGTGCCGGTCGTAAGCCGTTCAAGCAGAAGGGAACCGGTCGCGCTCGCCAGGGCTCGATCCGCGCTCCCCAGATGAAGGGTGGTGGAATCGTTCATGGTCCACACCCGCGCGACTACGCACAGCGCACCCCGAAGAAGATGATCGCGGCAGCACTGCGCGGAGCTCTTTCGGACCGCGCCCGCGGAGAGCGCCTTCACGTCATTGACTCGCTGTCGATCGGTGAGACCCCGTCGACGAAGGCAATCGTGGCCCTGCTGAACGACATTGCTTCGAGCAAGCACGTTCTGATCGTTCTTGAGCGTGACGACGAGATCAGCTACAAGAGCGTTCGCAACATCCAGAGCGTTCACGTACTCCCGTACGACCAGCTCAACGCCTACGACGTCCTCGTGAGTGACGACATCGTCTTCACCAAGGGCGCGTTCGACGCGTTCGTCGCCTTCAACACGAAGGCAAGCAAGAAGGAGGAGGTCAGCGCATGACCGCCACGCAGAAGGACCCCCGCGACGTCATCCTCTCGCCTGTTGTCTCCGAGAAGAGCTACAGCCTGATCGACGACGGCAAGTACACCTTCGTTGTTGACCCCCGCGCGAACAAGACGGAGATCAAGCTCGCTATCGAGAAGATCTTCAACGTCAAGGTCGACTCGGTCAACACGCTGAACCGCACGGGCAAGACCCGTCGCACCAAATTCGGCATCGGCAAGCGCAAGGACACCAAGCGTGCCATTGTGACGCTGAAGTCCGGGACCATCGACATCTTCACCGCTGTCGGCTAGGGACCAAGGAGATAAATCATGGCTATTCGTAAGTACAAGCCCACGACCCCTGGTCGCCGCGGTTCATCCGTAGCTGACTTTGCCGAGATCACGCGATCGACGCCAGAGAAGTCGCTGCTTCGTCCACTGCCCAAGACCGGTGGTCGTAACAACGCCGGTCGCATCACGACCCGTCACATCGGTGGTGGCCACAAGCGCCAGTACCGCGTCATTGACTTCAAGCGCAACGACAAAGACGGCGTGAACGCCAAGGTCGCTCACATTGAGTACGACCCCAACCGCACGGCTCGCATTGCGCTGCTGCACACGTTGACGGTACGAAGCGCTACATCATCGCTCCGAACAAGCTCAACCAGGGCGACATCATCGAGTCGGGCCCGTCGGCTGACATCAAGCCGGGTAACAACCTTCCGCTGAAGAACATCCCGGTCGGAACCGTTATCCACGCGATCGAGCTTCGCCCGGGTGGAGGAGCCAAGATGGCTCGTTCAGCTGGTGCATCGGTTCGTCTCGTTGCCAAGGATGGCCCGTACGCGCAGCTTCGCCTGCCGTCCGGTGAAATCCGCAACGTTGACGTGCGCAACCGCGCCACGATCGGCGAGGTCGGCAACGCCGAGCAGTCGAACATCAACTGGGGTAAGGCCGGCCGTATGCGCTGGAAGGGCGTTCGCCCGACTGTTCGTGGTGTCGCCATGAACCCCGTTGACCACCCGCACGGTGGTGGTGAGGGCAAGACGTCCGGTGGACGTCACCCCGTTACCCCCTGGGGCCAGAAGGAAGGCCGTACGCGTAAGCGCAACCTTCCGTCCGACAAGCTCATTGTTCGCCGACGCAACGTCGGCAAGAAGCGTAAGTAGGAGTTGTAGAAGATGCCACGCAGTCTGAAGAAGGGCCCCTTCGTTGATGACCACCTGCTTCGCAAGGTAGTTGTCGCCAATGAGGCCGGTAGCAAGAACGTAATCAAGACCTGGTCGCGCCGCTCGATGATCATCCCCGCAATGCTGGGACACACCATCGCAGTGCACGACGGTCGCAAGCACATCCCGGTGTTCGTCACCGAGACCATGGTCGGTCACAAGCTCGGAGAGTTTTCCCCGACCCGCACCTTCCGTGGACACGTGAAGGACGACAAGAAGGGTCGTCGCCGCTAACGCGGTGGCGTAAGGAGGAGAGAAATGGTTGAGTCCATCGCTCGCGTGAAGCACATTCGCGTCACCGCCACCAAAGCTCGTCGCGTCGTCAACCTGATCCGCGGCAAGCAGGCAATCGAAGCACTTGCAATTCTGAAGTTCGCACCGCAGGGTGCGAGCGAGCCCGTCTACAAGCTGGTTGCATCGGCCATGGCTAACGCCAAGGTCAAGGCTGACGCCGCAAACAGCTACCTGGACGAGCAGGACCTGTTCGTATCGCAGGCTTATGTCGACGAGGGAACGACCCTGAAGCGGTTCCAGCCGCGTGCACAGGGCCGCGCCTTCCAGATCCTTAAGCGCACCAGCCACATCACGATCGTGCTGTCAACGCCCGACGAGATCACGGCCACGAGCGCCGCTACTGCGAAGGCAGGGAAGAAGTAATGGGACAGAAAGTAAATCCGTACGGTTTCCGTCTCGGAATCACCACCGACCACGTGTCGCGTTGGTTCTCGGACAGCACCAAGGTTGGACAGCGTTACAGCGACTACGTTGCTGAAGACGTCAAGATCCGCAACCTGCTCAAGACCTCGCTTGACCGTGCCGGCGTTGCACGCATCGAGATCGAGCGCACCCGTGACCGCGTTCGCGTCGACATTCACACCGCCCGTCCGGGCATCGTGATCGGTCGCCGTGGCGCCGAGGCCGAGCGCATCCGCGCCGACCTCGAGAAGCTCTCGGGCAAGCAGATCCAGCTCAACATCCTCGAGGTCAAGAACCCCGAAGCCGAAGCGCAGCTCGTTGCGCAGGGCATTGCAGAGCAGCTTTCGGCTCGTGTGGCTTTCCGCCGTGCGATGAAGAAGGGCATGCAGGGAGCACAGCGCGCTGGAGCCAAGGGTGTTCGCATCCAGGTTTCCGGTCGTCTCGGTGGCGCAGAAATGAGCCGTTCCGAGTTCTACCGCGAAGGCCGCGTTCCGCTGCACACGCTTCGCGCCAACATCGACTACGGCTTCTACGAGGCCAAGACGACGTTCGGCCGCATCGGTGTGAAGGTCTGGATCTACAAGGGTGACATCACCAACAAGGAGCTCGCTCGCGAGCAGGCCAGCCAGAAGTCGTCACGCCCCGAGCGTCGCGACGACCGTGGTGGCGACCGCCGTGACAGCCGCGCGCCCCGCAACTCAGCCCCCAAGGCTGACGCGCCGGTAGCAGCTGCGGCACCAGCAGGAGTTGAGGCATAACAATGTTGATCCCACGTAAGGTCAAGCACCGCAAGCAGCACCACCCCGGCCGTAGCGGCCAGGCAACCGGTGGTACCGAGATCTCGTTCGGCGAGTACGGTATCCAGGCCCTGACCCCCGCCTACGTCACGAACCGCCAGATTGAGGCAGCTCGTATCGCCATGACGCGCCACATCAAGCGCGGCGGAAAGGTGTGGATCAACATCTACCCCGACCGCCCGCTTACCAAGAAGCCTGCCGAAACCCGCATGGGTTCCGGTAAGGGTTCGCCGGAGTGGTGGATCGCCAACGTCAAGCCGGGCCGTGTGCTCTTCGAACTGAGCGGTGTCAATGAGACCGTCGCTCGCGAAGCACTCACCCGTGCAATCCACAAGCTGCCGTTGAAGGCACGCATCATCAAGCGCGAGGAGGGCGACGCATAATGGCGATCGGATCCAAGGAGCTCGCCCCAGTCGAGCTCGACACTTTTGAAGACGAACGACTTGTCGACGAGCTGAAGAAGGCGAAGGAAGAACTGTTCAACCTTCGCTTCCAGTCGGCTACCGGCCAGCTCGAAAGCCACGGACGACTTCGCGCTGTCAAGCGCGACATCGCCCGCATCTACACCGTTCTGCGCGAACGTGAGCTGGGCATTCGTGCCACGCCCGTCGCCGTAGAGGTAGAGGCAAAGCCGGCCAAGAAGGCCAAGAAGACGGATGCCGCAGCTAAGCCTGCAGCGGACGTCGCCGAAGAAACGAAGGAGGCATAGTCATGGCTAAGGCCGAAGAGAAGGTCGCCGCGGCTGAGACTGCCGAGCTCGCACGTGGCTACCGCAAGACCCGTCGTGGCCTTGTAACCAGCGACAAGATGGACAAGACCATCGTCGTCGAGGTTGAGGACCGCGTTAAGCACCCGCTGTACGGCAAGGTTATTCGCCGCACCTCCAAGGTGAAGGCTCACGATGAGGCCAACTCGGCCGGCATCGGCGACCTGGTTCTGATCAGCGAGACCCGTCCGCTCAGCGCTACGAAGCGCTGGCGCATCGTCGAGATCCTAGAGAAGGCCAAGTAAATGCTTCAGCAGGAATCCAGAGTTAAGGTCGCCGACAACACCGGCGCCAAGGAACTCCTCACCATTCGCGTTCTCGGTGGCTCCGGCCGTCGTTACGCGGGACTGGGTGACGTCATCGTCGCCACCGTCAAGGATGCAATCCCCGGTGGAAACGTAAAGAAGGGTGACGTCGTCAAGGCTGTCATCGTTCGCGTCATCAAGCAGACCCGTCGCGCGGATGGCTCATACATCAAGTTTGACGAGAACGCTGCCGTCATCCTGAAGGCTGATGGGGACCCCCGTGGTACCCGCATCTTCGGACCGGTTGGCCGCGAGCTTCGTGACAAGAAGTTCATGAAGATCATCTCGCTCGCACCGGAGGTCATTTAGTCATGGCGAACATCAAGAAGGGTGACCTCGTACAGGTCATCAGCGGACCGACCCAGGCCCGCGGCGGAAGCCGTGGCAAGCAGGGTCGTGTCATCGAGGTCATCGCAGAGAAGAACCGCGTGATCGTGGAAGGTGTGAACTTCATCACCAAGCACGTTCGCGTCGGCCAGACCCAGCGTGGAACCAAGACCGGCGGCATCGAGACGATGGAAGCACCCATCCACGTGTCCAACGTCGCCCTGGTTGACCCAGAAACGAAGAAGCCGACTCGCGTTGGTTTCCGTAACGAGGTAGTAGAGAAGGACGGCGTCAAGCGCACCGTCCGTGTCCGCTACGCCAAGAAGTCAGGTAAGGACCTGTAATGACCGACACTGCAACCGCGACAACTGGCAAAATCCAGCCGCGCCTCAAGCAGAAGTACCGCGGCGAGATCTCGACGCAGCTCCAGAAGGACTTCGGTTTCACCAACGTTCACCAGATCCCCGGACTGGTCAAGGTTGTTGTGAACACCGGTGTTGGTGAAGCAGCCCGCGACGGCAAGATCATCGATGGCGCCGTCAAGGACCTCGTTGCGATCACCGGACAGAAGCCGCAGGTCACCCTCGCGCGCAAGTCCATCGCTCAGTTCAAGCTGCGCGAAGGCCAGGCAATCGGCGCACACGTCACCCTCCGTGGAGACCGTGCGTGGGAATTCCTCGACCGTCTGATCTCGCTCGCACTGCCCCGTATCCGCGACTTCCGCGGCCTTTCGGACAAGCAGTTCGACGGCAACGGTAACTACACCTTCGGTCTCCAGGAGCAGAGCGTCTTCCACGAGATCGACCAGGACAAGATTGACCGCGTTCGTGGTTTCGATATCACTATCGTCACCACCGCAAAGACGGACGACGAAGGCCGCGCGCTGCTCAAGGCACTCGGCTTCCCGTTCAAGAACGAGAACAGCTAACAAACCACGCATCACCGATCGAACAGGTCGGCACCCGTGTAACGGATGCCGAAACCGGTCGAGATTAGGAAACAAACGTCATGACAATGACAGATCCGGTCGCAGACCTGCTGACCAGACTGCGCAACGCTAACTCGGCGTACCACGACACCGTGTCGCTGCCGAACAGCAAGCTCAAGTCCCACATTGCTGAGATCCTCAAGTCCGAGGGTTTCATCTCCAACTGGAAGATCGAAGAGGCACGCGTCGGTTCGACGCTGACCATCGACCTCAAGTACGGCCCGAACCGTGAGCGCTCCATCGTGGGCATCAAGCGCGTTTCGAAGCCCGGCCTCCGCGTTTACGCAAAGTCGACCGAGATCCCCAAGGTTCTCGGCGGACTCGGCGTCGCCATCCTGTCAACCTCCTCCGGTCTGCTTACCGACCGCCAGGCTTCCAAGAAGGGCGTGGGTGGGGAAGTCCTCGCCTACGTGTGGTAACCAGTCATGTCACGTATCGGAAGACTTCCTATCGCGATCCCTGCCGGGGTCGACGTCAAGATTGACGGCTCGTCCGTCACCGTCAAGGGCCCGAAGGGCGAGCTTTCGCTCGTCGTCGCCAGCCCCATCGAGGCCAAGATCGAGGACGGCCAGATCCTGGTCACGCGTCCCGACGACGAGCGCGCTTCGCGTTCGCTCCACGGCCTCACCCGCACGCTGATCTCCAACCAGATCACCGGCGTCACCGAGGGCTACACCAAGGGTCTTGAGATCGTCGGAACTGGTTTCCGCGTCGCAGCCAAGGGTGCATCGCTCGAGTTCGCACTCGGGTACTCGCACTCGATCACGGTTGACCCGCCCGCGGGCATCAGCTTCACGGTCGAGGGCAACAACAAGCTCACGGTCGTCGGAATCGACAAGCAGGCTGTCGGCGAAGTCGCGGCCAACATTCGTAAGTTGCGCAAGCCAGAGCCCTACAAGGGCAAGGGCGTGCGTTACGCAGGCGAGGTAGTCCGCCGCAAGGC
>Ga0247812_10001154_pt1 | contig 15005 bp, 10 predicted proteins | sample UWRJL149409B1_FD_178011 | JGI IMG/M metagenome (GOLD analysis project Ga0247812, IMG submission 178011) | Plant litter microbial communities from Arlington Agricultural Research Station in Wisconsin, United States - UWRJ-L149-409B-1 | ecosystem: Environmental > Terrestrial > Plant litter >...
TCGATAAAACACAAGTTTCACAATGGGGCACTACAATGCGCCATAATTGTAGGGAGCGAACTTCATTTTTTCTAATTTCTTGTTTCCTAATTATCCTAAATAATCTATTCCCAAGGAGAAGTAATAAACAATAAATCATAAGTCATAATTCAGCATCTTGTCAAACTCAATTCAGATAAGAACAAAATCTCGCACAGTAGTTAGATATTCTTGAGAATCCAAAGCCTCTCCTTCCATCCGTCCATCAACATAGCATTCCCCAATTAATCTCCAATATTCTCGTGGTTCAGTGTCACTAGGTTCATCCGTAGGCTCAGGGCTTGAGTCCGAAAACCCAGGAAGGAAATCATATGAATCAGCTCTTTCAGACTGTAAGGTGCTTGGAACTGATTTTCTTTTGCCGATCTTGGGAGGCGTTCCCCGGACCTGCCGTAGCACAACTGGAACACTACAGCCATAGAGAATACAGATGTAGTCCCGTTCTCCAGCCTTCATACCTTCAGGACCAAATCCAAAGAGCTCTCGTTTCTTGCCAGCTAGGAATGCTTTCCGATTTCTAGTAACATCTTGTACTTTGCGGAGATAGGCAGACACCACTTCTGGCGTTAAATCATGGTCCATAAGACTTTTGATGTTAACGTCACCAGAAGGGCTTTCTCTTTGAAGAGCGTATAAACATGACCGCCTGAAATAAGTTGGCGGCTGCCCATCAAAACCTTGGTTGGCAACTAATGTTCTCCACAGCTGATCTGGCATCTCATGTACTGTATGGTCGTCCGGACGCCTAGAGTGCTGCCAGCCTCCCATCTCAAATACCTCCCGAGGAATGGTTCCTTCTAGAATTCGCTGGGAGACTCGCCGAACTTTCCCAAGAACTATTCCACGAACTGTTAACTCGCCATTCCATGTCTCCTTCAGATCAATCTCCATCAGGTCCTCGGAGTCAGTTGGAGGTGTAATCCTTGTACCAAACTCATATTTGATGTCATCTTTCAGAGCACCCCGGGAAGCGTTATATAAAGGTTTCAGTGTTGCGAAAACGTCCCCATGCTTACGACCTCGGAGTATGTTCTCTGGTGTTCCATATTTGGAACCATCAAGCTGTTTTATCCAAGAGGGGAGCGTTGTTTCAATTTCGACGTAGTTCTTCACCTGGTTTCCAGCGGCATTTAGTTCAGGAGCTAAGGCCCTCAATGTGGTCTCGACTGGTGCCCAGTGGCGACACAAAATATCTAAACTTTTCGAAGAATGTACACAGAAGCGAACAAAATCAATATAGACTTCCAGTAGACTTTTCTTGTAGTTAGGCTTGATGGTTTCAAAGTCTGCTCCTTGATGTCGAGCGATTGACATAACAGCGTAGATAGTATCCCGTGGATCAGATGCCCTGAACGGAGTAAACTCGCACACGAGTTCTTCGAGGGTGCTTGTCCTTTCCAGAAGTTTTCCCTTCAGATCTTTTCGAAGAACATGCGTGTTCTGGCGTACCATTGTGGTCGCACCTAGCCCATCAAATACCTCAATTACAGCCGTGTTTCCAAGAGGGGGATCGTCCAGTACCTTTAAGATTGAATCCCGTTTCGTTCGGAATATTGAGACTGCGTCAGCAAAATCGGTCCAGTCTACCATTTTGTCTCCGTAGTAAAGTGTTGACTTTCGAGCTACTCCCTGTTCTTGGAGCACCCACCGCCGACTAAACCATCTACTCCTCATTAGGTTTGTCAAAGCAACCCATTTCTTTCCAATATCATTCTCCGCAAGTGTTGCTGTAAGTGTCTCGAAGTCTGCAAGTTTCTTAATAAAGTCCATTGCAACATCCGTATCATCGCCTTTGAGACCAAGCCAGATTCGTACGTGTCTTGCTCCGTTATAAATCTCGGCCATTTGGGCAATCTGTTTAGTCTTTTCGACAGGGTTGTGTTGGTTTATACAAATGGCATCAATCCAGAAACGTACGTCTTTTCTCGGGTGACGGAACTGCAGTAGAGCGTTGTAAAGGTTCTCCCGAACCAATCTCTTGGGAGTCCAGAGTTTGATATCATGGGTATGTGACCTCTTATAACAACCCAGCCGGGTTAGCAACCTGAATTTGTTTCGCGCCCGGATTCGTGCATCTTCTTGGCTATCTCTACATTGCTCAAATTGCTTCTGTATGGATGTAGTAAAATCTCGCACTGTGACTGAATGGCGTGGGAAACTTGAGCCCCACTCATAGGACAGAGCCTCATAGCTTTTTTTGGGGGAGTCTATAGCTTCTAGATGGAGTTCAAGCTCAAGTGGCTCGCTAGGATCGGTTGTCTTCGGTTTCTTAATAGTCAATATTCTTATATACCCATCTGGAAGTTCCGAATAATGGTGTCGAAAGGGGTTTGAAAGTACACTGAAGTGCCTCAGTGATTCACCTAAAGTACCTCCTTCCTTTGTTGGTGGTATGAGCTGAAGGTACTGCCTACGTTTTAACGGCACTGAGTGCCCCTCTTCTGAATCATCCGAGTCGTCTTCGGGGCGCACTCGCTTGGAACCCATCTCGGCAGGATTACCGAAGAAATTTGCCCAACAATGAGGGCTGGTACCGAAGTCGAAACGATTAAGTGTGGACAAGGGAGATTCTGTGCAGTGCCGTGCTTTAGTGTTTTCAAGACAAAATTGTGCACGAAGACTAGGAGTGATCGTGCTTGGGTCTTATGTATAACTCCCAAGACTTGAGACTGAGCAGTAAGAAGCTGTATCAAATCACGTTTAAATGGTTAATAATGATGGCTAGCGTCCACATGTAGTTATTTACACAATAGTGAGGCTGTTGTTTGAGTGGCGCACACATTTTAAATACTGAGCTAAAATTGGATTTTGGTGGAAGGACAGTGCGGAATCGTTGGTTACACTGTCTACAATATGTGTAGTGGCTTGCTCTCCGCGGTTATTTGGACCTCTATTTGGACCTCTTTTCAGCTCCTCTTACAAGATAATTTCCACACCTCACAGTTTTGAGAAAGCTTCATAATTAAGGCAATCAAGGCTGCTGGAGCTAGCATACGGGCTCCAGTGGCAAAGACGAGTTTCTACACCTTTGTGATCGTTAGTAGTTATTACAAAGCATTTGGAGGCAAGAAATTATCCTGTAGTATTAACTTGGGGAGAACAATGCAGCGTGGACCCCATACACATAGTATTCACAACCCCCACACTTATCAGTGCTTCTAAGTATGGCAGGTGACTTTTCGTCGAGGTAGCGGCTGAGGATGGCAACCGGCCATAGTGACGTTAGCGGCGCATGCTAGGCCACAAGCAGAATCTAGCCGAGCGGATCGGGCTACGGCACGGCACGATAGGTCTCTACTAGCTTAAATATGCCAACGGAGTTGAGACATTTTATTTATATCATATTTTCTTTTTAATGTCTTTGTTGAATACGTACGGGGCACCACTACGCTCTTATAACGTAAGTGCTCGTTGTATTAGGTGGCGACGGAAGTTCTATGATACCGCTCCTGGTTGAGATCAAACGGAACACGTGAGCTGAGTTCATGTAACTCGAATAATTTCTATCATGAATTTATATCAATAGGCTTAATATTTTGACGTTATAGCTAATATCTATAGAATTATCTTAATAGCACGTCAATTATACTGGCGAAAATTACTTCATCTAAAAATTACTTCAATTGCGTGTATTGGAGTTATATAAAGTGAAGCTTGCACAAACGATATAGGGTTTGCCAATCCTCACATGAGAAGTCACAGCTTCTTGAATATTGCCAATCCAAGAAGTACTTAAGATGAGGAATAAACCAACATCTAATGTTACCGGCACTTGAGATCTGATAGCATTTGATCAAATGGCAAAATCTTACTTCCGAAATTGGAAGGATCAGAGACACAGATAATTTTCAAAGAAAAGAAAGACATGGGTCAACTAGGTGGTAAATCCCACAATGGAAGAAATCTTGAAGGCTGAATCAATGATAAATATTTCTATTTCGACACGAAAGACGCTCTCGGCTCGTTGTAGTTCAGCAAGTCTTGAAGAAGAGTACTTGCTGATTAGCAAGGGAGGTTACATCCTATAAGACACGTATGAGCTTTGAATGGCAGAGAATCTTCGTTCAAGGGAAACTACAGTTCAATTACATGACCCGGCATCACAGGGCTTTCAAGTTCACCTCGCTCCTCCCTGAAAACTCTGCTGTGATCTTACAAGCCGCACAAAGCTAAGATCACCTTATCAGTACCCTCCTCTCCGTTAACATCACCACAATAGACCAAGAATCCATCTCCAATATTTGCTCCAACTACCGCGGCTTGTGTCTCATCAACGGGTGAAGGTGGGAGGATAAAAGACTGTGTCATAGCCCCAGGGACAGGGACAAAAATCTTTTCGTGCTGGTTGGCATTTTTCACATGGAGAACCTTCATGCTATATGTAGACGGGAATGAACCTTTCAAGATACCAGAAGGAAGGCTGCAGGGAGGATTGAACTGAAAAGTTGTCCGATGATAATCTCCACGTTGCCAGGAAAGACCAAAGCCTTCTTGAAAGAACTTATCAAAGGCGTCTTGCGTTGTAAAGTTCGGGAAGTGTAGTCCAATGATCACCAAACCTCCCTTTTGAACATAGGCCAGCAGCTTTGCCAGTACTCCTTTATTCTTGCTCTCCGTCAAACCTTCGTCAGTGACTAGGATCGCTTTTGGGTGATTGGCTTCGAGATAGCGGATCGCACCGGTGGTAGACTTTGCTCGTTTCAACTTAGCAGATTGGGCGAGACCGTCGATTAGTGACGCGTAAGTGACATCGAGGAAGCCTTGGAATGCAAGACTGAGAAGGAATATCTGGGGGTGGCCTTCGGAATCCATTCTGAGTGGTCTGGCGTCCTTTACATAAACCAACCAGGGTCAATACTCGAAGGAGTTGTAGAGCTGGGTGTTGGGGAGTACGATACGATCGCAAAAAGCTTTCGATGGAGTAAGTATTTGGATGTAGTACTCAGATATTGACTGATCGCGTTGAAGATGGCCAACGTAGGCAATTGTGTGATTGCCAGAGTAATGTTGACTGAAGACTAGGAACAAACGACTAATGAGAGAGCGTAAATACAAGAAGTGCTTGGAGCTGAATATATAGGAATGAATTCTGCCGGGCGGTAGACATTCTGTTTGACCTTGCTGTAGACATTCTGTTTGACCTTGCTGTAGACATTCTGTTTGATCTTGCTGTAGACATTCTGTTTGGCGGTAGACATTCTGTTTGACCTTGTTGTAGTGGTGAATCCCATGCCGAAGATTTCCCGACATTAACTGCCAAACGCCAAGTAGGCTTTATACGCCTACCTGTCCCCGAATTTCCCTGACATTCACTCCAAATCGATTCCCACGTGCTATCTAATGATTATTTATGGTATAAATGCATCATTGGAGTGGTATCCTCTTGGAGAAGGTGGTGATGGAGAGAGATCCTGCCTGATTTCCCACTTTTAATTCTTCAGGTTTAAGTAGTAGCTAGCATGCAATAGTACAATATCTGTACATACTTAGAGACGTTATCATCCCGTAGCTGCAAGTAACAGTAAATTTCGGACGACGAATGTGCTTGTATTGAAGGTGCGGTTACGAGCGCGTGCCCAGTTCTCCTCACTCTGTGGTCGTATATAACTGCCAATGGTCAAGTATTTATATATAATATGAGACAACTAAGAAGTTTCCACAACTTACCCCCTTTATTTAGACGCGGAGGTACCATTCCCATTCTCACAATAATCTGCTACTTCTAGGTTAGCATTCCGTTAAGCTGATCAGTGAAGGGCAGTCATGAAACAACACTGAGAATTATGTATCACTACCGCCTAGTATACTATATTCAGGTATACAGCCGTCGAGTTTCATTTTCGGACTGTTCCCTCTCCATTCAAGAGGCCATCGAGTGATGATGCGAATGGCATTTTAGCGCGCTACCAAAGACGGGCAAGGTTGGGTTCTTGAGTCTATTTTGAACATCTTTAGGATATCCAATGTTTATTGCACTTATGCCAAGTTAGACGAAAAACCCTTTTTCGTCTCAGTGAGCAAGAGCTATTAATGGTGAAATCTAGCAGCTAGCTAAGCAAATGAATCCAAACTAAAAGATCCCCTTTCATGCAACAGTGCTCGCTTATTTTCATTCTGACACTTAAGAAAAATATAACATGAACGATTTATTTTCAAGTTGAAATCAAATGCTTCATGAATATCAGTAACTCGGCCCAAATTTGTCGCTGCTGACTGAACGTCAGCCGCAAATAAGATGTGAGCTTCGGATACCTATGACTGTAGCTAGTATCATTAATGGAAATCTGGTCCAAAACAATGAATAACCCAACTTTCCTGGCGCTAATGAAGCCCAGTTTCTATCAGAGATTGCCTAGGTGGCAGATATATAAATACGTGAGGAGCGGTTCTTCCTTGAAGGTCACCGAGCATTTCTTAAGAATATTAGTCGAAGACCTATTGAAGAATTGCAAGCATATGATATCTTTCGAAAATGCATTCAACGTCAACTTCACAACCACACCTTGACAAAGGAAGATCACAACAAATGGGATCTCTACTTGGAATCAGGTTAGCGGGGGGGCTACGAGATATTTACTGTTGGGTGAACGGAAATAGATAGATTTCGCAAAATATACTAGAGAGAGTTATGAAACCATGAACCTACAATATTAAGCCGCAATTATCCCAAGGAAGTGTAGATCGGGTAAGATATCGCGCTACTAATGAACTTGTGGCTGCCACAAGTAAAAGTACAAAGACAACAAATAGAACAAATATGTACGAAGGACAACGCATCTGACTTTATTGCGATTCTACTTCAGGGGCTAACTGGCTGGAACGACAGAACCACCGGCTGAGGGTTATAATATAACCACCAGCACCCAAAATGACATCTGATGCTTGATAGGTAAGCAATAAGTGCAGCGATTATGTTATGTTTAAGCAGAGAGAAGGAGGGTAATCTCAAAATTCTTAACCCCGTAAAACAGCAAGAACCTATGAACGCGAAGATGTTCGGAGACTGATGACCTAAGATAATATGGGTATCCAGATTGCTTTAGTAAAACGATTCAAATCTTCAACGTGAGTGACGTTCGTGGGGGTCAATAGTCTTGCCCAGTGTTGCCAAGGACGGGACGCAAGGTTAAATTCTCGTTATAAAAACAAACTCTGACACAATGGTTCAAATATGACACAGAACAATTTGGGATCTACATAGAGTAAATATATATTCCAATAATCATCCATGTAAGTAGTCCAGCGTAGTGAAGAGTATGGTCAAGGAGAGGAATGGAGAGAAATGGAGAAAGTGGAGACTTGGCAAGGGGAAGAGGGGGAAACAATCCCGATATGTCTCGGCACAACTCCCAACAATAAGTAATGCCCATGTTTAATGTTCAACGTGATCATATTTTTGTTTAGATTTCAATGAGACCGAGTTGCGATAAAGATATGATGCCGAATAATTGGGAAATAAACTATAGGTAATCAAACTATTATAAGAGGTTAACTGATGACTAGCAGTTAACCAAAAAGGCGGAGGAAAGATTATCACTTTCACCCACCTTTTTTTCTTTCCCAGACAGGGGCAGCGGCGTACTAGCAATATCCTTCACCCGCATTTCTAAAGATGGGATGGATATTTTCTCCCAACGACTTACAGTCCAGTACTTGGTGTGTCTGTGGATATCTCAGTACAGTTCGCCCCGCGATTTACCGATGACTCTGCTTCCGACATATACGGGCCCTTGAATATCATTCGGGCCGATTTTTCTCACCAGCAGCTCTAGTTGATTATGGGGAAACATGTCTCTAAATACTGTCATCCCCATGGGGTTCGTACAAATATTTCCGTCAGTCAACATATTTCACCGCACCGGGAAAGAATCGAAATCTCTGGTTAAACCGGTCTCTCACCATGACGGACACCATATCCATATACGAAGCCACGTCGGGGCGTAGGGACAAGCAAAATATTGAGACGGTTGAGCAAGCACCTGGGCATTCACATTCAGGCCACCTTGATCGTGCTCGTGCGATGGCTCCAGCACACCGCGCAGCGGTTGAGAAATCACTCAAGCGTAAGCTGGATGCACGCTGCAGTCTTTTTGTGTTGATATATGTGAGTATATTGTGCGAAATGGCGGATATGTCAGCTATATCATACATATACTAACCCGGGATACTTCACAGATCATGAACTACCTGGACCGTAACAACATCGCGGCTGCCAGGCTCAAGGGTCTACAGACTGATCTAGACTTAAACTACACTCAATATAGCACGTGTTTGTCAATTTTATATGTAGGGTATATCCTCATGCAAGTTCCATCCAATATATTTATCAACCGGATCTCGCGTCCATCCATTTATATATCCGCCGTCATGACAGTCTGGGGCCTTATTTCGACGCTTTCGGGCAATGCAAGAAATTTTACTGATATGGTCGTCATTCGGTTCTTCCTCGGATTCACTGAGGCTGCTTTCCTTCCTGGAGCGTTAATGATTTTATCAAAATGGTACACTCGGCGAGAGCTGACGACACGCAATGCAATTCTCTTCTGTGGCAATCTCATCTCCAATGCCTTCTCTGCATTAATCGGAGCCGGTGTTTTGTCCAACATGCAAGGCGTACTTGGGCATGCTGCATGGCGTTGGTTGTTTTGGATTGAAGGGGCAATTACGATGGCTATTGCAATGAGTGTGGTATTCATCCTTCCAGACCTACCACATAATTCACGTGGTTTCAGTGCCGAAGAGCTCGAGGTAGCTCAGCTCCGCATGCTAGAAGACGTTGGTGAGGCAGACGAAGATAGTGCTGAACAGGGTGTCTTTGACGGACTTGGGATGGCGCTCAAAGACCCCAAGATTTATTTAATGGCGCTTACATTCACTGCCTATGTTGTTGGTCTGTCCTTCAACGCCTTTTTCCCAACCCTTACCGGAACCCTCGGCTTTAGTTACATCCCAACTTTACTGATGAGTTCCCCACCGTGGGTTTTTGCCTGTATAGTATCTCTTATCAATGCATGGCACGCTGATCGAACTGGTGACAAATTTTGGCACATCACCGGCCCTATCTGTGTTGGACTGGTGGGATTCGTAATCTCTATGTCGACCCTCAACACTGCTGCTCGCTATGTCGCCTTGTTCCTACAGGCTAGTTCGTACGCCGGCTTCATCGTCTTTTACTCCTGGATCAGTTCTTCCTTTCCCAGACCTCCAGCGAAACGCGCGGTCGCCATCGCCTTCATCAACGCCTTCAGTCAGCTGGGTAATGTTGCAGGTTCCTACGTGTGGGGCCTCACAGGTCATGGTTACCGCAATAGTTATGGAATAGTCACCGCAATGTTCGGCGTTACCATTGCTGGTTGTCTAGCTATCAAGATCGTCTTGTCCAACTTGAACAAGAAACTCGAAGCAGGAGAGATTGCATGGGAGGCTCAATCTGAGGCGCATAAGACGATAGACAGAGAGCACACCCATCCCGACGAGACTTACAAAATGAACAAGGGTTTCAGATATCTGGTTTAGATAAAAGACTATATATCAAGCGTGTCTCCTAGGTGTGGAAATCAGATCAAGATCTAGTATTGCCAAAAAAGTCAAATCCAAAGCTCCTCAGCAACGATTAATTTATTCATGTACATTACAAGTCCGGAAACGCACTTTGATAGATCGCAAGAGCATTATCTACCGAGGGCAAGGAATCCCAAATGCATCATCAAACGATAAGACTAGATAAGGGGTGAGGAATTTTGTAATTAAAAAAGATTTAGAAATGAAGGGATGATACCTAATGTTGACATAGAATAATGCTAGCAAGTCTCAATATAAAGATATACATGTTTTCTATAAAAGAGAAAAGAGAAAGGTCAAGGGCTCTTGTTTGAACCTCGCGTATACCCTCAAGTGCGCTTCCAACCAGCAAAAATAGGAAACTGTGGCCGTAGTCACAAAAACATAAATATTCTAATATCAATTTCTATTTTTATTTTTGAGGAAGTTTTCTTTCTTGACAACTGATGCAATACCATTCACATATATATATTGGGAAAGGATTTACACGATCTACTTCTACCTACTATATCTATGTGCATAAGAAAATTATAAATTTAAAAAAAAAAGAAATAAAAGAAACATACAACAGTAGGGATTCGCTGGTGGTCACCCACCCAACTACTAGTCTACCGATCTGAGGCTTGTGTATGGCAGAGCGGACGGGATGCCCAATTCTCCTCAGTCTATGGTCGTATGTATCTGCCACTAGATTGCTTCTTTATATATAACGTAGGTTATCGAATGGGTTTCTAAGCATTAGAAGGCAAATGACAAAGTGGGGAAGTAGCATCCGCCATTTTTATATTACTCTCGTGGCTGATTTCCCTGCAATGTTGTGCTACGAGACCAAATGTGTGATCTAGTATTATTGTCATTCCAAAACACCTGGAATCTAGGCTAGATATTATCCCGGAGTTTTGTACTGATAGTGGCAAGGGCAATGATCTGTAAGCCCCATACACAACGCCAATATTCACCCCCCTCCCCCCCCACATTAGTCGTTCCTAGGTATGGCAAGTAACAGTATGCATCTGCGAGTTCAGTAGTAGTTGAGGATGGCAATGTACAGTACTACTTATTGGTGTTAGCGGCGCATGCTAGGCCACACAATCAGAATCCAGCCGAGCGGTTCGGGTTGCGGCACGGCACGGTACGTCTCCACTAGCCTATGCATGCCAAGGGTGTTGGGACTTCTTATGTGTACAGCACTTTCCTGAAAGATCAAGCTGCAGCTAGAGATTATGGAGCTTTCACAATGATGGGCAATGAAATTCTTGCTAACAATGACTTAAATGCGACTAGAACCTTATATTTGGCACCTTCCGCAATTCTAAGCTTGGTCGGTAACCAATAGAGTATCTAACATATCCATTCAATTTGATTTCCTAATCAAAGATTCCATCGCCTTTTAGAATGAGCTTCTGCTTTTTATCGTCCGCCAGCTGATCTGCTATGCTTCTTCGCAGAGTTATAGTCCTGGATTGGAAAGCTATCACCTGTTAGCGAGACTCTTTGGTACGATATTCGGTTTCTTACAGCCACGGATTCCATTTTCATTGGTTTCAAGAATCGCAAGACGTTCGCAACGTGACCATGCCATGAGATCAATATGATACAGCTGTCGAAATTAGCGCATTCTTAATCCGCGCCGTGGATGCTTACCTTGAAATCAGGTTGGGTATCGTCAGGAAACTGAATCACTCCAATGTTGAGAGCAGGGCGAACATATTCTTGTGTTTGGAGCATGATGTCCTTAAACCCAGTAACTACAGCACCAGTCTGTGCTACAACTGTTGCCAAGGCCTTTGAATCAAGATGAGTTGCCGCGAGTAAGTCTGTGCCGATAAACTTTTCAATCCATCCTGTGGCTTGGGAAACAAGACCAGAATCTACAGAGCCCTTGAAATTGAAGATATTCTTTTTTGTAGTGTGGAAAATATCGTCTTTGGATGTCTCACTGCCAGGGACTGCTTCTATCAATGGATTTTGGAGTAGGGCAGCCAAGATTGTATCATATGTTTGCTGTTCCTTGGGGATCTTTTCAATTATCATGCAGACAACTGCAATGAGCATTTTGGAATCGTCATTCAGCTTCGCAAGATTGTCACCTGTTTTGAGGTTTCCGAAACTTAAACTCAGAGGAACAACCAGGGGCTCAAGCTCTACTGGCTGCCTGACTTCACCAGTTACAGGATCCACTCCAGGATTGATATAGTTCTGTGAAACTATCAGTAAAGAAGATTGGTATCAGTAGCCGGTATTCCACTTACTGAGGACTTAGCAACCCAATCGTCCACAAAGGAGAAGATCTCGGTTGCTTTTCCGAAGACAGCTTTGATTGTTGAAGACGCCATCGTGGTAGATGTATCGATAGAAGAAGGAGAAGAAGATGCTGTTTTCGATGATGTGTACAAGCAAGCAACTTAAATACTTTCACCGTGTATGCATTTACGCCAAGTGGTCCAGACAACCATATCATACACGGGCTGAGAGGCATACGCATTCGGACGCCTGGTGTCGATTCCCAAAGCTGAATATACCGATTTATTTTCCCTTAAAGTCATAAGAGGCTTGGGTCACAGAGGCTGAAGAATCAGTCTATCGAGCGGGGTTTTTGGATACATCTCACAGTAGTACCATTAGACACGTATCGATTGGTTGTTTCAGAAGAGTAGTGCCTCACTCGGGATCTGCTAGAGATCCATCTGCCGTATAGGGTATGATTCGTACCGTGTTCTACTATAGTACAGTACATCTTATTCTACCAGTCAATTTAGTATTCAGCTAGACAACGTAGCACTTGTGATAACTTAACATGGCGATCCAAGAACAGCTATCCAATCAAGCCAACATCACTGTCTAGTTCATCAAATAGACACACTAAGTCAACCCAAAGAGTGCAAGTTCAATTGATTCAGCCAGCCCAATTTCAAAGTTTCCGCCCGTTATGTCACCGGGCCCCGGGCCGTTCCTGTGGGGAAGCACGGCAACAAAGTGGAGATAGCGTGTATTATTTCGATAGTGCCTAATTTTCTTGCACAAGTCGCTACTGAGCTCCAGAAGATTAAACCAATGTCCTTATATTAATTATTATTTAATTCTAAAAAGAATGATAGAAAAAAGAATTATGTAAAATCACCAACGCACCAGATGTTGGCCATTATTCGCGTATCATTTCCTCTCCCGTAATTCTTCTGCTCTCCAAAGGGCGGTCAATTCAGAGGCTTAAGAATAGCAGGCTTTGTAATTCAATAACTTGTATTTGGGATGAATTGGATGCAGATCTAGGCAGCTAACCCAAGCCACCATGATTTATCACCAAAGTTCGAGCTGAGCTGGGCCGGCTTGGCCGCTATTATGCTCAGCGGCATTTCGGACTAAAACATTTTCGTCACAATGTCTATAAACTATTTCCAAGTCAGCATATATAAAGATTGAAAAGTAGGCTCGATCTTTTCAACATTCAACATTCAGCACTCAAGCTTCGACATTAAATATCAAATCAGTTATTCATTCTTCAATTAGCAACTATGGCAGCACTCGGAGCTGTTTCTATGGCGGCTTCGCTCTTAGGACCTTCGGCTGAGAAGCTTCTCAAAGATCTGACATTTAATGTAATAAAGGGAGTTCTTGATTAGACCAAAAGTAACTGACAATAAACAGAATAAGGTCTCAGACAAGTCCAGTAATGATTATCTTCACTTTGACATTGCTCCATCTTTCGGTGCTCTCCAAGATGGAACTGCAATCAAGCAATTAGATGATAACTTGCTCGTCATGATGACTGCGACACATAAGTTGATTGCGAACATGCCAGCAGCAGAACGATCATGGGACAATATCGTTGCTGCACTCAAACAAAACTCTCTCATTTCGCCACATCCTGACGATCCTATCGACAAGACTGATTATTTCATAAAAGAAGGGAAGCAAGCGTTCAAGTTTGATGGATCGCCATCGTCTACTATTGTCAATGAAGTGAGTCAAACAGCTATCCACCAAGCGTAGATGAAGATGTTAACTTTTATCAGGTAAACGCATGGTTTACAAAGCTGATTTCAGATGAAGATGTCCAGAAAACTCTGGGATTTAATATCGATGTACTGGCCAACATTGTTGCTCAGACGGGTGCCACGGTGTCTAGCTTTGTGACAGCCATAGGGAAGGTCGAAGAGCACAGTAAAGATATCTTGGATATTGGAATCCTACGTTATCCAGATCTGAACAATCCTTTCTTCAAAATTTATCGACTTCAGCTAAAAGCTTGGTCAAAATGCGATCGTACGCTCGCTTTCGAGAAAAATGAGAATGGAATTCGTTGTGGTAAGTTCTCCCCCTCCCCACTATGCTGCACATCCGTATACTGATACAGCCAGACTATAAATGCCAGAAGTACATTCCAAACAAAACTGTTATGGATAAGCTCAACCCTGAAATCACAAAGAAGGCTGTTAGTGAAGCAGAGGCCTTTCTTGGTGGTTTGTAATACACTGTAGTCAGATCACAGCCAGACACAAATAGTACCTAGTCATTTAGAAAATCAACGCGTTGGGGCTATCCCATTCTTACAAATTTGCCAGCTAGTAAGCCCGGAGATTACGTTTGAATCGAGTGCTTGCTTCTATATATATCTGATTAGCAAATTTCAGGTAAAAAGTACTTATAGAAATCGGTTATAGTTGGAACAAAGCCACATTGAGCGACTGACTATCTGTTAAAAGAAAAGAAAACGAGTATTGATGCAGGCCAGGTGAATATGAGCTGATACACAAGTTAAAGATGCAGAAAATAGAACTTGTAATTTCATAGCATTTGCCCAATGCAGATCTACCTACCCCCCCCCAAAAAAAAAAGGCAGGAGGAAGAAAAAGAAGAGGAACAGAAAGGATTCTACCACTTTTTTCATTTGAAAAAAAGAAAACCGTATAATTTCATGTCCCATATACAATGGCATCTTCTCTCATCTTCTCTTTCATCTTCTCTCTTTCATCTTCTCTCTCATCGTCTTCTCTCATCTTTCTTGCATATCCCTCTTACTCTTATAATGTTCCAATCATTCATTCATCTTGCCTAAAACAAATCCTTCACGTATCCCATCTCTTATACATACAACCATACAACCATACAAACATACAAACATAGACACACAATATATATATATCTATCTATCTATTTATCCCTCTCTCACATACTTTTACCATTGACTTGTGTATTTGTGTACTTATAGCTTATAGCTGCAGTTCTACTTCTAGTTATAGCTACTTTAACTAACTCGAGTCTGTCTATGATAGTGTGTATGTTTATTTTGTTATGGTGTTGATATTTTATGATAGAGAAGTAGTTTGAAATATTTCTACACAACCACACCCAACTACGACAATGATTGGGAATTGGTAATTTGGGGATGGGGTGGGTGATGGGGG
>Ga0247812_10001155_pt1 | contig 15000 bp, 10 predicted proteins | sample UWRJL149409B1_FD_178011 | JGI IMG/M metagenome (GOLD analysis project Ga0247812, IMG submission 178011) | Plant litter microbial communities from Arlington Agricultural Research Station in Wisconsin, United States - UWRJ-L149-409B-1 | ecosystem: Environmental > Terrestrial > Plant litter >...
CACAGCGCCATAACAGCGAGAGAATTTCCGATTATAAATTGTCTTCTATTCATTTTTTTTTTGAATTTAAGATTCGCTACTCTTTTGGTAAACGCATTTTTGTCATCCCGAGGAACGAGGGATCTTCGCAAGAAACTCGATAAAGTAAGTTAACAATCTTTGCCGAACTACTAACGGAGATTCCTCGTTCCTCGGAATGACAAACTTTATAGTAACTTTGTTAAATCTTAGTAATGTTGATGCGGTTCTCAAAATGGCATACTATACAAACTTTGTCAAAGTTTAAAACTTTGACAAAGCTTCCAAGCACTAAACCTATTTTTTCTCTGTTTTAATTTCCCAATTATCTGTTCTAAAAGGTGAAGCTGGCAAATTTTCTTTATTAAATAAATTAGGCTCCGGAATGGCTTTCCAGGCAAAACGAACAGCAACGGGTTCTTTTACTTTTGAAGAAGAAACTACCACTGTTTTCCCTTCAATTTTAGCATCGGCCGGATAAAAAACCTGATCGCTTCCTGCTATTTCAAATTCTTTTAGATCGTCTTCATTTTGCTTTAAACCTGATTCGGCGTAATCAAAAAACAGTTGTGCTTTTTGTTTTTTAATTTTCATTTGGTTAAAAATAGGTCCTGAATACACCAGTTTATTTTCTCCATAGGTTTTAGCACGTGCAATTAAAGCGAGTCTGTAACCCACGGTTTGTTTGTCTATTGGGTGAATATTATTGGCGTCTCCAACATCTGTTGTCACAACCATTCCGCTGTTTGGGATTGTTTTTAAGGACATTAATTGTGCTTCGCGTATTTCGGCATTTTGTCCTTTGTGAGGTGTAATTTGTACATAATAAAAAGGGAAATCTCCTTGTTTCCATTCTTCTCTCCAGCTTTTTACCATGGCAGGAAATAAAGATCGGTACAAATAGGCTTTTCCTGAATTACTTTCGCCCTGATACCAAATAGCGCCTTTTATAGTATAATTTACCAGAGGATGAAGCATTGCATTGTACAATACATACGAGGTTTTGTTGGCTTCTTTTTTAGGCTTTTTTAATTGTCCTTTCTCGACGTTTTGAGCAGCTGCAATTTGCTCATTGGTAAGATTTAAATAATAGTTTTCAAGTTTTTCCTGATATGCTTTTTCGTTTTTTGCGTCTTCCTGCAAAATGGGCAAAAAGGCAACATCATTTTCTAAAACACTTTGCGCTGTCCACGCTTCTGCTTTTGTTCCGCCCCATGAAGTCGAAATTAATCCGATGGGTACATTTAATTTTTGATACAAATCCCTGCCAAAAAAATAGGCTACGGCAGAAAATGTCTGAATACTTTCCGGCGTACAAAGTTTCCAGCTTCCTGTAACATCTTCAAGTGGTGTCTGCGCAGCGTTTACGGCAACGGTAAACAATCTAATATTGGGAAAGGAAGCGTTTTTTACTTCTTCTTCATAATTTTTGACTCCGGTTTTCCATGTTTTATCTTCTCTTCCCACAGGAAAAAACATATTCGACTGACCTGAACAAAGCCAAACCTCGCCGATTAAAATATTTCTTAAAGAGATCGTATTTGATGCATTGATGGTAATATCATAAGCTTTGTCACTTCCGTTTGGTGTGTTTACTGCTGTTTTCCAGTTTCCAGCAGCATCCGCCAAAACTTCAACGGGAAGATTATTCCATCCTAAATGAATGGTTATTTTTTCGTTTGGAGCTGCCCATCCCCACAAATTAACTTTTGTATTTTGCTGTAAAACCATATTATCAGCTACTAAAGCGGGCAATTTAACCTGCGCCAGAACAGCGTTTTTTGCACTAAAAACCAGTAGAATTAAGAGAAGTCTTTTTAGGTAAATCATTAGAATATTTTTAAATACTAAAACATTAAATTTAAAACAGTTAAACGGTGAATCTATCCTGTGCTTTCCTGTTTATTTTAAATAAAAAAGAAGTCGTCTAAAAAAAGACAACTTCTTTAAAAAAAAATAAAAAAATTGGGAGCAAATATTTCTTAATCGTAACCCGGATTTTGAGTATAAAGTCCAGGAACTGCTAATATTTCTGATAACGGAATTGGATACAACAATGAATTATTGTCGATTGTTCTAATTTTTCCTTCGGTATCTTCTGCCGCTTTCCAGGCGTTCATTGTAGTTACTGCTTTTCCTGATCTGATAAGGTCAAACCATCTTGTCCCTTCAGAGAAAAATTCTTTTCTTCTTTCTGTAAACAAATCATCCAAAGTAATATTAGATGCATTTGCCGCAACACCTGCTCTTGTTCTTACTTTATTTACAATATCATCTACTTCTGCCTGTGATCCGCCACCACCGTGAAGCGTACATTCGGCCATTAACATCAATACATCTGTATAACGTGTTACCATAAAATCGACACCCCAGTCTTCACGACCGTTTCCGTATCTGGCAGCATCAATGTATTTTTTGAAAACAGGCAACGTATAACTTCCTTTATAGGTTCCGGTAGCAACTGTATAACTGGTTGCAATTCCGTAAATTTTTCTTTTGTCTGTTGCTTCAAACAAATTCAAAAATCCTGTTGAAATTGGTTTTGCCTCCAAAGCTCCCTGCGCTGATAAATTTAGTGACGCAAAATAAGGTTCGTAACCTAACTCAACCATAAAATTACCTCCAACGGCAAGCGGTAAACTTTGAGTATAAGGAATAGTTAATACGTTTTCTTTATTGGTAATTCCTTCTACTTTAAAAATGGGTTCGTAATCTGTATTAAAGGTATATAAACCACTTAACTTAATATCATTTAATTGCTGATAAGCTTTGTCCCATTCGTTTAATCCCAATGTAGCGCCATCAATACTATATGTTGGGCTTGAGCGGGTCATGTATACAAGACCTAATAATGCTTTTGCTCCGTATTTAGTAACACGACCAAAATTCGCTGCGTCGTATGTTGGTGCCAAATCCGGAATAGCTTGTTCAAGATCTGCTATGATCAGTTTATAAACATCTACAACAGGCGTTCTTGGTATTTTTGCAGCTTCGGTCGCTGTCATTGTTTTTTCTAATAATGGCACTCTTCCAAACCATCTTATTAAATCAAAATAACAGAATGCTCTAAGAAAACGGGTCTCGGCAATCATAGAAGCTTTCTCAGCCGGATTGGTAAAAATCTGATCTCCTTTTTCGGCTATTTTTTCTAATAACTGATTGGCTTTATTAATAGCGTTGTAATTACTCAAATACGCTTCTTTCACGTAAGTGTTCGAACTTATCGAGGTATAGAAACTATTAATTCCTTCCCAATCTCTCGAAGCTTGTGTTGTAGCAAGCAAATTATCTGATCTTACCTCGCTTAAATTCAGGACTCTGTTGGCATAACCATACGTTCCCATTCCGTGAAAAGCCACAGAATACGTTGCATTTCTGGCCTGAACAAAATCGCCAGGTGTGGCGTAGAAATTCTCAATGGTTCCCTGAGATAAAGGCAATTGATTCAATTCATCCGTGCAGGACGTTATTGCCATTATTACTGTGAGTAAATAAATATATTTTTTCATTTTATTTTAATTAAAATTAATGTTAAGTCCTATCACTAAAGATTTTGCCAAAGGAGCTCCGCCATAATCTACCGGTACAGAAAAATCGCTGTTTGAACTCGCTGATGTATTTACTGCTTCAGGATTAAAACCTACTTTATATTTGTTCCAGTAGAACCAGTTTTCTCCGGTTACATAAAGTCTCATATTATCGATTCTGCTTAAACCTTTAATGGCTTGTCTTAGGTTATACCCAATTGTAATGTTGCGAACACTCACATAATCTGATTTGTACAACCAGTCTGAATTGGCCTGATATCCAAAAGATGTTCTCCAGTTTCCTCTTACCGAAGGATCTACGTTTAATGAATTTTCAACAGATCCCATTCCAGTACGGTCAATCGCTCTTCCTGTTAATCCGTAAACCGTTCCTCCGTTTTGTCCCTGAACTAATATATTTATATCAATATCTTTATACTTGAAAGTATTGGTGATTCCCCAGGTATATTTTGGAGTTGGATTACCCAAATCTACACGGTCATCTGAATTGATTTTTTTATCTCCGTTCTGATCAATATATCGTGGATCTCCCAAAACTAATTTATTACCTCCAATTGTAGTTCCACCCGCATCAATATCTGCCTGACTCACTACTCCGTTTTGCTGTAATCCAAAAATAGTATACATTGGTTTTCCAACTTCTAATTTTACAAAAGGAACTCCACCATCATAGGCATTACTAATTTCAATTTTACTCTGGCCAGGTCCAAGCGCCAAAACTTTGTTTTCGTTATGGCTTATATTGGCCGAAGTTCTCCATTCAAAACTTGGTGTTTTCACGTTTAAAGAGCTCAATTCAAATTCCCAACCCTGATTTTGTACTTCACCAACATTGGTCAAATAACTTGTAAATCCGGTTGCCCCAACGATAGGCACTCTTAATAATAATTCGCTATTATTTTTTCTGTATACTTCGAATGTTCCTGTTACTCTGTTTTTTAGAATTCCAAAATCCAATCCGAAATCGACACTTCTTGATTCTTCCCAATGCAAGTCAGGATTTGCTATTGATGATGCTCCCTGCCCTATTGCAGCTGCTCCGCCAATAGAATAATTGTAAGTAGCCAATGTTGCGTAAGAGGCATAACTGCCAATATTGTTACTTCCGTTAAGTCCTCCGCTCGCTCTTAGTTTTAAGTCACTAAGCCAGTCTACTTTTTGTAAAAACTCTTCTTGTTTTACTCTCCAAGCTAATGATAGCGAAGGAAAAACTCCCCATTGTTTATCTGATCCAAATTTCGAAGAACCATCACGTCTTACACTTGCAGATAAAATGTATTTTTCTTTGTAGTTGTACTGCAATCTTGCAAAATAAGAAAGCAATGTACTTTTTTCTGCATTGGTTGATCCTAAAGATCCCGTGGGCAATGTCTCGACAGTTGAACTATTATAAAGTGCCCCTGAAGATAAATTTGATCTCATAATTTCATATGAACTAAACGATTGTCCTAAAAGCACATTAAAATTATGATCTCCAAATGATTTGTCCCAGTTTAAGGTATTTTCATTAACTAAGTTTTGTCTTCTGTATGTGTTATATGCTCCTCTAATACTTGCCTGAACATCATTTGGTGTGTAACTTTCGGTTGTATTATCTGAGTTGTCAAAATTTAATGTTGTCTTCCAGGTAAACCCTTTAGCAAACTGATAACTTGCATAGGTAGAAATCAAGGTTCTGTACATGGAGTTTTTTCCTGTTCTGGCCAATGCATTAAGCATATTGGTCGTACTACTTCCCCACGCATATCTGGTTGTATATTTTTCTCCTGCCGCATTGGAGGCGCTTTCAAAAACCGGTGTTGCTACAAGGGCTTTAAATAAGGTATTGTCTTTTCCTTCTACTCCCGGATCATTTTTGATGGAGTATGAAGGCGCAATATTTATTCCTGTTTTAAAATTTTCTGATAATTTAAAGTCAACGTTGGCTCTTGCAGAAAATAAGGTGTAATCTGTACCAACAATATATCCTGAATTTTTTTGGTAATTGGCAGATACATAATAATTAACAACATCAGTCGCTCCGGAAGCCGATAATTGATAGTTATTGAATTCTCCTGTACGGAAAACTTTATCCTGCCAGTCGATATAATCTAATCCAGGATGTCCAGGAATATCCCATCTTTCATCATACAAATAAGTATAATACCTTGTATTGGCTGTGTTAAGAGGTGCAGTTGGATTTTTTGCATTATAAGCTGCAATTCTTTCCGCATTGTTCTGGCTTGCAGAAGCACCTGTAATTCCTGATCCTACCCATTGCGAATCGATCATGGTTTTAGCCCTGTCGATCCATCCCTGAGCTGATAACATATCTACCCTGTTGGCTTCTTTATTTACACCGCCATACATATTAAAAGTAAATTTTGTTTTTCCTTTTTTTCCCTTTTTTGTTGTAATCAAAACAACTCCGTTCGAAGCTCTCGATCCGTAAATAGAAGCTGCCGCGGCATCTTTTAATACTTCGATCGATTCTACATCATTAGGGTTCATGTTATCTAGTGGGCTTCCGCTTGAAAATCCTCCGTTGCTGTTTGATCCTTCGGTATAAATAGGAAATCCATCTACCACATACAAAGGTTCGTTTCCGGCCGTAATAGATCCTGCTCCCCTAATTTCGATACTAAAAGGCTGCCCTGGTAAACCTGTTGTTTGTTTTACACGCACCCCGGCTACCTGCCCTATTAAACCCTGATCGATTCTGGAAATTGGTCGTTCTGTAAAGTTTTCTGTTTTAATTCCTGAAATGGCTCCTGTAGTTAATTTTTTCTTTTGGGTTCCGTACCCAATAACTACGACTTCATTTAAGTTTGAACTCTCTGCATCTAAAGAAACATTATAAGTAGTTGAAGCTCCAATTTTTAGTTCTTTCTTTAAAAATCCTACGAAAGAAAAAACCAGAGTTTCTCCTTCAGAAACTTTTATGGTGAATTTCCCATCAAAATCAGTACTAGCTCCTCTATTGGTTCCCTTAACGATTACGTTAGCTCCCGGAATGGAGAGTTTAGACGGATCAGTAACTGTTCCTGTAACCGTTTTTTCTTGCGCATAAGCCGACGTATGCAGTAAAGCAAAGAAGGCCATAATCAGCAAAAGATTAAGCTTGTTTTTCATAAAAGTTAAATTTTGGTTAGTTTAATAGTTTTTTCAAATTTATCCAGAACTAGTTGCCGTGGCATCCTGTAGTATCCTGTTAGATTTCAGTACCTTATAGCTTTTTTATATTTATTTTAAGACAAAAATCGCACAACTGACTGATTTACAATCTTTAAAAAAAATGAAAGATTAATAAATATGATATCAAAAATTTAATTAAAATATTTTTTATTATTTGGTATTTATTTATATAAAAAATAAAGAATAACAAAATAAGTAACTACATTGTTTAAACATTCCGTTTTTTAATATAATTACTAAAAACAGGATGCTACAGGATAGCCTTTTGATGGGTTACTAATACTTTTACTTCATTACTACTGCTAAAAAATTGTGCTGTATGATTTTTTAACGATGTGAAGTGATTAATTTAGTAACCACTAAAACTTTTTGAGTAAATAATGAAAATAACCAAATCCAATCTCCTTATTACCTTATTCTTTTGCGGCGCTCTTAGCACTTTTGCGCAAGAAACATCCGGTTCTCCCTGGCCAAAATCTACTAACATCAATCAGCCGTGGGCACGTTGGTGGTGGATGGGAAGTGCTGTAGATAAACCCAACCTCAAAAAGAGCCTGACAGACTTTTATAAAGCAGGAATTGGCGGTGTTGAAATTACGCCTATCTACGGTGTAAAAGGAGAAGAAAATAATTTTATCGATTATCTTTCGCCTAAATGGATGGAGATGTTAGATTACACTATTCATATTGCCGATAGTCTGCATATGCAAGTTGATATGGTATTGGGAACGGGCTGGCCTTACGGAGGTTCTTATGTAACATTGCCTTACGCTGCCTCAAAACTAATTGTAGAGAAATATTCGATTAAGAAGAATGAAACTTTCGATAAAAATATTGTTGTCACCAACAGTAAAGAAAAAGTACCTGCTGAACTTTTATATGTTGTAGCCTATGCAAGCGATGGCACTTATATTAATTTAACAGATCAGCTTAAAAAGAATAAAGTTAATACTAAAGATAAAGGAATTGAAGGAAATCCTGTTGCTTTACCCAACTTATCAGAACCTAATAAACTGAAATGGAAAGCGCATAAAACTGATTATACGATTTATGCCGTTTTTAGCGGAAAAACAGGACAGGAAGTAAAAAGAGCTGCGCCGGGCGGCAAAGGATATACTTTAGATCATTATTCTGAAGAAGCACTAAATGCATATGTAGTTCCTTTTAATACTGCTTTTAAAGGTCGTGAAGGAAAAATAAGAGCCATTTTTAATGATAGTTTTGAGGTATACGGAACTGATTTTACACCTAATTTCTTTGAAGAATTTAAAGCCTTACGTGGATATGATCTTAAAAAACAATTACCTCTTTTACTAAATGAAACTGATAATGAAGCGGGTAACAGAATAAGAAGTGATTACAGGCAAACAATTGGCGATTTGTTATTGAATAAATTTGATAAATCATGGACTAAATGGGCGCATTCTAAAAACTTTAAAACCAAACTTCAGGCGCATGGATCTCCCGGAAATCTTATTGATTTGTATGCCTCCGCAGATATTCCGGAATGCGAAACTTTTGGCTCGATGCCATTTGACATTCCGGGTTTCAGACGTGAAAAAGAAGATATCCGTGAAGGTGATGCTGATCCGGTAATGCTGAAATTTTCGTCATCAGCGGCTCATATTTCAGGCAAAAATCTGGTTTCATCTGAAACTTTTACCTGGCTTAGGGAACATTTTAAAACAGCATTATCGCAATGTAAGCCTGAGGTCGAAGATTTAATGCTCAACGGAGTAAATCATGTTTTTCTTCATGGATCTACATATTCGCCAACAAGGGCAGCATGGCCGGGATGGCAATTTTATGCTTCGGTAAATTTCAATTCTAATAACAGTATTTGGGAAGATGCTCCGGCTTTGTTCTCCTACATATCAAATTGCCAGTCATTGTTACAACAAGGAAAATCTGATAATGAAATCCTGCTTTACTGGCCTATTTTTGATACTTGGGACAAATATCAAAAAGGTAATTTATTCTTTCAGTTCAAAATACATTCTTTATCAGAATGGCTGTACGATACCTCGTTTTATGACACTACCAAAAGTTTAATAAAAAAGGGATATGGCGTAGATTTTATCTCTGATAATTTTATAGCAGATGCAAAAGTAATGAATGGAAAAATTGTTTTACCCGGCGGCAGTTTTAAATCGCTTATTATTCCGTCTTGTAAAAAAATGCCTCTTGCTACTTTGCAAAAACTAATTGAACTCAAAAAAGCTGGTGGAGCTATTATTTTTGAAGGTCTACCTGAATCAGTTCCCGGATTCAACGATTTTAAGAAACAGGAGGAAAACCTTCAAAATCTTTTAACAGCAAATGCAGCCTTAATACAGCCTGCCTCAGACATTTTTAAAGCTCTGGAAAATGTACAACTGTATCCTGAAAAACTTGTAGAAACAGGTTTAAAATATACACGAAGAGATATTGATGGGGAAAAAATTTATTATTTGGTCAATCATACCCCACAAACGATAGATACCTTTATTCCGCTGCAAATCGGCAATAAAGAAGTTGTTATTTTTGATCCGTTAACCAGAGCTTACGGTAATGCTATTGTTACTAAAAATACCAATACAACACTGGTTAAGCTTAAAATAGAAGCGGGACAATCTTATTTTTTAAAAACAGAAAATACGGCATCACAAAAAAAATGGCAATATTATGAGCCTGTTGCGAATGCCATTTCTTTAAAAGGAAACTGGAAAATAGCATTTGACAAAGGTGGTCCGGAACTTCCTGTAAATGCAACAGTATCTACTTTAGAATCCTGGACCAAATTAAGTCCTGATGCAGCTGCATTTTCCGGAACGGCAACTTACACTTTAGAATTTGACAAGCCTAATGCTAAAGCAGATCAATGGAGTCTCAATTTAGGAGATGTCCGCGAAAGTGCAAAGGTTTGGCTAAATGATGAATTTATAGGTACGGCATGGTCTGTTCCTTATCAATTGCACATTAAAAAACTAAAATCAGGAAAAAATATACTAAAGGTTCAGGTTACAAATCTCTCTGCCAACAGAATCAGGGATAAAGAACTAAAAGGTGAAGAATGGAAGATTTTTTATGAAATCAATATGGTCGATAAAGATTATAAAAAATTTGATGCCACAAAATGGGAACTTATGCCTTCGGGATTATTAGGCCCTGTTACGATTACGCCATTAAAACAAGAAAACTAATTATTAAATAACGAATATTAAAAATGAAAAAGTTACTTTTATTTTTCGCTATATGCCTTTCATACACTAACTCGGCAAACGCACAACAAGCATTTGATAAAAAATTAGTATTAAAACAAATGATGCTTGCCAATGATTATTTCATGCAAAAATGGCCTGAAACCGGCAAAACAATAATTACCAATAAAGAACGCCCAAGTAATATCTGGACGCGCGGGGTGTATTATGAAGGACTTATGGCACTACATGAAATTTACCCTAAAGAAGCTTATTACGATTATGCATATGCCTGGTCTGAATTTCATAAATGGGGTTTTAATGGCGGAAATACGACCCGAAACGCCGATAATTATTGTGCTGCACAAACCTACATCGATTTGTATAATCTGGAGCCGGATGCCAAAAAATTGAAGAATACAAAAGCGAATATCAACATGCTTTTGAATACGCCTCAATTAGATGACTGGTCGTGGATTGATGCTATACAAATGGGGATGCCAGTTTTTGCCAAACTTGGAGTGTTGGAAAAAGACAATCGCTATTTCGAAAAAATGTATCAAATGTACATGTACTCGCGTGACAAACATGGAGATCACGGACTTTATAATCCTAAAGATGGTTTATGGTGGCGCGATGCTGATTTTGATCCTCCGTACAAGGAACCAAATGGAGAAGATTGTTACTGGAGCCGCGGAAATGGATGGGTAATCGGGGCTCTTGCTAAAGTGCTAACGATTATTCCTGAAAACGCACCTCACAGGGCACAATATGTAAAAGATTTAAAAGCTATGGCAGCAGCCCTGGTTCCTATCCAGAGAGCTGATGGTTTCTGGAATGTAAGTTTACATGATCCCACTAATTTTGGAGAAAAAGAAACTTCTGGTACAGCATTATTTGTTTATGGAATGGCTTACGGAATCAACAGCGGGATTTTGAAAAAAGAGACTTACCTGCCAGTTGTTCAGAAAGCATGGAATGCGATGACAACTGAAAGTTTACACACCAATGGCTTTTTAGGGTATTTGCAATCTACCGGAAAGGAACCAAAGGACGGCCAACCTTTATCTTATGATAAAATTCCTGATTTTGAAGATTACGGATTAGGCTGTTTTTTATTGGCGGGTTCAGAAATATATAAAATGAAATAAGTTCTTTTTGGGATTATTTCGTATAAAAAAGCAGGATATCCTTGATGGGATTCCTGCTTTTTTTTATTCCAACTACAACACATTAATTGGACATTGAATTATAATTAACTAAATTACATAAGAAAAAATAAAGCTTTATAAAAATTATTAAACTTTATTGACATTATATTCGAAGCTGCAAACTTCATTTCTGACGTTTCGGGTACCAAATCAGATTTATTTTTAAAATGAGATTTTAACTCTTTTATAATTTCAATTCTTGTCTTAGAACTATCCAACAATATCAAACTTTTAACCTCTTGTAAAAACGATAAACTATCGTATAATTGTTTATTAAACAAGCATACCAAAACATTAGTTCCTTTTTTTTCAAGTTGTAAAAACTCAACTAATTCAGACTTGTCATAGACAACATATATTGAGCGATCAAATTTTGCAGCTTCATTTTCATTTTTCGACAAAAATGAATTTTCGAAAAAATCAAATTCATTCTTAAAGCGTCTTTTAAACATCTTTAAAAAAATGCCTTTATTATCACAAACCAAAACTCTTTCCTTTTCCATTTTTAAACTTATTTAGAAGCAATTAAAAAATTATTCTCCTTATTGTTATTCCTTAAAAACACAACCTAAATGACTAAAAATCAATCATTTTAAAATTTCATACAAAGGTAAATTGGCAGAGATTAAATAAGGAACCCTATACGTTATAAAATGAACAGATTAAGGTTTTATTTAAAAGTTTCCAGAAATTATATTTTATTAATATGAGTTACGTTATGTTCTACAAAAGATATTAATTCATCGATTTTTCGACCGTTATTGTATTTGCTTGAAATTGAAATTATATAATTATTTCGCCCCCTAACGTACAGAAAGAAAAAATCTTTAGTTAAAATTGCTTTCTCAATCTGGCTCCACTTGTGAACAACTTCACCCATGGGAGAATGCACATAGATTCTTGAATTGGTAAAATTAAATTTGTACTTTTTACTAAAACTATTATATTTTAATAGCTTTTTAATGAACTGAAAAACAACTTTACTTATGGTATTTACAAACGAATACTGAAATAAAAAAAACAATACAATAAGGATCAGATTTCGTACCAGCCATTGTATATAATCTATTTCATCATTGAGATCAAAAAAATCAAAAAAAACAGCTGAGATTAAGAGAATTCCTGAAAAAACAACAACACGTTCTCTATAGAGGCTCTTAAAATACATTTTATTTAATTTTCGGATTTCGCCTATATTCAACTCAAACTCCAGAAAAAAACCAGAATTACTCATATCTTTTATGATTGCATTTGTACGTATTTGGAAATTTTTTATTTCTGTAAAAAATCAAATCAAAATTAGTGCAATCACAATGTGTACGCTTACTAATGAAGACATAAAAATAGCAGAATACGACTTTTAACAAATTGCTCAAATAGCAGATAAAAAGTGGTTTCCATAAAATGAAATATTGTTTTTATACAAAATCATTTTCTTACAATTTTACAGCTATTTTTATCGGTGAAAAAAAATCAAAAGAATACCTTTATAAGTTATTAAAATATCAGAATAAGACTAAACAATAATTTATATTTAGTTTATTTTCAAATAGTTTAATTTAAATTTTATTTACTGCTACTAACTAAAATATTTGCCTACATTTGAAATCAATTTAAATTCATTATAGATAATTTCCTACAAATAAATGAAACTTATTCCTACAGAAGAAAAGCTTAAAGAAAGAGTTAAAGAGTTAACTTGCCTTTATGAAGTTTCAACCATAATTGCAAGGTCTCTCACTAAAGAAAAACAAGCTTTACAAAAAATAATTTCGAGTACAAAAAAAGCATGGAGATACGATAAAGATGCCATAGTAGAGCTATTTGTTCCAGATTATATATTATATACAGCTGAACATACTGAACATACTGAATACCAAACTAGTATCATATATATCGCAAAAAAAACTGCTGGATATATTAAGGTTCATTATCCAAAAAGTAAATACAATGCTAGTGATTTTTTGAAGGAAGAACAAAAACTGTTGGATACTATTGCATATGAAATAGGTAATTATCTGGAGAAGTTTAACACTATCGAAAAAAAACAGCGGTTAATGCGAACGGTAGAACGAATAGACAGACTCTCTATTCTGGGAGAAATGACAGCAGGAATAGCACATGAACTTAATACTCCTTTGGGCAACATATTGGGTTATGCAGAACTAATCAAGAGTAGCAATAAAGATCATGAAATAGATGCTGATATTGCTACAATAATAAACTCTGTTATTTATTGTCGTGAAATCGTAAAAAAACTAATGTTTTTTTCTTGCGAAATACCTCAACAACGACAATTTAAAGAAGTCAAACCTATTGTTGATTTTGCAATGTCATTCCTGAAACAAAATTTTCAGGAAAAAAATATTAAATGCGAACTGGTTTTTAAAAACGATAGTGTACAGGCTAAGATCGATGATGTTCAACTTACACAAGTTTTTTTTAATTTACTTATAAATGCCATACATGCCTCTCCTGAAAAAAGTACTATAAAAACAATTATCGATAGTGACACTGAAAATTTGATAATAACAATAGAAGATCAGGGAACCGGAATTCCTGCTCACATTAAACAAAGAGTATTCGAACCCTTTTTTACAACTAAAACTACAAAAGGTTGCGGACTTGGACTTAGTGTCGTTCATGGAATCGTTAAAAATTATAATGGAGAAATAGTCATAGAAAATAATACGCCGGCAGGATCGATTTTTATAATAAAATTACCTTTAAACTAATTATGAGCATAATGAAACAAAACATACTTATCGTCGATGATAATTATGATATGCTTGATGTAATTCAGCGTCACTTAAAGTCCTTTGATTATCATACTTACAAAGCATCTTCTGTAATTGATGCAATCGATGTTTTAAAATATAATGATATTCATTTATTAATTACAGATCTCAATATGCCTGATATTGATGGTATTGAATTATTAAAATATACTAATGAACATTACCCCTTAATACCTAAATTAGTTGTTACAGGGTTTAACACTATTGATAATGCAATAAATTCTATAAAAGCAGGTGCTTTAGATTATTTAAACAAACCATTTTCAAGTGACGAACTTCAAAAGGCCATTAAAAAATCTTTATTGAAGGCACAAACAAGTCCGAAAACTTTATCAAACAGGATTAATTCGTCAGTAGAAAACAATAATTACTTTGGTATTGTAGGCCGTTCAGAACACTTTGAAAAATTAGTAGAAATAATAAACCGTGTAAAAGACAATAACGTTAATGTATTAATAGAAGGAGAAAGCGGTACAGGAAAAGAGCTTATAGCAAAAGCAATTCATTATAAAGGTGCATTTTCAAAAATGCCTTTTATATCGGTAAACTGTGGTGCAATTCCGGAAAATCTTATAGAATCGGAATTTTTTGGATACGCTAAAGGAGCCTTTACCGGAGCATCAGAATCAAAAATTGGATTTTTTCAGGCAGCCTCAAACGGAACTATATTTTTAGATGAAATTGCAACAGCCCCGTTATCAGTTCAAACCAGACTTTTGCGCGTAATACAAGAAAAAGAAGTTATTAAAGTAGGCTCTACAAAAGTTGAAAAAATAAATGTGAGAATAATTTGTGCAACCAATAGCGATTTGCACAAAATGGTTTTGGAGGGAAAATTTAGAGAAGATTTATACTATAGAATAAACGTCATTAATATAAAAACAACTCCTCTTAGAGATAAAAAAGAAGACTTGATGTTATTAATAAACAGCTTTCTAAAAAAGTATGGTATAAAATATGACAAACCCAATACTTCGATAGATGAAAAAGCTATTGAAATATTACTTCGTTATTCCTGGCCGGGAAACGTCAGAGAATTAGAAAATATTATTCAACGTATGATTATATTAAG
>Ga0247812_10001156_pt1 | contig 15000 bp, 9 predicted proteins | sample UWRJL149409B1_FD_178011 | JGI IMG/M metagenome (GOLD analysis project Ga0247812, IMG submission 178011) | Plant litter microbial communities from Arlington Agricultural Research Station in Wisconsin, United States - UWRJ-L149-409B-1 | ecosystem: Environmental > Terrestrial > Plant litter >...
CGCCAAGGTCATCGCCCCGTACGGTCCGCTCGAGCAGGACATCCTCAACGGCAAGCAGACGCCGAGCCTCGAACACCTCCTCGGCACCGACGTTCTCGGCCGTGACGTTCTCAGCCGCCTGATGTTCGGTGCGTCGCCGACGCTCTCGAGCGTCGTCATCGCCGTCATCGTCTACGTCGTGATCGGCGTCGTGCTCGGTCTCGTCGCGGGGTACTCCGGCGGTTGGGTCGACCGCATCATCGTCGGCTACACGAGCATCGTGATCGCCCTGCCGGGCATCATCGTCCTGTTCGTCGTGCTCTCGGTCTTCCGCGGCAACACCTGGATCGCGATGCTGGTCTTCGGGTTCACCGCCTCGCCCGTCATGATCCTGCTGGTGCGGTCGAGTGCGATCGCGGTGCGGAACGAACTCTTCGTCGACGCGGCCCGCGTCTCCGGTCTCTCGCCGCTCTACATCGTCTTCCGCCACGTGCTGCCGCGCTCCCGCGGCCTCATCATCGTGCAGGCAGCGGTGTTCGGCGCGACCGCCCTCATCGTCGAGAGCTCGCTGAGCTACCTCGGCTTCGGCACGCAGCAGCCCAACCCCAGCTGGGGAAACATGATCTCCGAGGCGGCGACCGTCATCGCGAGCGAGCCCTGGCTGCTCATCCCGCCGGGAGCGGTCATCGCCCTCACGGCGCTCTCACTCGGCGTCATCGGCGACTCGCTCCGCGACTCGATCTCCTCCGGCTGGTCCACGTCGAAGCTCACGAGCAGCGGCACACGTCCCGCCTCCGAGGACAAGGAACCCGCGAAGCACCTCCTCGAGGTGCGCGACCTGAGCGTCGGCTACTTCGCCGGCAACGGCATCGTTCCCATCGTCCGCGAGGTCGGCTTCACGATCGACCGCGGCGAGACCCTCGGCCTCGTCGGAGAATCCGGTTCCGGCAAGACGACAGTCGCCTTCGGAGTTCTCGGCGTCGTCGGCGACGGCGTCGCGGTCACCGCCGGGTCGGTCGTCTTCGACGGCAACGACCTCGTCGGGCAATCGGATGCCGTGCTCGCGAAATTCCGCGGCAAGCGCATCGCATACGTCGCCCAGGAGCCCATGGTCGCCCTCGGCCCGAGCCACCGCATCGGTGACCAGCTCGCCGAAGCGGTCGAACGCAACGACGGCGTGCACGGCGAGGCCGTGAAGAAGCGCGTCATCGAACTCCTCACACTCGTCGAACTGCGCAACCCGGAGCTCGTGGCCCGCAAGTACCTCCACGAACTGTCCGGCGGAATGGCGCAGCGCGTGTCCATCGCGTTCGCCCTCGCCGGCCGCCCCGAACTGCTCGTCGCCGACGAGCCGACCACGGCCCTCGACGTGACGGTGCAGGCCGGAATCCTCGGACTGCTCAAGAAGCTGCAGGACCAGACCGGCATGGCGATGCTCATCATCACGCACGACTGGGGTGTTATCGCCGACGTCTGCGACCGCGTTGTCGTCATGTACAAGGGCGAGATCGTCGAGCAGGCTCCGGCCGAGCAGATCTTCTCCCGCCCCGGACACCCGTACACGAAGGCACTCCTCGAGTCGAACCCCCACGGAGCAGAACCGGGACAGGACCTTCCGGTCATCTCGGGAACCTTCCTCACCCCGATCATGGAGCGCGAAGCAGCAGCCAGCGCCGTGCTGACCCCGGAGATGTCACGATGAACCAGCCGCTACTGCGAGTCAGCAACCTCGAAGTCACCTACGGAACCGGCAAGAAGGCGTTCCGTGCCGTGCGCGGAATCGACCTCGAGATCGGCGTCGGCGAGACGCTTGGTGTCGTGGGCGAGTCCGGTTCGGGCAAGTCGACCGTCGGACGCGCCATCCTCGGCCTCGCCGAGCCGAGCGCGGGAACGATCGAGTTCGACGGCCAGGACATCACCCGCCTGAGCCGCCGCAAGCGCCGCGCCATCAGCGCCGACCTGCAGGTCGTGTTCCAGGACCCGCGCAGCTCGCTCAACGAGGCGAAGAAGGTCGGCGAGATTCTCATCGAGCCGATGATCGCCAACAAGCGCCTCACCCGCTCGCAGTCGATCGGCCGCGCGGAGGAGCTGCTCGAGAAGGTCGGCCTTGGCGCCGCTGCGATGAACCGCATGCCGGGCAGCTTCTCCGGTGGCCAGCGCCAGCGCATCGCGATCGCCCGTGCGCTCATGTCGTCGCCGAAGCTCGTCGTCTGCGACGAGCCGGTCTCCGCCCTCGACCTCTCGGTGCAGGCACAGATCGTCAACCTGTTCCGGTCGATCCAGAAGGAGACCGGCGTCTCCTACCTGTTCATCGCCCACGATCTCTCCGTCGTCCGCTTGCTCTCGCAGCGCATCGCGGTCATGAGCGCCGGCGGCGTCGTCGAGCAGGGCACTGCCGAGCAGGTCTACCAGAACCCCACCGAGCTGTACACGCAACGGCTCCTCGCCGCCGAGCCCTACCCGGATCCCGTGATCCAGCGCGAACGCCGCCGTGCATGGGAGGAGCTCGCCGCAGCTGCTCCCGACACGCAGTGATCGCCCCCTCAACCAACCTGACCACCAACCGTCCATCCATTCGCAATACCTCTAGGGAGATACCTTGTTCCGCACGCCCCTTGTTCGCCGCAACAAACGACGTTCCGCTGTCGTTCTTGCCTCCATCGCTGTTGCGTCTGCGATGGTCCTCTCCGGTTGCTCCAGCGACTCCGGCTCCAGCGACAGCGCGGAGGGCGGCGACGACGTTCTCCGCATCGCGACGGTCGCCCCGCCGGTCAGCCTCGACCCGTACCTGCAGAACGTCGACCCGGTCAACATCTGGTTCATCGCGCTCGCGTACGACCCGCTGATCCGCGTCGACAGCTCCGGCGAATACGTTCCCGACCTCGCCACCTCGTGGGAGTACCTCGACGACACGAACACGCAGTTCGAACTCACCATCCGCGAGGGCGTCCAGTTCTCCGACGGCTCCGACCTGACAGCACAGGGCGTTGCCGACTCGCTCAACTACGCGCTCGAGTCCGGCGTCAACGGACCCAACTGGCTCGGCACCGTCGACTCGATCACCGCGTCGAGCGACACGACGGTTCTCATCGAGACATCCGTCGCCAACCCGTCGCTGCCGCAGCTGCTCACGCAGCGCGTGCTGCTCGGATCGGTCATCAGCCCCGCGGGCCTCGAGGACACCGACAGCCTCAAGAACGCGACGCAGGGTGCCGGACCGTACATGCTCGACGGCGACAACACGATCGCTGACGACACCTACGTGTACGTGCCGAACGAGAACTACTGGGACCAGGACAAGATCCAGTGGGACCGCATCGAGCTCAAGGTCGTCGCGAACACCGCGGCAGCCCTCCAGGCCGTGCAGAACGGCGAGGTCGACCTCTTCCGCGGCGACACCGCAACCGGCGAGACGGCAACCGCTTCGGGCCTTGAGACCTTCGGCGTACCGCTCGGCCTCCTCGGCATGAACTATGTCGACCGCACCGGCGACATCGCTCCCGAGCTCGAGGACGTCCGCGTCCGCCAGGCGCTCAACTACGCGATCGACCGCGACTCGATCGCCCAGGCGGTCTACGGAGACTACGGAGCAGCGGGTGGAGCCCTCGCCCTCGAGGGAACGATCGGTTACGACGCTGCGGCGAACGACACCTACGCCTACGACCCCGAAAAGGCCAAGGACCTCCTCGCGGAGGCCGGCTACGCCGACGGATTCACCGTCGACGTCGGCTACGTCACGAGCGTCTCGTCCGACATCCTCGTTCAGGCTGTCGCCGCCAACTGGGCCGAGATCGGCGTGACGGCGAACCTCGTCAACTACACCGACGCCGGACAGGCCGTCACCGACATCGCCGCCAAGAAGTTCCCCATCACGTACTACGGCTACGGCGAACTGCCGCCGTTCATCGTGGCGCAGAGCTTCTTCGACGGTGGAGCCAACCAGTACAACCCGTGGGAAGTAACCGACAGCGAACTGAGCCAGCTCGTCGCCGATGCCGCTGAGGCACCGGATGACGCGACGGCTCAGGACCTCTACGCCCAGGCGTTCGGTCGCTCGTACACCGACCTCGCCTGGTACGGCGGCGTCGTCAACAGCGAGCAGGTCTTCATCTACAACCCCGAGACAGTCACCGGACTCGAAGCGACCACGAACGGGCCGACGCCCGACATCGCGTGGTCGGTAGCGCCCGTCAACTAGCTCACCTAGGTGGGGGCGCGCCTCGCGCGCCCCCACCTGCACCACCTACCACCTAAGACTTATTGGAGTTACTTGTGACCACCACCTGGGGATTCGAACTCGCCGAGATCGACCTGCCTGAATTCGAACTGCCGCGCGACAAGCCGACAGTGCCGCCCTCGACGTACGCAGCACGCGTCGAGTCGGTCTACGCAGCCATGCAGGATCGCGGCCTCGACGCCCTGGCCGTCTACGGTGACCGCGAGCACTTCGCCAACACGCAGTTCCTCACCGGCTTCGACCCCCGGTACGAAGAGTCGCTCATCATCCTCATCCCGGGTCGCACACCGCGCATCCTCGTCGGCAACGAAAGCGGCGCGTACGCGCGCAGCACCCCGTACCCGATCGACGTCGTACGGTTCTCGAAGTTCAGCCTCAACGGCCAGCCCGACCCGGACGACTCGACCCTGTCCGCACACCTCGCCGACGCCGGCCTCAGCACGAGCGCCACGCCCCGCGTCGGCATCGCCGGCTGGAAGAACTTCTCCGGTGCCGGCACCGAGGGCTGGATGGACGTCCCCCACTTCATCGTCACCGAGATCGCGGCCAAGTCCGTCTCCGTCGAGAACGCCGCGTACATCTTCGTGGAGAACGAGACCGGGCTCCGCATCAACAACGATGTCGACCAGATCGCGTACTTCGAGTTCGCGGCCGGCCATGGGTCTACCGCGATCCGTCGCCTGCTGAACGGCGTGCGTGCGGGAATGACCGAGCTCGAGGCATCCGCTCTCATGCAGCCGATCATGCTCCCGTTCAACTACCACCCGACGATGCTCGGCGGGTACGAGAACACCACGTACGGCGTTGCGAGCCCGGGTGGCCGCATCCTCGAGGTCGGTGACCCGGTCTGTGCCGGAATCGGCTACTGGGGAAGCAACACGGCGCGCGCCGGCTTCCTCGTCGAGGACGCCAGCCAGCTCCCCGACGGCGCGGGCGACTATGTGCAGAAGCTCATCGAGCCGTACTACGCGACGGCTGCGGCGTGGCTCGAGACCATCCGCATCGGCCTCACCGCGGGCGAGCTCTACGACGTGACCGCGTCGCGGATCGGCGACCCGTTCTACGGCGTCTTCCTCAACCCGGGTCACTACATCCACCTCGACGAGTGGCCCGCGTCGCCCGTCAAGGAGGGCTCCACGACGACGTTCCGCTCCGGCAACGCCATCCAGCTCGACATCATCCCCGGCACCGCCTCGGCGTACCACACGTCGCAGATCGAGGACGGGATCGTGCTCGCCGACGCGACACTGCGCGCCGAGCTTGAGGCCAAGTACCCGGCAGCGTGGGCGCGCATCCAGCAGCGCCGCGCAATGCTGCAGGACACCTTCGGCATCTCGGTGCACGAGGAAGTCCTGCCTATGTCGAACTCGATCGGCTACCTCCCGCCGTTCTGGCTCGCGCCGAACATGGCCATGCGGAGGGCGTAGCCACCGTGCGGATCGCGATTGTGGGTATGGCGACCGAGTCGTCGACGTTCACGCTCGACATCTCACCGCTCGAGCGATTCAGCCTGACCCGTGGCGATGAGGTCTTCGCGATGTACGACTGGGACGAGCGCTTCGCCGACCTGGCCGACATCGAGTTCGTTCCCGGCCTCATCGCCACGGTGAACGCCGGCGGCCCCGTCGACCCGGCCGCCTACGACCTCCTCTCCGGGGAGATCATGGGCTGGCTCGCGGAGAACGGCCCGTTCGACGGCGTCTACCTGCACATGCACGGCGCCATGTCGGTGCTCGGTCGCGAGAACGCGGAAGAGCACTTCGTCGGCGCCGTGCGTGACATCGTCGGCGCGGACTGCGTGCTCTCGATGTCGATGGATCCGCACGGCAACCTCTCCCGCGAGCTCGCTTCGCTCGTCGATCTCGCGGCCGCGCACCGCCAGGCACCGCACGTCGATCGCTGGGACACCCGTGAGCGCAGCGTGCGCAACCTCGTGGAGCTCATCCGCCGCGGCGAGCGACCGGTCAAGGCGTGGGTGCGCGTTCCACTGCTGTTCCCGGGCGAGCGCACCTCGACCGTCGTCGAACCCGGCAGGACCGTCTTCGGTCGCATGATCCCCGCGATCGAACGCTACGGCGTGCTCGACGCGAACATGTGGATCGGTTTCGCCTGGGCCGACGAACCCCGCAATGCCGCCGCCGTACTGGTGACCGGATGGGATTCGGATGCCGTGGTCGCGTGCGCGAAAGAGCTCGCGGCCCACTATTGGGCGGCTCGTGACCAGTTCCAGATCGTTGCCGAGCGCTCCGGCACCTGGGACGAGGCGCTCGACTTCGTCCTGACCGATCCCGCGACACCGATCTACCTGAGCGACGCGGGAGACAACGTCTCCGCGGGCGGCTCCGGCGACCTGACCTTCGCGCTGCACTCCACCGTGCAGCGCCCGGAGGTCACGAAGACGTTCCTGTTCGCGGGACTCGTCGACGCCCCGACCTTCGACGCCGCCCTCGCGGCCGGCATCGGTGCCGTGCTCGACCGCGCGATCGGCGCGACCGTCGACCAGCGCTACGCCCCGGCCGTCACCGGCCGGTGGACCGTCGAACGCTTCATCGACGGCGTCTACGGCGAGGACCGCCCGGTCGCCGTCGTGCTCCGCGACGGCCACATCTCCGTCTCCGTGCAGTGGGCGCGACGGTACTTCGTCTCGACCGCCGACCCCGCATTCGCCGGCTACCCCATGCCCGGGCTCGCATTCTTCGACCCCGCGGGCTACGAGGTGGTGGTCGTCAAGAACGGTTACCTCTTCACCGGCCAGGCCCTGACGGCCGCGAGCTCGTTCATGGCGATCACCCCGGGCGGCACCGACCTCGACGTCGACCGCCTCGACTTCCGGCGCGCGGGGCGACCGATCTTCCCGCTCGACCGCGACTTCGAGGTCGACCTCGAACCCGTCGTCCTGCCCTGACTCACCAGCTGCCCTGATCCTCCACCTGGCCTGACCTACCAACCCACCACCGCAAAGGACCCCATGCGCATCGCGATCGCCGGCTACGCCCTCGAAGCCAGTATGTTCACCCAGCTCGTTTCCACCGCAGACGACTTCACGATCGTGCGCGGCCCCGAGCTACTCGAGCGGTACGACTTCCCGACCATCCTGGGGGCGGATGCCGACGGCATCGAGTGGGTTCCCATCATGCGTTCCACGGGTGGAGCAGGCGGCCCCATCCTGGCCGAGACGATGGACGCGTTCGTCGAAGAGATCGTCTCCGGTATCGCAGCTGCCCATGCCGAAGCGCCTCTCGACGGCGTGTATCTCGACTGGCACGGTGCATCGCACACGATCGGTCGCGACCACGACGAGGAGGACTTCGTCCGCGGCATCCGTGACGCCGTCGGACCGGACGTCGTGCTCTCGATGTCGATGGACCCGCACGGCAACTTCTCCCGCGAGCTCGCGGACCTCCTGGACCTCGCCACGAGCCACCGCCACGCGCCCCACCTCGACAACCAGGCCACGCGCGAGCGCTCGATCCGCAACCTCGTGGCGGTTCTGCTGTCCGGCAAGCGTCCGCAGAAGGCGTGGATCCGCGTCCCCGTCCTGCTCCCGGGCGAGCGCACCTCGACCATGGAGGAGCCGGGCGCGAGCGTCTTCCTTGCCGCCGGTCCCGCCTCCGAGCGAGAGGGCGTGCTCGACGCCGCCATCTGGGTCGGCTTCGCGTGGGCCGATGAGGACCGCAACGCCGGCGCCGTGCTCGTCACGGGCTACGACACCGCGGCCATCACCGCGACCGCCGAGGAACTGGCACAGGGATTCTGGGACGCCCGCGAGGGCTTCGTCATCGTCACCGAGCACTCCGGCCAGTGGGACGACGCGATGGACTTCCTGGTGAGTGAACCGAAGCCTGAACGCCAGGTCTGGATCGCCGACTCCGGCGACAACGTGACGGCGGGCGGATCCGGCGACGTGACGTTCGCGATCCACGCGACGCTCGCCCGCCAGGACGTGCTCGAGAGCGGTCTGAAGATCCTCTTCGCCCAGCTCATCGATCCCGATACGGTCTCGGCAGCGCTGCTCGTGGGCGAGGGCGGGACGCTCAACCGGGCAATCGGCGCCGCGGTCGACGACCGGTTCGGCGGCCCCGTGGACGGACCGTGGACGATCGCCCAAGTCATCGACGGCACCTTCGGTGAAGGCCCGGTCGGCGTCATCCTCAGCAACGGTCTCATCGACATCGCCGTACACACCGCCCGCTTCAAGTTCACCGACCCGAAGGACCCGACGTCGTTCGGCCGTCCCGGCCAGGTCTGGTTCGACATGAGCGCGTGGGACGTGGTCGTCGTCAAGAACGGCTACTTCTTCCCGGGCCAGCGCGCCCTCGCCGCGACCGAATATATGGCACTCACCCCCGGCGGCACCGACCTCGACTTCGACCGTCTCCCGTTCGACAAGGTGCAGCGCCCGATCTTCCCGCTCGACCGCGACTTCGAGGCCGACCTCACGGCGACCATCCTGGACGCGTAGCCCGTGCGCATCGCCATCTTCGGCTTCGGCGCGGAATCCAGCACGTTCTCCCGCAACCGCATGGGGTTCGACAACTTCCCGGTCGTGCGCGGCCAGGAGCTCATCGACCTGTACGACCTCGCGGCATGGCCGGAGATCGAGTGGCTCCCGGTCATGCGCGCCCACGGCGGTGCCGGCGGACCCATCGTGCCCGAGGTGTTCGATGCCTTCGTCGACGAGATCGTCACGGGCCTCGCATCCCTCGGTGACCTCGACGGCGTCTACGTCGACCTCCACGGTGCCGCCCACGTCGACGGTCGCGACGGCGCCGAAGAGCACCTCCTGCGGAAGGTACGCAAAATCGTCGGCGAGACGACGGTCATCTCGATGTCGATGGACACCCACGGCAACTTCTCCCGCGACCTCGCCGAGCTCATCGACCTCGCCGTGTGCTTCCGCCACGCCCCGCACATCGACGCGTGGCCGATCCGCCAGCGCGCGCTCACCAAGCTCGTCGACACGCTCAACAAGGGCGAACGCCCGATCAAGGCGTGGGTACGTGTTCCCGTGCTGCTACCCGGGGAGCGGACATCGACCCTCGTGGAACCAGCGCTCACGGCCTTCGGCTCCATCGAGAGGTCGATCGAGCGGCACGGTGTCGTGGACGCGTCCCTGTGGGTGGGCTTCGCGTGGGCCGATGAGGACCGCAACTCGGCCGCCGTGCTCGTGACCGGCTACGACGAGTCATCCGTCATCGCCTGTGCTGAAGAAGTGGCACACGCGTACTGGGATCCGCGCGAGCGCTTCACCATCGTTGCGGAGAACTCCGGTGACTTCGGCGGCGCTCTCGATCTCGCTCTCACCCGACCAACCGCTCCTCTCTACATCACCGACTCGGGCGACAACGTCACCGCGGGCGGCACCGGCGACGTCACCTTCGCCCTCCGGGAGACGCTTGAGAGAGCCGATGTCGTCGACAGCGGCCTGCGCATTCTCTTCGCGTCCCTCACCGATCCCGAGTCCGTGCGGCTCGCTGTCGAGATCGGCGAGGGCAACCAGCTCGAGCACGGCATCGGGGCCACGGTAGACGACCGTTTCGGTGGTCCGGTCGCGCGCTCCTGGCTTGTGGAGAAGCTCCTTTCCGGCCTCTATGAGGAGGAGGGGATCGTCGGCGCGCTGCTCTCGCTCGGCGACATCCACGTGATCGTCAAGATGTCGCGCACCTCCTACACCGACCCCGGCATCTCCTCGACCCGCACCGGTCGCCGCCTGCCGGGCCACGTCTACCTGCCCGCCGACGGCTACGACGCAATCGTCGTCAAGAACGGCTACCTGTTCCCCGACCAGCAGGTCGTCGCGGGCAGCTGGTACATGGCGCTCACACCCGGCGGCACCGACCTCGATGTCGACCGGCTGCACTTCCAGAAGGTCTGGCGGCCGATCTTCCCGCTCGACCGCGACTTCGAAGCCGACCTCACTCCCATCGTTCTATCCCACCGTTCCTAGAAAGGCACATCCCTTGCGTATCGCAATCGCCGGGTTCGGCGCTGAGTCGTCGACCTTCGCGCCGCACATCATGAAACTCGAGAACTTCGACGTCAAGCGAGGGGAGGCGCTGCTCGGCCTATACGACCTCGCGGCGTGGGTGCCGGACGGCGCCGACATCGAGTGGCTGCCGGTCATGCGTGCCCACGGCGGCGCGGGCGGACCGATCGACCCGGTCGCCTTCGACTCGTTCGTCACAGAAATCGTCGACGGCATCGCGGCGCTCGGCGAGCTCGACGGTGTCTATATCGACCTGCACGGTGCAGCCCATGTCGACGGTCGCGATCGCGCCGAGGAAGAACTCCTGCGCGGTATCCGCGCAGCCGTCGGTGAGAAGACCGTCATCTCGATGTCGATGGACACGCACGGCAACTTCTCCGAGGAGCTCGCCGGGTACATCGACCTCGCCGTGTGCTTCCGCCACGCGCCGCACATCGACGCGAACGAGATCCGCGAGCGCAGCGTCGTCAAGCTCGTCGAGACGCTGAGGAAAGGCGTGCGCCCGCTCAAGGCGTGGGTGCGCGTGCCCGTGCTGCTGCCCGGCGAACGCACCTCGACCCTCGTCGAGCCGGCGAAGACCGTGTTCAGCGGACTGCTGCCCGCGATCGAGCGGTACGGCGTCGTGGACGCGTCCCTCTGGGTGGGCTTCGCGTGGGCCGACGAGCCGCGCAACGCTGCCGCCGTGCTCGTGACCGGCTACGACGAGTCATCCGTCATCGCCTGTGCCGAGGAGATCGCACGCTCGTACTGGGATGCACGCTTCGGCTTCGTGATCGTTGCCGACGAGTCCGGGTACTGGGACGAGGCGCTCGACTTCGCGCTCACCCGCCCGCCGGCACCGCTGTTCATCTCCGACTCCGGCGACAACGTCTCGGCCGGCGCGACCGGCGACACGACCTTCGCGCTCGCGGGTGCCCTTGCCCGCGAGGACATCACGAGCTCCGGCCTGCGCATGCTCTTTGCCGGCATTACGGATGCCGCATCCGTGCGTGCAGCGGAGGCCGCAGGTCTCGGCGGCACCCTGACGCGACCCATCGGTGCGCTCATCGACGACCGTTTCGCGGCACCTGTCGAGCGCGACTGGACAGTCGTCCGCCTGATCGAAGGCCTCTACGAGGGCGAGGGTGTCGTCGGCGCCGTGCTCGAGTCGGGCACCATCCACGCGATGGTGCAGCTCGGCCGCGCTTACTTCGTGCCGCCGTCGGTGCTCGGCCCGATGACCGGTCGCAAGCTCCCCGGCCACACCTGGTTCCCCGTCGACGACTACGACACCGTCGTCGTCAAGATCGGCTACCTGTTCCCCGGACAGATCGAGGCGGCGGCCACCTGGTTCATGGCCATCACGCCCGGAGGCACGGATCTCGATCCCGAGAGGCTGAACTTCCAGCGCGTGTGGCGTCCGATATGGCCGCTCGATACAGAGTTCGAAGCGGACCTCACGCCGATCATGCTGGCGGCTCGCGCGTGAGCGGCCGCGTCATCCGCATCGCCATCTGCGGTATCTACGGGGAGTGCAGCACGTTCTCGAAGGACGTCATGCTCGGGTCGATGTTCGAGGTGCTGCGCGGACAGGAGCTCGAGGACCAGTACGAATGGCCCGAGCGACTCGGATCGATCGTCGACGACGTCGAGTGGGTGCCGCTCACGCGCGCGCACAGCGGCGCGGGCGGCCCGCTCGACGCGGGCTTCTACGACGAGATCTTCGACCAGGTTTCCCAGGAACTCCGCGAAGCGGGTCCCCTCGACGGCGTCTATCTCGACATGCACGGCGCCCTCAAGGTCGTCGGCCGCGATCACGCCGAGGAGCGTTTCGTCGGCATGGTGCGCGAGATCGTCGGCGACACAACCGTGCTCGGCATCTCGATGGACCCGCACGGCAACTTCTCCCGCGAACTCGCCGAGCTCATCGACGTCGCCGCGGTGTACCGCCACGCGCCGCACATCGACCGGCTCGAGACGCGCGACCGCGCGGTCACGAACCTCATCGCGACGATCCGCGCCGGCGTGCTCCCGACCAAGGCGTGGGTGCGTGTGCCGGTGCTGCTGCCGGGCGAGCGCACGTCGACGCTGTTCGAGCCCGCGACGAGCGTGTTCGGCGCGCTCAACCCGACGATCGCCCAGCACGGTCTCATCGACGCCGGCCTCTGGTGCGGCTTCCCCTGGGCCGACGAGGACCGCAACGCCGCCGCCGTGCTGACGATCGCGGCCGACGAGGCCGCCGCCGTCACCGCAGCGCGCCAGATCGCACAGTCCTATTGGGACGCCCGCGAGGACTTCGCGATCACGAGCCCGAACCACGGCAGCTGGGACGAGGCGCTCGACTTCGCCCTGTCCGGTGTGCCCCGTCCGGTCTACCTGAGCGACTCCGGCGACAACGTGACAGCGGGCGGGTCCGGCGACGTGACGTTCGCGCTGTCGCGCACTCTCGCTCGTTCCGATTCACAGGGCTTGCGGATGCTGTTCGCCGGCCTCGTCGATGCTCCCAGCCTGCTCGCGGCGATCGAAGTCGGGGTGGGATCCGTGCTCCATCGCGCGATCGGCGCCACCGTCGACGACCGCTACGCCTCCGCCGTGCCGGGCGACTGGCTCGTCGAGGAACTGATCGACGGCGTCTACGGCGAGGGCATCGTCGGCGCCGTGCTGCGCGACGGCAACATCTCGGTCAGCGTGCAGAGCCACCGCCAGCGATTCGTCGGGGGAGTGGACGCCGCGACCCCCGCGTTCGCGATGCTCGGCCTCGCGTACACGGACATCTCGCCGTTCGACGTCGTCGTGGTGAAGAACGGCTACCTGTTCCCGAACCAGCGGGAGATGTCGAGGTCGGAGTTCATGGCCATGACGCCCGGCGGCACCGACCTCGACTTCGACCGTCTCGAGTTCGACAGGGTCTGGCGCCCGATGTTCCCGCTCGACCGCGACTTCGAGGCCGACCTCGAACCGGTCGTGCTACCGCAGCGGACCCTCTGATGGTGCGCGACAGCGGTCGCATGACCGTCATTCTCGCGGTCGGAACGACGATCGCGAGCAGCACCCCGGTCTTCCTGATCGGGTCGCTCTTCGTGCAGATGCAGGGCGACATCGTCATCCCCGCGTGGGTGCTCGGTTTCGCCGTCGCGATGTACTGGGCGGTCGCCGCGATCGTGTCGGTCCTCTCGGGACGCATCATCGGCGTCATCGGCAGCCGGGCGGCAACACTCGTCTCGCTCATCGGCGCCGCGATCAGCCTGCTCGGCTCGGCGGTCGTCGCGCCCGGCTGGATCTGGCTCGTCGTCTGGGCGATGGTCGGAGGTGCCGCGAACGGCATCGGCCATCCCGCGTCCAATCACCTCATGAGCGTGCGCGTGCGCGGCAGCCGGCTCGCGACCGCGTTCGGCATCAAGCAGTCGGCGGTGCCGTTCGCGGCCTTCATCGCCGGACTCTCCGTTCCCGCCCTCGCCCTGACGCTCGGCTGGCGCTGGGGATTCGGCGCCGCCGCGCTCATCGTCGTAGTGCTCATCATCGCGTTCCTCCGCGCCGGACCGAAGCGCGTTCCCCGCGGCACGCCCCGCACCCGCGTGCACGTCAAGCTCTCGCCGCCGCTGTTGCGCTACCTCCTCCTGCTCTCGAGCGCGACAACGCTCGGTGCCGCGGCTGCCGGCGCGGTCTCCGCGTTCGCCGTCACGGCGGGCATCGAGAGAGGGCTTCCGGATGCCGCAGCCGGCGTCCTCCTGAGTGTCGGAAGTCTCATCGGGGCAACGATCCGGGCTGTCGCCGGCCGTCTCGCGGACCGGTACGGCGGACGGATCGCGCTCCCGCTCGCCGCGGGCCTCCTCGGGTCCGGCGCTGTCGGCGTGCTGTTCCTCTCCATCGACAGCGAGTGGTCGTTCATCGTTGGGATCCTCCTGGCCCTCGGCCCGGGCTGGGGCTGGACGGGACTCACCCACTTCGTGGTGTCGCGCACCGCGGGGGCAGCTACCCCGAGTGCAACGGGCATCGTGCAGACGGGGTCGTACATCGGCAGCGGTGCGGGTCCGCTGCTCTTCGGACTGTTGTACGCCGCGACCATCGGCACGGACGGCAGTTCGCTCGTGTGGGTGTCGGTGGCCGTGGCATCCGCTCTGGCTACCGGAATCGCGATCGTGCTCACCCGGGTGACGCCGCCGCAGCCCGTCACTGTATGACGGGCCGGGCAGAACGCGCGATCGGGATCAACTTCGCGCTGTTCGGCACGCTGACGGTCGCTGTCACGCTCACGCCGTACAGCGTGGATGCGTTCCTGCCGGCGTTCCCGGATGCGCGGGTCGCCCTTGGCACGTCGGCGATCACGATGCAGCTCACGATGAGCGTGTTCCTGATCGGGGTCGCGCTCGGGCAGCTCGTCTTCGGACCGCTGTCGGATCGGCTCGGGCGGCGTGGTCCGCTCATCTGGGGCACCGCAATCTGCGCGCTCGCCGCGATCGCGTGCGCGATGGCGCCGGACGTCACCACTCTTCTGCTCGGACGATTCGTGCAGGGACTCGCGGGGTCGGCGAGCATGGTCGTGACGAAGGCGATCATCCGCGACCGCACCGTCGGGCGGAACACCGTGCAGGTGCTCTCGCTCACCGCTGTCTGCGGCGGGGTGCTCAACATCTTCGCGCCGATCATCGGCGGGCTGTTGCTCAACGAGTTCGGGTGGCGGGGGCCGCTGTGGTTCATCGCCGCGTGCGCGGTCGGGCTGCTCGTGCTGACCGTGGTGCTCGTGCCGGAGACGCATCCGCTCGAACGGCGGGACGTCGGCCAGAGCTGGCACGGCCTTAGCAGCGTCGGTCGGCACCTG
>Ga0247812_10001159_pt1 | contig 14994 bp, 10 predicted proteins | sample UWRJL149409B1_FD_178011 | JGI IMG/M metagenome (GOLD analysis project Ga0247812, IMG submission 178011) | Plant litter microbial communities from Arlington Agricultural Research Station in Wisconsin, United States - UWRJ-L149-409B-1 | ecosystem: Environmental > Terrestrial > Plant litter >...
TAAACGACGACGCGTCGGGTTCCGTTATCCAAATTGATTCCCAAGGTAGATGCCACACCCGCGCCTAGCAAGGCAAAGCCATCCGTGCTATCATCCCCAAATATTTCAGTATTCCCATCCAACATCAAAGGTTTAATGCCTCTGTAGGCCGGATTCTCGGGCTCTATACCTTTAAGGATGCCGATATATTGGCGATCGCCATACATAAACATGGCATTATCTTCCAATACCGGAGAAACCGTCTCAATGCCTTGTATCGCCACGATTTTTGAAATCAAGATAGAATCATTCAGAAATGATTTTCCGGCAACGGCCTCGATTTTAAGCTGGGGGTCGGCCTGGTTGAATAAAGAGATCACCCAAGATTCCAAACCATTGAATGCCGAAAGGATAATAATAAGCGCTGCGGTGATAATCATCACCGTAATTCCGGAAATCAGAGAAATAATATTAATTATATTTCTCGACTTTTTGGAGAACAAATACCTGAATGCTACAAACTTCGTGATATTCAATGCCGGTGCGTTTTCATTTAGAATGCCGCAAAGTTGCAGAATTTTGAATAGATTAATACTTTCGTTTCTTTTTTAAAAATTTATGTACGGCAAATTCGCTGCGGCTGTAATAAAATATAGAATCCCCTCTCTTATCATTTTACTTGGTCTAACGGTGTTCATGGCACTGCAGATGAGTAAGGTGACGATGAGTTACAAATTGGCCAACCTGTTGCCTAAAAACGACAGTACTTACTTGGCCTATGAAGATTTTAAACAAACTTTTGGTCAGGACGGTAACTTGATTATCGTGGCCAATAAGGAAAGCCGTTTCTTTACCAAGGACCATCTCAACGCATTTTTTCAGTTACAGACGGATATTGAGGCCATTCCGGGCGTAAAAGGCACCGGTGGCGTAAAAAACGTGGCCGAACTGCGCAAGGATACGGCTGCCATGAAGTTTAGGATGGTCAAGGTTTTCGACGGGCCCATCAAAACTGAGGAAGAGGCACTTTCCATAAAAAAAATATTGACGGACCTTCCCTTCTACGACAGGCTGCTTTATGACATCAAGAAAGATGTGTTTATGTTGGCCATTACGCTGGATAAGGAAATCGTAGATACCAAGGAGCGGATTACGGTCGTGAAGGCGATTGAAGAACGGTTGGAAAAATTTGAGAACGAAAGAAATACGGAAGTGCATATTTCCGGTTTGCCTTATATCCGAACGGAAAACATCGTTAAGGGTAAACAGGAAATAACTTTATTCATCGGGCTTTCTGCTTTGGTGACCACGATTGTTTTGATTATCATTTTCCGCTCCGCGATGGAGGTTGTCGTATCCATCATCACGGTGATCATCGGGGTAATTTGGGCACAGGCTTCGATGGCCATGTTGGGTTATCCCATCACGGTATTAACCGGTTTAATTCCACCGCTATTGATAGTCAGCGGAATTCCGAATTCCATATACATGATCAATGCCTATCACCACGAATACAGCAAATCGGGTGATAAACAAGGCGCTCTGGTGAAAGTGATCGAAAAAACAGGGCACGCCATTTTCCTCATCAACCTAAATACCGCCTTGGGTTTTGCCACGTTTACCATCACCGGCAGCGAACTGTTGACACAGTTTGGTATCATAGCCGCCATAAACAGTATGTTGTTGTTCGTGTTGGCCATGATTCTTACTCCGGTATTGTTCTCGTTCCTGCCGCCACCATCCAAAAAAGCGACTTCGCACTTAGATAAAAAATTCGCAAACGCGTTGATTCGCCTCCTGGTCATCATTCCTTTGAATTACCGTAAGTGGGTTTACATTTCCACGTTGGTGATTACCGTAGTTTCGGTTTACGGCATTACGCGCATGCAGGTAAAGGGCAGCATTGCGGATGAGGTACCTGAGAAAAGTCAGGTAAAACAGGATTTGAAGTTCTTCGAGAATTCTTTCGGCGGCATCATGCCTTTTGAAATTGTGGTGGATACCAAGAAGGAAAAGGGTTTAATTACGGACATGAGGCTCTGGAAAAAGATTGACGAATTCCAGGAATACTTGGATGCACAGCCGATTTTCTCCCGTCCGGTTTCATACATCGAAGGGTTAAAATTTGCTAACCAGGCATTTTACAACGGCGATCCGGATGAGTATAAACTGCCCAACCAATTTGACCGTGTCTTCATCGTCAACTACCTCAAGAAAGACGAGGGACAGGATTCCTTGCTGAGAAGTTTGGTGAACAAAGACCAATCATCGGCACGGATTACCGTCATGGTGAAGGATTTGAATACGCAGGAAATCGCGGTCGTCAAGGATGATATCAACAAGAAGGTAGGAGAGATTTTCCCGGCGGATAAATATAAGGTAACCATTACCGGCGGTGCGGTTACCTTCTTGGAGGGAACGAATTATCTGCTCGGCGATTTATTGGAAAGTTCCGTGCTTACCTTGATTTTGGTGGCACTCTGTATGGTTTGGCTATTCCGGAATTTCCGTATTGTAACTATTTCACTGATTCCCAACATCATTCCGATGTTTATGACGGCCGGTTTGATGGGCTTCTTTGGTGTTCCGCTCAAACCGTCCACGATCCTGATTTTCGGTATTGCCTTTGGCATTTCGATAGATTCCGCCATCCATTACCTAGACCACTTTAAACAGGCACTCCAATACAATGGCGGAAACATCCGCTCTGCTGTGGTAACGGCCATCCGCGAAACGGCATTGAGCATGATTTACACTTCCATCATCCTGTTCTTCGGGTTTTCGGTCTTTGCCGCATCCGAATTTGGGGGTACGGTGGCTTTAGGCGTATTGGTAGCATTTACATTATTCGCGGCAACATTCACCAACCTGTTGTTGTTGCCGGCTTTGTTGATATCTCTCCACGTAAGCAAAACCAAGCCAAGCGCAAGGTTTCGCAGAAAGAAGAAACTGACCAATACAAGTTCTGCCTCATGAAAGGAATCATCCTCGCCGGCGGTTCAGGCACACGCCTTTACCCGATTACGTATGCCATCAGCAAGCAAATAATGCCCATCTATGATAAGCCGATGATTTATTATCCGCTTTCTGTACTGATGATGGCCGGCATCCGGGAAATTTTGATCATCAGCACACCGCTTGATTTACCGAATTTCCAAAAACTGTTTGGCGATGGAACACACATGGGTTTATCCATCTCTTATGCCGAACAACCTAAACCCGAAGGACTCGCACAAGCATTTACCATCGGCAAAGATTTTATCGGAAATGATTCTGTTTCATTGATTTTGGGAGATAATATTTTTTACGCATCCGGCCTCAGCAAAAAACTACAGGCCTGTAATAATCCCGAAGGTGGAATCGTATTTGCATACCACGTGTCGGATCCGGAGCGCTATGGCGTGGTAGATTTTGATGAAAACCACAATGTATTAAGTATTGAAGAAAAACCGGAAAAACCAAAATCAAATTTTGCCGTACCGGGACTTTACTTTTACGATAACTCGGTGATTTCAATTGCGCGGGATTTGAAACCAAGTATCCGCGGAGAATATGAGATTACGGACATCAATAGACATTATTTAGCCGAGAAAAAACTGAAGGTGATGGTTTTTGATAGAGGGACGGCTTGGTTGGATACGGGTACGTTTGCTTCCCTGATGCAAGCCGGGCAATTCGTGCAGGTCATTGAAGAACGTCAGGGACTGAAAATCGGATGTATTGAGGAAATAGCCTATAGGATGAATTTTATAAATGCCGAACAATTGGAAAAATTGGCCCAGCCGCTCATCAAAAGTGGCTATGGCGAATATCTGATGCGCATGCTTAAATAATATACTCTCCCCCTTTCACATGGAAAAGCAAAAAAAAGTACGCATTTTAGTAACAGGCGGCGCCGGATTTGTAGGAAGCGCCATGGTTGAAAAATTATCGTTGGATCCTAATAACCGGATCACTGTTGTCGACAACCTACAAACGGGCGACATCAATAAAATTCCTGTTTCCCCCAACGTCAAATTTATCAAATGTGATGTGAATGATTTTCGTGAAATATCCAGCGTATTCCATGCCGGACGTTTTCATTATGTGTTCCATTACGCCGCATTGGTAGGCGTGCAGCGTACGCTAAAAAACCCCGTGAAAGTATTGGAAGACATCCGCGGTATCGAAAATATTTTGATGTTGAGCAAAAATACGGGCGTCCAGCATGTATTTTACTCCAGTTCATCCGAAGTGTATGGGGAACCGGTTGAATTTCCCCAAAATGAGCACACCACGCCATTAAATTCTAGGTTGCCTTATGCGATCGTAAAAAACGTAGGCGAGGCTTATTTGCGTTCATACCAAAGGGAATATAACCTCAACTTTACGATTTTCCGATTCTTTAATACATTCGGGCCCAAACAGAGTAAGGATTTTGTGATATCAAGGTTTATCAATATGGCGTTGCAAAACCGTCCCATCAGCATTTACGGCGACGGTTCCCAAACGCGTACTTTCTGTTTTGTACAGGACAATATTGATGCATGCTACCGTGCATTCAAGGATAAATTATTTGTGAACGACGTGGTGAATATTGGCGGAAACATAGAAACCACCATATTGGAATTAGCCACCTTGGTGAAAGAACTGACCGGTTCCCAATCAGAAATTCGCCACCTATCCGCACTCAAAGAAGGCGATATGACGCGTAGACTCCCAGATGTGAGCAAGATGCAAGAACTACTTCAACGCAAACCACTGACGCTTGAAGAAGGCATAAAACGAGTATTGGCAGATACCAAATTCATCGTATAGCTTAGCTATTGCTAAAGACTTTTTTTGTTTGGCACGATTTTGTATTTACAAGTATCGTTAAACAAAACGTATGAAAAAATTAGTGGCCATATCCTTCGTTCTTGTATTTGTGGGAACTACATTCAGCAGCTGTAAAAAAGACTTTAGGGGAGTTTGTGTATGCAAATTTCTGAGTGGTGATAAATCGGAGTACGATTATTCTGCCCTCACGATAGATGAGGCACAGAAAAAATGCGATACCACTAGCCAGAATGCATCTAACTTTGCAGGATCCTGTAATTTAGAATAAACTTAAGAATTAGGCATTCTCCGCTACCACTTCCTCTACCCCGGGAACCATTTTTTTCAGCAGATGCTCGATTCCATTTTTTAATGTAACGGTAGATGAGGGACATCCACTGCATGAACCCGATAGGCGAACGGTTACTTTGCCATCTGCAAAGGAAACGAAAGAGATTTCGCCGCCGTCGCCTTCTACGGCTGGTCTGATATATTCCTCCAAGATATCCATAATCTGGCCTTCAACACCCGCGGCATTAATGTCGGCAACCGTGGTAGGAATAACGGCCGCTTTCTTGGTAGGCATGAACACAATGATGTCTTTGCCGCCTTCGATCCATCCCTTTAAAAAATCACGCACCTGGGGAATGATTTCGGACCATGACGTAAATTCTTTTTTGGCAACGGTAATAAAGTTGTTGCAGATGTAAACCGAACGCACAAAATCAAAACCGAAAAGGGCCGCAGCCATCGGCGAACCTTCTGTTTCCGATATGTCTGTATATTCCACGCTGTTTTCAGGCAACAACAGAATATTGGCCACAAATTTCATGGTAGATGGATTTGGGGTGGATTCAGCGTATATTATAATCGGAGTATTCATTTATTTAATTTTTTATGATTTGGAAAGTCCGCGCATAGTCGGACACGCGCAGGGTTACAAAATAAATGCCAGCCCTTAGGTTTGTCAGGTCTATTTCTGCCTTTCCGCCAATAGGTTGAATATTACGATCCATCAATAATCTGCCTGTAGCATCAGAAACGACAACTTGTGCAGTATTCTGCCAATTAGACGCAAAAATAACCTGTACCCGATCCGAAGTAGGATTGGGATATAAGATAACCGAAGAGAGCATTAACTCGCTTTCGGAAACACTTGCATTATGCAGTGAAATGACGATTACCGAACCGGTTGTGGATGTGGTACAATTGTAATTAATTGAGGTAAGCGTTACGGTATAAGTGCCTGGAGTCACATATACATGGCTAGGATTGGCTAACCCGGAACTGTTGCCATCTCCAAAATCCCACTGGTAGTTGACGGCGTTATTACTTTGGTTAGTAAATTCTGCCACCCCAGAAAGATCCATGTAAACCGTATCGGTTGCATCAAAATCAGCCGTTAGGCCAATCGTTGGGCAGTCCCAAAGCACGTTAATTTCTTGGATGAGCGTATCGTTACAAAGTCCGTTGTCTACCATCAAGAAAACACTATATAAACCAGCCGCCGTATATGCGTTGGAGGCGGTGGCTCCGATGATGTTTGGAGAAGTGTCTCCAAAATTCCATACATATGTCAATCCAGTAGCTGGGGTGCTAGTGTTGATCGGGTTGACGGTTTGTCCAACTTGCACGGTGGCCGGAATGCTAAAGTTTGATATCGGGGCGGTTTCCACCACCAACGACATATTATCCACGGCCGTGCATCCAAATTGGTTAGTTACGCTTACTTCGTAAGTTCCGGCCAACGTGGTTTGTAGGAATTGACTATTTGTTCCCACTGGGGCCCCGCCCAAGGTCCACACATAATCGATACCTTGGCTTCCGGCATTGAGGATAGGAAAGCCTTCGTTGGAACATGCCATTAGGTTAGGCCCCAAATTTACCTGCGGATTGCTGATGCTTAGTATCAGCGTGTCGCTTCCCGTACATCCGGTTTGACTGGTAACGGCAAGCGAATAAGTTCCCGGTGCCGAAGTTTGTTGCGTTGGCGTATTGGTTCCAATCGGGTTTCCACTGAAATACCATTGATAGGTAGTTGCATTTGAAAATCCGGCATTTAAAATAGGAAACGCCGAATTGATACAGATAGAGGTATCCGCTCCCAAATCAATCGGCAATGTGGATGCCACCAAGACTTGGAGCTGATCTACACCCGAGCAGGTTCCGCCATAGCTCACCGTAACTCCATAAAGGCCTTCGCCGTTGGTTTGTATGGTTTGTGTGTTCCCACCGAATGTACTGCCATTTTTGGTCCAACTATATGTGGCACCAAGGTTCCCGGCATTTAATATGGGTAAAGGATCCGTGAAACAGATACCGATATCGGTTCCTAAATCTACAGCTACGGAATTAATGACGTGAACAGTTTTTTTATAGATATGTGTTCCACAACAAGAAGTGGTAGTCAATAGTATTTCGTAATCGCCGGCTGTGTTAAATGTAATCGCCGGTGGGTTTTGTACAGATGAGGATGTGGTGGATCCACCGGGGAAACTCCATTGGTATGTTTGTGCCACAGGCTGTGTAGTAAAGGTGATATTACTGCCCACACAAATTGTTTCCTTGTTGCTTACGATAGTAGGCGGGGTATATGCATCCTTGATTGTCACAAAGTTTGAATACCTAAATGGAACGCCATCCACCAATAAAGTCAATGATCTGAATCCCGGAAGGAAATAGGAGACCGTATCCACATCTGCCGAGCCCGAGGAAGGGGTTGAGGCGTAATCGAACAACCAATTGAGTACGCCCGTTGCGCTTGTGTTTACGATCACGTCACTGTTAGTACAGCCAAAATAATTGATGAAAATGGGTGGTTCGGCCGGGTTGTTATTGTTAACCACAAATACGGGTTCGCCGGTATTCGGTTGGTATAGGCTCATGCTAAGTCCGTTGGACCCTTTACCACCGTTACCGCCGTTACCGCCGTCGCCACCTTTACCGCCATTGCCGCCTTCGCCGTTATTACAACTGTTTATTCCGTTTTGGGCATCGCCTAATCGTCCACCCTGTCCGCCTGCACCACCGATACCCCCTGAGCCTCCTACGCCACCATTACCGCCTTGACCGCCTTGGCCAGGTTGTAATATGCAATCTTGTAAATATCCGTTGAATCCATTGTTAAATACATAAACGGCAAAAGAGGATCCGCCTCCGCTTCCACCGAATCCACCAGCTCCGCCTTGGCCACCTTCTCCGCCGCCTCCGCCGCCTCCGCCGGTTCCGGCAGTGTTATAAACAACATTACAGTTGGTAGGATTTACGGCCGCCGGCTCACAGCCTTTACCGCCTCCTCCGCCGCCTCCGCCACCTCCTGCGCCATGTGCGCCGGCTGTACCTTGTGCCCCTTGGCTTGGGATATAAAATCCGGTAACGTTTTGTCCTACACCTTGTGCACCGATATTGCCGGCAGGACCTGGAGTGCCGATGGAGCCTGGGGCACCTATATTAATCGCTTGCGCAAAGCAACTGGTATTTACGTAAGTGGTTTGGCATAAACCTATACCACCCGCCCCGCCTGTGCCGGCTTGTGGGCCTAATCCGTTTTGTCCTGGGGCGCCGGGATTTGTGAATTCACTACCCGGCTCAACATAACATAAGCCTAAAAAAGGATCTGTATCCGTAGTAAAACCGCCTTGCAGTCCGCCAAAACCACCTTTACCACCGCTAAAGCTTCCCACAAAGCTTCCACCGCCTCCATTGCCCGGCGCCCGACAACAGGTACCTTCGTCTTCTCCGGACTCTCCGGCAAGCCCCGCTGCGCCGTTCATTCCAGCTGTTCCGGCTGTTCCCGGAAGGCCGTCAGAGCCATTGCCTGTGGTGATTTTACAACGTGTGATGTTATAGTTGGAGCATCCCGAGAAATAAAGTCCATATACCGAAACGCCATTTCCTGTAGCGTCGGCTACATTGATCGTTAAATCCTGTAAGCGGAAAGCACTGGCACCCATGGCTTGCATAGCCGTTAGTCTACTTGGGGTGGGTTCTATATTTAAGTTTGACCGTTGGATGATGGTCACATAGGTATTGCTTTTTTGCCATTGTACCGGCTCAAAACCGCCCTCTATGGTGATGTTTGATGCCAACGTGACAGGACTGTTCAACGTATAGGTGCCTTGTGCCATCCGCATATGGCTGTTTGTAGCCGACAATAACGTAAGGCCATAAGCAAACGAAGCCGGATTTACCCGGGTTCCCGCTGCTCCAGAAGTTGCTCCGTTCGGCGTTACGTATACATAGCCACAATCTTGCGAATATGATTGAACAAGCATAAATAATGTAAGACCCAACAAGCCTATACTTCTCAAAAATGGAATCATTACTTTTGTGAATGAATTTGAATCGTTAAAATTATTAAAATTTATGCCACTTATACTACCGGTTGAAGGAAAATCCCCCGTTTTTGGAAAAGATTGTTTTATTGCAGAAAATGCCACACTTGTGGGTGATGTCGTTTGTGGCGATCAATGCAGCTTTTGGTTCAATAGTGTCGTACGCGGAGATGTACATTCCATTCGCATCGGTAACCGTGTAAATGTGCAGGATGGGGCTGTTTTACATTGTACTTATCAAAAACATCCACTGGAAATCGGCGACAATGTCTCCATAGGTCATAACGCCCTTGTACATGGCTGCACCATACATCCCAATGTTTTGATAGGCATGGGTTCGATCGTCATGGACGGAGTGGTGGTAGAAAGCAACTGCATTATTGCTGCCGGCGCAGTGGTACTGGAAGGCACAATCGTGAAGTCGGGCAGCGTTTATGCCGGTGTGCCTGCCAAAAAAGTAAAAGATATTACTCCAGAATTGGTATCGGGTGAAGTTGAGCGTATTGCAAAGAATTATGTGTTCTATTCCGGTTGGTTTAAACCTTAAGAATGCGTTAAACTACACATATTGCCTAAATCGATTTAGAGATTAAATATTATCTTTAGTCCATTCCAATGATTATACACAAAAAAAAAGTAACAGGATTTGCAAAATTGTTGTCAATTTTGCTGTCGGTCTTTGTCTTGAACTTATGTATATCCATTCCACCGGCATCAAAGTTTGATGACCGTTCCGTGGAAAAATATCAATCCGCTTCTAAATCAGGGAATAAGCTTTTACTCCAATACGCTTTTGATAGCTTAACGGGCGAATGTGTAGATATGGGGACAAGTTCTGGTTCTACGTTGTTGGAAGAATTGAATGAAGTAAAAGAAGATTGGTGCTTTCATGTAGCCGAATCCAATATATTTTTGTGGGGTAATATTCCAAACCAACATCCCCCGCACACGCCATCCTACTTTTTGTTTTTGGAAGATGCGCGTTTATCTCCCCCTCCCGAATTCAGGGCATAAGAAATTGTTTTTTTATTTTATCATACCTGTCTGGAAAAGACAGTGTTTTCATTATTTAATTCAATAAAACTTTTATGCCACATTCATATCAAGAGCTTTTTGACGGAAACAAAAAATGGGTTTCAAACAAGCTAGAGGAAGATAGTCAGTTTTTTCATAAATTATCCAAAGGCCAAAAGCCACCTTTTTTATGGATCGGATGTTCAGATAGCCGCGTGCCGGCAAACGAAATCACGGGCACGGACCCGGGCGATATATTTGTACACCGGAATATTGCCAATATGGTAATCCATACGGATATGAGTATGCTTAGCGTGCTGGACTATTCGGTGAACGTATTGAAAGTAAAACACATTATCGTATGTGGACATTACGGCTGTGGCGGTGTATTGGCCGCCATGGGAAATGCACAGGTTGGACTGATCGATAACTGGTTGAGACATATAAAAGATGTATACCGTATCCACCAAAATGAACTGGATGCGATAGAAGATATGGAACAACGTGGAAGACGCCTTGTGGAATTAAACGTGGTAGAGCAGGTATACGATTTATGCAAAACGTCTATCGTACAGAATGCTTGGACCAATGGGCAACCTCTCCATGTACATGGTATAGTGTACGATATAGCCAACGGTCTTTTGAAAGATTTGAATATAACAATTTCCGACAACCACGAAATTGAAAATATTTACGTGTTTGATTCAGGTGTAATCAAATAACCCACAACCAAACAATGGCTAATAAGAAGAACAGTTTTTTTTCAAACCTTAAATCGGATATTCCGGCAGGTTTGGTTGTGTATTTGGTGGCACTTCCCTTATGTTTGGGCGTGGCGCTCGCATCAACCAAAAGTCCCGATTTATTGTTTGCCGGCGTAATTGCCGGCGTAATCGGCGGAATAGTGGTCGGTTCTTTGAGTGGATCGGCACTCGGTGTGTCTGGTCCTGCGGCGGGTTTGGTTGTTATAGTCCTCAATGCCATCTCTTCCTTGGGAAGTTTCGAAGCTTTTTTGTTGGCGGTGGTATTGGCCGGTGTTATACAATTAATCGCCGGGTTTTTAAAGGCGGGGATCATTGGTTATTATTTTCCGTCCTCTGTCATCAAAGGAATGCTTGCGGCAATCGGAATCACCTTAATATTAAAAGAAATTCCCCATGCCTTGGGTTATGATGCGGATTTTATGGGAGATGAATCTTTCATACAAACCGATGGTCAAAATACCATTTCGGAAATATGGTTGGCCATTAAATATAACAGTACAGGCGCCATCATCATCACCGCTATATCCTTGGGATTATTATGGTTGTTCGACCGACCTTTCATGAAAAAGGTCGGTTTATTCAAATTTCTCCCGGGCGCATTGTTTGTGGTCTGTTTTGGGATTTTGATCAACTTTATATTTAAATGGACCAATTCCGGATTGGCATTGTCTGGCGATCATTTGGTACAGCTGCCGGTAGCATCGTCCGTGGGAGAATTTTTTAGCTTTTTTAGGTTCCCCGATTTCTCGGCCATCACTAACCCCGACGTGTATGTGGTAGCCATTACTTTGGCTATTGTGGCCAGTTTGGAATCACTGCTTTCTGTGGAAGCGACCGATAAGTTGGACTTTGAAAAAAGAAATACACCCACCAACCGCGAATTAAAGGCGCAAGGTGTAGGCAATATAGTGTCTGGTTTACTTGGGGGATTGCCCATTACCCAAGTCATCGTGCGAAGCTCGGCGAATATTAATGCTGGAGGGAAATCCAAAATGGCCACGATCATTCATGGCACTATATTGTTTATTTCAGTGGTCACCATTCCCGTTTTCCTGAATTTAATTCCATTGGCTTGTTTGGCCGCTATCTTGTTGATGGTGGGTTACAAACTATCGAAATTGTCCTTATACAAATCCATGTATAAATTGGGCTGGGATCAATTTATACCATTCATGGTAACCATTGTGGCCATATTATTTACCGATTTGCTCAAGGGAATTGGTATAGGAATGGCCCTGGCGGTATTCTTTATCTTAAAAAAGAACTACCAACACTCATATTACCAGAAAAAGGAAAGTTCTTCTGATGGTAATGAAATCATTACATTGAAGTTATCCGAGGAAGTGACTTTCTTGAACAAGGCTAGCATCCAAGATAAATTGGATCATATACCGAATGGATGTAAGGTAATTATCGATGGATCAAAATCCGTGAATATAGATTATGACGTACTTGAGATTATCCAAGATTTTAGGGATCATGGAGCTTTGCAACGAAATATAACAGTAGAAACCATTGGCATCAAGGAAGTACATGTGATGGGACATTAATATGTTAGGTTTAAGAAACAAAAAAAGCGGATCGATCGATCCGCTTTTTTTGTTTCTTAAATTCAGTCTATTTTGTTTTTGGGGCAAATGCAGCCCAATCAACCAAGGCTTTTTCGATAGGCGCTTTGTAGGCATCGTAAAATCCGCTAGGGTTTTTTACCCCAAATTCTTTCGCGGCCAAAGCCAAGGAATAAGCACCGGTTTTATCCCCTTTTTTGTGTAAGATTTGTGCTTTCACCCATTTGTTGAAAAAATGGTCTTTCAATTGGATGGATTGGTCAATCCAAGCCAAAGACTTTTCTGCGTTCAAGTTATTCTCGTTGCTATATTTGGCCGCCTGTGCCAAGTCATACCATAATCCACCTACTTTGGCTTCAAATGCGGCTATGTTTTTCTCTGCATTTGCCAATGTGGATGTTTTAAAGTTAAAAGATACCGCAAGAAATTCCCAACGGAGCGTTACCAAACCTTCGCTATCAGATACCGGATCGATCGTATATTCCAATCTTTCTTTCGGCATATTCATGGTCAATGGTTTCGCTTTGATGCGTACTACATCCAGGTTTTCTTTGTATTCGGTACTCCCTTTCTGACCTTCGTTGGAGTTGATGATGATTGTCCACTCCGGCGATGATGGAATAGAGAAAATGGCATACTCGCCGGCCTTTACTGCTTTTCCGGCAATTTCCACGTCTTTGCTGAAGGAGATGGAGGTGGCGGCATTGGCGCCACTACGCCATACTTTATCCGAAGGCACCAAGCCTCCCCAAATTTGACGGCCACCCACTGCCGGGCGAGAGTATTCAATGGTTACGTCTGTAAGTCCCACACGCTGTTCTACACGTCCTTTAGGACTTGGAACGGGAAGCTCTACTTGTGCAAAAGAATAGTTGGCCGCTAAAGCCAAACACAATAAAACGAATGTCTTTTTCATATTGAAAAATTTAAATTATAACAAATGATGAAGGATTTATCATCCCTATACAAATGTAGAAATTAAAAGGAGGGAGCATAAATGGTTCAATCTTAAATTTCGGTTAATCCGAAAAAGCCTTATTGGGCGTAGTTATAATAAACATTTTGTACTACTTTCGCCCCTTATAGATAAGTATCCCTAAAACATATGAAAACACACATCATTACATTGGTATTGTTGCAGTTGTGCTTAGCATCGGCCATAGCCCAAGGGTTTGAAAATTACCAACCAGTCAGATCAACAGGCCGTTTACCGGAAGATTTTACCCGTGCGGTGGCCGATGCCGCCCGTTCTTCGGCGGCAGATATTCCGGGTAAAAAATCGCAAGAAGACAAAGACTTCTTATTAAGTTCCGCTTTTTCGTTAAACCGAATTATGTTGGGAGGCAAGGTTTTATTTAATGATCCCATGGCCATTTTTACGAATAAGGTGGCAGATGAATTGTTGAAGAATCATCCCGAATTACGGGCTAGGGTGAGGATTTATATCATTAAATCCCCCTACGTGAATGCATTCGCTACTTCAGATGGGGCTATCTTCATCAACATAGGCCTATTGGCACAATTGGAAAATGAAGCACAGCTGGCTTATATTTTGGCCCACGAAATTGTACACGTAGAAAAGAAGCACATCTTGGACGAATATAAAAAACAAACGGAAATATCTAAAGGCAAAGGCGTTTATCGCGACTTAAATAATTCGGAAAAATTATTGGCACGTTCCGCCTACAGCAAAGAAAAAGAACAGGAAGCCGACGAGTTGGGTTTTTTGGATTATTATGAAAGAAGCGGATATAGTTATTCGGCCATTGCCGGTGTATTTGATATTTTAAAATATGGACATTTACCTATTGACGAAATTCCGTTTGACAAATCCTTTTTTGAGAACCCTGGTTTTAGTTTTCCTGTATCATATAAATTAGCGGATCTTGCCTCCATTAATACAGATGACGAAGAGGAGGATGAAGAAAGTTCTCATCCAGCCCTCCCTTTCCGGAGAGAAATTTTGGAGAAGATGATTAAAGCCAGGTCTGGTGAAGGAAAGAAAGACTACGTGGTGGGAGAGGCTGATTTTACATACATCAGGAATATGGCTAGGTTCGAACTTTGCCGCCTTCAATTATTGGATGAAGATTATAACAATGCCATTTATAATTCTTATGTTCTATTAAAAGAATTTCCAGATAATCAATACCTGTTGAAAATTATTGGTAATGCACTTTATTGGATTTCATTTAATAACGATAACTTAGGAAAGTCTTTTTATAAAAATGTAGAAGGAGAGTCGCAACAATTGGCACATTTGTTATATAAATTAAGTTCAAAACAAAGAGATATCGACATGGTAAACGTAGCTTTTGCTACCAAGCTGAAAGTGATGTTTCCTAACGATAAAGAGGTGGATATTCTATTGAGGCAATCTGTTAAACACATGGTTGAATCGCATCAAATAAGTGATAAGGATTTGTCTGAAGCATATATGAACAGTATGAAGATTGATACTGTGACACAAGCAAAGCCAGAGGTTGTTGAACCTGAAAAGAAAGAAGAAGAAGGGAAAAAAAGTAAATACAAAAAAAT
>Ga0247812_10001160_pt1 | contig 14981 bp, 16 predicted proteins | sample UWRJL149409B1_FD_178011 | JGI IMG/M metagenome (GOLD analysis project Ga0247812, IMG submission 178011) | Plant litter microbial communities from Arlington Agricultural Research Station in Wisconsin, United States - UWRJ-L149-409B-1 | ecosystem: Environmental > Terrestrial > Plant litter >...
ATGATAAGCTGAACCACAATACAGAAAACATGGCAAAAAGATCTAATAGAGCGATGATGTAGAGAAGTACGGGATTACTGCATGACTAGTTTACGGCTTGCACGCTATCAGCCGCAAATTCTACTCTATCTTGGACCCAGATTAAGTAATTATATAAATCTTCAGCTCACACGAAGTCATCAGTGGAAGTTAGTGTCCCTGCAGTATGTCCACCGCTTTTTCCTCGGGCAGTTGGCATTCCCCTTCTTGTGGATACGAGATTGAATTGCTTATTATTGTGACCTAAAGATTTAATAATTCAAAACATGGATGTTCTCACGTAGTGCTCCATTGAAGCAATTTTAATCTAATGTCTACTCCATTATGTATCCCAGCACCCATTACTCAGCTCATCAGTAACGCGAAATAGTTTGAGTATCATAAATGCTATTGGAGCCGTTTCAACCACATACTAGAGTATGGAAGTGAGCCATGTGCTGAATGCCATGTAAGCATTTCAGGAAGTGGCTACTTTTAAGTATTTAAAGCAACGTTGATCTCCTCTATTTCTTATTATTATCAACTCGCAGCTTTTCTTTTATTCTAATCTTCACTATAACAAAGACAAAAGGTCTCACACTTCGAACAATCATCTACCGCGAAAATGCAGTTCCAAATCTCAAACATAGCCGTCCTCGCTCTGGCATTCATGCCCAAAACCTTTGGCTCTCCAACTCTCCTACAGCAAGTAGAGACAAATGTAACACTCACGGAGACTTTCGGTCTATCCGCGCTTCCCCAATACTGCTTCCTGAACCGACATTATTGCGGATGGAACCTCATCGAGAATTACAGTATATCCCTTCTCTCTTCTTTCCCTATCTACTTCCCACGTCATCTACTCATAATCATTTACCCAAACAACGGCAGCCCACTAATACAGCTAAACAGATGAAGACTACCGCACCCGCATTTCGAACAAGCTCTGCAAGCTCGGTGTGACTTGCGACTACAATAGCGGCAACATTTGGAACTCACTCTGGAACTGCGGTGCTGATCTTGAATTTCTTGGACTTTGTGGGGGTGATTATAGCTGCATGGATGGCGGTGCTGGGAAAAATGATTATTGTAAGGCATAAACTCTAAAATCAAACGATTCACACATGGTAAGCAGTGGTTTTACGTTTCAATGATTTGCGACATCTAATGTCTAACTCCCTAACTGAGATATCTAACATTTTATAGCAGCACAGAGTGACAAACTACTTGGGTCTGGAGAGTATTAGAAACGTTATGACTGGAGAGGATGTCAATTATAGCAGTGACTGGTGGAGGGATATAGTGACGATCTTTGATTCTTTTATAGTTAGGATGCTATTTCTTTACTCTCTTTAATGGTTGGCCAACCACCTTATTGACTCAATTTAGATTCAATTTATATTTTCAACTATATTGACTTTGCTGATAAAGCTAGATTGCTTTGATAACTTTGTACTACGTCATTGAATTCTTCAAAACTTTCTATCCAAAACATCCTTTAGAACAGGCGCAAATGTAATAGGCTCACATTCAAATACTGAATAATACCCTGGAAACTCTACAAATGCACATTCTAAGCGTTCTGGCAACCTTTCTACTATTTTCATGTATTATTTATCTAAGCTCTTAGTCTCGTAAGTTACAATAATTACCTTCTTTTCCAAGGTATAGCTTTACTGTCACGAGATCCGGAATATAAAGTGACATTCACGAATGTTTATTTTGTACCTGGTTTACCTAGTTCTATTATTCGGGCTATTTACGCAGCACTCCATTATTTAACTTACCAAAATATCAAAAACTATCTTAATCACGATTTCTAGACTGTGTTTCTTATATATCTTTATTACTTCGTAGCTGTAATCAATATTGCATGTTAATTCTTCGGGGTCGAGCAAGCTAGTAATAAGCGGTTTATAGAGGATCCGACAACAGATATCAGACGGATAGGAAAATGCTAATTAAAGAACATTTAGATAGGCGCCACTAAAAATCGAGGCTTCTCAAAAGCCTAAGGTGATAATAACGGTGATAATATCACAAGTTTACTAGAAAGGATTCCAGAGTTTATTATATCCCCCATTTAGGGGAAGAGAGGCGTACATTTGTCAATAGTCAAATATCGCAACAATGTAATTGTCGCAGAAAAGTAACATTAGGTCACTGTCTTTTGAGAGAGTTAACTATAGGACTATTAAAGGAATCTTTGGTAGTAGGGTGAATTAATATTGGATAGGAAGATGTTTTGTTATAACAAGTGCGCACTCACATTAATGGCCATGGCCATTACCTCCTGGAACGAAAAGGAGAAGAGGTCCGCTGCCATGATACCAGTTGTGAATATTGCAGCCCTCATTGTCGAGGTCGGCGAAGGTTGGTGTGGAAGATATTTCTTTCTGTTCAAGCGAATGGTATTGGAATTAAAACTCAGAGGAGTATGTCTGGTCTATCAATTATCAAAGGTGTCAAGACACATTTATACAGGTGACTTGATTTGACGTCCCGCCGGCAGGGCTGTTGGTGGGACCTACACATTTGATAAAAGAATTATATTATTATTACTTTATTATTATATCAGATTAGTAATTCTTTATCCCAATATATTAGCTAGCCTCCTAAAATCAACAGTCCCCAGCCCAGTAACAGCATCCCACCCCACAGTCGTATTAAAGCTCTTCCCACACCCATAGCTCGTACCATCGACAATATCATTAAAAACCCCCTTTAGCCCTTCAGAGTACAACATCGGATTTAGCCACCCGAGCACCGGCATTCCTTTCCGCAGCCGCATGTCATTTACCAGCGCTACCATAGATGCAAACACAGGCGTACCTGCGCTTGTTCCCGAATGATAGCCAGATGACACGTTCCCGTTTTCAGTCTCGTAACGCGAGCCATACATGGCGATATCCGGGATTCCACTACCGCTGGCGTTGTAGAGTCCTTCGTATTGACCATTGAAAGAAGCGATGTAAGCGGAAGTCGAGGCAACTTGATAATCAGGCACTGGGAAATAGTTGGAAAAGCCGCCGGAGGATTTGGCATTTCCTTGCTCATCAGGCGCGTATATGGTCCAGCCTACTGCTGTCACGTAGGGGCATGATGCAGGAAAAGTGGGGAGGAATTGCGGATGGTAGAGGCCATCGTTGGATATACATTCTACATCATGTTGACCTGCAATTCCGCCGTCGCCTGATGCGTCGATGACGGATACACCACGGGCAGCAAGACGACCGAAGAGATCGCAGACATGGGTAGCATAGTCTCTAGGAACTGTCTGTTCGGTCTCGGTGTAGGAGATGGAAATTACTTGGGGGAGCTTGCCATCAGGTTTAGCAAGGAGGTAGGCGAGAAACTCGAGATATGGCTCATTGGCATTGCTGAAGTCGCTGGGTGGAACAATCTCACCTGTAGGTGACAGAGCTTCGGGGCGGCCGCCGGTGGAGAGGTAAACGACAGGTAGGGAGCCGATGAAAGGCATCGAATATTCCATATCCAAGGTGGCTTCAACGCCGGGCAAGGATTCATCGTTTGTACCCCCATTAATAAGTTCGACGGTGAAACTGCCTGGAGAAGTGCGTGTCTCTGGAAATATTCCGTGCTTAGCGACGAAGCTTGTGACGTCGGTGTGATTGATCCATTGCTCCAGGAAGCTAGCAACTCCTAAAGCACTCCCACTTAGAGAGCCCAATGGAGGCAGGTAGTCGATGTTGTAAAGCTTAGCAATACACTTTGGGGTGATTGCTTTGCAAGCCTCTAGCAACTCCGTCATATTTCCACGATACAAACGTTTATCGAGGTGTGCTATTCCTGGTGCTGGTGATGGGGTTGCCTCTCGCTTTAGAACGCCTTCAATAGGCTTCAAGGTCGGGAAATAACTGATAGGATAGACAAGCGCAATCGAATCAAGAAGCTGTTGTGGGAGACTGTATGATAAACTTCTCACAATCTTTCTTGCATTCGCAGCATTCTGATAGACGCCAAACTCGGCTTTGAACATCTCATTGGCAGCTTTTGCCGTAACATCAAAAGAAAAGGTCTCCACTTGTTTATCATAAGTAACATTCTCCACGTCGGAAAACGACATGAGCCACGACTTGACCGATTGAATCGTTATCAGACTCGGCGCGGTGAATGCTCGCAGCTCATGCTGTTTCATATGCTGTCCATACTCTTGGCCTCCGGGTGTGCTGATGGCCTTCAACTTTGTACTTAGATCATTATCAGGGTGACTTCTGAGGACGATATTCAGATGGAGCCACGCTTCATTCGAGACTAGTTGATGTAATTTCCATGGCCTGGGAACCTGAGAGCGGTTTTCGATGAGCTGGTATGGTACAGAGGAAGCTAATGAAGGTGCAGCGAGGACAAAGGAGAGTTCTACAACACACAACAACGAGAAAACATGTGAGAAATACATTGTTAATCAGTGGCCGTAGAAGTAGAATAGACTCAGCTTTCTCCCCTCGCTGTTTTATTTAACCTTATATGAGAACATCACCATTGGGCGGGGTTATCGATGACGGTATCCGAGTTCAGTCCAGAGGCCTGGCAACACAGCAATGTCCGTGAACTAGGGAACTATCCAAGGAATATCCGTCCGTATTTTCGGAGCGAAGAAACTTCTTTGGGGGATATTTAGCGGGTATTAAAGGGATTAAGAGTGCCTAACAGGGGAGATGGTGGAGATGGTGGAGATGTCGGAGATGCCGTCGGCCTTAAGCTACTTTGGTACATTATGCCATTTAAGTAAAATATCAATACGCATTAGGCAATGCATTACGCATTATGCATTACGCTGGTCCCACTGCTAATCCCATATGGCCCATAACTGTTAATCGGGTAGCAATATGTGGGCTGGGAATGAGAAAACATAGAAACGTCAACATCAGTTCGTATTTATTGTGTTACTTTGCTAGTATTGAAGGCCTATACGCAATCTAAAGCCACAACGCTAAGTACTGAATCTTACGATGGCGCAATCGAATTGTAATCATAATCCTGCTAATCAAATCTTTTTTCTCATAATTCCAGAATGTTGGAATTTACCCCTGCCATCTACCTGGTTCCCGTGATTTAAGCGCCTCAAAGATCTGCATATCCTCGTATTTAACTTGGAGCATGACAGGCATGTGATTAAGGATGAACATTTGATATTTAATATTTCATACATGATACATGATAAATTTTCGTTCTTCGCTCTTCTCCTGTTTCTTAGTTCTACACATTTTCATCTTTTCTTTACTTTGAAATTTACTTTTTTTTGCCGCGCTCTGAGAGAGATGGCCTCTTTTTTTGTCACTGGAGCTACCTTGCTCTCCCTTGCGAATGGATTAACCCTGCCGAGACAAGCCGCCCATTATCATTACATGCCCACGGAATATCAATATGGTGAGGATTCTAGAGTAACTACAAACATTACCTTTGGGACCGCACCAGATGCTCAGCCAGTTAAGATTGTGATGGACAGTGGAAGCTCCGCGTTCTGGGTAAGTGATACATGAACTCGTAGGGTATCGAGTTGCTAACATACTTAGACATTCAATGCTGGAGCTGAAGTCCACTGGGGATCACCGTACCTTGGGGTAATCGGTCCTTGTCTCAGCCTAATCAATCCAGGCTATGACAACACGACATCTCCATATCTGATGACCCAAGCAGACGCATACGCGTACGCAGGGAACGCCAAAATCGTGCGCACGAGCCAGTACTCCAATGACACAATTACTGTTCAGGGTAGTATCCCTATTGCCAATGTTCAATTTGCGAATGCGGACAATGTGTTGATCAAACAGCGCAATGATGGAACCTGCAAGTCCACTCCTAGCTTAGATCAAGGTATTCTCGGTCTTTCCCCCTTTGAGAGCACCTCCAAGGTACCGTCTTTTAGAGAAAATCTATTCACCGCCGGCGCCATCCTCTCACGTACCATGACTATGTGGTTCAACGCCCACCCAGGTCCCCTAGGAACTTTGACTGGCGGAACGCTCTTTGGTGCTATAGACAGGAGCAAATTTACTGGTGATCTTGTTCGCGTTCCCAACGCTATCAAACAGTACCAGGTCGGCTTTTATGTCCCGAAACCTGTTATGAACATCAATGGCGTTATTGTAGAAAGCACCGTAGACACCAACTGTCTTGTCGACTCCGGTGCTCATGCAGATGCCATCCCCATACCCTACGGTGAAGAGGAAAAGGCTTTCTTCGCACAAACTGGTCTGATCGAATACATCGGAATGGTAGCTTACAATGGCACCTGTGATTCGATCCCAGCTGATTTTAACATCGACTACACCTTCGCTGGTGTGAAAGACAAAGAAAACATCACGATCAAAATGCCGTTAAGAAACTACGCCAGGGGCCACGAAGTTTTAGATCCAAGCTGGACTGGGGGTGATATCTGTGTGCTAAACTTGGAAACGGGAAGCTCGTGTCTCTTCGGGGCGCCATTTGCAAGTGCTGCGTTTTTGGCATTTGACGATGCAGACCAGTCAATTGCGTTTGCGCAGGGTGGTGTCAGTGATGAGGGAAGTGGCTTGGATGACCTTGTTGTTATTGGGATGGGGGAGACCTTTGACTCGGTGTAAGACTTCTGGAGCCGAATACTAATATAATAATTTAATGAACATGATAATCAGCGCTATGAGGCTTCTTTCTTTGGTAAGGGGCCTGTAGTGGAGATAGGAGAAATTGACATGATTGAAGAGTCAAAGATTTGGCGTTTGATTCGATTGCAACTAGTTTAGAGTGCAGAGGTTGCAAGACCGGGCATCGTCGCGTTTCCAGGTGGTGCTGGAAGAGTTGGAGTCGCGTTGAAAATTGATGAGGAGAAAACAATAGCTCGCGCTGCAAAACTAGCCAAGGAGAACAAGCATACCATTTTGTGCGTTGGGCTTACAGTAGGTTCCCCATAATTGAGTCGATAAGATATCCTAGCAGGCCTTGACATTTTGTAGAAAGACTGGGAGTCGGAGGGCTTCAATCGGCCAAGCATGGATCTACCAGGTCAAACAGCTGTTCTGGACGCCAATTCAAATGCAATTATTGCTGTATAAGGTGGAACACCACTCAATATGCATCCATGGTGTAATAACGCTCCACTCAGATCTATCTCTGATACGGAGGCAGCGAAATGGGCAATGGACTAGCCGATATTCTATTCGGAGATGTAAATCCTAGTGGATATTTGCCACTTTCACTTCCTATTCACAATTATATTGGTCAATGGGTCTTACACAGAGGGCACGTTGACTGTGTATCTCAGGCTGCTGTAGTCAGAAAGTGATAAGGCTGTTGGCGGCGCGCCCCGATTTTGAAGTTATTCCCAAATCCAGAGTTGCACAGGCAGACAGATCAACCATATATCTTTTAAGCGAGTTACAGGCTTGGCACGGGCCGTGGGTACCACGGGTCGGGTTTTGAACTAGTATATTCACAATAAAGACAACGTAGCTTTCTTGAATTTTAGGAGTTTACAAGGACGGCTTCTTTATGGTGAGGATATATATGTTGGCTACAGATATTATGAAAAGGTCAATAAAGACGTATTTTTTCCTTTTGGGTGAGTTATTCCTTGAACGTAGGTAACATTGGTAGTAATGTCACGCAGACGTGGACTATCGTATACCATATTTGATTTTAGAGATCTTAGAGTTGCAAGAGACGAAATCTAGGTCGCCGTTACTAATACAGGTTCTCGAGCAGGATCAGAAGTCGTGCAACTATATGTCGCTGCTCAGAATTGAACCTCAACTGTCAACCGAATTGAGGGTTTTGCAAAGTTATTCTTGCAACCAGGAGAAATAAAGAAGGTTGAAATTGCGTTAAACAGATTTGCTGGAGACTTTTGGCACGAAATCTTGGACAATTGGGTTGTTGAGGCGGGTGATTACGAGATGCTCGTCGGCAAAAGTAGCAAAAATTCTGTATTGAAGGGAACATGGAATGTAGATGTAACGAAAACATGGTCTGGTCTATAATGACAGAATTCTGCAGGTTAGATTTTAAAAAAGAATGATATATAAAGTATTTATCGCACAAGTCTTTGGTTTAGGTTCTTCCTTGTGGGTCAACTTCTGCAGTGTTAGGGGTTAACGTATAGTCCCAGACCCACCCAATAACTATTTGTTCAAAACATAAGAACAGATTTCTTTTAAATTTAATTAACTAGTTTTTAGTATTAAACTTTTTTCATGAGTGTTTACTTACAGGGCGAAGTGAATGACGATATTTGATTATTCTACCACAACGCAATTACATGATCTCTATATTCTAAAAGTTCAGAATTTTGTGCTAAAGCTATTGGCTTAAGGTAATGAGTCCTAAAGTCCTTATTCTTACACACGAGTGGAGCTTCTCAAATAAGTAATAAGTTGTATACCAATGGCGCTTGAATTCTAAGTGCATGGAATCAAAGATTGCTTATATTCCAGTCTGAAGCTGTGAGTTATGCGTGGTCTAGTAGCTTATAAGATCACAAATTGAAAGCTTGAAAAGCACACTGAAGTCAATGGAGGCGAAAATAAATTAATTGCAAATATTGCTCAACATGAACTCAATGGATATGAATCCGCACACCACCGTGAATATAAGGTTCATTGCGAAAGTTAGATTGAATGGCTGAGAAAGGCATATGCTTGACCTAGTTTAGGCAATAGCAAGCTAGTATTTTACTAAATATATCAAGACTAGGTTAGGACAAGGAAGACCAGAGGTATTCCTTCTGTGTAGCAGACCAAATAAACCTGCATATGGATTATAGTATCCCAAAGTTTTACCTTCTATCTAGTACTACACTCATGAATGCTAAGAAATAGGTATCCCGCCAATGAACTCTCAGCTGGAAATTATATCCAGTGGAAATGCCTGCTTCAGAATCAGTTGAAAGATTTCTAGATCCTGCATCGCATCCTCCACGGTCGTCTTGATTCTTGTTCCCTTGGTCAGGTTCTCGTGCAACGCCTTTAGCTCCACCGTATATGCATCTTCATAGCTCGGCCGAATTTCTCGTTGCGAAAATTCACCCTGTTCATTCACTTCATCCACAGAAACCAATATCGGAAGGCCTTTGACATATGGTGTATCGTACTGAAGGCGTACTGTTTTGTGACTCCCATATACTTGGATATGAGAATCAAATCTTGGAACGCTATCTATGCCAGTCTCGTAGCTGACTGCGAAGCCATCGTATTCGAAAGTAGCTGTGAAAAATGGCGGATGTACACTGACCCCCGTACAGGCACGGGGCATCCCAAGAACCTCGCGCATGACACTTAGGTCGTGAGATCCCAAACCGCCGAGGAACCGGCAAAACCGAGTCATAGTCGGCGTGATCTCGTCATGGTTTGGATACACTTCTCTCAGCAGCGCATCTCCTGCCAAAGTACGCTCGACGCTCGCTTCACCCGGATAGTCGGTAAATCGCAAAGGGAATGTCCCAGACTGGCCCACAAATGCAGTGTTGGGGCCGATAATAGCTCGAACTCGTACAAATTTAATCTCATTCATTGTGGGGACTTCTCGCAAGAATGTTTCCAGGGCTGGTGCGTAGCGGCGCATATATCCAACAAATACAGTGCCGTGAGATTTTGTTTCAGCTTCTTGAATGCGTCTAGCAGATGCCAGTGAAATTGAAATAGGCTTTTCAATCAGGACGTCCTTGTTGTTCTGTAAAGCTAGGATAGCATGGGTCTCGTGTAATTCATCAGAGGTGAGAACGAAGACCATGTCGACGTTCGGGTCAGAGCAAAGCTCACTCGCAGAAGTGTAAGTACTCTTAATGTGGAACTTAGCAGCGCAGTGCTTGAGAGCCTCCTTTGAGATGTCGCATATTGCTGTTACAGTATAGAGATGAGACAACAGAGCGGTGGTTGGTAGATGCACAGACTGCGCGACCTCGCCAATACCGATGAGACCAACCCGAAGAAGGCGTGTTGTATTCGAGCTCAGTTTTCTACCGGTGGAGCTATCTAACTGAGTTTGGTGAGGGTGGTTGTTCAGTATCATGGTTGGAAATATCGGCCCTCTCTGTTTATAATTGAGTGAGAGGAGTAATTTATTAGAGGTGAGAGAGCAGAAGAGAAGATATGGAGGAAGTCCCCCAATAAATATAAGTACAAGGAACCGGAACAGAAAATAACAAGATTGAAAACAACCATACAGTCGCAATTGCTCATCATATTATGTCAGGGGTGGACCGAGAGAATGAGCATCGAACATGGATACATCTTCGGGGCGTTACCGAAGGATTACTATGGCCGCCAAGATTATGGAGAAAGCTGGGGCCGGGGAGCTCCGCGAGTTTACTGCACCGGTACTAGCTCATCCTAGCCGTGCTCCTTAGCTCTCTGGATAAGAAAAAGTTGGTTGATTGCTGTGGACGAACTCTAATCAATTAAGCCGCTAGTTATAATCGAAGATGGCGGTGAAGTCTTCTAACTAATGGCTATATCTATAATTCCGGCTCTCTAGGTTTGATCATTCATGATTAGTTTGTCCATCTCACACTTCTAGACAAGCTTGAAGCTCAAATATTCTTTACAAAATATTATTGGCCATCTCATAATCTGTTAAAATTTAACATGGCCGATACTCCTGACACCCAGACGTTGAGATGGGGAATCATTGGTGTGTAACAGCTAGTTTGCCCTTCCACAACACGACATAAGAATTGATATCACTAGGAACTGGGTTGATTGCTTCGTGGTTTGTTAGTGACCTCTTGCTTGATCCTTCAAGGCACCGCAAGGAGGAGTCAATTCGACATGTCATTCAAGCAATTGGATCCTCTTCAGTAGAAAAGGGCAACGCCTTCTGGAAAAAAGTAGGATCTGTGGCGACATTAACTGCGCCATCTATCTACAAATCCTATTCTAAGGTTTACAATGATCCGAATGTCGACATTGTGTACATAGCTACTCCTCATGCCCTACATTTGGTAAATGCCCTTGATGCAATCAACAATCTCAAGCACGTCTTGTGTGAGAAACCTATTACCATTACAGCAAAAGATGCAAAGAAGCTGGCTGCGGCCGCCCAAGAAAAAGGGGTGTTTTTGATGGAAGGTTTGTAGAAACGCCACTCTAGGTCTTACAGCTGTTCTAACTAAATGAACTCCACAGCCGTATGGACACGTTTCTTCCCCCTTGCGTTCGAGCTCCAGCGCCTCCTCCACACAGAACATGCAATCGGCCGAGTCACACGCGCTGCAATCGACTTTGGGCTAGATATTCCTCTTGAAAAACAGCCCACTGAGTCTCGACTAGTGGATCCTGCGCTTGGAGGTGGTGCTCTACTTGACATTGGAATTTATCCATTAACCTGGGCAAGTTTGATATTCCCAACTAATAAGAACGGAGAACCTGAGGTAGTTTCATCTATGTCCTTGAACAAGGGTGTTGATGAAATAACGAGCGTGATCCTACGCTACAAAAGCGGGGCGCAGGCATTATGTACAGCATCATACCTACACAAGACGGATGCGGAATTCGGACGAATTGAAGGCACCGAGGGTTCAATCGTCATATGTGGTAGAGCCGCATCAAAACCAAATGCTTTGATTTTGAAAGTGAAGGGAAAACCTGAAAAACTGATTGATTTCAATTTTGAAGGCTGGGGTTTCTTCTATGAAGCAGATGCTGTGGCGAGGGACATCAAAGCAGGAAAGATTGAGAGCGAGGTTATTCCACTAAGTGAAACATTGCGGATGATGAAATTGATGGACAAGATTCGCCAGCAAAATGGGTTAAAATACCCACAAGACACGTAATAAATGGATGATAAACATTAAAATTGAATTAAAGTCCCAGGTCTGGAGAAGCATAGCTGAACTACTCTCAACTTCGGAATTGAAGTAAGAAGCTTCGAAGTATGAAGTTAATGATGGTCTGAGTACAATTAGGAGTACAGAAAGAGTTACTGATTCAATGGGTGATGCAGCACAGCAAGCAACGAGTTGAATATCTTCAAGTGATCCATATCCGAGAAGCCTCACTACGATGTACATCCATTTCCAAAGTCCTTATGTGATATTTACGCATAATTGATAGCTCTGGATTGATATAATTACTATAATGATTCCCATGGTATAACAGCAAACTCTACAAGAGAAACAGTTGTTAAAGCAATGAAGAAGAGATATAGGGAGTTCAAAATCTTTTTTTACAAATTGTTGTGCGTCCGTGATGGAGCGGAGCTGTCCACAGTCGAAAAGTCTGTAGCCCAGTCAAGCAATTTTACATAATCTTGTGTCCCTCCGCTAGCATGAGCATAGTCTTTCGATAAATGATTACGCGTATGGAGTACCTTCTCTCTCCAATTGGACGGAAATACTAGTTCGGAAGCACCATTAAGCAAAAGCTGGTTTTTACTCCTAGCCGCAGCAACCAAAATCAAAGAACATGTGGCCCAAACTCGCAGCTGAAACCATGTACCATGATGCCTTGATTGAATCCCACAACAAAGCCTGTAGAAGCAATACTGTAGCCCCTGTGATCCAACTGATGCTACTCTTGACAGAATATAACGAGGAATATCTAGTGGCTGGCTGACGCAAACCCGTACAAATGGGCGATATATTAGCTCACGAGTTAATAAGTACCGACCCCGGAGGAACTGCGAAAGTTCATTTGGTAGGGGACCAATATCGGCGGACGGAAGCGGAAATGTGACCCATGGAGGAAGAGAGGCATACCATTCCTGTAGTTGTGTCTCGAAGATGTCTAACTCCTCTAGCATCCATTTAATACTCGCCTCAGTGCAATCCGAACCGATTCTTTTTTGAGATTCGACAATCCGGTTGATTAGATGGCGACTGGCTATCTCAGCCAAATAGTAGTACCAACTATGTTGTTCGGATTCATTTGTGCGTATAATTTGATTGTCTGTCTTGGGCGGAGAAGGGAACGAGTAGGGATAATGAAAATTTGCGAGAATAGAGGTTGGGAGATTCAAATCAAACGTGAGCTCACTATCCAATCTACCATTAGTTATTCGGAACCTATCTGCAAGAGTTCTTCTCAAAGCATACCATTCCGATTTATAACAGGTAAAGTAAAGACTTTGTTCTAGTGTAAAGTTTTGTTGGGTGCTCCTCGCTTCTATTGTTTTGCTTTCCCGTTCTCTATATAGATGTCAGCTAGACCAGCGATTCGAGCATTCATAGTGGCATACTTCCATACTTGTGTACATGTGTACCAAGAATTGCTGGCCAGCTGGAAGTATTTCCACGCCTGCAAAGGTTCCATGGTGTACATGTACCAAAACCTAAGACGTTAGATTGAATAGTCCACTTTAGCAATTCAGGATGGGCACAGACCCTGCGAGGCATAAGCACTGAACTGTCACCAAGTCGTTTTGACCGATGACTAAACCTAGTCTTTTTGCTGCAACACTCCAATACTGATATGCTATTTTTTCGTCGCCATCAGACAGGGCATCATCATCACGGAATTTCCTATCAACACTATATGGTCGTGAAATGGCACCTAGAGCACAAATTAATGCAACCAGGCATGTATCAGTAGACCAATCTAGCCCATTTTCAGCTGTACGAAGAATCAGGTGATGTGTCTTTGTTAGATCCAGAATCGGGTTCTTTATGTGAACGTAAGCCACGTATTTCCCCTCCAGCCTCTCCATTTCCGCAAGTTCAGCACTTGGTAAGGCATGTGAGTGAAGAAAATTTGGTCCGGCAGTTGTGCACAGGTCTGAAAACGGTATTGGTTGAGGAAACACGTTCCATTTCAAAACAGAATCAAGGCCCCCAGGAGAGTGACTGAGCCCAATCGGTGTGTCCTGTTTGTCTTCATTGGAACTCTTTGGTGAATTAGTCTTATCATGGTAGTAATAATGGTGATAGTGATGCTGGATATTAGGTGCACCTGAGGAAAGTTCAAGCGAGTCATTAGACGGCGATGGATAAAAGTCTGGAGGATGATGTGTCTCTTGTGGCTGCTGAAGGACGCGATTGAGATTCCCAAGAGCTTCAAGAATTTGATTACCAGTTGACTCAGTCCTGTCCGACAACTTGATGTCAGTGATTGACACAGTTAATATGGGAAGAACGGTAAAAAGAACTCAGACTGAAGCAAATACATACAATGGACCTGATCGGTACTCGACGTAAATGCATTCTCCGCTCGATCTGATGCAGTAACCACACTTCGGCCGCTGGTTATCGCATTTGGTTTTCCTTTTCCTACAGACTTCGCAAGCAAGGATTCCCCGAGTTCGTGGAGCATTATTGAGGGTAGGATCAGGAGATTTTGGAGGTGCAACTGAGATGTCGGAACCTTCCCTGCCATGCTCATGAATGTCGTGTCTCAGCCGCTTAGCGAGCCTCCTACCATCAATCGACTCGGCTCCACAATAGCTTGATTCCATATCGGTGTATCTGAATTCCAGCTTTTTTGGACGAGGTTTGCAGGTTGCTGGACCAAAAAGGTCGTCGGACATCCGCGAATATAACGTGGGTCGATCGGCTAGGCCGCCGAGTACCAAGACACGGTAGGCAGTTATTATCTGGTGAGTACTGACTCGCGTCTTATGGTGATGGTCGCGGTGTACCTCCGATGATATGTCCCCACCTGGAGAATTTGGTGGGGGAAATACTCAGCCACCAACCCTTTGGAGATATATTACATTACGTATCTCTGGAACTTTCGGATTGGTCCCCGAGTGCTTTTGCCGTGTCCAGTTTGCGGGGTCCCCACACGGTAGATTATGGTTCTTCCTTTCCCATCCTCTCCTAGACTTACAATTACTCCAAATGATGATGTGAACTGGAAAGTATGTTCTTTTCCTGCCTATAACTATGTATAAAAAGAGCGTAGTCTTCTCCAAAAGAAGAAACGTCAAATACCAAAATCTACCTTGCAGTTATTATTCTAAACCTCACACCTCATTTAAGTTAGCTGCTCTTGCCTTACAGTAACTCTCATGATGGGTTTCTCCTCTAATTCCAA
>Ga0247812_10001161_pt1 | contig 14976 bp, 7 predicted proteins | sample UWRJL149409B1_FD_178011 | JGI IMG/M metagenome (GOLD analysis project Ga0247812, IMG submission 178011) | Plant litter microbial communities from Arlington Agricultural Research Station in Wisconsin, United States - UWRJ-L149-409B-1 | ecosystem: Environmental > Terrestrial > Plant litter >...
CAGTTTCATTCAAAAAGAAATCAATGCAGACATAAAACTCTAATTTTTCAAGAGCCGATCTTACATAATTATTATTTGGAAGCGACACTAACGGATTAAAACAAATCGAAATTAATCCTTTGATTTCATCACGATGGATAGCTTCAATAATTTCATAAGCTGTAAGTCCTTTTCCCGGCATGTCTTTTTCATCAATTCCCCAAACCTCAGAAATATATTTCCTGTGTTCCGGATTTTCAATATCCCTATTTCCAGGTAATTGATCGCATTTGTGACCGTGTTCTCTTCCTCCCTGACCATTTCCTTGTCCGGTAATGGTTCCGTAACCACAATAAGGTCTTCCAATTCTTCCGGTTGCCAAAACTAAATTGATACAGCCCAATACATTATCAACTCCTTTTGAGTGATGTTCTATGCCACGTGCGTGAAGCAAAAAACTTGTTTTCGCTTTGCCCCATAATTCGGCGGCAGCTTTGATTTTATCTTTATCAATTCCGGTAATTTCTTCAGCCCATTCTAAAGTGTAATCTTTTACAGCATCGATAGTTTCCTGAAATCCTGATGTATAATTATCAATAAAATCATGATCCAACATATCATTATCTACGAGATATTTCAACATTGCACCGTATAAAGCCGAATCAGTTCCCGGTTTTACATCTAAATGAATATCTGCCGTTCTCGCAAGCGGAATCATTCTTGGATCAATAACAATTAATTTTGCTCCGCGATCTCTCGCTTTCCAAATCCAATGCGTTAAAGTTGGGAAAGTTTCACTGATATTAGCACCAGCCACAATAATCACTTCGGCATATTCTAAATCAGAATAATTATTGGATGCTCTGTCTAAACCAAAAGCTTTTTTATTTCCTGCTCCGGCACTTACCATGCATAGTCTTCCATTATAATCAAGATTTCTTGTTTTTAAAGCGACACGCGCAAATTTTCCAACCAAATAACTTTTTTCATTAGTGAGCGATACGCCTGACAACATCGAAAAAGCATGTTTCCCATATTTTTCCTGAATTCTTTTTATTTCAGAAACCGTTTTATCCATCACTTCATCCCAGGAAACTTTTTCAAATCCTTTTCCTTCTACTCTTTTTATAGGATGCAAAAGACGGTCCGGATGGTTATTTTGTAAATAACGCTGTACTCCTTTCGGGCACAAACGCCCTTCATTAAAAGGAAATTCCATCCACGGTTCAAAACCTACTACTTTATTATCTTTTACTGACAATTGAATTCCACATTGCATCCCGCAGAAACAACAATGTGTCTTTACAAGCTCATCAGGTTCGTCTCTACCTTCGTAACCATCTTTTGGCGCATAATTTAGATGAGGACCAAAAGCCTCAATTATTTTTTCAGTTGATACAGGTAATTTTGCCATTGTTTTTTTGTTTTTTTTGTTTCAAGTTTCAGGTTTCAAGTTTCAAGTTCTCTAGAGCAACTTGAAACCTGAAACAAAAGAAACCTGAAACTTTTTTATTTTATCCAAATAAGCTTCCGCTTTCTAATCTTGCTTTTAGGTGTGCTTGTGCTAAGCGGGATCTTTTTCCTTCGGGGCTTAAATCTAAATGTGAAGTTCCATCTTCATGAGTAAAGTCAAAACCTAATTGTTTTGTGACGATTTTTAAATCATCAATATGAAGCTGGGTGGCAAATTCTTCTCCTGTATGCGGACAAACTGCCATTCCTTTTTTGATTCCTTCTTTTTTGTAAATATGAGCTCCAATTTGAGCGGGACGCTGAATAATATGAAAGAATTTTCCAAACGGAATCCATATTAAAAACATGATTACAGTTACAGCGTGGATTACAGCCAGAAAATCATACGCAAATCCTTTCATGAATTGATAGGAATATGTGAGGCACAATCCAGTAACCGAAATTGCAATTAGCAGAATTAAGGGTAATAAATCGCCTTCAAAAGATTGTGTGGCAATTAAACCCGGATTTGTCAATCTTCTTCTTAAATAATACACAGATCCAATTATGACCAGCCAAGAAGACCAGTTTAAAGCATGAAAGATCAGAAAGGCGAGAACAGATCCTATTTTAAAATCCATCATTTTAAATCCGAAGAAATGAGCTTCGTATATCGAAATAGAATTTGGAGCCAATGTAAAATGAATCCATCCAAAAGTAAGCGGAATCGTTATTGCAAAAGCAGATAGACATCCCAACGCAATACAAAAATGAGCGAACCAACGGTATTTACTTCGTGGATAAATGAATTTCTGGACTACAATGTTTCCCACAGATTCTTTTCCCAAAAACCATAAGTGCGATAGTATTTTTCCTGTGAATAAAAATTGAAGACTTCGTTTGAAGTACATCCATGTTGGAGGACGCTGTAACCAAACAGTATAGCGATAGACAATTCCAAAAAAAGCAAATATTGTTCCGAATAGATAAGTTACCAAGGCGGCATCAAAATTTTGTAGTTCTCTTGATCCGTAAAAAACGAATACGATTGTCAATAATGAAACCAGAGTTGCAACCAGTAAAGCTTTGGTATTAAACGTACTATTTTTCATCGATAATTTGATTTAATGATTACTTCCTTAACTTGGCTTTTCACAATTTTTACGATTGTAAAACCACCAATTGATACCTGTAGCTATGACAGTAAAAAAAGCCACACCAATAAAAAACTGATTTACAGTACCGTTAGCTGAAATATTATTTCCAATAAGCTTAGAAAAGATAAATGGCCCAAATGCTGCAATGGCAGCCGTCCAACCAATTACTCCGGCTGCCTGACGTTGATTTTCTCCAAAAATAATTGGGTATTGTCTGAAAGTCCCTGCGTTTCCTATTCCTGTAAAGAAGAACATGGCTAAAATTACTGTGACAAAAAGAGGAAATTGATCCATACTTGTAGGTGCTACCAATCCTTGTGTTACCAAAATAATCGCTCCACCCAAAATTCCCAAACCTGTAATAGTAGTTAATATTGCACCGCCTACTTTATCTGCTACAAATCCAAATGCAATTCTACTTGCAGAACCAATAAGAGGTCCGTAAAATGCATAAACTAAAGGATCTGGTGCATTTGGGAAATCTCCATATAAAAATTTAATCATTAAGGGAAAAGCGGCTGACAATCCGGCGAAAGTTCCAAAAGTCATCAAATAGGTAATCGTGCAATACCAGGTATGTTTATTGGAGAAAATATCCAATTGTTCTTTTATAGAAGCTTTCATTGGAATACTCTTTAAATAAAACCAACTCACAATTGACAATAATAGTAAGAAAGGAACAAACCAGAAAGCAGCTGATTGTAAATATATTTCCTTGTTTTTAACTGCAGTATTCTGAGGTTTTATATCATTAAGCATTTTCTCAGCCAATTTAGGATTTGCGTTTGCAATTGCTTTTGCTTTCGCTTTTATGGGCAATGAAGTAAACAGAACAACTTTATCATCTGAATTAATTGAGGTTTTAACCGAGTCAATAACAGCTTTCTTTACGCTTGAAAGTATTTTAGTCTGTACTTCGGCATTAAGTAAGCCAAAAACTTCTTTTTGTTTTTCGATAGTTGAATTCTGAAAAACGGTAACTGATTCTTTTTGATCAATACTTGTAAATACTTGAGCTGTTCCGTAAATTCCGACGCTAATAATTAATGGCGTAACAAATTGTGCTACTGAAACCCCGAAATTTCCAATTCCGGCTTGTATTCCTAATGCGGTTCCTTTTAGTCTTTTTGGAAAAAACAAACTGGTACTTGGCATATAAGAAGAGAAATCTCCACCACCAAAACCTGTTGTAAAAGCCAATACTGCAAATACCCAAAATGGCGTATTTATGTTCATTACTGCAAAACCAATTCCGATTACGGGAATTAATTTAATTGCTGTTGCAAAAGAAACCACATGTCGGGTTCCGAAAATAGGTAATATAAAAGTGTGAATGATTCTTAAAAATCCGGCAGCCAATCCCGGAATTGCGGTTAACCAGAATAACTGGTCTTTAGAAAAATTAAATCCTAATCCGGGTAGTTTAACGGCTATTACGCTCATCATAAACCATGAGGCAAATGATAGTATTAAAGTCAGTGTTGTTATCGTTAAGGTTCTCCATGCAATTTTACTTCCCGCGGTATTCCAGTACATTTCATCTTCAGGCTCCCATTTGTCTAACCAAGTTTTCATATTTATTCTTTATTTATTTTTATTATTTATCTTCTATATCTCTGGTAAATTCTGGCGATTTAATTCTGATTGCCTTTATAATTGTTCGGTGCATCCAGAGCAAACAAAAAACTGAGACTGCAAAAATGAAAATCCACGAACTCGTCCATAATCCGGTCGAATTAAGCAGATAACCAAAGATTATTGGTCCCATAAATCCACCAAGTCCACCTATTAATCCGACCATCCCTCCAACAACTCCAACTTCATTTGGGAAATATTCCGGAATGTGTTTGTATACTGCGGCCTTTCCAATTCCCCATGAAATTCCTATCAGGATTACTAAAACCACATATACCCAAAGATTGGCTCCAAACTTAATTTGAGTTATTCCTTGTGCTAGCAATTCTTTCTTTTTGACCTCCTGATTTTGTTTTACAACTACTTCTTGCCAGGATTTTTTTACAGGAAAGATTGAAGCTTCGTTTTTGTTGCCGATTTGTTTCTCTGAAATTTTATGCACTTTTCCGTTTACTATTATTTCAGTAGCAGAAACTTCGGTAACAATACCATTTGTAGAAGCCATGACACCGGGACCTGCCGTAAACACTTCCATTTTTGGAAACATCAATAAAAAACTGATTACTATTGAAGAGCCTAAAACCCAATACATTACCTTTCGGGCTCCGAATTTGTCTGACAAATAACCTCCAAAAGCCCTGATCACGCCCGATGGCAAACTAAACATCGTGGCAAACATTCCACCCATAACTAAAGAAGTATGGTAGACATTCATAAAATTGGGTAAAAGCCATTGTGAATAGGCTACGAAGAAACCGAATACTAAAAAATAGTAAGCACCAAAACGCCAAACACGAATATTTTTAAGTGGAGACAATAATTTTTTTATTGATTTTGAAGCTCCCTGATTGGTTTTGTTTTTGGCAGCAACAATAAAAAGTAATCCTATAATTAGAAGTGAAACAGCATAAATAACAGGTAGCATTTTCCAACCATTTATCGGATCTTTTTCTGAAAGATTATTTAATAACGTTGGCGCAATAAAAGTCGTAATGGCTGCGCCAGCATTTCCCATACCAAAAATACCCAAAGCTCTACCCTGCCAATTTTTTGGATACCAAACAGATGTATAACCAATGCCAACCGCAAAACTGGTCCCTACTAATCCGAAGAAAAAACTTAAAACAGCAAAACTCCAAAATGAATTTGCCAACGGAAGCAAAAAAAGTGGTACTGAACATAACAACAGTAAAACGGTAAAAACAATTTTACCTCCATATTTATCTGTTAAAATACCAATAGGGACTCGGAATATAGAACCGGATAAAATAGGAATTCCCAATAGCCATCCTGTTTGAACAACTGTAAAATTAAAAATTCCTTTATCAACAAGGTAAGTCACAAGGACACCATTTAATGTCCAACAAGCAAAACATACAGTAAAAGCAAGTGTGTTTAAAAATAAAATTCGGTGGGATTGAGATAAACCGCTCATAAAAAAGACTTCTTAAAATATACTTAACAAATGAGACATTCCGTACTCATATGAAGCAAAATTATAGCCTTGTACTCTGGCAGAAAATGACATATATCATATAAAAGACAATTCTATCCTGTATATTAAAAGTGAGTTAGAGTTATTCCTTTTGCAAGTAAAAGTTTTAGTCTTAAATGTTTAAAATAGTGAGTTTTAATATGCTCAAAAAGACACAATTCATTTTAAATTATTGCATTTCAGACGTTTTTATATCAATTTACCGAATTATCAAAATTATTAAACATAGAAAATATGTATAAAATACTACATTTTAAAGCCTTGTTCAAACAGACATTTAACATTTTTCATTTTCCAACAATAACACTTAATTAACTAATTTTCAAATACTTAAATACAAAATATTCATAATTATAATGTTTATTTTTTCCTTCAAAAAAAAAAATATTAAGTTTTTTTTGGTTTTTATTAGATTAAAATTAACTTTGTCTATAGGATTAGTAGAGTTTAAAATCATATTTAAAACCAAAAAAACTATATTTTGAAAACAACGGCAAGCATATCGTATTTAAATCTTCAAAAAAAATATACTTATAACAGTTTTTGTTATATGTGCTTCTGTTGCTAAATCTTATCAAATTTTTTCGTTAACCGATGATTTTCTTTTTCATTCTAAATCGGAACCAAAAACGAATCTTTTTAAAATTCACCAAAAGAATTCTTATTGAAAATTACAATAATCTATTTGATACATTTTTGTATTAATCTGATTCTTGAAACTATACCTATAAATCAAAAAAATTAATAACTAAATAAACTAAAAATGAAAAAGATGCACCGCTGCTGTATATAAATAAAAAAAGCCATTTCTGCGGCAACAGAAATGGCGAGGCTTAAAGAATATTTATCGCTAAATCAAGAACACATTTAGAGTGCTGAAAAATCAGCGCCCAGGGCGTCTTGTTAATTACTTAAACCAGTACAAAGAAATGAAAAAAAATTTAAAAACATACTCATTACTATTTCTCCTGCTTTTAACGGCAGGGGTTAATGCTCAAAATACGACACCGTTAATACAGTCAAAATTGGATGGAACTATTGTTGATGACGTTACAAATCAACCTATTATTGGCGCTTCAGTTGTTATTAAAGGAACAACTCACGGTGTTCAGACCGATGCAGAAGGAAAATTTTATTTTCAAACCGGTCAAAAATTACCTTATACTTTAATCATAAGTTATATTGGATACAAAAAAACTGAAGTTATTGTTGATAAAAATCCGGTAACGATAGGCATTAAAGAAGAACGCCAGGAACTAGATGAATTAGTAGTGGTTGGATATGGTTCTCAAAAGCGAAAAGACATTACAGGTTCTGTTGCTTCTGTTCCAAAAGCTAATTTATCACAAGTTACCTCATCAGCAGATAATTTATTGCGTGGCGCAATTCCGGGAGTTGTAGTTACACAAAGTTCTGGTCGTCCGGGAGCTTCTTCAAGTGTGCGTATTAGAGGAGGAAACTCTATTACTGCTGGTAATGAACCGCTATATGTTTTAGATGGAATATTAATTTACAATGACAATAACAACAGTACCGCCGGTGTAGCTAATGCCGGAGCAACTGTCAATGTATTATCAACTATTAATCCTGCGGACATTGAATCTATTGAAGTATTAAAAGATGCTTCTGCAACTGCTATTTATGGATCAAGAGGGGCTAATGGAGTTGTCATTATTACAACCAAAAAAGGAACAAAAGGTCAGGATAACATTTCGTATCAAGGTTATTTCGGATTCCAAAATGTTTCTAAAAGATTACATGTCATGAATGCTAGCCAATGGGCAAGTTTGCGTAATGACGTTCAGGCAAGTATTGGTCAGGCTCCATCTTTTTCTGCAGCTCAAATAGAAGCTTTTAAAACTTCGGGAAGTTATGACTGGCAGGATGCTATTTTTAGAACTGCAGCACCAGTACAAAATCATCAATTATCTTTATCAGGAGGAGACGAGAAGTCACGATATGCTATTTCAGCAGGATATTTTCAACAAGAAGGAGTTGTAATAGCTTCTGATTTTAAGAGAATTTCACTTCGTGCGAACTACGAAAGAAATTATTCCCAAAATTTTAAATTTGGGGTAAATGCTAATTACAGCAACTCGGTATCAAATGGTATTGGAACAAACGGTGGTTCTTCTGCCGGCAGACAACCAAATCCATTAGTAGTTGCTTTATATCAACCTCCGGTAGTTCCGATTAAAAATGCAGATGGGAGTTACAATTTAACTAATAACCCTTACGCTACAGCTGTAAATGGCATTGTTCCCAATCCAATTAATGATTTGGAAAGTACTACCAACGAAACTAAAATCAATAGAATTTTAGCGAGTTTATTTGGCGAATATAAAATCACCAAAAAACTTACTGCAAAAGTAGCTGTCAGCGGGGACATCCTTGACACTAAACAAAACTATTACGCGCCATCAACAACCACTACAGGAGCAGGAACAAAAGGTTTAGGTTCTGTTGGAGATCGATTAGTGAGTTCAGTACTGAATGAAAATACATTAAACTACAACACTACTTTTGGCGAAAATCATAAGTTTTCAGCGTTGGCAGGATACACACTTCAATACACGGAAGGCGAAGTAGTAAATGCCGGTGCTAATACTTTTGTAAATGACGCCAATACATATAATGCTTTACAAGATGGAGTTCCGGTAAAACCTTATACAGACGCCTTTGAAAGTGTTTTGAAATCATGGTTAGCCAGAGTTAATTATTCTTATAAAGGAAAATACAACTTCACACTTTCAGGACGTGCAGATGGTTCTTCAAGATTTGGGTCAGAGTCACTTTGGGGTTATTTCCCTTCAGCAGGTTTTTCTTGGAATATTACCGACGAAGAATTTGCAAACAACATTAAAGGTGTAACCGAAGCCAAACTGAGAATAACAGCAGGAACAACAGGAAACCAGGAAATTGGAAACTATCTTTCTTTGGCACAAATGGGGTCTGTTAATTACGCGTTCGGAGGAACATTATACACAGGTTTAGCTCCTACCCGATTGGCCAATCCGGATTTGAAATGGGAAAAAACAAATCAATATAATGTTGGTTTAGATTTATCCTTATTAGACCGAAAAATCAATTTTGTTTTTGATGTTTATTACAAAAAAACAAACGATTTACTAATAAGTGTGCCAATTCCGTTGACTTCGGGTTATGCAAGTGTATTACAGAATATTGGTGGAGTTGAAAACAAAGGTCTTGAAATTGGTTTGATAACTGAAAATATTAAGACAGAAAACTTCTCATGGAATTCGAACTTCGTTTTCTCAACTAATAAAAATAAAGTAGTAGCAATTGGAAATGGAGTTGATCAATTCTTCCCTGTAGTTCCAAACGGATCTTTATTACAACAACAACCTGTTACGGTAAAAGTTGGTTTGCCATTAGGAACTTTCTGGGGATACAGAACCGCTGGAATTTTCCAGACTCAGGAAGAAGTTAATACTCAACCTAAAATAAACAGTTTGGCCAACACAAAAGTGGGGGACCGAAAATATGTTGACACTAACGGAGATGGTGTAATCACTGCTCTTGACAAAGGAAATCTTGGAACATCTCAACCCAAATTTGTTGGAAGTTTCAGTAACACGATTTCTTACCATGATTTTGATTTGAATTTCTCTTTCCAGGGTGCTTCTGGCGGTAAAATCTTCAATGCATTAAATCAACAATTAGAAATTTCAACTCTTGGAACCAATGCAAATGTTACACTTGAAGATCGTTGGACACCAACAAACCCAAGCAATGAAATTCCGAGAGCAACAAGTTCTCCTCTTGGAATCGTTTCAGAACGTTATGTAGAAGATGCTTCTTTTTTGAGATTGAAACTAATCACTTTAGGATATACATTACCTAAGAGCATTTCAACCAAATTAAGAACAAAGAGCATTAAGTTCTACGTTTCTGCAGAGAACCTAATTACATGGACAAAATACACGGGTTACGATCCAGAGGTAAGTTCATACGAACAAAACAACTTATACCCGGGAATTGACTTTGGTTCTTATCCAAACTCTAAAACATTCATTTCGGGCTTGAACATAACTTTCTAAGTAAAAAAAATAACGATGAAAAAGATATTTATAACATTCATATTTAGTGCCGGACTATTTGTATCGTGCACAGATTTAGAGGTAACACCAACCTCATTTGTAACCGAAGATAATTACTTCAAAACGCAAGATGACGCTGTTGCAAGTGTAAATGCCGTTTATGCTTCTTTAAGCCTTGATCCGGGAGAACAAAGCTTATTCGGGAGAAACCTTTATTTCTTAACGGATATGGCTACAGATTATGCTGCAGCAGGTGTTTCGGCAACAAATCCACAAGTAAGAGCTTTGAGCAGTTTAACTCATGATGCGACTTCAGATCGTGTTCAGGTTGCCTGGCGCCAAATTTACGCCGGAATCAACAGAGCCAATGTTTCTATTGATAATATTCCTAAAGTTGCAGGAACCGAAGCAGTTAAAAACAGATTGATTCTGGAAGCAAAATTTATTAGAGGTTTACTTTACTTTCAGGCAGTTCGTCTTTGGGGCGGCGTTCCGATTGTTTTACATGAGCCAACTTCTATTCAGCTAGAAAGTTTAAAATCTAAGAGAGCTACTGTAGAAGAAGTTTACGGTCAAATTATTTCAGATTTAAAAGAAGCTGAAGGGCTTCCTGCTACTTATCCTGCAAATGACAACGGACGTGCCACATCAGGAGCTGCAAAGGCAATTTTAGCAAAAGTTTACCTCACCAGAAAAGATTGGCCAAATGCGATTGCAAAATCTAGAGAAGTAATTAATGGCGGATACGGATATGCGTTATTTGAAAGTTTCGGCGATATTTTCGCCAAAGCAAAAAAGAACGGAAAAGAACATATCTTCTCTGTTCAGTTTGAGCCAAATCAGGCTGGAAACGGATCTAGCGGAAGTACTTTTCAAGCTACAGCCTTTACCGGTTTTACGGCAACAGAACCTGCGGATATTATCTCAGATGTAGCTTTATTTTATGACATATATGCTGCAGGAGATACCAGAAGAGATGTAAGTTATGCTAAACAATTGCCAAATCCTGCAACAGGAACGTTATATACTTTTCCGAAACCAATTTTCAAAAAGTATCTTGATTTGACCAATTTGGCAACTCCTGCAAACGTAGCAATCAATTTCCCTGTTATTCGTTATGCCGACATTTTGTTGTCTTTAGCAGAAGCGATAAACGAACAGGGAGCTCCAACTCCTGAAGCTTATGAATTAATTAATCAGGTAAGAAGAAGAGCTTTTGGAAAACCAATCGCAACACCAGATGCAACAGTAGATTTAGTTGGATTAACGCAAACAACTTTTAGAGCTGCGATTCAGGAAGAACGCAAAAAAGAATTTGTTCAGGAAGGACAAAGATGGTTCGATTTGGTTCGTTGGGGAACTTTGGTTACAGAAATTAAAAAAGTAACGGCTAAAAACTCTGTTTCAGAAAGAAATAATCTATATCCGATTCCACAAAGTGAAAGAAATATCGATCCAGTTGGTTTACCACAAAACCCTGGCTATTAACAAACAACCATAAAAACTAGACGTTATGAAAAATTTTAAAATTAACTCAAAAATCAAAAGGCCTCAAACGGGGCTTTTGATTACCGCATTGCTTGTAGCGCAATTCGGTATTGCTCAAAATAAACCAGAAGAATTCAAAGGTGTTATCGGAAAAACTTTAGCCGATTCTAAAGAATATTGGCCAGAGCCGGTAAAAGCGCCAAAAGGGGCACCGAATGTAATCTGGATTTTATTGGATGATGTAGGATTTGGCGCATCAACTGCTTTTGGAGGTTTGATTCAAACTCCAACTTTTGACCAGTTAGCCAATAATGGTTTACGTTATACCAACTTTCATACAACTGCCATCTGTGCTCCTACCCGTGCTGCACTTTTGACTGGAAGAAATTCAGGAAGAGTGCACGTAAGCGGGTTTTCACATACTATTTTATCAGCCGGGTTTCCGGGTTGGGATGGCCGAATTCCTGCAGACAAAGGAACAATTGCTGAGATTTTACGTGAAAACGGTTATAATACTTTTGCCGTTGGTAAATACGGAGTTACACCAGATGAAGAAGCTTCTGATGCCGGACCATTTGACAGATGGCCAACCGGAAAAGGTTTTGATCACTTCTACGGATTCTTAGGTTCTCAAACGGATCAATACAATCCAGATTTGGTGGAGGATCAAGTCCATGTTAAGCCAGACGGACGCCATTTAAATGAATTGATTACAGACAAAGCAATCAGTTACATTCAAACACAGCAAAAAGCCGCACCAGGAAAACCTTTCTTTTTATACTATGCGCCTGGAGCTGCACATGCACCGCATCAGGTAGCTACAAAATGGAGCGATCCTTACAAAGGAAAATTTGACAAAGGATGGGATGCTTACCGCGAAGAAGTTATTGCGAACCAAAAGAAATTGGGTGTGATTCCATCAAATGCTGTATTGCCAGAACGTAATCCGTTAATTGCAGATTGGAAAAAGCTGACTCCGGATCAAAAGAAAGTGTACGCGCGTTTCATGGAAGTTTACGCCGGATTCCTGACGTATACTGATTATGAAGTTGGAAGAGTGGTGAATTATCTAAAAGAAACCAATCAATTAGACAATACCGTAATTTTTGTTGCCATTGGAGATAATGGAGCCAGTAAAGAAGGAACTACAGAAGGAACTATCAACCAAAGTTTGTTTTCTCAGGGAACATCTGACGAAGAAAACCTGAAGAAAAACTTAGCTAATATCGATGAAATTGGAACTGCAAAAGGTTTGAATACAAACTTTCCTCTGGGATGGGCTCAGGCAACAAACGTTCCTTTCAAAAACTGGAAGCAGGATGCACAATCTGAAGGTGGAACTCATAATCCGCTGATTGTTTATTATCCAAACGGAATTAAAGAAAAAGGCGGTATCAGAAATCAGTACAGCCACGTAACCGATTTGCTTCCTACTACTTTGGATATTACGGGAATAAAAGCTCCGGAATATATCAAAAATGTGAAACAGGATATTATTCAGGGTTCTTCTTTTTATGCTTCTCTGGATAATGCTAAAGCAGAATCATTACATAAAGTTCAGTACTACTATATTTTTGGAAACAGAGCGATTTACAAAGATGGATGGAAAGCCGGAGCAGCACATTTACCGGACTCATTTGCAGTTAAAAAATCTTTTGGAAAAAACGAAAAACCTGCCCCAAGTAATTTTGATACAGATGTTTGGGAATTGTACAACCTTAATGAAGATTTCAACGAGCGCAATAATCTGGCAGCAAAATATCCTGAAAAATTAGCTGAACTAAAGAAATTGTTTGACGAACAAGCTAAGGAAAATAATGTTTATCCGTTCATCGACTGGCAAGATGTATACAACAGAAGAATACATAATACAGGTGCTGATAAAGGAAAAACAGTTCAGGATTTGATCAAACAGGCAACTAAACCTGGAAGTGCAGGAAGTTCTAATTAATAAAATTTTATCCTGCAAGATTCAAAAACTTGCAGGATAAAATTCAATTTGAAAAAATAAAAGAAAGCAAACATAGGATTTAAACAAGTTATCTAACAAAATCCTATCAAATGATTAAATTTAACTCTACTACTTAGATAGAATTAATAGTTTTATTTTTTATTTTTACTCCCAATAAGGGAATTAGATTTTAAAGAACAGGTTTTAAAGAGTTTATAAAGCAAATAAGTAATAAAAAAAATAGAAATAATGAAACGAGTAGACTATGAAATTATAGGAAAAAAGATCATCGTGGGAGCGATTGTTTTTTTGGTTCCGCTAGTCATATTGGCGGGAGGTTTAGCACTTATTAATCAATTTTTAAAATAGGAAATCATGGCGTTAGATAAAACAAAACTAAGAAGAGACTTAGGGATTAGTCTTTTTATTTACAGTTTGCCGGTATTGGCAATTTTCTTATATTTTAAACTAAATAATGGTCATGTGTCAGAATCTCACCTAACACTACCAACCTATTTAGAATTTTTGCAACCTGCATTTAAAAACATCAGAAGTTGGGGATTAATCGCTTTCTCTATTGTTTTGGGAATTGTTGAATTCGCAGCAGGATTGTATGATGATCACTGGACAGGACGTGAACGTAAAGTAGACATCATCTGTTTTTTAGCTCCAAAATTACTTTTACCACCTGTAATTACATTTTTCAGCTTAACTGCTTTACCTTATTTATTACCAAATTTGGCTAATACATTATCATGGGTTCCTTTTTGGGGTGGTTTTTTCTTAATTGCAATTGCTGATGATTTAACACAATATTGGTATCACAGATTGCATCACCAGGTTCCGTTTTTATGGCGTTTTCACAGAACCCACCACTCCGCTCCATACATGGGAATGGCGATGGCTTCAAGACAAAACTTTCTTTATACAGTATTCTTCTCTCAAATATATTTGACTGCTACGCTTACTTATTTAGGATTGGGAATTCCTGCTTTATTTGTTTTGGTTATCAAAAGTATCATCACTTTGGGAGCACATTCTAGCCTCGCCTGGGACAAACCCTTTTACAAATACAGAGTATTGAACCCAATTGCATGGGTTTTAGAGCGCTTGATTTCGACTCCGGCTACCCATCACGCACATCATGCAGATACAAGTGGAGATGGTGTTGGACATTTTAAAGGCAACTTCGGAAACATGTTTTTCATTTGGGACGTGATCTTCGGAACGGGTTTAATCACTCGTAAATTCCCTCAATCTTACGGAACGAAAACTTACAAAAGCGAAGAATGGTACGCACAATTTTTATGGCCAATATTCAAATCTAAAATTGAAGGAAGCCCGTTAGCAGATGGAGTACTTTCTCTGCCAACTTCTCAAAAAGAAAATACGGTAGCAACCAATCAAAATATTTACGAACCAGTTCAGTCGTAAAACAATTAAACTCTGCAGAGCTATTAAATGTTCCATTTGATAGCTCTGTTTTTAAAATAAGAAAACATGGCAGTAATTTCAAATTCAAAACTAACAAGAGATTTAAGCATAAGTCTTTTATTATACAGTTTGCCAGTATTGGCAATTTACCTTTATTTTATATTAAGCAATGGCGCTGTAAGTGAATCGCACATTACCTTGCCGTCTTTTTTAGAATTTGCAAAACCTGCATTCGAAAACATCAGAACCTGGGGATTTATAGTTTTTATGCTTATCCTGGGCGTTATCGAATTTGCAGCAGGTTTATACGACGACGAATGGACC
>Ga0247812_10001162_pt1 | contig 14968 bp, 8 predicted proteins | sample UWRJL149409B1_FD_178011 | JGI IMG/M metagenome (GOLD analysis project Ga0247812, IMG submission 178011) | Plant litter microbial communities from Arlington Agricultural Research Station in Wisconsin, United States - UWRJ-L149-409B-1 | ecosystem: Environmental > Terrestrial > Plant litter >...
TACTCTTCTTAGTTATCTGAGTTCTTCCTGTTCTTACTAATTGTTGAATTGTTGGCATAATTAATACTAAAAATTTATTATGTATATTAAATTCCCGCTTTTTACGGGGTTGCAAATGTATAAAATAATTTTCACTATACAAACGTTAATCTATTAATTTTCAATAACATTATTTAAGCTTAAACTTTTATAAACAAATAATAGATATTTGCAATACTTTTAATAAATGAAACAATGCTATCGAAACCTTTTTTATACTTATTATTTTTGTGCATCAGCTTTTCTGCTTATGCACAAAATTTTCATTTAAAGATAAATGGATCAAACACAATTGAAACCCAAATCATTGATTCTCTTATTTATGCAAAAAATCACTATAATATAAAATCATTATATGATGAAATAAAATCAACTTCTGAAAAATTATCTAAAAAAGGTTTTTTAAACAATAAAACAGGCGAAATAAAACAAATAAATGACAGTTCTTTTACCGCTTTAATTAACCTAAAAAACAGAATCAATAATATACATATATATATAGGTACGAATCGTGATCTTTTTGAAACATCAAAAATTAAAAATGACACCGTAGTAATCCGTTATGAAGAAGCTGAAAAGTTTTTAAATCAGAAAATAGCAGATGCGGAAAAAGCAGGTTTTGCGCTCAATAAAATAAAATTTGAAAATATTCGAAATAAGAATTCAATAATGTATGCTGATTTAAATGTGAAATTAGAAAAAAAACGAACTGTAAATTCCATTATTATAAATCAGCCAGACAGTTCAAAAAAAGGTTTTTTTCCAAAAGGACACATAAAACAACTCCAGAAAAAATATTTACTTAAAACTTTTAATCAAGAAATCGTAAAAGAATTATATGAGGATATCAATACTTTTGAATTTGTGAATCAAATTAAATATCCGGAAATCTTGTTCACAAATGATTCTACCAAAATTTATGTTTATTTAGAAAAACGAAAAGCAAATACTTTTGATGGCTATGTCGGATTTTCTAATAACAAAAATAAAAAAGCCATTTTAAATGGATATTTAGACATTGTACTATCCAACACACTTCGGGCAGGTGAACAATTTTCATTATATTGGAAGAGTGACGGAGATCAACAAAAGACATTTAATACCAAAATAGAAATTCCGTACATTTTTCAATCTCCTTTGGGAATAAAAGCACAGTTAAACATCTTTAAACAAGACAGTACTTTTCAAAACACAAAAACTGCCATAGATTTAGGCTACTTTGTAAATTACAATTCAAAAGTTTACCTAGGCTACCAGTCTACAGAATCTAGTGACATTCAAAACACTAACAACTCTTTCATTAGCGACTACAAAAACTCTTTCCTGACATCGAGCATTGAATACAGAAAAAACGATTTATTGAACAATTTATTTTCAAAAAAATCATCTTTTTATTTCACCATCGGATACGGAAACAGAAAAACAAATAACAGTTCAGAAACTGTCGTTCCAAGTAAGCAGTTTTACACCAACTTAAATCTCTCTTATAATTTTGAATTAAACAGTAAAAACTTCGTTTACTTAAATTCACATAATTTATATTTAAAAAGCAACAACTACATTTCAAATGAACTGTTTAGATTTGGAGGAATAAATTCGATAAGAGGTTTTACAGAAAACAGTTTACAAGGAAATAATGTAAATCTACTTATATCTGAATATAGATATATGGCCACACAAAATTTATACCTACACAGCATAATTGATTACGGAATTTATCAAGACCAAACGAACTTACAAAACAATAAAAAATTTAACAATTTACTCTCCGTGGGAGTAGGATTAGGACTATTAACCAAAGCCGGAATTTTAAGAATAATTATCGCTAACGGAACTGCCAATAGTGACGAAATAAAATTTTATAACAGTATCTTAACTATATGTTATAATGTTAAATTTTAATATATATCAGAAATTCATTAAGAAATTATTAGGATTGTTAACAAATTATTATGAATATTGTATCACTAATTCAAAATAATTGAGAAAATGAAACCAAAGTTCAATGGATTTTTCGTACTACTGTTAGTACTGTTGGCGCAATTTACCTTCGCGCAAGAAAGAGTTGTCTCGGGAACTGTTACTGATGATGCAGGAATACCTCTCCCAGGTGTAAGTGTATTAATTAAGGGAACAAAAACCGGCACACAAACTGATTTTGATGGTAAATATTCCATCAAAGCAACTACAAGTCAAGTTTTAGTATTTAGCTACATTGGAATGAAATCGCAAGAAATCACAGCGAACTCATCACAATTAAACACTAAATTATCTGGCGACGCACAACTACTTGAAGGAGTTGTCGTAACCACAGCGATGGGTATTAAAAGAGAAAAAAAATCTTTAGGATATGCCTCTCAGCAAATTGCAGGGAGAGATATTAATGGAGGAGCAGGAAATGCTAACGTTGCCAACCTTTTATCTGGTAAAGCTGCCGGTGTAGAAGTTCAAAGAAACAACAACTTTGGAGGATCTACTAATGTCGTAATTAGAGGAAACAAATCTCTTACAGGAAACAACCAGGCTCTTTGGGTAATTGACGGGGTACCTATTGACAACTCAAATACAAATGCATCTTCTCAACAAGTTGGTGGAGGAGGTTACGATTACGGAAACAATGCATCAGATATTAACCAGGAAGATATCGAAAGCATCAACATCCTTAAAGGAGCGGCTGCAACTGCCTTATATGGTTCAAGAGCTGCAAATGGTGTTGTAATGGTAACTACTAAAAGAGGAAAATCAAATGATAATAAAATCGGTTTTTCCTTTTCAAGCGGATTTACCAACGGAAGTATTGACAAGAAAACATTTCCAGAATACCAAAACAAATACGGTTCGGGTTATGGTTTCGGATCATCTTTTTTAGGAACCGGAACACCTGACACTGTAGACACATCAAATGACGCATCTGATGGAGATCCATTTGACAATCAATTAGTTTATCAATGGGACGCATTTACTCCATTTTCACCAAATTTCGGAAAGGCTACACCATGGGCAGCTGCAAAAAATGGGCCTTCAAAATTCTTCAATGATGCTCACACTTTTGTAAATAGTATTTCACTTGAAAAGTCTACAGACAGATCAAGCTTATCGCTAACTTACGTAAACACAAATCAAACTGGTATTTTACCAAATAGTGAGCTGAAAAAAAATCAAATCAGTGCAAGATTTAGTCAAAAAGTAACTGACAAACTTACTGCTAATGCATACGCTTCTGTTACTCTACAAAGTACAGTAGGTAGAAACTCTACTGGATATAATGATAATATCATGAGTAACTTTAGACAATGGTGGCAAACTAATACAGATGTTACAGCCCTAAAAGATGTTTACTTTGCATCAGGCGGTCAAAATGTAACATGGAACTGGGCTGACCCTACTGATCCATCAGGATTAGTACCTGCTTATTGGGATAACCCTTATTTTACTCGTTATCAAAATTACTCATCCGATGACAGAACGCGTTTGTTCAGTTACGCGTCTCTTAACTACGAAATCACTCCATGGTTGAGCGCTTTAGGAAGAGTTTCGCTAGATACTTATAAACAACTTCAGGAAGAAAGAAGAGCGATTGGATCTATTGCTTCTGGATTTGGTCTTTCACCAGTTGATGAATCATCTGGATACCAAAGAAACGACATAAACTTTCAAGAGATCAATTATGACCTGATGTTGAATTTTAACAAGAAATTTGGCGAAAACATAAGCGTAAACGGAGTACTTGGAACCAACATAAGAAGAAATGACAGAGAAAGTGTATTAGCATCAACTGTTGGTGGTTTAGTTGTACCTGGTATATATGCATTATCAAATTCTCGTTTAGACTTACCGTTCCCAAAAGAAGCAAAAATAGCTTCGGGTGTTAATGGCATTTACGCTCAGGGATCTATAGGATTTTTAGACACTTATTTCGTAGATGCATCTGTTAGAAGAGACGTTTCTTCTACACTGCCTGAAGATAATAACTCTTATGTCTATCCAGCAGTTTCAGGATCATTTTTGTTTTCAAACGTAGTAAAAGCAAATTGGTTAAATTTTGGAAAATTCAGAATAAATTATGCTGAAGTTGGAAATGATGCTGATGCCCTTCAACTTAACAATACTTATACAAGAGTTTCAAACTTTCAAGGACAACCACTTTACACAAACTCTTTATTACTTCCTTTTCGTAGTATTAACAAAGATCCAAACCTTAAACCAGAGAGAACAAAATCTTTTGAAGTTGGTTTAGAAACTAGTTTATTCGACAGACGTTTAGGATTTGACATTACTTATTACAAAACAAATTCTGTTGATCAAATCGTTTCAGCTGCTGTTTCTTCTTCATCTGGATATACTGCCGGATTAGTGAATGGTGGTAATATCGAAAACACAGGTTTAGAATTGCAATTAAGCGGAACTCCAATTAGAACAAAAGATTTTAGCTGGGAAATTATTGTAAACTGGTCAAACAACAAAAGTAAAGTTATCTCTTTACCAAACGGGTTAGACAATCTACAATTAGGTTCTTTTCAAGGAGGAGTTACAGTTAACGCAGCGCCTGGCGAAGCATATGGAGCTTTAAAAGGAACAGACTACGTTTACACAAACGGACAGCCAACTGTCGATCAGGCAACCGGAAAATACATGATAACAACAAGCTCAAGCAACACAATTGGAAATATAACTCCTGATTGGATTGGTGGCGTTAGAAATAAATTTAGCTACAAAAATTTAACTTTTGGATTTTTAATTGACACTCAAAAAGGTGGAGATATTTATTCATTAGATATGTATTACGGACTTGCGTCAGGACTATACACAGAAACTGCTGTAGGTGACATCAGAGAAAATGGAACTCTAAATCCTGGAGTAGCTCCAAATGGAACTCCTAATACAGTAAAAACAAAAGGTGGATCAATTGCAAATAGTTTAGGGTATCAAGCTGCACCAAACAAAACTTTTATTTACGATGCCTCATTTGTTAAATTAAGAGAGGTATCAATTACCTACAACTTTCCAAAAAACATGTTCGATAATACATTCTTAAGCGCTGCATCCGCAAGCCTTGTAGGATCGAATCTATGGATAATCAGTAAAAACCTACCTTATGCTGATCCAGAAAGCGGATTGTCTTCAGGAAATAGCTCAAGAGGTTATTCAGTTGGATCACTACCAACAACCAGGGATATTGGATTTAACTTAACATTCAAATTTTAATACAGAAAAAATGAAAAAATTAATATATGCTTTAGGAATTATGATTCTCACAATTTCTTGTGATGACAATAGCCTAACAGACTTAAACGTAGATGTAAAAAACCCTTCTGTAGTACCCGCAAGCACACTATTTACTAATGCAGAAAAAAGTTTAACAGAACAACTTGTTAACACAAACGTAAACAGAAACATTTTTAGATTGGTCAACCAGCAATGGACCGAAACTACTTATCTAGATGAATCTATTTATAACTGGGTAACACGTAAAATTTCAGACAATCATTGGGACAGACTTTACGCTGGAAGTTTAGCTGAGCTTGCTCAGGCAAAAAACTTTACAGAAAAAGAAGTACTCTTGTCAACAGATCCTGAATTTGCTCAAAAAACAATCATCAAAAAAAATCAATTAATATTGATTGATATTTTAACTGTTTACACTTATCAAGTATTAGTAGACACCTACGGAGATGTACCTTACTCAGATGCTTTGAAAGGATCAGAAAACTACTTACCAAAGTATGACAAAGCAGTAGACATCTATAAAGATCTTATTGTAAGACTTAATAACGACATTGCTGGTATAGATACTGCAGAGCCAGCATTTGGTGATGCTGATGTTATTTACCAAGACGATTTAGATGCATGGGTTAAATTTGCCAATAGCATTAAATTAAAATTAGGGGTAAATCTTAAAGCTTCTGGTTTAGAAGGTGCAATTGCAGATGCTGCAATCATATCTGGTTCGACAGGTGCATTTACATCCAATGCAGACAATACAAAATTACCATATATGGTAAATCTACCTAACACCAATCCTCTTTATGTAGATATGGTATTCTCAGGAAGAAATGATTTTGTTGTTGCAAAACCATTTGTTGATGCCTTAGTTGCATTAAACGATCCAAGAAAAACAGCTTATTTCAGACCAACTTATAGAGATACTGATCCTGTAACCGAAGAATTAATTACAGTTACTGGTTATAAAGGAGGAATAGTGGGTTCTAAAAACTCCCAATCAAGATTTACACACGCAAGCGATAAAATAAAGGCTCCAGATTTTAGTGGTACTTTATTGGACTATGCAGAAGTAGAATTCTTACTTGCCGAAGCTGCCGGAAGAGGAGTGGCAGTAAGCGGTGATATTGCTTCTCATTACGAAGCTGCAATTAGAGCATCTATGGAAGATTGGGGTATTTCATCAGCAGCTGCTGACGCTTATTTACTACAACCTTCAGTTGCTTATGCAACAGCTGCAGGTACATGGCAGCAAAGAGTGGGAGAACAAGCTTGGTACGCCTTATTCAATAGAGGTTTTGAAGGATGGACGTCTACAAGAAGATTAAACTTCCCGGTTCTAACTCCACCAGCAAATGCTGATGCAGCTGCAGGAGGACAAATTCCTTCAAGAATGGCATATCCTATTAGAGAACAAACCTTAAATGCAACAAATTATAATGCTGCTGCCACTTCAATAGGAGGAGACAAATTAAGCACAAAAATATTCTGGGATAAATAAAATTATTATTTATAACTCAATTTAACGGAAAGACCACTCAATAAAAAGGGTGGTTTTTCTGTTTAAAAGTTATAAAAAATAGAAAAAGACCAATCGCATTCTTAAATTTAACATTTTGAAAACTTGGTGTATTTTTCATTTTTATCATATTTAAGATCATAAATTGCGAATTTATAATTCACACTTCCTTTTTAACAATAAATAAACAATATCTTATAGTAAAATCATAATTTAACTAAAAAAAAAGCTTTTTATATTAGGTAGATTAACAAATTATTAAGAATTTTGTCGAACTAATTCAAAATATTTAAAAATGAAACTAAAGTTCAATGGATTCTTAGTACTCTTATTAGTACTAATGGCGCAACTTACATTTGCGCAAGAAAGAGTTGTTTCTGGTTCTGTTTCTGATAATTCAGGCATGCCTTTACCAGGTGTAAGTGTATTAGTCAAAGGGACAAAAACAGGAACACAAACAGACTTTGATGGTAAATTTTCTATCAAAGCAACATCAAGCCAAGTATTGGTATTTAGCTACATCGGGATGGAAACAAAGACTGTTTCCGCTACAAGCACAAATACAAATATCATCCTTCAACAAGAATCAACAGCACTTAGCGAAGTGTTAATAGTTGGTTACACATCTACTAACAAAAAAGATTTTATTGGGTCAATTAAAGAAGTTAAAGCTGAACAACTTTCAAAAAAGAATGTTTCAACAATAACCAATGCTTTAGCGGGAGAGGTAGCAGGAGTACGTGTGATCAACAATTCTGGTCAACCGGGTACTACAGGTACCGTTCGTATTCGTGGATTTGGTTCTGCTAATGGAAACAGAAACCCCCTTTACGTTGTAGATGGAGTACCCTACAGTGGTAGAATTGAATCTATTAATCCTAGTGACATAGCTTCAACGTCGGTTTTAAAAGATGCTACTGCAACTGCAATTTATGGAGCACGTGGTGCTAACGGAGTAATTTTAATTACTACCAAAATGGCAAAAAAAGGAGAATCATACATTGAAGTTGAAACCAAAACGGGAATTAACTTAAGTTTACTACCAAGATATCAAACCATTAAATCTCCGGAAGAATACATAGGACTTTCATGGGAAGGCTTGTATAACAAAGGTGCTATTTTAGCAGATGCTAACCCAGCGAATTACGCTAATACTAACTTGTTTAGTGGTAATGGTATAGCTGAAGAATATAATATGTGGAATGTTAATAACGTATCGGAACTAATCGATCCAGTTACAAAACAAGTTCGTCCAGGTGTGACTAGAAAATACAATCCGGAAAACTGGGAAGATTATGCATTTCAAAATTCAATCAGAACAGAGGCCAATTTAAGCATGGGCGGAGGTTCTGAAAAATCAAAATATTTTTCATCAATTGGATATTTAAATGATCAAGGATATTCTATCAACTCAAATTTTGAGAGAATTACAGCTCGTTTAAGCTTACAACAAGATGTTAAAGAATGGTTAACCGCTTCTACTAACATTGGATACACTATGTCAACAACTAATCAGGGTGGACAATCTGAAGATTCAGGAAGTGTATTCTGGTTTGTTGATAACATTCCGTCAATCTACCCATTATTCCTGAGAGATGAAAATGGAAACATACCTAACAATATTTATGGTAAACCTTCATATGATTATGGAGAAAATCGTGGTTTTGGAGGACTAACCAACTCAATTGCTGATGCACATTATACATTAGAGAAGGCAAAACGTCAGGAAATTTCAACAAACTCGTCATTTAACATTAAGTTCACTAAAGATTTAACTTTTGAAACCAAAATTGGAACTCAATATTGGGAAAGAAAGTTCGACAACATGAACAATAAGTTTTTCGGACCAAGTGCCGGAACAAATGGATCTATCTATAAAACTGACACACAAATGTTTACTTATGACGTATTAGAGATGTTGCGTTATAAAAAGACTTTTGGTGTTCATGATTTAGAAGTACTAGCTGCTCATCAAAATAATAATTATGAATACAAGTTCTTAAGTGCTTCAAAAAATACATTGGCATTGCCTATACCTGAATTTGAACAAGCAGCGGTAAATATCGGAGCAACTTCTTACACAGACAATGTACGTTTAGAGAGTTATTTTGCTCAAGCTAATTACAATTTTGACAGCAGATATTATTTTACCGGAACTGTAAGACGTGATGGTTCTTCTCGTTTTTTAAATGACAAATGGGGAACTTTCTACTCTGTGGGTGCAGCTTGGAATATTACAAACGAAGCATTCATGAAAGACCAAACAATTTTTAACAACCTAAAACTTAAAACAAGTTATGGTTTAACGGGTGAGCAAGATGGTGTTGGACTATATCCAGGCTATGATAAATACGATACTGAAACAGGAGCTGGCGGAACTAATTCATTTCTATTTTCAACAAAAGGTAATCCAAATTTAACCTGGGAAACTTCTAAAATGTTTCAAGTAGGCTTAGATTTTGGTATGTTAAATAACAGAATTGAAGGAAGTCTTGATTTTTATAGCAAATTAACAGATGATTTGTTATTTGAAAGAAGAGTATCACCATCAGATGGTTATGCAATAATAAATGTTAATGGTGGACAATTAAGAAATCAGGGGTTTGAGTTTGACCTAACAGGGCACATCATTAAAACGAAAGATGGCTATTTAGATTTAGCAATAAACGGTGAAATTTTGGATAACAAACTTTTAAGTTTGCCTATTGACCCATCAACAGGGGAGGAAAAAATACTTGATGTTCAAGGAAACTATGGTAGAGCAGCAAATCATTCAATTTACGACTTTTATTTAAGAGAATGGGCTGGAGTTAATCCTGCTACTGGAGCGCCATTATGGAATCAATACTACAACGATGTCAACGGAAACGGAGTTGTTGATGCTGGTGAGGGAATCACTTCAATGACTACATTTTTGGCTGCAAACCCAGGTAGCGAATCTACTATCAAACAAACAACTACTTCAAGCTATGCAAGTGCAACGCAAAAATTTGTCGGAAAATCAATTATTCCTGACGTAAGAGGAGCTGTTAATATTTCAGGAGGTTATAGAGGATTTGATATGAGCGTACAAATGCTTTACAGTCTTGGCGGATACACATATGACGGTGCTTATGCAGCTTTAATGGACAATCGCCAAGTTGGTAACAATAACTGGCATACAGATATTCGTAACAGATGGCAGAAAGCAGGTGACATAACAGATGTGCCACGCCTTTCAAGTAATCAAGATCCTAATAATGCCTCAGCATCAACACGTTTCCTTACTAAAGCAAATTATTTTGCAATCAATAATGTACGTTTGGGTTACACTTTTCCGAAAAACGTTATGGAAAACCTTAAACTTACTTCTCTAAGCCTATTTGTCTCTGGCGACAACCTATTTATATCAACTTCTAGAAAAGGTTTTAATCCTTCTGCAGCTGAAACAGGTGCTTCAAACACTTATGCTTATTCTCCATTATCAACAATTTCTGGCGGAATTAGAGTTAAATTTTAAAACTAACAAAATGAAGAAAAATATAATTATAGCAATATTGGCTGGTCTAACCTTAACTGGTTGTGACAAAGACTATTTGGACGTTAATCCCAGTGAATTTATAACTCCTGAGCAAGCTTCAGAAGTAGCTGAATATGATCCATCAATTTATAATGGATTTTTGAATGGAGTTTATTCAACAATGTACACTCCTGAAGTTGGAGGAACAACTGGTGATGATGACTTCGGCCAAAAAGGAATCGACATATACACTGACATGTTAACCGGTGATATGGCGCTTTCCAGATCAAGTTACGGATGGTACAGAACACTAACTCAATTAACAGAAACAGTAGATTTTACTCGTAATTCAAACTATGTTCCTTGGCGATATTATTATCGAATTGTTTTTGGCGCAAACACCGTTATTAAAGCACAAGGCGGTAATGATGTACAGCCAGAAACAGAAGATGCTCAACATGTTCTTGGACAAGCAAAAGCACTTAGAGCCTATGGTCACTTTTATTTACAGCAACTATTCGCTAAAGAGTATATTGCAAATGAAAAATCTGTACCTATTAAACTAAGTGTTGATGATAATTCTTTGCCAAAAAGCACATCACAGGAAGTAATGGCACAAGTTATTAAAGATTTGGAAGAAGCAATTGTTTTATTAGACGGTTTCGACAGACCTAACAAGACACCTATTAATCAAGACGTTGCAAAAGCATTAGCTGCTTATGCTTATGCATATGTAGGTGATGCAACAAGTTTAGCTAAAGCTAGAGACTATGCAAAAGATGTTGCAGATAATTCTGGTGCTACAATCCTTACTAGTTCTGAGGCAGTTGGAGGTATGAACAATGTATCTTCAAACAGTTGGCTTTGGGGTGTAGATTTAACTACTGACATGGGATTTGATTTAGTTTCATTCTTTGGACAAATTGACTACTATACCTATAGTTATCAATGGGCTGGAGACAGAAAAGCTATCGATGCTGGTTTATATGCACAAATTAAAGCAAATGATATACGTAAAACCCAATTCAATGGAACTGTTGCTTCAACAAGCTCTTTGTATTTAATACCATTTCAGAAGTTCTATGATCCAGCAAGAGAAGTAGGAGGACAAAGAAATATCTCAACAGATATTTGTCATTTAAGAGTCGAAGAAATGTATTTATTATATGCTGAGTGTGCTGCAAAAACTGGACAAGAAACAGAAGCAAAAACATATTTAAAAATGCTTTTATCTAATCGTTTTGCAAATCCTGCAGATTATGCATATGTTGATGCTTTAGCAGCAACAGCTTTACAGAACGAAATCTACTTACAAACTCGTATTGAGTTGTGGGGAGAAGGAAAAACATACTTAGCTTTAAAACGTAACAAAAAATCTGTTACTAGAGGTGCAAATCATTTATCGCATGTTGGAACAACAATGCAATATAATGACCCTAGATTTACTTTCTCAATTCCTCAAGCGGAAGTAATAAACAACCCTAATTTATAATTAATTTTTTATTTATAACATCTAAAAGCTCGAAGTATTCTTCGAGCTTTTTTTGTATATCATAAATTTTCTTTTAAAGAAGAACAAACTAAAGCTAATTTGTATATTTGCACTATGGAAAAAGAACATCAAATATTTGGAATTAGAGCCATAATTGAAGCAATTCAAGCAGGAAAAGAAGTGGATAAAGTATTTATACAAAAAGAAATATCCGGTGAATTAATGAAAGATTTAATGAAGGTAATGAAACGTGCCAATATTAATTTCTCCTATGTTCCTGTTGAAAAGCTAAATCGTCTGACACCAAATAATCATCAGGGTGCCGTTGCGACAATATCCCCGATTGGATTTATAGATTTGGAATACTTAGTTGAGTCAACAATTGAATCAGGATCAAAACCATTATTTTTAATTTTAGACCAAATTTCTGATGCAAGGAATTTTGGCGCCATTATCCGAACTGCAGAATGTACTGGTGTAAATGGAATTATTGTTCAAAAAGCCGGTTCAGCTCCTGTAAATGGTGACACTGTTAAAACTTCTGCCGGAGCTGTTTTTAATGTTCCTATCTGTAAGGTTGAACACATCAAAGATGCTATCTTTTATTTACAGGGATCAGGAATCAAAACCGTTGCTGCAACTGAAAAAACAGAACAAAATATTTATGACATTGCTCTAAACGAACCTGTTGCTATTATTATGGGATCTGAAGACAGAGGTATTAATCCTTCTGTACTTAAAATTGTTGATGAAAAAGCAAAGTTACCTATGTTTGGAACAATCGGATCATTGAATGTATCTGTTGCCTGTGGTGCTTTTTTATATGAAGCTGTTCGCCAAAGAGGCTAAATTAATTTACTTAAAATTTATTTTACTACATTTTTTCACTTGATTCACTTTTTGTAATGGTATAATTGACTGAAATATTAGAGTTAAAGTAAGGTTTAAAATCTTCTGTTTCTTCAGTAAATATTTCGGTATTCACAAAATTTCCGTTTTCGTCAAAGTGCTTCATAAAAGGATCATTTTCCGGATTGAAGTCTGGCTTTTGCCAATCGTAAACTACTGGTTTAGAATATTCCGGAGTTTTATAAAATAAGGTCATTGAAAATCCGGTTATAAAACCTGCGAGATGACCTTCCCAGGAAACAGCATTATCAATTTCCGGAAAAACATACCAAATCATTCCGCCATAAAGCAATATCACTGATAATGAAAGTGCTACCAACCTATAATATCTCGTCTGAATTCCTTTAAAGAAAATAAAACTTACCAAAACGTAAATCAGGCCACTGGCTCCTATATGATAATTTTCCCTGCCGATTATCCAGGTAATTAATCCGGAAATCAGAATTCCCAATATAATAACTTTACTAGATTGTTTTGGGTAAAAATATTGTAAAGCTGCCAATAATACCAATAACGGAATCGAATTGTTATATAAATGACCTAAGTTTTCATGAATGAAAGGACTGAACAAAACACCCTGCAAACCTGAAAAATCTCTAGGATAAATTCCGTTTTTGTAAAAATCAAAATCATAACGAATCTGAAACCAGTATATAATCCATAAAAAAAGAACAAAAAATACTGGAAGTCCAATAACTGCGTTAGAAAATTTAAATTGATTGTCATCCATATGGGTATATTTTGTAAATTGGATAAACATCAAAAAACTATCCAAATACAATTTACTGATAATTTGTCAGCTAAACTGAAATATCATTACGTACGATACTAGCCCTGATGGGAACGACATCCTTTTTTGGCTTTTTCTGCCAAAAAAGATATAGTGTACAGCAGGAAATAGCTCCTTAAAAAATAAAATTAAAACTGAAACCCGTAATTTTGCACAATGGAAGCACCTTTAGCAGAGCGTATTCGACCACAGAAATTAGAGGACTACATTAGTCAAAGCCATTTGGTTGGACCAAACGGATCACTGACACAACAAATTTCTAAAGGAATCATTCCTTCATTAATATTTTGGGGGCCTCCCGGAACCGGAAAAACAACTTTAGCACAGATTATCGCACAGGAATCAAAACGTCCTTTTTATATATTGAGTGCGATTAATTCAGGCGTTAAAGATATTCGCGATGTTATTGAAAAAGCCAAACAAAGCGGTGGATTATTTACTACCAAAAATCCAATTTTGTTTATTGATGAGATTCATCGTTTTAGCAAATCACAGCAGGATTCTCTTTTGGCTGCGGTCGAAAAAGGCTGGATAACCCTTATTGGCGCCACAACTGAAAATCCTAGTTTTGAAGTTATTCCTGCATTATTGTCCCGTTGTCAGGTTTATATCTTAAATGCTTTCAGTAAAGACGATTTAGAGAGTTTACTGCAGCGCGCTATGAAAACGGATACTTACTTAGCCTCTAAAAATATTGTTCTTAAAGAAACAGAAGCTTTATTACGCCTTTCTGGCGGCGATGGCAGAAAATTATTGAACATTTTTGAACTGGTAGTAAATGCTTCTGCAGATGATGAAATCATCATTACAAACGATCGTGTTTTTGAACTGGTACAGCAAAACACGGTTTTATATGACAAAACCGGCGAGCAGCATTATGATATTGTTTCGGCTTTTATCAAATCAATTAGAGGCAGCGATCCTAACGGAGCAGTATATTGGCTAGCGAGAATGATTGAAGGCGGTGAGGACGTAAAATTTATTGCAAGAAGGATGCTGATTTTATCCAGTGAGGATATTGGAAATGCCAATCCTACAGCATTTATCATGGCAAATAATACTTTTCAGGCTGTTTCTACTATTGGGTATCCTGAAAGCCGTATTATTTTAAGTCAATGTGCCATTTATCTGGCTACCTCTCCAAAAAGTAATGCTTCGTACATGGCAATTGGATCTGCACAACAGCTGGTAAAGCAAACTGGCGATTTACCGGTCCCTATACACTTACGCAATGCACCAACAAAATTGATGAAAGAATTGGGTTATGGTGAAGATTACAAATACTCACATGATTATGCGAATAATTTTGCCGATCAGGAATTCCTGCCTGATGCCATTAAAGAAACGGTTCTTTATAATCCGGGAAGCAACTCAAGAGAGAACAGCAACCGTGAATTTTTAAAGAACCGCTGGAAAGATAAATATGGTTATTAAACCAAATTTTATGTTTAGAATTTAACTGAAACTTTTTCAGAAATCAGTTTGTCGTTTTGGTAATAT
>Ga0247812_10001166_pt1 | contig 14947 bp, 14 predicted proteins | sample UWRJL149409B1_FD_178011 | JGI IMG/M metagenome (GOLD analysis project Ga0247812, IMG submission 178011) | Plant litter microbial communities from Arlington Agricultural Research Station in Wisconsin, United States - UWRJ-L149-409B-1 | ecosystem: Environmental > Terrestrial > Plant litter >...
CAACCACCTCGGTGAAGTAATACAGGGTGTTCAGGTCTTCCACTATCGTTCCTCAAATAGAACGCTAAGAGCGATTTTTGCAGTCTATCCCATCAAAGGTGGTGGATTTAAGCTTTGTCCATGTTCTGACTCACCCCATTCGGAGGCACCATGAAAAACATCATCGGTATCTACACCAGCCCAAAAACGCACTGGGTGGGCGATGGTTTCCCGGTTCGCACACTGTTTTCCTACGACAACCTGGGCAAGCACATCAGCCCATTCCTGCTGCTCGATCATGCCGGTCCTGCGCAATTTACCCCCACCAATGCCCGGCGCGGCGTTGGCCAGCACCCGCACCGCGGTTTTGAAACCGTGACCATCGTCTACGACGGCGAAGTGGAGCACCGCGACTCCACCGGCAGCGGCGGCAAGATTGGTCCTGGCGACGTGCAATGGATGACCGCGGCCTCCGGGATCCTGCACGAGGAGTACCACTCCGAGGCGTTTACCAAGACGGGTGGCACCCTGGAGATGGTCCAGTTGTGGGTCAACTTGCCCGCCAAGGACAAAATGGCCGAGGCCGGCTACCAGACAATCCTCGATGCAGACATCCCGAGCATCGCCCTGAAGAACAAGGCCGGCAGCCTGCGTCTGATTGCCGGTGAGTTCGACGGTCACAAGGGGCCGGCGCGCACTTTCACCCCGATCGACGCCTGGGACATCCGCCTGAATGCCGGCAAGGTGCTCAACCTGGACCTGCACGAAGGTCGCAACACCGCCCTGGTGGTGCTGCGTGGCACGGTTCAGGTCAACGGCCAGGAATTGGTGCGTCAAGGGCAGTTGGCGCTGTTCGAACGCAATGGCGACCAACTGAGCCTGGAAGCCAACGGCGATGCCGTGGTGCTGCTGCTCAGCGGTGAGCCGATTGACGAGCCGATCGTCGGCCACGGTCCGTTCGTAATGAACAGCGAGCAGGAGATTCACCAGGCGTTCGCCGACTTCCAGTCCGGACGCTTCGGCCAGATGCAGGGTTAAGCAGTACCGGTTCAACCACCCGCTCTACACAGGATGCGTAGGCCGGTTCCTGGGCCAGGGATGGCTATTGCCTAAACGAAAGAGGAAACGCACATGAGCACCCACAACGCGGCCAACTTCAACGGCCTGAAACCGACCATCGACCCCAACGACAGCGCGCTGCTGTTGATCGACCACCAAAGTGGCCTGTTCCAGATCGTCAAGGACATGGACGTGCCGCAACTGCGTGCCAACGCCATTGCCCTGGCCAAGGCGGCGACCTTGTTGAAGATGCCGGTGATCACCACTGCCTCGGTACCTCAGGGGCCGAACGGGCCGCTGATTCCGGAAATTCATCAAGAGGCACCGCACGCCCGGTACGTGGCGCGCAAAGGTGAAATCAACGCCTGGGACAATCCTGAATTTCGCGCGGCGGTCGAAGCTACCGGCAAGAAAACCCTGGTCATCGCGGGCACCTTGACCAGCGTCTGCCTGGCGTTCCCGTCGATCGCGGCGGTGCATGAAGGCTACAAGGTGTTTGCGGTGGTCGACGCTTCCGGTAACCACTCGAAACTGGCCACTGATCTGACCATTGCCCGCTTGGCGCAAGCAGGGGTGGTGCCGATCGACATCATGGCTACGCTATCTGAGCTGCAAGGCTCGTGGAACCGTCCAGATGCCGAGCAGTGGGCGGCTGTCTACGCCCAGGCCATGCCGCATTATCAATTGCTGATCGAGAGCTACATCAAGGCTCAACAAGTGGCGAACGAACACGAAGTGCTGGACTCCCAGCGCTAACCGGGTACCCCCACGCCGACATTCACTCGGCATCGATAACACGCGAGGACTACTGCAATGACTACTTCTTACAAGCGTCTGGACAAGGATAACGCCGCCGTTCTGTTGGTGGATCACCAGGCAGGCCTGCTGTCGCTGGTACGCGACATCGACCCCGATCGTTTCAAGAACAACGTGTTGGCCCTGGCCGACCTGGCCAAGTACTTCAAGCTGCCGACCATCCTGACCACCAGCTTTGAAACCGGCCCCAACGGTCCGCTGGTGCCCGAGCTCAAGGCACTGTTCCCGGATGCGCCGTACATTGCCCGTCCTGGCCAGATCAACGCCTGGGACAACGAAGACTTCGTCAAGGCAATCAAGGCCACTGGCAAGAAGCAACTGATCATCGCCGGTGTGGTGACTGAAGTCTGTGTGGCGTTCCCGGCTCTCTCGGCCCTGGCCGAAGGTTTTGAGGTGTTCGTGGTGACGGACGCGTCCGGCACCTTCAACGAATTGACCCGGCAATCGGCCTGGGATCGCATGTCGTCCTCAGGCGCCCAACTGATGACCTGGTTCGGCCTGGCGTGCGAGCTGCATCGCGACTGGCGCAACGATGTGGAAGGGCTGGGCACCTTGTTCTCCAACCACATCCCGGACTACCGCAACCTGATGACCAGCTACAACACCCTGACCAACAGCAAGTAACCTTGCCCGGGTGGCGTACCCCGATTCCGTACGCCATCCCTCACCCCCTGTAGGAGCACGCTTGCTCCTACAGGTTTTTCTGCGGTCGCTTCTTTGCCTGCCCTCAATAGCTCCTACACTGTGCCCAATCCGTGCAGTCGTCACGGCATTGGCTTGGCTGGAGTGGTTCGATGCTGTCCTTTTTTACTGATCATCCGCTGATCTGCGCCTTGGCCCTGATTCTTCTCGACATGCTGTTGTGGCGGTTGCTCAGCGCCAGTAGCAGCTATTGGAAGCTGTTGGTGCGGGTGCTGATTTTCTCGCTGTTCAGCATGGTGCTGTTCAACGAAGGCCTGAACCCGCTGCAGACCGCGCCCTGGCCGGACAATGTGCCGTTGCACCTGGCGGCGACCGGCCTGCAGATCGGCTGGTGGCTGTTCGCTGCGAGAACCCTGACGGTGCTGATCGGCGCGCTGATGATGCAGCGCGTCGGGCATACCGGGCGATTGTTGCAGGACCTGCTGGGCGCGGTGATTTTCCTGATTGCGGTGATTGCCGCGCTGGCCTATGTCCTCGACCTGCCGGTCAAGGGCGTGCTGGCCACCTCCGGGGCGGTGGCGATCATTGTCGGCCTGGCGCTGCAAAGTACCCTCAGTGATGTGTTCTCGGGGATCGTGCTCAACACCACCAAACCCTATCAACTCGATGACTGGATCTCCATCGACGGCATGGAAGGCCGGGTCATCGACATCGATTGGCGTGCCACGCGCCTGCAGACCTCCCAGGGCAGCATGGCGGTGATTCCCAACTCACTGGCGGCCAAGGCCAAGATCATCAACTTCAGTCGGCCGAGCGACATTTTCGGCATTGCGGTCAGCGTGCAGGTCAGCCCCCATGCCCGCCCGCAAACAGTGATCGAAGCATTGGAGCGGGCGATGCAGGGTTGCCGGCAGTTACTCGCGAAACCTGCCCCCAGCGTGGCCTTGAAAAGTGTCAGCAGCAGCGGCGTGGAGTACGAGATCAGCGCTTTTGTCAGCTCCATGCTGCACAAGCGTGAAGCGCGCAATGCGCTGTTCGACCTGGCCTTCCGGCACTTGCAGGCTTCGGGTGTGAGTCTTTTGTCCAGCGCGGAAAACCAGGCACCAGAAGGCTACTCGAGGCCGCGGGCACTGCTGGAAAGCTCGAGCATATTCTCCACCCTGCGCCCGGACGAAAAAGACACCTTCAGCCAGAACATGCAGCTCGTAACCTTGCGTGCCGGCGAGATGATCCTGCCCGCGGGCGAGGTCAGCGATCATTTGTTCATCATCGAATCGGGCGTGGTCTCGGTGAGCCTCACTCGCGACGGCAGCCCGTTCGAAGCCGGGCGCATGGGGCCGGGGGAAGTGATTGGCGAAGCCGGCATCCTCTCCGATGCCTCGCTGCCGGCGGACTTTTCGGCCAAGACCTTCTGCACCCTGTACCGCATCGAGAAGGCCTACCTCAAACCCTGCCTCGACGCCCGCCATGACATCAGCGAAGCAATCCAAGCTTTGCTCGACTACCGCCTGCACAGCGCCCAGGCCCTGAGCCAGGAAGTGCCCAAGGTACTGGCGAAGAAAGGTTTTCTACAGTGGTTGCGTCGTCGCGGGTAGCCACCTTGTCAGTGGCCTTGAGTCGGGTCGTTGATCTTCCACCAGGCAGGGCAGCCATCGGTAAATGAGTGAGCCGTAGGGGCAAGCGCTGGCTGATCGGCCTGATCAAAACCGCCGAGTAACAGGGCGACAGTCGGGGCGTCGTCGAGCGCGCCGATGGAGCTGCCGCAGCGGGCGCAGAATGCCCGGCTGGAATAGTCCGATGAGCGGAAAGTGGCGGGCAGGCCACCGGGACCCGTCCAGGTGACATTGGCGCGGGGGAACTCGACCCAGGTCGCGGTCAGCGCTCCGCTGTGCTGCTGGCAGTTCCTGCACGAACAGGTGTGGGGATTGTCCGCAGGACCCATGGCCGTGTAGCGAATCCAGCCACACAGGCACCCGCCTTGATAACTGATGTTGGGCATGCGCACGCTCCGAGGTGAGGGTAGGCGTCAGGCAATCGGCGAGCAGAGTTCCACCAGCGTGCCGTCCGGGCAGCGCACGTAGGACACGGTTTGTCCCCAGGGTTTGTGCACCGGCACGGCGATTTCCCGGGCGCCGGCCTGCAATGCACGAGCATGGGCCGCCAGCACGTCGTCGGTGACCAGGGCGACTTCCATGCCCAGTGGTTTGGCGCTGGCGTGGGCCGAGACGTGGCCAGCGCTGAAATTCATCCCGGCCAGTTCATCGGCGGCGAAGGCCAGGGCGGTCTCGCCGGTTTCCAGTTCGCCGTAGGTGCCCGACTCATGGATGAATCGTGTGGCCAGGCCGAAGGCCGAGGAGAAGAACTCGAGGGACGCGCGAACGTCGGGGACGTAGATAATCAGGTAGCCGAACTTCATCGGTGAACACTCCTTGTTGTCGTGCCGGTTGAAGCGCGAATCTAGCATGTTGCTCTGCGGGCCTGCGAGGTTCTTGCTGACGCCGTAGCGCTGCGGCAGGTCGCTGCCGGTATTTGCCGTTCTAGTGTGCAACTCCCGTTATCGGAAGTAGACGCCGGGTGTCGTGCCGGTCATGGCTTTGAAAAATGCGATGAACGCGCTGTCGCTGGCAAACCCCAACTCGAAGGCGCTGTAGCTGATGTTGCGACCGGTGGCGAGCAATTCGATGGCGCGCATCAGACGCCACTGTTGGCGCCATTGCTGATAGCCCATGCCCGTTTCCCGCTGGAATATCCGTCCAATGGTTTTGCTACTGGCACCCACTCTTGTGGCCAATACGTCTAACTGTGGCGGCAGGTCCTCGAGCGTGGTCAGCAAGGGCGCCAAACGATGATCCCAAGGCAGGGGCAATAGCATCGGCTGGAGGCTGGCCTCACGGATTTCACCCAGACACAATTGCAGCAGATGCATGAACTTGCCCTGTTGCCAGTCGGTATCGAACGGGGCCATGGCAATCGGTTCCAGCACCGCCTGCAGCAACGGGCTGACCTCGATCACGCAGACCTTGCGGGGTAACGATGCAGACAGCTGCGCAGTCAGGTAAACGGATCGGTAATCGACGCTGTGTTGCATGACTGCGCGATGGCTGACCCTTGGCGGGATCCATGCCGCGCGCGATGGGGGCAACAGGCACAGCTGTCCGGCCAGGGTGATCCGGGTGCAGCCCTGGCGGGTGAACAACAACTGCCCGCGTTCGTGCTCATGCAGGCCTGAGTCATGGTTGCCCAGGCAGGCTGCAATGCCAATGACCTCGGCGGGATATACGTCCGGGTCGAAAGATGCCTGGGCTTCAAGCCATGCCATACATTGTCCGATCTTAGTGGTTTTTTGTCCTGATCAAGATAATACGTCAACAACGCTACTTTAAAATCACCACCATTCCTTTAGGTGAGTGAGCCGTCATGGACACCAGTAATTTGCTACGCCTGGCCATTGCCCTGTTGATGTTTGGGCAGGTCGCACAAACCCTCTACAGTCCGGCGTTAACCGATATCGGACAAGTATTTCGGGTGACGCCTGCCGTCGCCGCCCAACTTCTATCAGTGTACTTTCTGGCATTCGCCGCCGGCGTGGTGGTGTGGGGGCGAGCCTGTGACCAGATCGGGCGACGACCCACGATGCTCGCGGGCCTGGCAGTGTATGCCGTCGCCTCGGTCATGGCCCTGGTGGCCAGCACCTTCAGTGTTCTGCTGGCGGTGCAAGCACTGGCAGCCTTCGGTGCTGCGGTCGGTTCGGTGGGGACACAAACAGTGTTGCGGGACCTTTTCGAGGGGGCGGCGTTGGCGCGCGTGTTCTCCCTGGTCGGCATGGCCCTGGCAATCAGTCCGGCGCTGGGTCTCTTTGCCGGTATGACGCTGGTTAGCGAATTTGGCTATCGAGGTGTGCAGGTTTGTCTTTTGGTGTTGGCATTGGCCCTGGTCGCCTGGTGTGCCTGGACTTTGCCCGAGACGCGACCTGAGCGCCGTTGCGCACCCCCCCTGTTCGCAACCTTGTGGCTGATGCTCAAGGACATCGCGATCTGGCGTTCAGCATTGTTGGTGGCGGTATTCAACATTGCGCTTTTGAGCTACTACAGCCTCGCGCCCTTCGAGTTTCAACGCCTGGGACTGAGTCCGGAACTGTTTGGCTATAGCGGAGTGATTCTTGCCCTTGGATCGGGACTGGGGGCGGTGTTGAACACGCAGTTGCTCAAACGCTCAGTTAAGGGACCACGCCTGATCGCGATGGCTGGGATGGTGGCGTTGCTGGGGGCTATAGGGGTACAAGGACTGCACGCCAGTGTCTGGTTCCTAGCGCCGATGTTGTTGGTGGTTATGGCGTTTGGCATGGCGATCCCCAATATCCTGGGTTCAGCACTGGCGGCTTATCGCGATCGCTTGGGGACTGCCGGCGCCTTGTTTGGCTTGATGTATTACATGTTGATAGGCAGTGGCCTGATGCTCGCGGGTTGGAGTCAGAACCTGGGCGGCACGCTGCTGGCCTGCGCTGGGGTGGCGGTACTGTTGAGCTGGCAGGCCCAGCCGCTTGACCTGATCTACGACCGATAGCAGCTGTTTTTACTGGTTCGTGGGGGGATAGAAGCTGGAAGCGCGCGAATGATCGTGATTGTCATATTTGCCGTGGACCTGGCTGACAAGCACCGTGAAATCCTCCTCCCGACCCTCCACAAAAAACCGCTGTGGCTTTAAAAACTCAAGATTCCAGCCAGACTTGCCGATGCAGTCCTTAACCCCCTAAGGAGTGTTGACCATGAACGGCAAGCAGCTATTGCTCGGAATCAGTTTGTACGCTGTATTCAATGGCTCGTGTGTGGCGGCCAGCGCGCCTTTGCAGGGCGTTATCCACGTTCAGGGTGCGATTGTCGAACCCGCCTGCACCTCGAGCACGGGCGCGGGTGCCGTAGTGGCGTTGACGGGGTGCCCGGCGCAGAGCCGGGGTGCGACTATCGAGGCACGACGGGTGATGCCAGTGAGTCATGTCACGGCGCGTGACGCTTCGGCGGTCAAGGCCAAGTTGCTGTCCGATACTGGGCGGGACAGTCGGTATTTCGATCAGCAGTATCAGTTAGTGGACGAAACCGGCAAGCCGCTACGCTCGGGTAATTACCTGATCACCCTGATCATGCCTTGAGAGCGGGCACAACGAATGCAGGCAAGGGTTGAGAGGATGAGTGGTCTGGGCGGTGCATTGCCGGCATTAATAGGAAGCATTACTATTCACGCCCTCGCCACCACAGCGCACCGTGATGACCCCCAAGCTGCCCCGCAGACCCGGATTTTTCGAGCACTACGAAGAGTTGGTCGGAACCTGGACGCGCCGGTTGAGAAATCGCCAGCAAGCCGAGGACCTGGCCCACGACACCTTCGTGCGGGTGCTGGAATCCGACTCGAGCCAGGTGCAGCAGCCGCGGGCCTATTTGCACCAGACTGCGCGCAACATCGCGGTGGATGGTTATCGGCGTGAGGACCGGCGGGGCGCCATGGAGTCCGAGGCGCTGGATCCTCGTGGGTCGTCGAGCGATGACCCGGAGCACTACATGCACGCGATCCAGCTGGCAGACTGCATCGAGCGGGCGCTGTCCGAGTTGCCCGCCAACTGTCGCAAGGTGTTCATCTGGCAGAAGCTCGAAGGGCTGACCCAGGCGGAAATCGCCGAACGCCTGGGACTGTCTAAAAACATGGTGGAAAAGTATATGATCCGCACCCTGCGGCATCTACGTGAGCGCCTCGACGGGGCTGCGCCATGAACAGCCAGCCATTTCCAGCCACCGCCCGACAGGACCTTGCATGATGGATAACCATGATTGCGCGTGCGGACAGACCACGGTTCGCGACGAGGCGGCGCTGTGGTTTTCCCGTGTGCAGGATGCACCGCTGAACCCAGGCGACCAGCAACGGTTCAACGCCTGGCTGGCGCAACACCCACAGCACCGCGACGAATATCAACTGCTGCAAGGCCTGTGGCGTGCCACCGAGCTGGTGCCCAAGGCGCGCTTGCAAGCCCTGTGCGCAACCCCACCCACGCAGCTCAAGCGCCGACCACTGCTGCAGTATGCGGTGGCAGCCAGTGTGCTGGTGGTGGCGGTGGGTTTCGGCCTGTTCAATGGCCTGGGTGGTCCGGCCAGTTACCGTGCAGAGTTTTCCACCGTCTTGGGCGAGCGACGCCAGGTGAGCTTGCCGGACGGCTCGCTGATCGAGCTGAACAGTCGCAGCCAGGTCCGAGTGCATTTCCAGGGCGACCAGCGGCGCATCGAACTGACCCAGGGCGAAGCCATGTTCAACGTCGAACACGACAGCAGCCGGCCCTTTGTGGTGGCGGCGGGCACGGGCAAGGTGACGGTCACGGGCACTCGCTTCGATGTACGCCGCGACGCTCAGGAAACGCGGGTGGTGGTGGAGCAGGGCAGGGTCAAGGTGCAGGGGCACGACAGTGAATTCGTCAGCCTCTCGGCGGGACTGGCAACCCGGGTTGACGCTCAGGGTCGGGTCGCCCCGGCCCGGGCGGTCGATGCCCAGGCGCTGACCGCCTGGCGCAGCGGCAAGCTGGTGTTCAACGATGCCAGCCTCAGTGAAGTGGCATCAGAAGTCTCGCGCTATCGGCAGCGGCCGTTGACCGTGGGCAGCGCAGCGGTGGGCAATCTACGCCTGAGCAGCGTGTTCAAGACTGACAACACCGAGGCCTTGCTCAAGGCCTTGCCGAGCATCCTGCCGGTGGCGATCCGGACCCGCGATGACGGCAGCCAGGAAATAATTGCGCGATAGATTCAGGTTTTTTTCGAGTTCTTCGTCTTCTTGTCCAACTGCAACTGGTTTGCATTAACAGCCGCACCTATTTGCGATCAACAGGACAAGGTTCGACGTGAAAAACCCCCGCGCGAAAAACAACAAACCCGCCACGCTTTCTTCCCGTTGGCTGCCCCTGGCGCTGGCACTGGCCGTCAATGCGGGCCTGCCGCTGGCGTATGCCGAGGCGGCTGGCGGCAATATCCAGATTCAAGCGCAACCCCTGGGGGCGGCCCTGAGCCAACTGGGTCAGCAGACCTCCCTGCAGGTGTTTTTCGATCCGCAACTGGTGGCCGGCAAGCAGGCGCCGGCGGTGGACGGCAACTTGTCGCCGGAGCAAGCCTTGCGCCAGTTGCTGCAGGGCAGCGGCCTGGAGTATTCGATCGACCAGGGTTCGGTGACCCTGAGCCCGGCCGCCACTTCGACATCCGCAGCGGGTCCGCTGGAACTGGGGGTGACCGACATCACCGTGGTCGGCGACTGGCTGGCTGACGCCAATGCGGCGGTGGTGCAGAACCACCCTGGTGCACGCACGGTGATCCGTCGTGAGGCCATGGTCGAGCAGGGTGCGATGACCGTCGGCGACGTGCTCAAGCGCGTACCCGGGGTGCAGGTCCAGGACGCCAACGGCACGGGCGGCAGTGACATCTCCCTGAACGTCGGCGTGCGCGGTCTGACCTCGCGCCTGTCACCGCGCTCCACGGTGTTGATCGATGGTGTCCCGGCTGCCTTCGCCCCTTACGGCCAGCCGCAGCTGTCGATGGCGCCGATCTCCTCCGGCAACCTCGACAGCATCGACGTGGTACGGGGTGCAGGGTCGGTTCGTTATGGCCCGCAGAACGTCGGCGGGGTGATCAACTTCGTCACCCGGGCCATCCCGGAGAAAGCCACCGGGGAAATCGGCAGCACCCTGGAAACCTCCCAGCGCGGTGGCTGGAAGCACATCGACACGGCGTTTCTCGGCGGCACCGCGGACAACGGCATGGGCGTGGCACTGTTGTACTCCGGGGTCAACGGCAACGGCTATCGGCAGAGCAATAACGACAACGACATCGACGACGTGATCCTCAAGACTCACTGGGCGCCCACCGATGTCGACGATTTTTCGCTGAACTTCCACTACTACGACGCCAAGGCTGACATGCCCGGCGGGCTGACCCAGCAACAGTACGACGAAGATCCCTACCAGTCGGTGCGCGACCACGACAACTTCGCCGGTCGGCGCAAGGACGTGTCCTTCAAGTGGGCGCGGCTGATCGGCGATCGTACCCAGGCCGAAGTGCTGACCTACTACTCCGACAGTTTTCGCGGCAGCACCATCGCCGCCCGCGACCAGAAAACCCTGAGTTCCTACCCGCGCACCTACTACACCTTCGGCATCGAGCCACGGGTGTCCCATGTGTTCGATGTCGGTCCGACTTCCCAGGAAGTCAGCGTCGGTTATCGCTACCTCAAGGAGGGCATGCACGAACAGGCCAGCCGCCTGGCGCTGGTGAACAACCAGCCGGTGCAGACCCCGACCTCCGACGGCCACGTGTACCAGGACCGCACCGGCGGCACCGAAGCCAACGCGTTCTACGTCGACAACAAAATCGATGTCGGCAACTGGACCGTGACCCCGGGCATTCGTTTTGAAGACATCCGCACCGAGTGGCACGACCGCCCGGTGCTCGATACGTCGGGCAAACCGGTGCAGGAGAAACGCCGCAGCATCGACAGCCATGAACCGCTGCCGGCCTTGAGCGTGATGTATCACCTGTCCGATGCCTGGAAGCTGTTCGCCAACTACGAAACCTCGTTCGGCGCCTTGCAGTATTTCCAGCTGGGCCAGGGCGGTTCGGGTGACGAGACCGCCAGCGGCCTCAACCCGGAAAAGGCCAAGACCTACGAAATCGGCACGCGCTATAACGATGATGTGTGGGGCGCTGAAGTGACGCTGTTCTACATCGACTTCGACGAAGAGCTGCAATACATCAGCAACGATGCCGGCTGGACCAACCTGGGCGCCACCACCCACCAGGGCATTGAAGCCTCGGTGCACTACGACATGGCCGCGCTCGACCCACGGCTCGATGGCCTGACCGCCAATGCCGGGGTCACCTACACCCGCGCCGTGTATGAAGGCGAGATCCCCGGCTTCAAGGGCCGTGACCTGCCGTTCTACTCCCGGCAGGTAGCCACCGTCGGCCTGCGTTACGACGTCAACCGCTGGACCTACAACGTCGATGCGTTTGCCCAGTCCAAGCAGCACTCACCGGGCACTGCGGTGAATGCCGATGGCAGTTTCAGCGGCGACTACATCACCGAAGGCACTGCCGACGGACAGTACGGCGACATCCCGGGTTATGTGACCTGGAACGTGCGTGGCGGCTATGACTTTGGCGCGCAACTGTCGAACCTGAAGCTCGGCGCCGGGGTGAAAAATCTCTTCGACAAGCAGTACTTCACCCGCTCCAGCGACAACAATGCGGGGATGTACGTGGGTGCGCCAAGGACCTTCTTCGTCCAGGCCAGCGTTGGTTTCTGATAGGCCGCAGTGCTTTCATCGCGAGCAGGCTCGCTCCCACAAACGAGCCAGCTCGCGATGCTGTCACACCTTCAACACTTTCCCGCCAATGGCCACTGCCACCAGCAACAGCGCCATCAAGCCAAAGGCAAAACTCAGGCTGCTGGCGTGGGCGACAAAACCGATCACTGCGGGCCCGGCGAGGATGCCGGCATAACCCAGGGTGGTGATAGCCGGCACGGCAATGCTTTCGGGCATCACCGTCTGTTTGCCGACCGCGGTGTACAGCACCGGCACGATGTTCGAACAGCCCACGCCCAGTAGCGCATAGCCCACCAGGGCCGCTTCCCAGCTCGGGGCAAAGGTCGCCAGGAACAAGCCCGCGGCGGCGGTCAGGCCACCGAACACGATCACCCGGGTAGCGCCCAGTCGGCGGACAATCCGGTCGCCGGTCAGGCGTCCGATGGTCATGGTCAGGGCGAACGCCGCATACCCCAATCCCGCATACGCCGTGTCGATCCCACGCTCCTGGGCGAGGAATACCGCGCTCCAGTCCAGTGCCGCGCCTTCAGCCAGGAACACGATGAAGCACATGCCACCGATGAACAGCACGATCCCGTGGGGCACCGCAAACGCCGGCCCGGTGCTTTCGCTGCCGTAGGTCAGCAGATGGGGCGCGGCCTTGAACAGGGCCGCCAGCAGCATCAGGATCACCACGGCCATCGCCCCCAGCGGAGAAATGCCCAGGCCCAGCAGGGCGCTGACCCCCGCCGCGCCGACAATCCCACCGAGGCTGAACATGCCATGAAAACCCGACATCATGGTCTTGCCGCTGGCGCGCTCGACAATCACCGCCTGCAGGTTGGTCGTCGAGTCCACCGTGCCCAGGCCGGCACCGAACAGGAACAGTGCAGCAATCAGCAGGGGCACCGTGGACACCGTCGCCAGCAACGGCAGCGCCAGGCAGATCAGCAGCGTGCCGCCGGTCAGCACGCGCCGACAGCCGAAGCGCGTCGCCAGCACGCCGGCCAGCGGCATCGCCAGGATCGAGCCGACCCCCAGGCTCAGTAGCAGCAGGCCGAGGGTGCCTTCATCCAGCCCGGCCCGTGCCTTGGCGTAGGGCACCAGCGGCGCCCACGCGGCAATGCCAAAGCCGGCGATGAAGAATGCGATGCGGGTCGACATCTGCTCGAGGCGCCCAGGGATTACCTGGGCGGGTGACGTGATGGCGGTCATGGAAAATCCTTGGTCTTTCAATGGAAGCGACAAACAGGGGCACATCCTTGCACATCAGTGACCGTCAGACGACCTCGGGGTTCGTCACCAGGCGGTTCGTTGATCCGAGGAAATCGCCTACAGTGGGCAATCACTCCAGACTCAACCCAGGATCTGTTCATGACCTCGTTGTTTGATGCACGCGGGAACATCTATGCGGTGGTCAGCCCCCAGCAATTGCGCGAACTGGGGATCGACCTGCCTGACACCGCCGCCGAGGCGGCGCAACAACGAATGGCCTGGACTTCACGGGCGATCCTGGCCTGCTGCAGTTGGGCGCCGGGCACGCAGCCAGACGGGGCCAAGGCGCATTGCAGCGATGGTTTGCTGGTCGGCCCATTTCAACAGGCCGCGCCCTTTGATCTGTTGATCGTCAACACCGACGGGACCCTGGCCGAGCGCAGCGGCAATGGCTTGACCATCTTCGCCCAGGCGCTGACCGAGCAGGGCTTGATGCTGGCCGAGGGCTGCAGTCTGCTCAAGGTCCATCATGACCAGGGCAACGCCCGGTCGCCCGTGCAAACCTCGGTACACGCGGCCGAAGTCGAGGCTGTGCAAGGGTTTTGGCTGGACCTGGGCAAACCTCAGTTCGGCCCGCCGGCGGTGGCGGCTCAGGGAGTGTCAGCGGCGCAGTTGAATCAGCGACCATTGAGCCATGTGCCGCAGCTGGCCCGGGTCAATCCTCAGTGGCAACACAGTCAATTCGTGCGCATCGGCAACCCCCATTGCGTGACGTTGGTGACCCAGGCGGACGCGCTGCCGAGCAACCTGCAGATGGCCGCTCCCGGCCTGGCGGACGACCTGACTCGCATTGCATTCGCCCCACCCAGCGGCGGGGGGCAGCCCTGTGCCGCCGGGGTCAATCTGCAATGGGCAATGCGCGAATCGGCCAACCGCCTCAGTGCCCGGGTGTTCGAACGCGGCGAAGGCCCGACCGCGTCTTCGGGCACCAGCGCCAGCGCGGTAGCCTGTGCCGCGTGGAGTGTCGGCTGGGTGACCGCGGGCACGGTGGCGGTGGTGATGCCCGGCGGCACGGCCCCAGTGTTGCTCGAAGAGCAGGACGGTGAGTTGAACCGGGTCAGCTTGTTCGGGACGGCGCGCTTGATCCGGTGAATTCAGATCCGCCATCGCGAGCAAGCTCGCACAAGGGTTAAGGCTGCCCACAAATCCCGCATACACCCAGCAAACCTTTGTAGGAGCGAGCCTGCTCGCGAAGAACCTGAGGGCGACGCGTTGTTTCAGGCAGCACGCGTTATCGTTGACGACCATCGCGAGCAGGCTCGCACAGGGTGATTTTTGCCATGCCTGGCCCCTTGTGGGAGCGAGCTTGCTCGCGATGAGGCCGATCGGATCAAGCCGAGCCAAACATCTCGACCACCGGCATCTGGCGTTTCATCAACACCTTGCCGCCGCGGATCGAGTACAGCGGCAGTCCCTGGCTGCGGATCACTTCGTAGTCACTGTCGGCCGAGAGGATCAGCAGGTTGGCTGGCCGCCCCGGTTCCAGCCCGTAGCGGTCGCCCAGGGCCATGGCCTTGGCGCTGTTGTCGGTCACCAGGTCCAGCGAGCTTTGCAGGTTGCGGTAGCCGAGCATGTGGCAGATGTGCAGGCCGGCTTCCAGGACCCGCAAGATGTTGCCATTGCCCAGTGGGTACCACGGGTCGACGATCGAGTCCTGGCCAAAACACACGTTCATGCCGGCTTCGAGCAACTCGTTGACCCGGGTCACGCCCCGGCGTTTCGGGAAATTGTCGAAGCGCCCTTGCAAGTGAATGCTCTCGGTCGGGCAGGAGACAAAACTGATCCCCGAGTGCCCCAGCAGGCGAAACAGCTTGGCGCAGTAAGCGTTGTCGTAGGAGCCCATGGCTGTGG